>ERZ1673738.781-NODE-781-length-53312-cov-10.499840_pt1 | contig 53312 bp, 42 predicted proteins | sample MGYA00580198_ERZ1673738 | MGnify/ENA primary metagenome ERZ1673738 (study PRJEB41218, sample SAMN15661784) | gut metagenome | host: Homo sapiens | place: Canada: London | collected 2015-08-20/2019-03-30 | study: EMG produced TPA metagenomics assembly of...
CTATTCAGTTTTCCTCTAACGGGACGATAGCCTACTTTTGTTTAATAGCAGCCTGTGCGGCGGCAAGGCGGGCGATGGGAACGCGGAAGGGGCTGCAGGAGACATAGTCGAGGCCGGTCCTGTGGAAGAACTCGACGGACGAGGGATCGCCGCCGTGCTCGCCGCAGACGCCCAGATGCAGTTCCGGACGGGTGGCGCGGCCGAGCTGGCATGCCATCTTGACGAGCTTGCCCACGCCGATCTGGTCGATCTTCGCAAACGGGTCGTTCTCGTAGATCTTCTTATCGTAATAAGCGCCGAGGAACTTGCCTGCGTCGTCACGGCTGAAGCCAAAGGTCATCTGAGTAAGGTCGTTGGTGCCAAAGGAGAAGAACTCTGCCTCCTTGGCTATCTCATCGGCGGTCAGAGCCGCTCTCGGAATCTCAATCATGGTACCGACAAGGTACTTCATCTCGATGCCGCTTGCGGCGATCAGCTCGTCTGCGTTCTTGACAACGACATCCTTAACGTACTTGAGCTCCTTGACCTCGCCGACCAGCGGGATCATGATCTCGGGAACCATCGTCCACTCGGGATGACGCTTCTGAACGTTTATAGCGGCGTTGATGACTGCACGGGTCTGCATTGCGGCGATCTCGGGATAGGTGACGGCCAGGCGGCAGCCGCGGTGACCCATCATGGGGTTGAACTCATGAAGGGATGCGATAATCGCCTTTATTGCCTCTACGGACTTATGCTGTGCCTTTGCAAGTGCCTCGATATCGGCCTCCTCGGTGGGAACAAACTCGTGGAGAGGAGGATCGAGGAAGCGGATGGTTACCGGGCAGCCCTCCATTGCCTCGTAGATGCCCTCGAAGTCGGCCTGCTGCATGGGCTCGAGCTTTGCAAGAGCCGCGACGCGCTCTTCAAGCGTGTCGGCGCAGATCATCTCGCGGAATGCGGCGATACGGTCGCCGTCGAAGAACATGTGCTCGGTACGGGTCAGGCCGATGCCCTGTGCTCCGAGCTCACGCGCCTTGCGTGCGTCGTACGGAGTGTCGGCGTTGGTGCGGACCTGCAGACGGCGATACTTGTCGGCCCATGCCATGATGCGGCCGAACTCGCCGGCGATGGATGCGTCAACGGTCGGAATAATGCCGTCGTAGATCTTGCCGGTCGAGCCGTCGAGCGAGATGAAGTCGCCCTCGTGGAAGGTCTTGCCGGCGAGGGTGAACTGCTTATTGGCCTCGTCCATCTTAATGTCGCCGCAGCCGGAAACACAGCACTTGCCCATGCCGCGGGCAACAACTGCCGCGTGGCTGGTCATGCCGCCGCGAACGGTCAGAATGCCCTGTGCGGCCTTCATGCCCTCGATATCCTCGGGAGAGGTCTCGAGACGGACGAGAACAACCTTTTCACCGCGCTCGTTCCATGCCTTTGCTTCCTCAGCGGTGAACACGGCCTTGCCGCATGCCGCGCCGGGAGATGCGCCCAGGCCCTTGCCCATCGGAGTTGCGGCCTTGAGAGCGGCAGCGTCGAACTGGGGGTGCAGCAGAGTGTCGAGGTTTCTCGGATCTATCATCGCAACAGCTTCTTTTTCGCTGATCATGCCCTCGTCAACGAGGTCGCATGCAATCTTGAGCGCCGCCTGCGCGGTGCGCTTGCCGTTACGGGTCTGAAGCATGTAGAGCTTGCCGTTTTCGACGGTAAACTCCATGTCCTGCATATCGCGGTAGTGGTTTTCGAGGGTCTGGCATACGTTCTCGAACTGAGCGAATGCTTCGGGGAACTTCTCCGCCATCTGTGCGATGGGCATCGGGGTACGGACGCCTGCGACGACATCCTCGCCCTGTGCATTGGTCAGGAACTCGCCCATAAGCTTCTTCTCGCCGGTAGCGGGGTCGCGGGTGAACGCAACGCCGGTGCCGCAGTCGTCGCCCATGTTGCCGAAGGCCATCATCTGAACGTTGACGGCGGTGCCCCAGCTGTAGGGGATGTCGTTATCGCGGCGGTAAACGTTTGCACGGGGGTTGTCCCAGCTGCGGAAAACTGCCTTGATGGCGCCCATGAGCTGCTCCTTCGGGTCGGTCGGGAAGTCCTCGCCGATCTTTTCCTTGTATTCCGCCTTGAACTTGCCTGCAAGCTCCTTGAGGTCGTCCGCGGTCAGCTCAACGTCCTGAGTTACGCCGCGAGCCTCTTTCATTTCATCAATAAGCTGCTCGAAGTATTTTTTGCCGACCTCCATGACAACGTCGGAGTACATCTGGATGAAGCGGCGGTAGCAGTCCCATGCCCAGCGGGGGTTGTTGGACTTCTTGGCCATGACTTCAACGACCTGCTCGTTAAGACCGAGGTTGAGGATCGTGTCCATCATGCCGGGCATGGATGCGCGTGCGCCGGAGCGAACGGAGACGAGGAGAGGATTTTCAAGATCGCCGAACTTTTTGCCGGTGATGCCTTCCATCTTCACTACATACTCCATAATCTCGGCCATGATCTCGTCGTTGATCTTCTGACCGTCTTCATAGTACTGTGTGCAGGCCTCGGTGGTAATGGTGAAGCCCTGAGGTACAGGCAGACCGATGTTGGTCATTTCTGCCAGATTTGCACCCTTGCCGCCGAGAAGCTCGCGCATTTTCGCGTTGCCTTCGGAGAACAGGTAAACATACTTCTTGCTCATTGGTGTAATCATCCTTTCTATGCATACATACACTGATCGTGCACGTTTTTTTAACTTGATTCCTTGCAAAATCTATAAAATTATTGCCAATATCACCTTTATTAAGACTACATCCTTGACAGCTTTTAATCAATGCACTTTGCATACAAAAATTAATCCAAAACGGTGAAAAAAGCATCGGCGATTTTTGCAAATTCACCAATGGAAAGAACTTCTCCGCGCACTTTTGGGTCAAATCCGCTGTCAAGCAGGCATTTTTCGACCTCATCCTTCGATAATTCGCCGAAACCCGTACTCAGCGCGTTGAGAAGCGTTTTGCGCCGCTGAGCGAAAGCCGCCCTGACCACGCGCATGAACATAGCCTCGCTTTTGACCTCGACGGGCGGAGAGACGCGGCAGTCAAGGCGTATGACGCTCGAGGTCACCTTCGGCTGCGGGATGAAGCAGTCCGGCGGCACGTCAAAGAGCATTTCGGGCCTCGCATACCAGTTTACGAACACCGTAAACTCGCCGTATTCGCCTGTTCCGGGCCTTGCGCATATCCTGCGCGCGACCTCGCGCTGGATCATGACCGTGACCGAGTCGAAGCAGCGGCATTTTAAAAGCTTCGATATCACAGGCCCCGTCACATTGTACGGCAGGTTCGCACACACGACGTGCCGCATTCCCGGCATTTTTTCATCCAGGAGCTTGGGAATATTAAGCTTCAGCGCATCTCCGTAAACTATCTCAACATTATTTCGTCCTGCGAGAGTTTCCGCCAGCACGGGTCTGAGCGCCGTGTCGAGCTCGACGGATACGACCTTGCTGGCACGCTCGGACAGCTGCTCGGTAAGGCAGCCGATGCCGGGGCCTATCTCCAACACGCCGGTCTGCCCGTCAAGCCCCGCGGCATCGGCTATATCCTCCGGCACCCATGCGGCGGTCAGAAAGTTCTGCCCCTTGCTTTTTGAAAAGCGGAAGCCGTGCCGCGAAAGGAGCGTTTTTATCTCGTTTATGTTCGTAAGATCCATATAAACCTCGTCAAAGCATTTTTTCAAAGCACTGCCGCGCAGGGTCATGTCCCGGCTCTGCCGAGCAGAGCATATTGCCGCGGTAGGTAAAGCCGCTGCGCCGCAGAAGCTGCTGCATGGCCTTGTTTTTTCTGTGCGTATCTGTGCGTATGGCCGAAGCTCCGAGCGCCGCTGCCTTTTCCTCAAGAGCCGCCATAAGCTTATCGCTCAGCCCCGTGCCGCGAAGCTCGGCGGCGACGGCGGCGCGGTGCAGCGTGCAGTACTTTCCGTCGCCGTGCCAGCGGCCGTCGGTTATGCCGTCATAGTCGCGCTCAGGCTCCTCGCTCAGGCAGAAAAAGCCCGCGACAGCTCCGCCGTAGGTCATGACATAGCATCTACCGGAGCTTATGTCCGGCATGAAGTGCTCCTTCGCCGGGTATTCGCCCTGCCACTGATCCACGCGGTGCTTTTTGAGATAATTACGCGCCTGCCGCACTATGAGCATTATGGCGTCGATATCCTCCGGCGCCGCCGCACGGCACTCGACGGGCTTTGTAAGACGCATTCTGCCGCGCTCTTTCCTTATCTCATCGATAAGCCTGAGGTCTGTCTTGTCCGTAAGCTCAAGCTTTTGGAACATATCCGGGCGCTTGTCCATCGTGCGCTCAAGGCTCATTTTCCGCCGCCAGCGCGCAACGGCGGCATGGTCACCGCCGAGGAGCACCTTAGGCACCTGTCTGCCCTCCCAGATCTCGGGGCGCGTATACTGCGGATATTCGAGCACTCCGTCCCAGTGGCTCTCGCCGGTGAAGCATTCCTCATCGGACAAGACTCCCGGCACAAGGCGGCACACGGAGTCGGCCACAGCCATCGCGGCAAGCTCACCGCCCGTGAGCACAAAGTCGCCCAGCGATATCTCCTCATCGACGCACCGCTCGATAAAGCGCTCGTCGATGCCCTCATAGTGGCCGCAGACGAGCACGAGATGGTCGTAGTCGTTTTTGAGCCTGCGTGCCGTGGCCTGATCGTAGGGCCTGCCCTGCGGCGACATATATATGACGCGGCTGCGCTTGCCCTGCACAGTTGACATAATATCGTCAAGGCAGGATTTGAGCGGCTGCGCCATCATAACGCAGCCCCAGCCTCCGCCGTATGGATAGTCGTCGACCTGACGCTGCTTATTCTCCGTATAATCGCGTATCTGAACGCAATTTATCTCGATTATGCCCTTGTCTGCGGCTCTGCCCAGGATGCTCTCATGCATAATCGCATTCATTGTATCCGGGAAAAGCGTCATTATATCTATTCTCATTTGGGGATAATTTTCATTGATATCAGTTAACATAATGTATTACATGCCCTCAATCAGCTTTACTGTTATGACGCCGTTTTCGGCATCGGTATTCAGAACAAATTCGGGCACGGCGGGGATCATGTGCTCTGTCTCGCCGCGCACGATATACACCGATGAGGCCGGAGTTTCCAAAATGTCCTCGAGCGTTCCGACGCTCTCGCCGTCCTCGGTCACAACGGACGCGCCGATGATGTCGCACAGGAAGTACTCGCCCTTTCTCAGCGGCGCATCGGCACGGTCTATGTAGACCGTTTTGTTTTTCAGGCTCATTGCGGCGTTTATGTCCTCCACTCCGTCGAGCAGGGCAATCATAAAGCCCTTATGCGCACGCGAGGAGATGAGCTTTACAGGCTTCGAATCAATATATAATGTCTTAAAACGGCGCATGAACTCCGGACTGTCAAGCCACACCTGTATCTTCACCTCGCCGTGCACGCCGTGGGTATTAACGATCTTGCCAGCTTCGATGTACTGCTGCTTTTCCATGTGAAAACCTCCATACTTATTCATCGTATAATTTAACACAAAGGATGCGGTTTAACAAGAAAAAGAGCGTAAAAAAACCGGGGCTCTTACGCCTCGGTTTCTTAATCAGTCCATAATATCGACTGAAACCTTTTTGCCCTGTCTCTGGGCTACAGCCCGCATGAGTATACGGATCTCTTTTACGATCCTGCCCTGCCGGCCAATGACCTTGCCCATGTCTCCGTCAGCTACGCGTACTTCATATACGGTCTCGCCGCCGTGAACGCGCTCGGTCACAGAGACCTCTTCGGGTTTTTCAACGAGGCTCTGTACGATATAGGTCAAAAGTTCTTTCATGCCGGTAGCTTCTCCTTATTAGGCCTCGACTTTAGTAAGCAGGCCGCGTACGGTTTCTGTAGGCTGAGCACCGTTGGATATCCAGTACTTTGCGCGTTCGAGATCGACCTTGATGTTATCGCCCTCTGCCATGGGATCATAAGTTCCGATCTCCTCGATGAAACGGCCGTCACGGGGGCAGCGGGAGTCAGCGACGACTATGCGGTAGTAAGGGGCTTTCTTTGCGCCCATTCTGCGAAGTCTGATCTTTACCATTTATTCTTCACCTCCATATTATTTCTTCATATATTACAAACGCATTTGCGTATGCAATCAGAATTTGAAGCCGCCGAGACCGGGGAAGCCGCCGCCTCCGCCCATGCCGCCGAAGCGCTTTTGCAGCTTCTTCATGTTCTTGCCGGAAAGCTGACGCATCATGCCCTGCATTGCGTCAAACTGCTTGAGCAGACGGTTTACATCGACGACCGATGTGCCGCTGCCGGCAGCTATGCGCTTTTTGCGCGAGGCGTTGAGCACAGACGGGTCGTCGCGCTCCGCCGGGGTCATCGAAAGGATTATCGCCTCGATGCGCGCCATGCCCTTTTCATCGACCTTAGCGCCCCTGAGCGCCTTTGCATCGAGCCCCGGAATCATGCCGGCAAGGTCGTTTATATCCCCCATGCCCTTAAGCGAGCGCATCTGGTCGAGATAATCCGACAGCGAGAAGCGGTTTGCCTTCATCTTCTCGGCCATTTCGAGGGCCTTTTTCTCGTCAAAGCTCTGCTCGGCCTTTTCGATAAGCGTGAGCACGTCGCCCATGCCGAGGATGCGCGAGGCCATACGGTCGGGGTAGAACGGCTCTATCTGATCGAGCTTTTCGCCCACGCCGATGAACTTTACGGGCTTGCCGGTGCTTGCCTTGATCGACAGCGCCGCGCCGCCGCGAGCGTCGCCGTCAAGCTTTGTGAGCATGACGCCGGTCACGCCGAGAGCGTCGTTAAAGGCATTTGCGGCATTTACCGCGTCCTGGCCGGTCATTGCATCGACCACGAGCAGTATCTCGCTCGGCTCGACCTCATCACGGATGTTTTTAAGCTCCTGCATGAGCTCCTCGTCAATGTGCAGTCGGCCTGCCGTATCGAGGAACACAAGGTCGTTGCCATGCTTTTTGGCATGCTCTATCGCCGCCTTTGCAATATCGACTGGGTTCGTCGTTCCCATCTGGAACACGGGGATATCCAGCTGCTTGCCGACGGTTTCGAGCTGCTTTATGGCCGCAGGGCGGTAGATATCGCAGGCGACCAGCAGCGGCCGCTTGCCCTGCTTGCGCATATAGGCCGCGAGCTTTGCGCCGTTTGTCGTCTTACCTGCACCCTGAAGGCCGACGAGCATGACGACGCTCGGCGACTTTGAGCCGATGGTGAGTCGCTGATTTTCGCTGCCCATGAGCTTCACAAGCTCTTCGTTGACGATCTTGATGACCTGCTGAGCGGGTGAAAGTGCCTCAAGCACATCCGCACCCGACGCACGCTCGGTCACGCTTTTGGTAAATTCCTTTACTACCTTGTAGCTTACGTCGGCCTCCAGAAGCGCCATGCGCACTTCCTTCATGGCTTCCTTGACGTCAGCCGCTGTAAGTCTGCCCTTGCCTCGCAGCTTTTTAAAGGCAGCGGACAGCTTGTCAGACAATGATTCAAATGCCATGTCTCTGCCTCCTGCTAAATCTTTAATTCTTCAAGCTCGGAAATTATGCGCTCGTCTGCGCCCTTGTCCCTGAGCTCGCGGATTATTTCATCGATTTGGGCATTGCGCTCCATAAAGCGCTTTATGAGCCCTGTTTTTTCCTCGATCTCTGTCATAGCGGCCTCGGCGCGGCGGATGATATCCCAAACGCCCTGACGCGATATGCCGCTCTGCTCGGCAATCTCTCCAAGCGAAAGATCCTCGTTATAGCGGAGGTCGAAATACTCACGCTGCTTATCCGTGAGCAGCTCGCCGTAAAAATCAAACAGCATCGAACGCATGACCGCACTGTTTTCCACGGCGCTCCCTCCTCTGTAAATGTTTTTTGCTTTACAGAGTATAGCATCAACGCCGCACGCTGTCAAGCATTTTTACTTGTCATTTATGCCGAATATATTTCGGCATTTGCGGCAAAACTGACATTTATAATAAAAAAGGGAGAAAAACTATGGACGCCCAAAAGAAAAACACCGTTTTTGAACACGCGGCAAGCTGTGCAAGGCTCAACAAATGCATTTCCACCGCTTCGTCAGGCAAGCTCAGGACTCTGCTGCGGCAAAGCTGCCGGGAGATCAACGCGGTCTACCGTCTTGTGGAAAGCCGCTTTGCCAGCGCCGCCTCGATGCCGGACAGCTGCCGCTGGCTTTTGGACAACCGCTACCTCGTAATACGCCAGGCGCGTGCCGTTATGCCGGAGCTCAGGCGGCAGCGGCGTCTGCGCTCCGGCAGCGAGGGTCCGCTTCTTGCCGCCGCGTGCCGCGACATGATAAGCGTTTGTGAGGATAGTATCGGCGAAGGCAATATACTTGAATACCTCAGCGGCTTTCAAAGCGTCTCCCCCCTGCCGCAGGATGAGCTGTACCTCCTGCCCGCTGTTTTAATTACTCAGCTCATCTCCGCCATTGCGGAGCTATGTGCGGAGCTGGAGAGCTCCGCCGAGCCTGACACGTTATCGGCGCGTTTTGCCGCTCTTTTCGGCTCAGTGCGGCTCGTGTCCGAGCTTGACATGCACTCCCTTCTCGAGCGTGCGGACGCCGTTGAAAAGGTTCTGAGGGCAGACCCCTCGGGCGTGTATCCCCGCATGGACGAGCAAAGCCGCGCCGAATACCGCTTAAGGCTTTCGCGCCTTGCAAAGCGCATGGGACTTGAGGAGCATGTGTTTGCAAAGCAGCTGGTCGAGCGCTGCCGCCACAGATCCGGTACGGAGCGTCACGTGGGCTACTGGCTTTACAAAAGGCCGAATGAGGAGCGCCGTGCGGCGCTGTACATCGGCATAAACATCCTTTTTACGCTGTTTTTATCGCTGCTTTGCGGATTTTTATCGCACAGCTTCATGGCAGCGCTGCTGCTTCTGCTTCCTCTGTCGGAGCTGACGAAGAGCCTTCTCGACTACATCATTTTGCTTTGTATTCCGCCGCGCAGGCTGCCGAGGCTCGAGCTTGCCTCCGGTGTGCCCGACGAGGGGCGCACGGTGTGCGTAATATCGGCTCTGCTGACAGACGGGGACAGCGGTCCGCGCCTTGCGGAGCTTTTGGAGCAATACCGTCTCGCAAACCGCGACTGCGGCAAAAATCTCCTGATGGGCATACTTGCCGATCTGCGCGAGGCGGATATCGAAGAAATGCCCGGGGACGAGGCGATCATATCGGCGGCCGCAAGGGCAGTTGACAAGCTAAACGAAAAATACGGCGGCGGCTTTTATCTTTTCACACGAAGGCGCACGCTCGACCCCGGACGCGGAAAATTCTCCGGCTTTGAGCGCAAGCGCGGTGCACTTTTGGCGCTTGCGGGGCTTATATGCGGCAGGAAAAGTGAGCTGAAAACTGTCTCCGGCGATACGGAGCTTTTGCGCTCTGCGCAATATATACTCACTCTCGACGGCGATACCGTCCCCTCGCCGGGCTCTGTGTGCGAGCTGATCGGCGCGATGCTGCATCCTATGAATACGCCGATGCTCGACCGTGAGCGCGGACTTGTCACCTCCGGTCACGGCATAATACACCCGCGCATGTGCACATCGCTCGCTTCGGCCGGTGCAACTGATTTTGCCCGCATTTTTTCGGGCGGCGGCGGACTTGAGCCCTACGGTGCGCTGTGCGGCGAGGTGAGCATGGATCTGTTCGACCGAGGCGGCTTCTCCGGCAAGGGCATTATCGACGCCGAGGCTCTGCTTATCTGCTCTCAAAAGCACATTCCCGACGGAAAGGTGCTGTCGCACGACGCCATAGAGGGCGCATATCTGCGCGGCGGATACATGAGCGACGTTGAATTCTCAGACTCCTTCCCCGTCTCGCCTGTCGCGTATTTCAGACGCAGCCACCGCTGGATACGCGGCGACTGGCAAAACGCCGGCTGGATCTTCCGAAAAGAAGCCGGGCTTCCCGATGCAGAGCGCTGGAGGCTGTTTGATTCCCTGCGGCGCAGTCTTGTCGCTCCGGCGACGTTCGCGGCAATATTCGCGGGACTTCTGCTTGCACACAGAGGAGTCATCCTCGCCGCGTGGGCGGCGCTCATTGCGCTCACGGCGGGACTCCTTATCTCGTTCACGGAGCTTGCCTCGGATAAGCCCGAGGCGCTTAAAGCAAAGTATCACAGCCGCACGCTCGGCGGCATCGGCGCGAGCATCGTGCAGACGGCATTCAGGCTTTGGCTTCTGCCCTATGAGGCGTGGATATCGCTCTCGGCCATCGTAACTGCGCTGTGGCGCATGCTGATAAGCCGAAAAAGCCTCCTCGAATGGGAGACTTCCGCGCAGAGCGGCAGCAAAAGGCTCAGTGCAGCAGCTTATTTTAAAAGCATGTGGCCCGCACCGGTGTCGGGACTGTGTCTCATGATATTTTCAATTGGAATTTTTGCCAAAGCTGCAGGGCTTATGTGGCTCTTTGCACCCATCGCCGCTTTTGCGCTCGCTCTGCCCGCGAAAAAGGAAAAGGAGCCGACTGCGCAGGAGCGCAGCTACCTTCTCGGCTGTGCAAAGGATATCTGGAGCTATTTTGACACGTTCTGCACCGAGCAGGATAATTATCTGCCGCCGGATAATTTTCAGGAGCAGCCGCCTGTCGGCATCGCGCACCGCACCTCGCCGACGAACATCGGTCTTGCGCTGTGCTCGGCCATGTGCGCGCAGGAGCTTGGGATAACAGACCTTACCCGCGTTGTAAGCTTTATTACAAGCATGCTGGGCACCATGGAAAAGCTGCAAAGATACAGCGGGCACTTCTGCAACTGGTACGATACGCGCACGCTTCGCGCACTCGAGCCGAGGTATCTCTCTGCAGTCGACTGCGGAAATTTATGCGCCTGCCTGATAACACTGCAAAACTGGCTGCTCGGCAAGGGCTTCGATGCGCTCGCAGACCGTGTGCAGGCACTTGTTTCCGATATGGATTTTTCGATATTCTACAGCTATCGGCGCGGACTTATGCATATCGGCATAGACCTTGAAAAGGGCAAGGCCTCTCCCGGTCTTTACGATCTCATGGCAAGCGAGGCGCGTCTGACCAGCTATACCGCCGTTTCAAAGGGCGACGTGCCGCGACGGCACTGGCGCAGGCTGTCGCGTGCGATGCGCTCCTCCGGCGGCTATCGCGGCATGGTGAGCTGGACGGGCACGATGTTTGAATACCTCATGCCGGAGCTTTTCCTGCCGCTGACTCGGGACAGCCTGCTGTTTGAAACTGCGAAATTCTGCGTCCATGTTCAAAAAAGGCGGCGCAGCCGCGGCGGCCTGTGGGGCATATCCGAAAGCGCGTTCTACTCGCTTGACCCGGCGCTCAACTATCGCTATAAGGCGCACGGCTGTGCGCAGCTTGCCCTCAAGCGTGGACAGAACGCAGAGTTGGTCATAGCACCTTACGCAAGCTTTCTCGTCCTATGCGTCGATCCTGATGCGGCGGCGGAAAATCTGCACAGGCTCGAAAGGTACGGATTGCGGGCACGCTATGGCTTTATAGAGGCAATAGACTTCACGTCCTCGCGCTGCCGCTCTGCCGAGGGCGAAAAGGTAAGGTGCTTCATGGCACACCATCTCGGCATGAGCATGCTTGCCATCGCAAATTATCTGATTGGCGGCCTTGTGCAGCGTGAGTTTATGCGCTCTCCGGATATGGCGGCGTACCGCCAGCTTTTGCAGGAGCGCGTACCGCTCGGCGCACCTGTGCTGCGCATTAGCGAAGCGATCGAAAAATCGCCCGCGCCGGTCAGTCTCCGATGGGAAAAGCGCGGCGGCGGCATAAACTATGCTCAGCCGGAGTGCGCGCTGCTGTCAAATGGTGCGTATAACATTATGTTAACTGAAAGCGGCATATCCTCGGCAAGCTGCAACGATATGCTCATCTACCGCACGCCCTTTAAGCAGCTCGGCGAGGGGCATGGTCCCGGGCTCAAGCTCGTAATCGGCGGCAGGGAGCGCTCGCTCCTGCCGGAGGCGGGCGAAAACGCAGCCTTCATGTGGGAGTTTTCCGAGATAAGTGCAAGCTTTTCGGCTGTTTTTGATGATTTTACCTCGCAGTGCGGCATAGCCGCGGCAGGCGCGGAAAACGGCGAGATAAGAACGGTCTCGATATGTGCAAAGTCGGATATAGAGAGCGCCGAGCTGATATTCTCCTTTGAAGCAGTCATGGCGGATGCTTTAGATTATGTTAACCATCCCGCATACTGGCGGCTCGGCATTGAGGCAAGGCGCGATCAAAGCTGCCTTATGCTGCACCGTCTGCCGCGGGGAAGGCAAAAGGAAATGTGGCTGTGCCTTGCCTGCGATGAGCCGATGACGGTAAAAACCGGCGGTGCGGCAGACGACGGATTTTTATCCTATCCCACGGTAGAGGCCGCGGTGAGCGTTTCGCTCAAATCGGGCGAACAGTTTAAAGCACGCTTTGCGCTGTGCGCAGCCGGTTCCCCCGAGGAGGCGTACAGCGGCGCTCAGCACATGCTCGTCATCGGCCCGTCGGAATACGGCGCGATGGTGCCGGCCTGCGCAAGCGTAATGCATATGTCCGCCCGCGAGGTTGAAGCTGCCATGGCGACGCTCCGAGCTCTGCGCTTTATAAGCGCCAAAACTCCGTTTCCGGCTAAAAGCAGCCTGTGGCGTTTCGGTCTTTCGGGCGATCTTCCAATCATCTGCTGTGACGGCGGACAGGATACGGAGTCTGTAACAAAGCAGTTCTGCCTTTTGCGAAGCTGCGGCGTGTACGCAGATCTTGTGTTTCTGACCGACGAGGGCGGCGAATATCGCAGGCCGGTGTATTCCAAGGTGCGCGACACTCTGGCAGCGCACGGCCTTGAGGCGCTGATCGGCACGTACGCCGGCGTCCGCATGCTGCCGGTGCAGGAGACCTCTCTTATCGAAAATGCGGCGGCCTTCATTGTCGGAGCAGAGAGCAAAAAGCGCTCCTTTAACTCTACCCCGCGCCCCTCAAAGCCTCTGCGCACGGGCGGCACGGCGCCGAGGCACGAGTACGGTAACGATGGCAGTTTCGTGTTTTATGTTAACCGGACTCTACCCTCGCGTGTCTGGAGCAGCATGCTCACAAACGGCAGCTTCGGCTATATCGCCGCCGACAGCGGCATGGGAAACATGTGGCTGAAAAACGCGCGCGAGCTGCGCCTTACGCCGTGGGTGAACGACCCTCTGGCCATAGAAGGTGCGGAGAGTCTTGAATATGTCACCAGCGACAGGCGGTACAGTCTCTTCGCCGGTGAGGACGGCGCCGCCTGCCGCGTGACCTTCGGCCTCGGCTTTGCGGTCTGGGAAAAAAGCCTCGGCAGCTGTGCGTCACGCTGCACGGCCTTCGTTCCGCCGGACCTGGACGCAAGAGTTTTCATTATCGAGCTTTTCGGCGAGATAAGCGGCAGACTGGACTGGAAATTAGAGCTGCTGCTGTCGGATAACGACAATGACCGTACCGCCGTCGGCTGTGAATATTCAGACACAATGTTCACGGCCTCAAGCTCTCGCTCGGCTATCCGAAATCTGCACTTTCGCGCAGCCTGCTCAAATCCGGCGCTCGGCCGGACCTGCGACTATTTATCTTGGCTGCACGGTGATTTCGACAATAGAAAAAGCGAGCTGAGCTTCCCCGTTTTTGCCGCGCAGTATGAAGCGAGGGCCGTTACGGTGCTCGTGTGCGGCTGTGAAGACGCCGACACTATTCTTAGATTGTGTGAGCCCGATGCGGCGTTTGCCGCACTGGAAAAAACGAAGGCTCACTGGGCAGGGCTGTGCCGCCGCTTCACGCTCTCCGGCTGCGGGAGTGCCGACAAATATATGAGCGGCTGGGCGGTATATCAGACACTTGCCTGCCGCATCATGGGCAGATGCTCTGTGTATCAAAGCGGCGGAGCGTTCGGCTTCCGTGATCAGCTTCAGGACGCCGTCAACCTCATTCTGCTCGACCCGGAGATTGCAAAGCAGCAGCTGCTCGCCTGCTGCCGGCATCAGTATCTTGAGGGCGATGTGATGCATTGGTGGCACAGCGCCGGCGGCGCGGATAAGGGTGTGCGCACACGCTGCTCCGATGATCTGCTGTGGCTCGTGTGGGCGCTGTGTGAATACGTCGAAAAGACCGGCGACACGGATATCTGCGGCAGGCTCGAATGTTATGTAAACTCCAAGCCGCTGGAGGCCGACGAAGATGATCGCTATGAAACTCCCCTGCGCTCTGACTGCACGGAAAGCGTGCTCATGCACGCGCAGCGCGCCGTTGACTGCTGTATCTCCCGCGGCACGGGCGCTCACGGGCTTTTATGCTTCGGCAGCGGCGACTGGAACGACGGTATGAACAATATTTTCGGAGAGAGCGTATGGCTCAGCTGGTTCTTCGCCTGCTGTGTAAAGCGCTTTGCAGATCTTCTTGCCGGGCTGTGCCGCACCGACGCGGACAAATACCGAGCTTTTGCCGCCGATATCGGCAGGGCGGCAGACAGGGCGTGGAACGGGCAATGGTATCTGCGCGGCTACTGGCCCGACGGCGAGGAGCTCGGCGCAAGTCAAAATGAGTGCTGCCGCATAGATTCCATCGCGCAGAGCTGGGCCTGCTTTTGTTCCGAAGCGTCGAACGCAAAGGCCGGCACAGCGCTTGATGCCGCGCTCAGGCTGCTGTTCGACCGCGAAAACGGCATAGTCAAGCTCTTTGACCCTCCGTTTTTCGGCGGTGTACGCGATCCCGGCTATATCCGCAGCTACGGACCCGGCTTCAGAGAAAACGGCGGGCAGTACACCCACGCGGCGCTGTGGCTCGCGCAGGCCTGCTTTAAGCGCGGCAGGGCAAATGACGGCATGGCGATACTCGAAAGCCTTCTGCCGGAAAACCATGATCTGAACCGCTATATGGCCGAGCCGTTTGTCATCCCGGCAGATGTTTACACCTGCCCCGGTCATGCCGGTGAGGCCGGCTGGACATGGTATACCGGCTCTTCGGGCTGGTATTTCAGAGTCTTTACCGAGGAGCTTCTCGGCCTCAAGCCGCGGCACGGCATGGTCTGTATCCGCCCCTGCCTGCCGGATGATTTCCCCGACTGCCGCGTTACGCTTAAGACGAAGGCCGGCAAAGCGCACGATATCGTCATCGGTCACGGCGGCATATGGCTCGACGGCGCAATTTATGACGGAAAAGGTATACCATATATCTGAAAAGTGTGCTATACTGATTTATTATAAAGTTGAAGGAGGTCGTGCCATGGAGAATATCAGGAGAGAGATACTCCCGGGCGTATGGCTTACAGCGCTCCGGAGCGATAAATTCAAGACCGGCTGCCTGAGCATCAGTCTGCTGACTCAGTTGGACCGCGAAACGGCGGCACAGAACGCGCTCATTCCTTATGTCCTGCGCCGCGGCAGCAGGTATCACACGGATATGCAGTCTCTTGCCGCCGAGCTTGACGGACTGTACGGCAGCTATATGGAGCCCGTCGTGCGCAAGATCGGCGAAATACAGTGTATTGGCTTTCTTGCCAGCTTTGCCGACGATAAATACCTGCCCGACGGCAGCGGCATTTTTGAAAGCATCTCCAGCCTCTGCGGTGAGATACTGCTCACGCCCTGCACAAAGGGCGGTCTTCTGCTTCCCGACTATGTCGAGAGCGAGAAGGCAAAGCTTCTTGACAGCATAAGGAGCAGGCTCAACGATAAGCGCTCGTGGGCGATGCAAAGGCTAATCGAGCAGATGTGCTGCTACGAGCCCTTCGCCGTTTCGCGCCTCGGCACGGAGGATACGGCCGAGAGCATCTACTATCAGAAGCTCACAAAGCACTACCGCAATCTCATAATGACCTGCCCTGTTGAGATATTCTACTGCGGAAGCCTCGGCGCGGACTTCGTCGCCGATAAGCTCTCCGACGCGCTCAGCGGTATGCCGAGGGGCGAGATCGATTACGATATCGGAACGGATATACGCATGAACTCCGTTGATGAGAACGTGCGCGAATTTTCCGATGAGCTGAGTGTCACTCAGGGCAAGCTCGTCATGGGCTATCGTCTCGGTGAGTGCATGGACGATCCAGATATCGCGGCAATATATGTTTTTAACGCCGTATTCGGCGGCTGCGTGACCTCAAAGCTATTCATGAACGTTCGAGAGAAGCTCTCGCTTTGCTACTACGCAAGCTCGCTCGTCGATCTGCACAAGGGACTCATGATCGTCTCCTCCGGAGTTGATTTTGATAAATTCGACGCTGCAAAGGCGGAGACAGAGGCTCAGCTTGAGGCCGTCAGACGCGGCGATGTGGGCGCTGATGAGCTCACAGCCGCGAAGAAAAGCGTCGCGTCCGATCTGCGTGCTATTTCTGATTCGCAATATAATCTTGAGGGCTTTTACCTTGCAAACGCCATCGACGGGCTTGAGCTCAGCCCCGAGGAGTTAGCGGCGGCGGTCGAGTGCGTCGAGCTTGACGCTGTCGTTGAGATCGCACGCAGCGTGGTGCCCGACGCTGTGTATTATCTGCGCGGAAACGGAGAGGAGGACGGCTATGAAGCATAAGAGGTATGAACGGATCGGCGAGGATCTGTACGTGGGTCAGCTCAAAAACGGACTTACGATAAACGTCGTGACAAAACCCGGCTTCCGGCTTTCCTACGCCGTTTTTGCGACAAATTACGGCGGTGCGCACAGGCGCTTTTCTCTCGGCGGCGTTATGCATGATACCCCGGCAGGAGTCGCGCATTTTCTTGAGCACAAGATGTTCGATATGCCCGACGGCGACAACGCGCTGAGCGTGCTTTCGTCAAACGGCGCTCAGCCGAACGCATTCACATCGAGCGGTATGACCGCGTACTTTTTCGACTGCACCTCTGGCTTTGAGGAGAACCTGCGCATGCTTTTGAAATTTGTCTCCACTCCGTACTTCACGCAGGAGACCGTAGACAAGGAGCAGGGCATCATAGGCCAGGAGATATGCATGGTTGAGGATAACCCCGGCTATGTCGTGTACAACAGGCTCATGCGTATGCTGTATGAGCACAATCCCATCCGCGATCAGGTCGCGGGCAGCATTGAGAGCATAGCCGAGATTACCGCTGAGACGCTTTACGATTGTCATAAGGTCTTTTACGCTCCGTCGAACATGACGCTGTGCGTCGCGGGCGACTGCGATCCGGAAAGAATATTCGGCATTGCCGACGAGCTTCTTCCGCACGAAAAGGCGGAGATCCCGAAGGCGGACATGGGAGAGCCCGAATCGGAAAAGCCGGTAAAAAGCTATAATGAGGAGCAGATGGAGGTCTCCGCGCCGCAGTTTCTCATCGGTGCAAAGGTCACCCCTGCACCGGACGGCGACGCTCTGCTGCGCCAGAGGATAGTTGCTCAGCTCGCGCTGCGCACGGTGTTCGGAACCTCGGCGGCGTTTTACAACCGGCTGTACGCCGACGGCACGCTCAACCGCGACTATGATTATGAGATAGACTACACCGCCGGAACGGCGACGATCATGCTCGGCGGCGAGAGCGCATCCCCTCAGAAGGTGCTTGGAGAGCTAAGCTCAGAGCTTGAGCACGTGTTTACCGACGGCATTGACGCGGCTGCTTTCGAGGCGGCAAGGCGTGCGTCCTTCGGTTCGCGTCTGCGCGGTCTTGAGGACTTTGACAATCTGTGTCTTTCGCTTGCCGACGGCGTTTTCGGCGGCTACTGCGCGCTGGACGCATATGAAGTGCTCGAGAGCATAGAAAAGCGCGAGTGCGAGGACTTCCTCAAGTCCTTCATGACTCCCGACAGGCTCGCTATGAGCGTCATTAACCCCGTAAAGGCGTGATAAACCTATGAATTTTCTGACTTCGACCATGCTGCGCGACGCGGCGATAAGCTTCCCCATGCTGGGGGATTGGAGCATCGATCCCCCCTACGGCTTCACGGTCTTCGGCCTCGAGATATACTTTTACGGCGTGATAATAGCCACAGGCTTTATTCTCGCTGCGCTTTTCTGCGCAAGGCAGGCGTCGAAATTCGGCCTTACGTCCGACGATCTTTTTGACTTCGTCATATGGCTGATCCCGACCTGCATAATCGGCGCAAGGCTGTACTACGTTCTGTTCAAGCTCGACTATTTCATCGCAAATCCCTCGGAGATATTCTCCGTGCGCGACGGCGGGCTTGCCATCTACGGCGGCATAATCGCAGGCGTTATGACCGGCATCCTGGTCTGCAAAAAGAAAAAGATCCCCGTGCTCGCGCTGGGCGATCTCGCAGCGTTCGGCCTGCTGATCGGCCAGGCCGTAGGCCGCTGGGGCAATTTCATAAACCGCGAGGCCTTCGGCGTGGAAACCGATATATTCTGCCGCATGGGACTCACAACTCCCGACGGCGTTACGATCTATGTCCACCCGACGTTTTTATATGAGAGTTTGTGGAACTTCGCGGGGCTTATCATACTGTACATACTCCTGCGCCGCGGTGCGAGGAAATATGACGGACAGTTTACCTGGCTGTACGTCCTGTGGTACGGTCTGGGCAGAGCCTGGGTAGAGGGTCTGCGAACCGACAGCCTGTATATAGGCTCAAGCGATATCCGCATATCGCAGCTTCTGGCGATAGTAAGCGCACTGGCAGCAGCGGTCATTCTCATAATAAACGCAAGAAAAAAGCATTCGCCCGACGAGCTTTTCGTGAACCGCAGCAAGCGGACGAAAAATCCCGACGGGCAGGAAAGGAGCTAACATCATGGCAGATTACAAAAGCATTCTCAAGGGAACGCTCAACAGCGTTACCAAAAAGGCAAAGGACTATGTTGAAAGCGGCGGTCTGAAGGAGGCCTACGACAAGGGCAGCACAACGGCGCGCTGCTATGCAAACATAGCAAAGCTCACCCTTCAGATAAACGGAGAGCTCGAGGAGCAGAACAAGGTGTTCATCGAGATCGGCAGACTCTGCTACGACGAAAACCGCGATAACCCCGGCGAGCGCTACGCTCCCCTTTTCGATGAGCTCAGGGCAATGGACGAGCGCATTGAAAAAATGCGCGAGGAGCTCGAGGCGGCAAAGGCGGCGGTCGAGGCCGGAAAAAACGGCGGCGAGTACGCCGAATTCTACGATGTTGAGGATGGCAATCATGAATAAGGCTCTGGATAACCTGCTTGAACGCAGAAGCATAAGATCGTACAAGCCCGGGCAGATATCGGACGACGAGCTCAAGAGCGTTCTGAAGGCCGGCCTTGCCGCGCCGTCTGCTATGAACCGTCAGCCGACTGTGCTGCTCGTTGTACAGGATAAGGCGACGATACAGCTGTTGTCGAAGCTCAACGCGCTCGTCATGGGCAAGGAGGGCATTGATCCGTTTTACGGCGCGCCGACGGTCATCGTCGTGCTGTCCGACCGCAATATCCCCACGCACGTCGAGGACGGCAGTCTCGTTCTCGGAAATCTCATGAACGCGGCAAATGCTCTCGGTCTCGGCTCATGCTGGGTAAACAGAGCAAGGGAAGTGTTTGAAATGCCCGAGGCACGCGGGATACTGCGCAGCGCCGGCATCGGCGACGAGTATATCGGCGTCGGCCACTGCATTCTCGGCTATCCCGACGGCGAAAAGCCGGAGGCAAAGCCCGTGCGTGAAAACCGTGTATTCAAAATTTGATTTTAAGCATAAAAAAGCTCCCCGGCGGGGAGCTTTTTTGCTGTCAGATCAGCCGTTGCTACTGCATTTTTCCGCGTCGATAGCGAGAACGAGCATGAGAACGCAAAGGGCGTTGTCGGGATCGATCACATCTATGGAATAGGTGTCCGTCCAGTTAAACAGTTCCTTTGTTATCGTCGCTATCGCCTCGCCGTGCGGACCTTTGACAGTGTAATCCCAGGCCCAAAAATCGCCGTCGACCTGCCAGCCGTTAAAATCGATGTCGAATTGCTGCTTGAACAAGGCAAGGCGCTTTGTTATACAGCCGATGTATTCATCCTCGCCGCGGTATATCTCGAACTTCGGCTCAAAAAACGTGAGAACGCGCTCGCGCACCGTTCCGACGTGTCTTCCGTCGCGGTCGAGAATGTGCAGGACGTGTCCCCAGCCGAGCTTTCCCTCGACGGTAAAGACGGTGTTTCCCGCCTCATCGTAGATATCATAGCTGTCAAGCCATGAGAAAAATCGCTGCTTAAAAAGTAATTTCATAAGCTTATCCTTTCAAAAAAGCCTACTCAAAAAGAGCAGGCTTGTATTGTTTATTGCTTATCTTGCGCGGGTGGAGACCTCTTCCCTGAGCTTTGCGATGAAGTCCTCGACCTGCATGCTGCCCTCGTCGCCGCCGGCGCGGGTGCGCACTGAGATGGTGCCGTTTTCGGCCTCCTTGTCGCCGACTATGATCATGTAGGGTATCTTCTGAGTCTGAGCCTCGCGGATCTTATAGCCGATCTTCTCATTGCGCAGATCGGTCTCGACGCGGAAGCCCTGCTCATCAAGAAGCCTTGCCACGGATTTCGCATAGTCGTCAACACGGTCGGTTATCGGCATGACCTTTACCTGAACGGGAGCCAGCCAGGTCGGGAACGCGCCGGCAAAATGCTCTGTGATAACGCCGATAAAGCGCTCGATAGATCCAAACACGACGCGGTGGATCATGACGGGGCGATGCTTCTCGCCGTCCGCGCCGACATACTCGAGCTCGAATCTCTCGGGCAGCTGCATATCCAGCTGTATCGTGCCGCACTGCCAGGTACGTCCGAGGCTGTCCTCAAGATGGAAGTCGAGCTTCGGGCCGTAAAACGCGCCGTCGCCCTCGTTTATGACGAAGCTCTTGCCCATTTCGGTGATGGCCTCCTTGAGTGTGTTCTGCGCAAACTCCCAGTCCTTCTCGTCGCCCATATGATCGTCGGGCATAGTGCTCAGCTCGATCTCGTAGGGCAGGCCGAAGAGCGAGTAGACCTCGTCAAAGAGCTTGACGACGTTCTTGATCTCGTCCTTCATCTGGTCCCAGGTCATGAAGATGTGCGCATCGTCCTGAGTGAAGCATCTCACGCGGAACAGGCCGTGCAGAGCGCCGGAGAGCTCATGGCGGTGAACAAGGCCGAGCTCGCCCACACGCAGGGGCAGATCGCGGTAGGAGTGCGGCTCGGATTTGTAAACGAGCATGCCTCCCGGGCAGTTCATGGGCTTTATCGCATAGTCCTCGCCGTCGATGACGGTAGTGTACATATTCTCTTTATAGTGGAACCAGTGTCCGGAGGTCTCCCACAGCTGACGGTTGAGGATCATCGGGGTCGAGACCTCAACATAGCCGTACTTTTTGTGTATCTCGCGCCAGTAGTCTATAAGCGTGTTTTTCAAAACCATGCCCTTGGGAAGGAAGAAGGGAAAGCCGGGGCCCTCCTCGGCGAGCATGAACAGACCCAGCTCTCTGCCGAGCTTGCGGTGATCGCGCTTTTTGGCCTCCTCGATGCGGGCAAGGTACGCGTCGAGCTCATCCTTTTTCATAAAGCAGGTACCGTAAATGCGCTGGAGCATCTTGCGGTTGGAGTCGCCGCGCCAGTATGCGCCGGTGCAGGAGGTGAGCTTTATGGCATTGCCCTTGACTCTGCCGGTGGAATCAAGGTGCGGACCCGCGCACAGGTCGGTGAAGTCGCCCTGCCTGTAGAAGGAAATGACAGCGTCCTCGGGCAGATCGTTTATAAGCTCGACCTTGTAAGGCTCCTCGCGTTCTTCCATGAATTTTATTGCTTCCTCACGCGGAAGCTCGAATCTTTCAAGCTTTATCTTCTCCTTGCAGATCTTGCGCATCTCGGCCTCAATCTTCTCGAGAATCTCGGGCGTTATGGCAAACGGAGCGTCAAAGTCATAGTAAAAGCCGTTCTCTATAGCAGGACCTATGGCCAGCTTGACCTCGGGGTACAGACGCTTTACGGCCTGAGCGAGGATATGGCTCGTGGTATGACGATAAGTGTCTTTAAATTCGGGATTTTCAAAAGTGTACCTGTTTTCTTCCATGATATATACTCCTTTATCAAAAAACGCCCCTGACGCAATGCGTCAAGGGCGTAATATTTACGCGGTCCCACCTTGATGAAACTCATCCTGCGCTTAACGGGCGCGGTGCGGAAGCACATTTCCCTGCTTCGGCTCGGGAGCGGTCTCCGACGTTTTCTCCGAAAAGGCTTGCAGCCCACGGCCCTTCTCTCTGTGCGGATTTTACGTCATTGTTCTCCGTCATCGCTGATTTTTAAATATTATCACCCAAAAGTGCTCATGTCAACCGTAAATCACAATATTTCACCGCGGCGGCGCATGGCTTTACGCTGGAACACCTTTACGAGCTCTACGATGACCATGCCGACCATGCCGATGCCCATTGCGATGACATACTCGACGAACGATACCGGCGTGAAGCCGAAGGCGTTTGCCAAAAACGGCACCTCGCACACGAGCGTCGTAGCTGCGATGCTTCCGGCCGCTGCCCAGACGAGAGCCTTGTTCTTCGTGCCCATGGTGAAGATGCAGCCGCGCAGGGATCTCATGTTGAAGCTGTGGCAGATCTCGGCCATGGACATTGTCAGAAACGCCATCGTCGTTCCGTCGGCTGAATCGGTTATCGTCCAGACGCCCGTTTCGATATAGTGACCTACAAAGTATGCCGCCAAAACGAGTGCGGAGATGAGCACACCCTGGTAGGCTATATCAAAGCCCATGCCGCCGGCGAATATGCCGTCCTTGGCCGGGCGCGGCCTGCGGCGCATTATATTGCCCTCGGCCTTTTCCATGCCCAGCGCCAGCGCCGGGAAGCAGTCGGTAACGAGATTTATCCACAGAAGGTGCACGGGCTTTAATATCGTAAAGCCCATGAGCGTTGCGGCAAAGATGCTTATTACCTCGCTCATGTTCGAGCCCAGGAGGAACTGGATTGCCTTGCGGATATTATCATATATCCTGCGGCCCTCCTCGACGGCGCCGACAATGGTGGCAAAGTTATCGTCGGCAAGCACCATATCGGCGACGTTTTTGGTAACATCGGTGCCCGTTATGCCCATGCCGACGCCGATATCGGCACTTTTTATGCTCGGCGCGTCATTTACGCCGTCGCCGGTCATGGCGGTGACGTAGCCCGCCTTGCGCCAGGCGGAAACTATGCGCGTTTTGTGCTCGGGCTGAACGCGAGCATAGACGCTGATTTTCTGGAATTCACGTTCAAATTCCTCGTCGCTCATTTCCGAAAGCTGTGCGCCGGTAACAGCTCTGTCACCCTCACGCAGGATGCCCAGCTCCTTTGCTATGGCCACCGCCGTGTCGACATGGTCGCCCGTTATCATTATGGCGCGTATTCCGGCCTCGCGGCACTCGTCGATAGCGGCCTTAACCTCCGGACGCACGGGGTCTATCATGCCCGTAAGTCCGACAAAGCAGAGCTCACACTCCAGCGCCTCGGGCTCGGTGCTGTCCGGCATCTCGTCCCACACGCGCATCGCGCAGGCCAGAACGCGCAGTGCCCTGTCGGCCATGAACTTGTTGTTTTCAAGTATCTCGGCGCGGTAGGCCTCCGTCATGGGAACGGCCTGCCCGTTTTCAAGATAGTGCGTGCATTTTCCGATGATGACGTCCGGTGCGCCCTTGGTGTACTGAATGACTCCGTTCGGAGTAAGATGCAGGGTGCTCATCATCTTTCTGCCCGAGTCGAAGGGCGCTTCGCCACAGCGCGGATATGCTGTCTTAAGCTGCGTTTTATTGAGCTCCAGTGAGTTTGCCCAGGCTACGAGCGCGGCCTCGGTCGGCTCGCCCGTGACGACCCCGTCATCGTCTATCTCAGCATCGCAGCACAGTGCCATTGCCTTCGCAAGCTCGCGCTCATTTTCGCCGAAATGATCAACTACGGTCATTTTATTCTGCGTCAGAGTGCCGGTCTTATCCGAGCATATGACCTGTGCACAGCCGAGAGTCTCAACTGCCGTCAGGCGGCGGATGATGGCGTTGCGCTTTGACATGTTGGTAACGCCGATGGACAAAACCACCGTAACGACGGCTGCAAGTCCCTCGGGTATAGCCGCTACCGCGAGGGAGACGGCTATCATGAAGGAGTTCAGAATGACCTCAAAATTCAGTCCGCCCGCGCGCAGAAGCTGCACGGCGAAGATAACGACGCAGATTCCGAGCACGAGCCATGTGAGTATCTTGCTAAGCTGCGTGAGCTTTATCTGCAATGGTGTCTGCCCGTCGGAGGCCTGCGAAAGAGCGTCGGCGATCTTGCCCATTTCGGTGTCCATGCCGGTCGCGCAGACGATCATGGCGCCGCGGCCGTAGACAACGGTCGAGCCCATATAGGCCATGTTGTGCCGGTCGCCGAGTGGAACGTCGCGCTCGCTGTCGGTGAGATTTATGATATCTATAAACTTGCTGACCGGAACAGACTCGCCGGTGAGGGCGGCCTCCTCGATCTTCAGGCTCGCGTTGTCGATTATCCTGCCGTCTGCGGGAACAGCGTCGCCGGCCTCGAGCAGTACAACGTCGCCAACGACGAGCTCCTCGCTGTGAACGGTGACTATTTTCCCGCCGCGCAGAACCTTAGACGTCGCCGCCGACATCTCCTGCAGAGCCTCTATCGCCTTTTCAGCCTTGTTCTCCTGATAAACGCCCAGCACGGCATTTACAATGACGACAAAGAGGATGATGATAACATCCGCAAAGCTCTCGCCCTGCGTTACCGCAAGCACTCCGCTTATAGCCGCCGCGACGAGCAGAATGATTATCATGGGGTCTGCAAGCTGCTTCAAAAACTGCTTTATTATCGAATCCTTCTTTGCCGCTTTGAGCTTATTCGGCCCGTTTTCGGCAAGGCGGCGCTCGGCCTCGCTCTCGCTCAGGCCGTTTTCGCTGCTTTCGAGCTCTGCTATAACTCGCTCTTTTTCTTCGCAATAATACTTCACTTATGCGTCCTCCTTCATATTCACATTGACCTCAAGCACGCGTCTTGCATCGGTCGATGTGACCGTAATATACATATCTCCGTAAACAAAGCCTTCACCGTTTGACGGGATGGCTCCGAGCTGCTCTATCACCCAGCCGCCGACTGTGTCGGCCTGGCTGTCGATGCTGCATTTGAGTTCCTCGCACATCGCCTGAAGCGGTGTGCTGCCGAGTATGCCGCAGCTTCCGTCCGGATGCTTTTTTATGTTCTCGGTTACCTCATCGTTCTCGTCCCAAATCTCGCCTACAAGCTCCTCGAGTATATCCTCAAGCGTGATTATGCCGGTAACGCCGCCGTAATCATCGACCACGACCGCCATGTGCATATGCTCACGCTGCATGTCGAGAAGTATCTTGTCTATGCGCGTGCTTGCGTGCACAAAGCGTGCAGGGAGCAGAAAATCCCGCATGGCTCTGTCCTCGCCCCGGCTGAGCGCTGTCAGATACGTCTTTGCATAGAGTATACCGACAACATCGTCAACACTCTCTCCGCAGACGGGAAAACGCGAATACCCGCTTTCGGCAATTTCGCCGAGCAGCCTTTCACGGGGAGCATCCGACTGCAGGAAGCAGACCTGCGAGCGGTGCACCATGACATTCTCCGCGGAGGTGTCGTTGAGAGCGAAAACGTTTTTAATAAGCTCCTTTTCGCCGCGTTCGATAGAGCCGGCTTCCTCTCCCTCATCAAGCATCATTATTATTTCCTCTTCGGACACTTCCTCGGTATTGTCATTCGGATCTATCCCGCACAGCCGCAGCACCGCATTCGTGGAAACGGTCAGCAGCCATATGACGGGCTTCAGGACCGCCGACATCCCCATCATCAGTCCGCTCATTGCCCGGGCGATGCCGTCGGAGCGCTTCATTGCTATGCGCTTTGGCACAAGCTCTCCGAGAACGAGCGTGAAGTAGGACAGGATGAGCGTTATTATTATGACCGACACCGTATCGAGCGCGGACGGAGATATACCGGTGACTCCGCATTCGTTTATGAGCCAGTCAACGAGCTTGTCGGAAAAGTTATCCGCTGCAAATGCCGAGCCGAGAAATCCGGCAAGCGTTATGCATATCTGGATGGTCGATAAAAAGCCCGTAGGCTCCGTGACCATGCGAAGCATTCCGGCTGCCTTTTTGTCCCCGTCCTCGGCCATGCGGCGTACCTTTGTCTCATTTAGCGATATCACGGCGATCTCCGTCGCCGCAAACAGGGCGTTTACTGCTATAAGCGCAAGCTGAAGCAGTAATTGAGGCAATATTGAGTCCGTGTCCATTTGTTGTTTTCTCAAGTCCTTTCTAAATAAATTAAATAAAAAAGACTTCTACAGCAATTATTCTTGCCGTAAAAGTCTTGCAAATACAGTAATCGTACTCGGCACACCGAACCAAACGGTCGAGATGACGGCATGCCGAACGCCTTATGGCGCACGCTACTCCCTTTTAGCACGATTCAAAATACCATATATACTCCGCCGCGTCAAGAGCAGGACGCAAATTTTACAATTTCTTAAATATACGGGCAGCTTGACTCCCGCCAGCTTAATCAAGCTTTACCGACGGGAGATTCCACTTATAGATCGTTGCAAATAAGCGCAGTGCAAAAATAAGCAGCATTCCGCAGCCGATGGACGCCAGCTGGTTTGCGCCAAGCGCGTACATTGCGTAGTACAGCCCGCCGCCGAGCAGCGACGCAACCGCGTACACACGCTTTCTGAGCACCTTGGGCATGGTGTTGGTCATAACGTCGCGCAGCATACCGCCGCCGACGCCCGTGCACATGCCGACGAACAAAACGAGGATGATGTTGTCGCTCACGGGCATCGCCGCATTCATGCCGGAAACCGTGAACACCGCGAGGCCTATCGCGTCGAAGATGTTATTGACCGCATCCAGCTTGTCCAAATGCAGCTTATACTTTTCGCTTCTGAGATATGCATCTATAAACACCGCAAGTGCCGCAGCGACCGATATAAGCAGATACCAGTAGCTTACGAACATAACGGGCGGTATCCTTCCTATGAGCACATCACGTATAACACCGCCGCCGAGCGCCGTCGTCACCGCGAGGAAAAGAACGCCGAAGATATCGGCTCTTTTCTCAATGGCGGCCATCGCTCCCGACACGGCAAATGCCGCCGCGCCGATGAGCTCAAGAACAAACAGCACCTCGTCCATCAGACATTAAATCGAAACAGCGTGACATCGCCGTCGTGCATGACATAGTCCTTGCCCTCTGAGCGCACAAGGCCTTTTTCCCTGGCCGCCGCCATGCTGCCGCAGGCTTTGAGATCGTCAAAGGCGACGATCTCTGCGCGGATAAAGCCGCGTTCGAAGTCTGTGTGTATCTTGCCGGCGGCCTGGGGAGCCTTCGTTCCGCGGCGGATAGTCCACGCTCTGCACTCGTCGCTTCCGCAGGTGAGGAACGAGATAAGACCGAGCAGCGAGTATGAGGTCTTTATCATGCGGTCGAGACCCGACTGGCTCATGCCGAGCTCCTCGAGGAACATCTCGCGCTCATCCGGTTCAAGGGCTGCTATCTCTGCCTCGAGCTTTGCGCAGATGGGCAGAACCTCCGCGCCCTCCCTGGCGGCGATATCGCAAAGCTGCCTGTAGTAGGCGTTGTTTTCATAGTCGGCGATGCCGTCCTCATCCATGTTCGCGGCATAGATAACAGGCTTTATCGTCAACAGGTCGCTTGTCGCTATAAGCTCCATATCGTCCGCCTCGCACTCATAGCTGCGCACGCTCCTGCCCTCGTTGAGGTGCTCAAGAAGGCCTTGGAAAACCTCGGCCTCGTGCAGATATTTCTTGTCGCCCTTTGCGTTTTTGTTTGCCCTTTCTATCCTGCGCTCGACCATCTCCATGTCGGCCATGATGAGCTCAAGATCAATGATGTCGACATCGCGCGCGGGGTCTGTGCCGCCCTCGACGTGGATGACGTTTTCATCGTCAAAGCACCTGACGACGTGGACGATAGCGTCGGTGTTGCGGATGTTCGACAGAAACTTGTTGCCCAGGCCCTCGCCCTTGGACGCACCCTTGACGAGACCGGCTATGTCGACAAACTCGATGACCGCCGGGGTGTATTTCTTCGGCTCGTATATTGATGCGAGAAAGTCAAGGCGCTCGTCCGGCACGGTGACCATGCCGACGTTCGGCTCTATCGTGCAGAACGGATAGTTCGCGCTCTCCGCGCCCGCGTTCGTTATCGCGTTGAACAGTGTGGACTTGCCGACGTTCGGCAGCCCGACGATACCTAATTTCATAAAGGAAATCCTCCTTTTCATTTTCAGCACATTTTCAACAAGATATTGTAACATCCGCAGGCTCAAAGTGCAAGCGCGATTATGCCAAAGCGTTACTTGACAAATTGATAACGCAGATATATAATAACGCCACGTTATCAATAACATATAGTTATTATTGGAGAGTACGATATGCCGGCAAGCAAAAAGGTCACAAAGGAAGATATCGTAAACGCGGCGTTTGAGGTAATGCGCGACGGAGGCTTTGGCTCTGTCAACGCACGCAGCGTCGCTAAAAAGCTCGGCTGCTCGACGCAGCCTATTTACCTGAGCTTTCAGAGCATGGATGAGCTAAAGTCGGAGCTCACACAGCACGCAATGGATGCGCACACGGAGAAGATCCTCGCCTCGATACGCGAAAGCCGCACTTCACGCATACGCTACCTCGACTATGGCATAGGCTTTATCCGCTTTGCCGAACAAGAAAAGGAACTTTTCCGCTGGCTGTACCTCTCCGGCGGTCAAGCGGGCTACCAAATGAGCGACATTCATCTGCCCGATATCATACGCACTATCTCGGAGGATTTCGGCTACACCAAGGAAGTCGCGCAGCATTTCCACGAGGACATGATATACTACTCATACGGCATTGCAATACTGCTGAACACCGGCAGCATCAGTCTGGATGACAACGAGCTCATTGCCGCCTTGCAGCGCGAATTCAAGGCACTCACTGCCATTTACGGCGAGCCGAAAAATAAAGACTTTAAGGGATAGACAACATGAAAAAGACAAGCGGTATTCTTTGGGGCATAGCCCTCGTCGCGATAGGCGTTATCCTTGCGCTCAACGCGCTCGGCATTACGAACATAAACATATTTTTTGACGGCTGGTGGACTCTGTTTTTCATCATCCCGAGCCTTATCGGGCTCTTCACCGAGCGCGACAAAACATGCAGCATCATATTCCTGTGCATCGGCGTTATACCGCTACTGTGCTATCAGAAGGTGCTGGATTTTTCACTGCTGTGGAAGCTGCTAGTGCCCGCAATAATCGTGATAATCGGCATACGGCTCATAATCGGTGCTGTCCGCCCCGGCAGTGGGCGCAGCCACAGCGGTGATACGGAGGGCTGGGTATCCGGAAGCGGCAGCGGTATATTCTCGAGCGCGAAGCTTGATTTTTCCGGAGAAGAGTTTAAGGGCACGGATCTCAACGCCATATTCGGTGCGGTCGAGTGCGACCTTCGGCGCGCGATCATAGACGGCGACTGCGTGATAAATGCAAAGGCGGTTTTCGGCGGAATAACGATATACGTTCCCGAAGGTCTAAAGATCAAGGTCCGCTCGACCGCGATATTCGGCGGCGTTGACGACAAAACCGGCGCAAACCGCAGCGGCGAGCACACTCTATATATAAACGATACCTGCGCATTCGGCGGCATTGAAATTAAATAACAACACCGCAACAGCGGGTTGCTTTACCGCTCTCCCAGACAGTGCTAAAATGGTTCCGGGTGGTGATAATAATGGAAACCAAAGATATAATTTTAAGACTCAGATCGGATAAGGGCATGTCGCAGGATGAGCTTGCCGAAAAGCTGTTCGTCACGCGTCAGGCGGTTTCGCGCTGGGAAAACGGCGACACCGTTCCAAATACGGAAACGCTGAAGCTGTTATCCAAGCTGTTTGATGTTTCGATAAATACGCTGCTCGGCTCGCCGCGTAAGCTCATATGCCAGTGCTGTGGTATGCCGCTGGACGATGACGCCGTCATAAGCCGCGAGCCCGACGGCAAGCTCAACGAGGACTACTGTAAATGGTGCTACACTGACGGAAATTTTGTCTACACGAGCATAGATCAGCTCACCGATTTTCTTGTCGGCCGCATGTCAAACGAGCATTGGCCGCCCGAGCAGGCAAGAGCGTATTTCGAATCAAGCCTTCCGAAGCTTAAGCATTGGATAAGCGAATAGAACAAAAATGCTTCCGCCGATGGCGGAAGCTTTTTTATGGCAAATGACTCTAATTTTGATAGAAACCCGGTAAGGGGGGTGCAACTACGGTTCAGAGGGGGGTGCAGTTCCCGATTTAGGGGGTCCAACCACGGCTTTAGGGGGTGCATTACTCTACCCGTGGGGACAGCAATAAACCGCAGGCGTTGAAACCTGCGGTCTTTTCATTTTTGTTGGGACTCACGCCTCGATCTCTGTGCCGCCCTGGAATTTGAAAGTCATCCGTCCGTCTGCGTTGTTTTCTCGATTCATGACAAAAATTCCGGAGATCCTGTACGTTCATACCGTCCATCCGCCGCGCCATGATCATGCCCATGGGTCCTCCGCCGCGGGAATGCGGATGCCGCTGAGAATGCTGGAGTATTCCCAAAGGAACCATTCACCGGTCGAGGTTTTCTGCCGCAGCTTCATGGGCCGCGGCGAATCCGCGCCAGCCGTTTTAAGGAATACACGCAGATAGCCCGGCTCCGTGTCCTGCGGCCTGGGGTCTGCCATCACGTTCAGCGTGTACGGCACGTGCGGCTGATACCCGTTTTCCGGTGTGGCGCCTTCGAAATACGCAAGCGGCAGATAGGCTTTACCGCGCAGCCGATCGCGCAGGAACTGGCCGTCATACGGCGTCATGGGCTTCGGACCGCGCAGAAGGTTCATCGCGGCAGTGCCTACATTCTTATCCCGGTCAAACATAGCCAGCGCGCACAGAAGCAGGGCACAGATACGCTCCGGCTGCCGTCCCTCGGCGGTGAGCATCTCAAATTCCGAGAGATTCTCAGGGATTTTCTGAATTACGACCTGCAATATAACCACTCCTTATACTGTAAAGTAGTATGATTTTACATTGTGCTTTCGTGTCATGCGCGGCGGTTACCCGCCGCGCTCTTTCACGGTCAGAGATGCATTGCGCGGTAGATAAAGGTGACGATCTGCGCACGGGTGCACCTATCGTTCGGACTGAAGGTCGTGGGGGTGGTGCCGTTTGTAATGCCTTCCTTGACTGCCCAGAAAACGGCATCCATGTAGTAGTCTGATGCGATGTCCGTGAACGGGTTATTGCTATCGCTGGCATATGGCTCGCCCTGACTGCGCCAAAGGAAGGTGACGATCTGCGCGCGGGTGCAGTTTTCGTCCGGGCTGAAGGTGGTGGTACTGGTACCATTGGTGATCTTGTTTTCCACGGCCCAGAGCACGGCCTTTTCATAGTAACTGCCGGGCTTTACGTCCCGAAACGGCATATTGGTCGTTTTCGGTTCGGGCTGACCCGATGCGCGCCACAGGAAGGTCACGGCGTGCGCACGGGTGCAGGTGCCCTCGGGCTCAAAATGCGTCGTATCCACGCCGGAGGTAATGCCGTTTGCCACCGCCCAAAGCACCGGGTCATAGTAGTATGTTCCCTCGGCAACGTCGACGAAGGGATTGGTCGGCTTTGCTTCCACCTTCGCAAAAACCGCCTCGATGGTATGGTTGGCCGTGACGTTCTTGAAGGTGTACGACGTCACCGCGCCGACGTCCGTTCCGTCTACCAGCACCTTGGACACGGTATAGCCGCTGTTCGGTTGGATGGCAAAGGCTTGATCCGCGCCGGCCTTGACGGTGACGTTGCCGGAGGGCGTGATTGTGCCGTTGGCACCTGCCTTGGCCGTGATAACGGGATCCTCCTGCACGGGGGTGCCCTCGGCGGTCATGGTTTCAGTCCAGAAGAACTTTTTCTCCCAGTCCAGCTTGCACGGCGTGTCGTTGAGGTAGAACTTGGCACCCTTCGCGACCCCGACGCCGCTAAGGTCATAGGAGACATAGATAAAGCACTGGTATTCGCAGCTCTCACCGTCCGACGTTTTTCCTGCCTGGAAGGTAAAGGGCTTATCGGAATAATAGGTCCAGTCGTCATAGCACTTCAGCCAATCGACGCGCTCGAGCGTCATATACGGCGGCAGGCCGTCGATCTTGCAGTAGTCACTGCCCGGTGCGGGGCTTTCGCCTGCGACAGGCGCCTTCACGGACAGATTCAGGTTGGTCAGCTCGAGCCGGTTCAGCCAAAGGCCGCCCATATTGGTGTCTGACTCGTCGTGCAGCTTATAGCACGCGCCGGCGCTGATGTTGTCCATGTCGGTCCAATTGTCGTCCCAAATGGCCTCCGCCCATTTTCCGGGCTTCCACTCCTCATTGGCATATTTCAGCGTTCCGGTGCCGCTGCGGAACACATAGCCGGGCTTTGCCTCGACTGTGCAGTAGAGATAATAGGGGGCGCCGGTCTCGTCGAGCAGCTCATCCGGCCACAGGAAGCTGTCATAGATGGTAGAGCCGGAGGAGCGGATGTATTCGCTGACCTTCTTAACGGTGATGGTGTATTTGCTCGGCTCATACGACTCCACATAGATGTCATTGACGCGATTATAATAGACCAGACCGCGCACGATGCCCTTTGCCTCGGTGATCAGCTCGCACTCCTTCGCCTCCACGCCGACGACGCAGGTCTGACCGTCGTCCGTGCTGTAGAGCCACTTTGCCGTGATGCTGCTCGCCCCGGCGACGTTGAATTTCGTGTCCTTCGTCAGATAGAAGCCTTGCTTCGCCTTCAGAACCACGCTCTTGTTGCGCACATCTCCGTTGTCCGCCCAGTTCACCTGACTTTTAACGGTGCAGTCTTCGCCCTCGGAGACGGTAATCGGGCTGTCGGTCGCGGCGGAGGTGGCGGTCAGGTCGCCGTCCTTCACCGTCAGCGTGACCTCGGGAATGGCGACATCGGTCTCCGACATCATCCGGTAGCACATCAGGAACATATTGGAAGCGCCGCTCAGTCTCAGCGGCTCGCCGTCCTTATAAAGCTCAACGGTGATCCCCAGCTTCTGCACCTCCGTCTGGTAGCTATAGCTATTCACAGGGATAGTCTGAAACAAGAGATTGTTATTGTAGCTGCTGGCGGTGATGGGATGATCCGTACCGTTGAGCGTGTACGAGATCTTCAGCCTGTAGCCTGCGTCCCTCATCGCCTGCGGCAGGGGGTTCCAGTAGAACCGGAGTTGCTTTTTCGGACTGAGCGCGTACAGCGGAGCGCCGCTGTAGCCGCCCGTCACGTCCATCTGATGCGGCACATAGGCCGGCGCACCGTTGACCTCCACCTTGACCAGACCGAAGGCATTGGTGCAGACGTCGGTATAGGCCGTGCCGCTGTAGGACGAGAAGGCGACGCGCTTATAGTCGTCGAGATTCTTGGTCGACAGGGCGATGATGTACTCCTTCGAGACGGAGTTGGCCATGTATTCGGTCTTGACGTCCTTCTGACGGTAGATCAGGCGGGTCCGCTCGTCGGGGCGAAGCAGAGCGGTCCTCTCCGGGAACATTGCGGCAAAGGCAAAGTTTTCCGGGGTCTGCTCGCTGCTGCTGAGCGCGAAATTCTCCGTGAAGAGGCCGCGGCCGAAGCTGCCGCCGCGGATGCTGATGGGGAAAGACCGCCCCTCCGTGATGGTCTCGCTGCCCTTTTTGACGACAATGCCGCCCTTGAATTTTCCGCCGTTGATCACGGCGTTCGGCTTGCTTTTCCCGTCCGTTCGGGTGGCGTATGTGAAGCCGACCAGCCCCTCGAACTCGCCGCCGTTGAATTCGGCCTTGCAGTTGGACGACAGCAGGGCGGAATAGACATAGGGGATGCCGACCTTCGGGGAGATGGCGTCGACCTTGCCGCCGTTAAAGACGACCTTCGCGTCGCCCTTGCCCTCGACGACCACAATGCTGTTTTTGGCAAGACCGTTATCGACGCCGATCCGCCCGCTGTTGAGCGTGAAGCTTCCGGTCTCGGCGTGGATCAGCACCTGCTTGCTGCTGCCCGTATTGGGATTGGCGTCGATGTAGAGCTTGCCGCCGCCGCGGCTGTCCTTGACCGACAGGTCGCCCTTCACGCGGATGGCAGCCGGGAGCGGAGAGGTTCTGCTGAAAAAGGTCACGGAATAGCCGTCAAGATCCAGTTGAACCGTTCCGGTCTGTTGGATGGACTTGGTATATCCCGCGCCGTCGTTGAGTCCCTTGGTGTTAATGTTGGCGCCGAGCTTGACATAGGCTGTGCCGGAGCTCAGGGTGGAGCTAAGCTCTGCATAGGTGGTAACGATTTTCGGATCGCTTTCGGTGGTGCCGCTGCCGGCGGCAGAGGCGGTGCTCCCCAAGGCGGGGAGGAGGCTGAACAGCATTACCAATGCAAGCAGTAAGCTGAACATCCTGCGTTGTGTGGTTGATTTCATCTTGCTTTCTCCTTTTACATTGTATTAATTGAGTCCGTCAGATACTTGGTATCAAAGAAACGTTTTCGGCGATCGCCTTGCAAGCAAATACGCTTTCGGCTCATCGGCCGACACGCCTCCGGTTGTACCCAATGCCGGTTTCATTTATCCAGCTTTTATGTACTTCTTTCCCCGTCTTCGGTATGCCCAAAGTTTTTTCATTTTTCACCCATCCTTTCAAAGCGTGTCGATTACCCCCGCGAGGTAGGTTGGGGATACCGACGCATAGATAAAACTATCGGCGAGCTGATCCTTCACCGTCTGCCGCACCTCTGAGGCAAGCAGTTCGTCCGTGCTCTCATCTACCAGAAGCAGAACCTTGCAGGCCCAACCGAGCTGCCTTACAGCACTGCAGAGCCTGAGTCGCTCGCTCAGCTTCCAGATACCCTGTCGGATGACCTCCATCACCAACACGTTGGCACGGCAGGTACGGCACAGAGCAAGCGTTTCCTCCGGCTTTGAAGAACGGTAGACAAGAAAATCCATGTCGCATCCCGAAAGCGATTGCACGACTGCCTCCGCCAAAAGGCCGCCTTTCATATCCAGTACAATCCTTCGCATCTGTGTTTTCCACCGCCTTTCGCTTCCTTTGCATATTCCCTCTTTATTTTAATCGGTATCGCCCCGTTTTGCCCCCGCCGATTGGATAGGGTTTGCAATTATTTTTTTCAAAGCTCCCGCCCCATCTCGATTATCTTCAGGAAATGGGCAAAACCGTGTTGCCTTTTTCCGTCCGTATGGTACACTATTCATGTGAATGTGCAGAGTACGGAGGGGATCGATATGGGTAACGCGATAAAAAAGAGCCTTTTATATGCCTTTGGCGTGCTGGTGCTCATTGCGTTTGCCATGTGGCTCCGATATGCAAGCCGGCATGTTTTTCATTCTTCGGCTGTCAACCACCTGCGAAGCGGAATCTATGTGTTTTTGTTCAGCGCGTGGTGCTACTCCATCCGGATGCGCATCGTGCAGACGCAGGTGCGCCGCTATCTGTTGGCAATCTCGGTGTTGATGGTGCTGTGGATCCTGCTGCGCTCAATCAAATTTTCCATTGATAACATGGATGCCGAGCGCTGGCTGTGGTACTTCTACTATTTCCCGATGCTGCTCATCTCCATGCTATCGGTCTTTGTTTCCCTGTCACTGGGCAAGGGAGAGGATTTTCAGCTGCCGCGATGGACCAAGCTTCTGTATTTTCCAACGCTGCTGCTTCTTTTGCTCGTTCTGACCAATGATCTGCACCAGCAGGTGTTTTCCTTCCCGTCCGGCGTTTTATCGGATCAGGAGTATCAGTATGAGGGCAGCTATTTCTTCGTGCTGGGTTGGGTGGCTCTATGCGCGGGGTTCGCGCTGCTTTCGATGGTGAAAAACTGCCGCATCCCGCGCAGCAGGAGAATTCGCTGGCTGCCGCTGGTTCCGCTCGCGCTTTCCATGGCCTATGCTTGCGCGTATGTTAAAAAGATCCATTGGGTTTGGGTTCTCGCGGGCGATATGACGGTGTCGCAGTGCCTGATCTTTGCGAGCATTCTTGAATGCTGCATTCAATGCGGGCTGATTCAGTCCAACCTCGGATACGACGAGCTTTTTGAGGCAACGAGCCTGCCTGTCCAGATTACGGATCATGCATTTTGCACCCAATATGTGTCTGTTGCCATGCAGGGGGCTTTGCCGCAAAGCGAGCTGCGGCAGATGCAGCAGGATACCCTCCGTTTGGGAGACGATACGCTTTTAAAGCGACACAAGCTGCGCCGCAGCTGGGTGTTCTGGAAGGAGGACATCTCCGCGCTGAATCAGATCCGAAAGGAGCTGGAGCTGACAAGGGATGAGCTGCGTGATACCGGCGACGTTCTGGCGGCGGAGAATGCACAGCGCGCAAGATGGCTGAAGCTGACGGAGGAAAACCGCCTGTACGACATGATGGAGGCGCAGACCGCCCGGCAGATCGCGATGCTGCGGGATCTGCTGGCTGAATTGCAGAAGACGGAAGCTTCAGACAGAGCCAGACACCTACTCGGGCAGATCATCATCATCGGGACCTACATCAAGCGTAGAAGCAATCTGATTTTTGTCGGCGTGCAGCGCGGTGCAATCAGCGTGCAGGAGCTTCGGCTGTGTCTCAATGAATCTTCCGAGAATATCAGTGTCTATGGCGCCGACTGCAAGGCGATTGTCCGAGGAGACGGTCAACTTACCGTTGAACAGGCAACACAGATCTACGATCTGTTTGAGGCGGTTGTGGAGGCGGCACTGGAATCGCTGCGTGCGCTGCTGATCTCCATAGAGATTGGTAAGCAGGTGGAGATTGCTCTCTGTGTTTCAGCGGCGGAGCCGCTCTGCGAGCTGCGCGCACGGTTTCCGGGTCTGGAATGGGAGCAGGATGAGGACGGACTGCAATATGTGACGCAGAAGCTGGAAAGATCGAGGGGGTAAAGGCGTATGGACAGGATTAAGGAAAGCTTCGACAGTCTGCCCATCGCGGCCTGCTTCTTCGATAAAAACGGCGTGGTGCGACTTGTCAACCGCCGGATGCTCGTCATTGTGAACTGGCTGCGAAAAGGGGACATACAGTCTCTCGCGGAGATGCAGAGCGCCCTGCAGTCGCCGCCTTCAAATGTGATCTGTTTGGACCCTTGCCTTCGGATCTACCGCTTTCCGGACGGGAAGGCGCTGCGCTTTGCACAGGAGCAAATCACAACAAAAGCGGGTGTCCGATATACGCAAGTCACCGCCGCAGACGTTACGGAGATGATCCGAAAGCAGGATCAGATGAACGCGGAAAATGCAAAGCTGGCAGAGGCAAATGCTCGGATGCGGCGGCTGCTGGCGCAGATGCCAGAGATTATCCGTCAGGAAGAGACGCTGGCGATGAAGCTGCGCGTGCACGATGACATTGGACATTGTATTCTCGCGGCACGCCGGTTGTTGCTCCGGCACACGGATCAGAAGGAAATTCATGCAAACGCGGCGCTGTGGGAGCAGTCAATTTCAGTGCTTTATCGCTCCGGCCAAATAACGGCGCAATCCGAACCGCTGAAGGCGGCGAAAAAACGAGCGGGAGAGCTGGGCGTTAGAGTTCTGCTGACAGGGAATGAGCCGCAAACGCAGCGGATGTGCGCACTCAGCGCGCTGGCGATCTGCGAATGTGCGGCGAACTGTGTCCGTCACGCAGACGGAACAGAGTTGTATGTGTTCTTTTGGCGGAGACCGGGCTGTATGGATATATCTCTGACCAATAACGGCGCAGCGCCGAAGGAAAAAATCACAGAGGGCGGAGGTCTTTCCATGCTGCGTCAACGCATAGAAGAAGCAGGCGGCAAAATGGAGGTTCAGAGTATCCCTCGGTTTAAGCTGATGCTCAGTCTGCCGGAACAGGAGGAAGCAGTACATGAGAGTAATGATCGTTGAAGACCAGACCATGATCCGCAGTTTGCTGGAAAGCTATTTCCGTGCCGAGGAGGGATGCCGGATCATAGCGTCCATTCCCGGCGCAAAGCAGGCGGTTGAGATGTGCCGAATAAATTCTGTCGATCTGATTTTGATGGATGTGCAAACGGAGAACCGTGAGAACGGGCTGACTGCCGTTCACCAGATCAAAGCCATACAGCCGAAGAGCAAAATCATTGTTGTGACCTCGCTGATCGACGGTGCCGTTCTGGACGAGGCAAAGAGGGCCGGGGCCGACAGCCTGTGGTATAAGGACTCTACGCAGAAGCGTTTGATGGATGTCGTCCGTCAGACGATGGCGGGTGAACATATCTTCCCGGACGCGCCTCCGCCGGTTGAGATCGGCATGGCAAAAAGCACGGAATTTACAAAGACGGAGCTGAAGGTTCTGCGGCATCTGATGCGGGGCTTGTCTTACACGCGCATCGCGGCAGAGATGGGCTGCGAAATGTCGACGGTCAAATTCCATGTGGCAAACATGCTGCAAAAAACAGGGTTTGAAAACAAGCTTCAGCTTGCCCTGGCAGTCAGCGACGCCAAGTTGATTGCCGATCTTGCGGAAGAATGATGGAATTTGATTTTCTGCTTATACAGCCACAGGCATTTATTGAAAAGAAGAAGCCGCGTCTGAGACGTTATACTTGGCAAGCAGTGCCTGCGTTTATACAAACTTGACGAACAGGGAGATTTCCGATTTAAGCTATTCGAATTAAGAGTGTTACCCTTGATTGCCGATTTTGTATTGCCGCTTTGCGAGAGAAGCGGCAACGTAGCGAACAGGAACATTGTGGTTATTTTATCGGGGTCAACATACGGTATATTGAAATGATGGCTTCGTTATGAAATGCAACGATTCCCAATATCGATACCTTTCCGACCGTCAACTTGAAACTCATCAACAAGGTACCAGCCTTGTTGATTTTTCCTTTAAATGTGTTTTCGGTCGCAAAGCTATTGACACATTCTTTGGTTACGTTACAGTCCCATCTGCCACCAAATCCGCAATAGAAACCCAAGGAAGCGTACCGTTGCTCCAATATTCCCTCTCTTTCCGCGGAGGCGTTTTTCCCATCGAATAGTCGACTAAATCTTTAAATCGAATTCACTTTCACTCCCAGCTTTCGGGATTATCAAAGGGAGTATCCAAAGGATGTACTTCATCGCCGATTTTCTCATAAAGAGTATTATCAGAACTCGGCGGTTTAACGAATACCCACAGTAGTTCAACGATTACCCGGCTGTTTAACGATTACAGCAGCGCAGAAAGCCACAATTCCTATAAAACGGACGAAACCCCGCCGCAGAAATGCTCTGCGGCGGGGGTTGCTCATGTGCTGAAACAGCCGAAAAGCCTTGTATCAAGCGGTTTTCGGGCATAGAAAAAGTCCACCGTAATTCTATCAAAATTACGGTGGACTTATGGCGGAGAAGGAGGGATTTGAACCCTCGAACACCTTATGGGTGTTACACGATTTCCAATCGTGCGCGCTCGGCCGGACTACGCGACTTCTCCGAGTACAAAACAATATTGAAATGTTCAGCTTGTGTATTATAATTCACTTTTCCGTCAAAGTCAAGAGCTTTCTTAGAATATGTCGGCTCTGCGCGGCAACAATAAGCTGTGGGAGGGAGATATTTATGAAAGCTATAATCATGGCCGGCGGCGAGGGCAGGCGCTTAAAGCCCGTGACGGGCGATATGCCGAAGCCGCTGGTTCCGCTTTGCGGCAGACCGGTAATGGAGCATATAATCCTGCTTTTGAAAAAGCACGGGATAACGGACATCTGCGCGGCCTTAAAATACCGCCCGGACGATATCAAAGGCTATTTCGGCAGCGGCGAGAGGCTCGGCGTCAGCTTAAGCTATCGCGTTGAAGCTGAGGCTCTCGGCACGGCCGGCGGAGTCAAAAACTGTGAAGACTTTTACGGGAATGAGGATTTTCTCGTCATATCCGGCGACGCGGCCTGCGATATTGATCTTGGTGAACTCATATCAGAGCACAAAAAGCGCCGCCCGGCGGCAACTATCGCTCTGTGTCCGGAATCCGAGCCTCTGCGCTACGGCCTTGCTCTGTGCGACCGCGATGGATTCGTACGCTCGTTTGTCGAAAAGCCCGACTGGCGGCACGTTGTTACAAATCTCGTCAATACCGGCATATATATTATCTCTCCGCACGCGATGGAGCTCGTGCCGAAAAGCGCCGAATTTGACTTTGCAAAGGATCTGTTCCCCATGCTTCTGGATAAGGGCGAAAAGCTTCTCGGCGTGCCCTGTGGCGGCTACTGGTGCGACATCGGAACTCCGAAGAGCTACTACGAATGCTGCGCCGATGCATTATCGGGAAAGCTCAGGCTGGAGCTTTGCGGCGGCTTTGAGCTTTGTGATCAGGATGAGTGCTCCGATCCCGAGTGCGATTGCATGGAGCACTCCGACTGCCGCTGTTCAGACCGGGCGCGGCTTATGGACAGCATAAGCGCCGCGTTTCTCGATCTCGGCGCGGACTATTCGGACGGCTTTGCCCTGCGCGGCGAGGATTACGAGCTGCGCATCTCTCCCCTGTCGGCCTCCGCCGCCGTGCGCATTGCCGCAAACGCGCAAGACTCCGAAACGGCAAGGGAGCTTGCCGAGTCTGCCTGTGCATTGGTAACGGAGCTTGAAAAGCGGCTTGATTAATAAACGCTCCTAATATATAATATCCGTCAGAAGGTTAATTCTGACGGAGGCGATACATATGGACATTGAAAGGACAATAAAAAATCTCGAGGCCCGTCACTTTTCGGTGCGGCATTTCAAAAGCGGCGGCGAGGCCTGCGAATATCTGCTCGGCGAGATAAAGGACACGAGCGTAGGTATCGGCGGCTCGAAAACCGTCGATCAGCTTGGCCTGTACGACAAGCTTGTCGAGAACGGCAACGAGGTGTTCTGGCACTGGCGCGAGCCGGGGCTTGAAACGCTGGATAAGGAAAACGCAGCAAGGGTATTTATCTCAAGCGCGAACGCCATCGCCGAAACGGGCGAGATCATAAACATCGACGGCCGCGGCAACCGTCTTGCCGGTCAGGTCTACGGACGCAAGACCGTTTATATCGTTGCCGGTACAAATAAGATCTGCCCCGACTTCGAGTCGGCGGTATTCCGTGCGCGCAACACCGCCGCGGTGCAAAACTGCAAGCGTTTTCCGGCAAATACGCCCTGCAAGATCGATGACAAGTGCCACGACTGCCGCTCAAATGAGCGCATATGCAATGCAATGCTCGTCCTTTGGGGGCCGATGATGGACATGGACAAGGTCGAGATCGTACTTATCGACGAAGAACTGGGGATGTAAAGCATGTACATTGACTGGACGTATATAGTCCTTGTGCTGCCCGCGATGCTGTTTGCGATGTGGGCGAGCTCAAGGGTGAATTCAACATTTAAAAAATACAGAAATACGCGCAACTCACGCGGTCTTACAGGCGCTCAGGCGGCGCGCTGGGTGCTCGACCGGAACGGGCTTTCAAACGTGCCCATCGAGCACATATCCGGCTCTCTTACCGATCATTACGATCCCTCGGCAAATGTCGTGCGCCTGTCGGACGATGTGTACGGCAGCACCTCGACCGTTGCAATAGGCGTTGCCTGCCATGAGGTAGGACACGCGATACAGCACGCGACAAACTACGCGCCAGTTAAGATACGCACGGCGATAGTTCCGATAACAAACATCGGCGCGAAGCTTTCCGTACCGCTCATAATCCTCGGCCTTATACTCTCATCCTTCGGCGAGGTGTTCGTGACGATAGCGTACATCGGCTGCGCGCTTTACGGGCTTGTAACCATATTCCAGCTTGTAACGCTTCCGACGGAGTTCAACGCCTCATCAAGAGCGCTCAAGACCATTGAGGAGACGAATCTTTTGCAGGGCGAGGAATTCAGGCAGGCAAAGCAGGTGCTCTCGGCGGCGGCAATGACCTATGTCGCAGCGCTGGCCGTATCGCTTGCGCAGCTCATGAGATTTTTGATTATTATCGGCGGAAGGAGAAGCGACTGATGATCATAAGGAATGACGAACACAAGCGCGAAACAAGCGAAAACGTATTCGGCGGCAGCGGCAGCGTGCACTTTAAGCGCATAATCGAAACTCCAGAGGAGCTTTACGGCAAGGGCAGAGTATTCTCTGTAGTAACTCTCGATCCGGGCAGTGAGCTCGGCTGGCATATACATAAGGGCGACGGCGAATACTACTGCGTGCTGTCCGGTGAGGGCGAATACAGCGACAACGGCAGCATCGTTACCCTGCACGCGGGCGACACGGCCTTCTGCCCCGACGGCGAGGGTCATTCGATGGTAAACCGCAGCGCCGAGCCTCTGGTGTTCATGGCTCTGGTGATCTACAAATAAAAAACCGGAAGTCTGAACGACTTCCGGTTTTTATGTTTATCGGCAATCACGCCTCCTGCGCGTTCTGTACGCCGCGCCATGTGCGGTAGCGGTCAAGCTCCTTGTCGATGCACAGCTGAATGACGAGGTTTATTATAAGCGCATCGTCTATAAAGCCCAGGAGCGGAACATTGTCCGGGATAAGGTCAAACGGGCTTACGAGATACGCGACAATGGCCGCCGTTCCGAGCATCACGACGGCCGGAACCTTTTTATAGCTGCCGTGGTAATAATCATGCAGCATGGATATGAGGTCCTGAACGTCACCTATGGTATCGCCGATAAACGGGATATTCGCAAGCGGCCGGAGCTTTGCATTCGTATTATTGAGAAAATCAAGCAGCACTCCCGTGTATTTTGCGACGGCTTTCGCTCCGGTTTTTATTGATATTGTCATGGCTCTGCCTCCCTGATGCTATAGCTGACGGGAGTCGAACGCCTGTCTGCTTTGGCAGGCTGACGCCCGTCAAAAAGAGCCTGAAAGCGGCGATCAGGCGACTGGCGTTCGACTCTCGTCAGCTACAATAATAACACACTGCCCCGAATTTGCAAGCATATAGCACAAAATTCGCTCATGCTCGATTTGCGCTATTTGGATAATTGACGCAAATCGTAAAAATGACTGGATTTTAGACCGCTTATAAGGTATAGTTATATTGCGATAATATCGATTACAGGAGAGCATGGTTTTGGGGATTTCAAATGTGCTTGAGCTTTTAGGCGGTGTTGCACTGTTCCTTTTCGGCATGGCCCTTATGGGCGACAGTCTGAAAAAGGTCGCAGGCAACAAGCTCGAGCTTATTCTGTTCCGCCTTTCGAGCACGCCCCTTAAGGGCATTCTGCTCGGCACCGGCGTCACAGCCGTTATCCAGTCGTCCTCGGCAACGTCTGTCATGGTCGTCGGCTTTGTAAACTCCGGCATGATGAAGGTGCGTCAGGCCATCGGCGTCGTCATGGGTGCGATAATCGGCACGAGCGTCACCGGCTGGATAATCTGCTTATCGGACATCGGAGGCGGCTCCTCCGGCTGGCTTGAGCTTTTTTCAACCGACACGCTGACCGCAGTCATCGCCGTTACCGGTATCATCCTGCGCATGTTCTGCTCCGGTCAGGCAAAAAAGCATATCGGCGAGATAATGCTCGGCTTTGCGGTTTTGATGTTCGGCATGAAGGCAATGAGCGGCTCGGTATACGAGCTGCGCTCGAGCGAGACCTTCGTAAACATGCTCACCACCTTCTCGAACCCGCTTCTGGGTATCGCGCTCGGCATCGTGTTTACGAGCGTTATCCAAAGCGCCTCGGCCGCCGTCGGTATCCTTCAGGCGCTGGCCGTAACGGGAGCCATACGCTTTGATATCGCGCTGCCTATCATCATGGGTATTGCTATCGGTGCCGCCGTTCCCGTCCTGCTGTCTGCTCTCGGAGCAAGCGCCGACGGTAAGCGTACCGCGCTGTCGTATCTGATGGTAGATACACTCGGCGTCATCCTGTTCAGCATAGTTTTCTATACTCTCAACGCGATATGCGATTTTTCGTTCATGTCAACGACAATGACGACGGTGAGCCTTGCTCTTATGAACACTGTCTTCCGCTTTGTCATTGTCCTGATGCTCGCTCCGTTTATCTCGCTTCTTGAAAAGATATGCAAATTCATCATAAAGGATAAGCCCGAGGACGCCGCCGTCCTTGAGGATTTTGAAAGGCTTGAGGAGCGCTTTCTCGACCATCCGGCGCTTGCCGTCGAGCAGAGCCGCCTTACCGTAAACTCCATGGCAAAAAAGGCGCGCGAGAATCTGTTTGATGCCTTTGCACTCATAGGAAGCTACTCCGATGAGGGTTTCCGGCATATCACCGAGACCGAGGATATCGTCGACAAATATGAAGATAAGCTCGGAACATATCTTATCCACATCACGAGCCATGAATTAAACTCCGAGCAGAACGAGGCCGTAGGCAAATATCTGCACACGATAAACGACTTCGAGCGTATCTCCGACCATGCGCTCAACGTCGCAGAGTGCGCACAGGAGCTGCATGAAAAGGGCATCGTTTTCTCCGAGGATGCCGCACGCGAGGTTAATGTCCTCATCTCCGCTGTCACCGAGGTCATGAACACCGCGATTGATGCGTTCTGCAATAACGATCTTGAAAATGCCTACCGTGTCGAGCCGCTTGAGGAGCTTATAGATAATCTATGTGATGAGATGAAGCTGCATCATATCGACCGTCTGCAAAAGGGCATATGCACGCTCAACCACGGCTTCGTATTTAACGACCTTATCACCAATCTCGAGCGTATCTCCGATCACTGCTCGAACATCGCCGTTGCGATCATAGAGCTTGAGTCCGACAGCTTTGATACGCACGAATATATAAACAGCCTCATCGAGGTGCGCTCGCACTGCTTTGATGAGTATTACGCGGAATACAGCAAAAAATTCGTGCTGTAAAGCAAAGTATTTATGCCGGCCCGAGGCCGGCATTTTTTATTTACAAGTACTCTTTCGGATGATATACTAAAAAATCATTTATTTAGGGGAAATTCCTATGGATCGCTCGAAAAATCTCATATTGTTCATCGCCGCGATGATAATATTCGGCACGAACGGTCTGCTGGTGGCAAAGATATCGCTCTCAAGCGCCGAGATAGTTCTCATGCGCACCTTCCTCGGTTTTATTTTTCTGCTTGCCGTCGTCGCGGCGCGGCGCAGCTTTTCATTTTCCGATCTTAAACGCGACATCGTTCCCGCAACGGTCGGCGGCGCGGCACTGGGCTTTAACTGGGTGCTGCTGTTCGGCGCGTACAGATACGCCGGAGTGAGCATCGCAACGCTCGTGTACTACTGCGGCCCGATGCTCGCGCTCATACTCAGCCCGATAATTTTCAAAGAAAAGCTGAAGGCCAACAAGATCGTCGCAGTAATGGCGGTAGCGGCCGGCATGCTGTTCATATCCGGGAACGTAACGGAGGGCTCGGACGTGCAGACGGGTCTGCTGCTCGGCGCGGGAGCCGCGGCGCTTTACGCGCTCATTATAATCGTTACAAAGCGCGTGACGCACATGTCGGGGCTAAGCTGCTCAACCTACGAGCTGTTCATATCCTTTATCGTGATGATATTTTACCTGCTTATAAACGGCATTAAGCTGCCGGTTATACCGAGTGCGGATGATATCGTCTATGTTCTCATCATAGGCTTTGTGAACACCGGACTTGCGTATTACATGTACTTTTCCGCGCTGCAAAAGCTCCCAGCGCAGACCTCGTCGCTTATAAGCTACATCGAGCCCCTGACGGCGCTTATGGTCTCCGCCGTGTTTCTCGGCGAAAGGCTCGGCGCTGTGCAGCTTCTGGGCGCGGCGCTCATCCTCGGCGGCGCGTGCCTCGGTGAGCTGAAGCTCAAAAAATGAAATACCGCCATCCAAACGGATGGCGGCTGTTTTATCTCTCGAGCGAAGTATACGGCAGCGTCATCATTATACGGCTGTACAGCTCCCCTGCTTTATCTCTGCCGGCACTTGAAAGCTCATCGGCAAGCTTGATTATTTCTTCGTTTTGACCGGCGTTTTCATAGATATCGAAAAATGCCGCAAGCGTATCTGCCTGCTCTGCGGCTTCTATATCCTTCGAAGCCAGCGCATCGCGGTAGCGCTCCCAGTTTCGGTCGCTGAGCTCACCGAGCAAAAATGAGCCCTTATTCAGCTGCAAAAGCGCATCCGAACACTTTGCCTTCACGTTCTCCAGCGCTTTTTCGGGATCGTCGAAGGTCGCGTAAAGGTCATACTCCTTGCCGTCGATCAGAAGACAGGTCTTGACAGACCAGGACCCGACATCGGAAAGCAGCCGGTTTGTCTGCTCCTCGCCGTGCTTATCCTTTACGGCGACGGACTTGGGGACAGCCGCATCGTCATACTCTGCCGGCTGATCGCTGCGTGTCAGATACGCCGCGAGCACAGCCGAGACGGCAACCGCCGCTATAACGATCCATAGCGTGTACTTTTTCATATGAGCTCCTTTCCCGAATGCTTTTCTGTATATACATTTTACCATATATGAGAAGCCAAAACAATTAATAATTTGTAAAAAACGCCATCCGCATGGATGGCGTTTTTTATTCCTTTATGACCTCAAGGCCCTGGAGATAGCGGCGCATCATGTCGAAAGCATAGTTTCCGGAGACGCGGCGGATATAGCTGCGGGTGCGGCGCTCGCCGACGTGCAGCTCGCGCACGAAAGTCCCGTCCTTGGTTGCGAGGGACACGAAAACCGTTCCGACCTCGTGAATGCCGTCGCCGTCGGGACCTGCAAGCCCAGTCACGCCGATGCCCATATCGGCGCCGAGCAGCGCCCTCACGCGCTCGGCCATTTCCTTAGCCACCTCGTAGCTTACGGCGGTCTTTTCCCCGATGAGCGCGGGGTCTATGCCTAAAAGCTTTTCCTTTGCCTCATTCGTATAGGTCGTCACGCCGCCGAGGAAGAACTCGCTCGCGCCGGGCATATCGGTAAAGCGCTTTGCAAGCTCGCCTCCGGTGCAGCTCTCGGCCGCGGCGAAGGTCATCCTCTTTTCCTTTAAAAGCTGCATGACGCTCTCTTCAACGGTGTTGACGTCGATTCCGAAGATGATGTCACCGAGTACATCCTTAACGTGCTCAATGACGGGCTTCATCATCTCCTCGGCCTTCTCGACGCTCTCGGCCTTGGCCGTGACCTGCAAAAGGCAGTCGCCCTCCTTGGCGTATGGCGCCATGGTCGGGTTTGTCATGGCGTTCATCTCGTCGCGGAATATCTGATCCATCGCGCTTTCGGACATGCCGAAAACATGGATTGCGTGCGAGACTATCTGCTCGTCTGAAAGTGAGCGCAGATACGGCATGGCGCAGGCGCGGAACATCGCGTTGCACTCCTTCGGAGGCCCCGGCAGCATGAGGACTATCGTGCCGTCGGATGCCTTGAATGCGCAGCCGGGAGCCGTGCCCCAATCGTTGTGGAAAACCGTACAGCCTACAGGCAGCATGGCCTGCTTTAGATTATTTTCGGTCATCTCCCTGCTGTAGCCTCGGTTTGTCAGATAATCGTAAAGGCGGAGCTTTTCGTCCTCGTGCATCTCAAGCTCAAGCCCGAATGAACTGGCGAGAATCTGCTTTGTAAGATCGTCGCAGGTCGGACCGAGGCCGCCGGTGGATATTATAATATCCGCTCTTTTGCGTGCGATCTCGATGCAGTCGGCAAGGCGCTGCGGGTTATCGCCGACAACGGTGTGGTACTTAACGTTTATACCGAGCTCCGAGAGCATGAGGGATATATCTCTTGCGTCGGTATTAGTCGTGTGGCCAAGCAGTATCTCCGTTCCGACGGAGAGTATCTCGACATTATATGCCTTTTTCAAATTAAGTCGCCTACCTTTATTCTTTCAATTCCGGCATACGCCTCTTCAACAAGCGCGTCGATATCCAGCGCGGACTCTATCTGCTCGACGTCGCGCAGCCTGGGCTTGGTTTTGGGGTGCTTGGGCGTAAAGACCGTACAGCAGTCCTCATATGGAAGTATTGACGTTTCAAACGTTCCTATTTTACGAGCAAGGCGTACTATCTCCTCCTTATCCATGCCGATAAGCGGCTGCAGGACGGGCAGATTTGTGACCGCCTGCGTAGAGGCCATAGCCTCCATTGTCTGACTTGCGACCTGCCCGAGATTTTCGCCCGTTACAATGGCCTTTGCGCCGTTTGCTTCGGCGATCCTTTGCGCAATGCGCATCATAAAGCGGCGCATAATGAGCGTGAAGTAATCCTCATCGCACTTTGCACGTATCTCCTCCTGAATGTGCGTAAACGGAACGACCTCAATTGTCATTCTGCCGCAGTAATCAGTCAGAAGCCGGGCAAGCTCGATGACCTTCTGCTTTGCCTGCTCCGAGGTATAGGGAAAAGAGAAAAAATGCACCGGAATCAAATGCACGCCACGCTTTGCTATCATATAGCTCGACACAGGGCTGTCGATACCGCCGGACAGGAGCGTCACCGCAGTGCCGTTTGCACCGACCGGCATACCGCCCGCGCCGGGCGTGGGAGCCGCGTGGACATAGGCGGCCAGATCGCGCACCTCGATGTACACCGTAAGCTCCGGGTCATGCACGTCTACCTCGCAGTCGGGGTATGCCTCGGCAAGCTCGCCGCCGACAAACTGCGCAAGCTCGATGCTCGTCATGGGAAAGCTCTTGTCGCCGCGCTTTGCCTCGGCCTTGAAGCTTTTTGCGGCGAGCATATCGTCCCTGAGATACTCGATGGCAAGCTCGGCAATCCTTTTCGCATCCTTTTCGCAGCCTGCCGCACGGTTCACCGACGCAAGTCCGAATACCTTCGTCATCGCCTCAAAGGCCGCGTCCATATCGCTTGTTTCGTCCACGGGCTCAATGTACACCGTAGACTGCATGCAGTAGACCTTGAATTTGCCGATAGCGGCGAGGCGGCGCTTTATATTGCTCATGAGCTTCTGCTCGAACGAGCGGCGGTTCAAGCCCTTGAGGACTATCTCGCCCTGCTTGAGAAGAATAATGTCGTTTATCATATGCTATGCTCCTAATTGTTTTTAACAAGTTATTATATCATCATTTGAGTAAAGACGCAATAAGCGTGCCGAAGGCAGAGCCTTGGCACGCACACAACGTATTAATTATATGTCCATTTGTGAGATATGTCAACAGTGTCGAATAATTGTTCATATTTTCTGTGTATTTGCACAATAAGCCGTGCCGTAATTCATACACTATTGCTCTTGAATTGCTCACGCAAATTTGATATCTTTAAATCACAGAAAGGGTGATACCAATGTACATCTGATCCGCCCCTCTGAGATCGGATAATCCGATAGCGAGGGGGACGATGCCGAAGTCAAAATATGAAGAGAACGAGAACACAAGGCCCTATCCCGCTTGGGGAGATTGATCTTAGCAATATATTCAGTGTGTCTGGATTTACGTTCCGTTGACAGGCGGCATCCATTCTGCAGAAAGAGAGGTAACCAATGATGTTAGATATCAAGAATGCTCAGAAATGACCCTTGACTGCTCTCAGCAAAACGGTGTAAAGAAACCGCGCAGTCAAGGGTCATTTCGCGTTTACGGACACTTTTATATGTTATATATCAGGTTATATATCAGGGGCTCTGCGGAGATAACGCAGAGCCCCTGTTCAGCGTGTCAAGCAGGGTATTATTCCTGCACAAGCTTTATTGCTTGTCGCACACACCAATGAGTAGTTTTTTCTTCCCATGGTTCAATGTCGACTCCATTTAACAGTAAAAAGTCTTTCAATATGGGGCGCTGCTCCCCTTCTGGAATCTCACCGGTCGAGATATCGACCATATATGGATATTTTTTTAAAGTCCCCTTATTATACAGCGCATACACTCTTCCTTTAATGGTAATAACCGCATCAGCTCTTTTGTATTTTTCTTCCACATTTTTCACCCTTTCCATTTGAAAAGCCACCTAAAAACATACTTAGAGTATAAACGCAACTTTGTTTACTTTATCTTTTCCTGAAGCTTTTTGTACAGCGCGTCATAGCGCCCGGTGCAGTCTGAAATGGCGAGCTCCGGCTCGCGGCGCATGGCCATGGAGTTGACGTCGCCCGTTATGAGCGTTGAATAGTGATATCTCTGAAGCCTGACACACTCCATCGCGCTGCGGCCTATCGTAACCGCTGCCGCAGCATCGGCACATGCCTCCGGCTTGAGCTTGGGCTCGACTGTCTCAAGCATGTCGATGAGCTTTATCATGCCGTAGAGTATCTCGTCTATCTCCGAGCATGCGGCAAACACACCGCCCTCAATATACGCTTGAGTTTTGCCAAGCGCGACCTCCTTGTCCCACTCAGCGCGCGACTGGAGCTCCTGGTCGATGGTCTTGAGGAAAAACTTGCGCAGAACCTCAATAAAATGCTCGGCGTTTTTAAGCTCTGCGTCCTCAAGGCCGGACTTGCGCAGCGACTTTACGGCCAGCGCCGCGGACTCTGCCGCGACCTCAGCGGCTACGTTGCTCAGCCACATGCGGCTGTCCGCACCTGCGGCCTCGGCGTTGAATTCCCTGACCGATTTGTCGGAATAAAGGTCAATCTTCATGCTGCTGACGTCAATGTCTCTGTTCATATTCTTGTTCTCCTTTTCAGCACGTTGCCCGCGGCCAGCGCCGCTGCAATCTCAAAAACAGTCTTTTTATAGGCTTATCACGCAAGCCGCAGCTGTGCATATCGAAAGCAAAGCCTCGAGCTTTTTAAATCATATGTTATCTCGGAAGTCGTAGGTTCTGTATTGTATCGCCTCGGCTATGTGCATCGCGCCGATGGTCTCCTCACCATCCAGGTCGGCAATAGTGCGCGCAACGCGCAGAATGCGGTCATAGCTGCGGGCGGTGAGCCCCATGCGGTCAAATGCCTCGTGCATGAGCTGCTCGCACTCGGGCGTAAGAACGCAGTATGTATTGAGTGCCTTCGTGTTCATTCCGGAGTTGCTGAATATGTCCGTGCCCTCAAAGCGCTTGCGCTGGATAAGCCGGGCCGCATCGACGCGGCGCTTTATATCCGCCGAGCTCTCGGCCGGTGCGCGGTTTTTGAGCTCCTCATACTCGAGCGCCGGAGCCTCGACGATGATGTCGATGCGATCCAAAAGCGGTCCGGATATGCGGCTGTGGTATGCGCGCACCTCGTTTGCCGAGCATCGGCAGCGCCCGGAGGGATGGCCGTACCAGCCGCACTTGCAGGGATTCATCGCGCACACGAGCATGAAGTTTGCAGGGAACGTCTCCGTTCCCGCGACGCGCGAGACGGTGACCTCACCGTCCTCAAGCGGCTGCCGCAGAACCTCAAGCACGTCCTTGCGGAATTCGGGAAGCTCGTCTAAAAACAAAACCCCGTTGTGCGCAAGGCTTATCTCGCCCGGCCGCGGTATCGTGCCGCCGCCGGAGATCGCGGTGCTCGAAACGGTGTGATGCGGCGCTCGGAAGGGGCGGGCAGCTATTATCGGGTTGTTCTTTCCCGTGAGCCCGGCGACGGAATATATCTCCGTGGATTTGAGCATTTCCTCTCGCGTCATGTCCGGCAGTATTCCCGGCAGGCGCTTGCTCATCATGCTCTTGCCCGCTCCCGGGGGGCCGACCATGAGCATATTGTGTCCGCCGGCTGCTGCGATCTCCATGGCGCGCTTAACGTTCTCCTGACCCTTGACATCGGAAAAATCGAGATATTTCACAGCCGTCGGGTCAAGCTCCGGCGCTTCTATCGGCTTTATGCGAAACTCGCCGCGCAGATGCGCGATGAGCTCGGACACATTCTCGACCGGATACACCGTAACGCCCTCGGCATAGGACGCCTCCTGCGCATTATCGGCCGGAACGAACAGCTCGCGTATGCCCTCGCGTGCGGCGGCGACCGCCATGGGCAGAGCGCCGTTTACGTGCCTGAGCGTACCGTTTAAGGAAAGCTCGCCGAAAAAGGCGCAGTCGGGCTTCGGCTGGCGTATAACACCAGTCGCCGCAAGGATACCGAGCATGATCGGCAGATCGTAGACCGTGCCCGCCTTTTTTGTGTCCGCCGGAGCAAGGTTGACTGTCACGCGGCTCACCGGGAACTTGAAGCCGTTTGATTTTATTGCGGCGCGCACTCTCTCACGCGCCTCCTTCACTGCGGCGTCCGGCAGACCGACGATGTCGAAGTTGACAAGGCCGTTTGACACGAAGACCTCGACCGAGACGCCGTAGCCTCCGATGCCCTTAACGCCGAGCGATCTTATAGTTGCAAGCATATTTTACCACCATATTTTTCAAAAACAAGGACTGCTTCCGCAGTCCTTGTTTAATTTTTTATTCTTCTGCGGGGCAGGTTATCGCAATGTTCAGCTCGTCAAGCTGCTTCTGCTCGACAACGGAGGGAGCGCCCATCATGATATCCTGCGCGTTCTTGTTCATCGGGAAGGGGATGATCTCGCGGATGGAATCCTCGCCTGCGAGCAGCATGACCATACGGTCAACGCCCGGGGCGATGCCGGCATGGGGAGGCGCACCGTAGCAGAACGCGTTGTACATTGCCGGGAACTTGGCCTTGACATCGTCCTCGCCGAGGCGGACCATCTCGAAGGCCTTTATCATGATCTCGGGATCGTGGTTACGAACAGCGCCCGAGGACAGCTCGACGCCGTTGCATACGAGATCGTACTGGAATGCGGTGATCGACAGCGGGTCGACCTCGCCGCGCTCTGCCTTTTCAAGGATCTCAAGGCCGCCGTTTGGCATTGAAAACGGGTTGTGGCAGAACTCAAGCTCGCCGGACTCCTCGCCGATCTCGTACATCGGGAAATCGACGATCCAGCAGAATTCGTAGCGCTCCTTATCCATGTGGCCGGGCACTGCCGCTCCGAGCATCTTGCGCATGACGCCGGCCGTTTTCTGCGCCTCGCCCTTCCTGCCCGCCGTCACGCCGACAAGGCAGCCGGGCTTGAGGCCGAGAGCCTCGGTGAGCTCAGTCTTCTTGTCCTGAAGGAATTTCGCAACACCGCCGGTAAGCTCACCGTTTTCGTCGGCCTTGAACCAGTAGGGCTTCATACCGGCCTGCACCTCAACGTCAGCACAGAGCTTGTCGATCTGCTTGCGGGTAAGCTCACAGTCCGTGACAACGATGGCCTTTACGGTGTTTCCCTCGGCAAAGGGTGCAAAATCGGTGCCGGAGACGAGCGCAGTTATATCTTCAACCACGAGATCTATGCGCAGATCGGGCTTGTCCGAGCCGTATTTCTCCATCGATTCGTTATATCCTATGCGGCGGAAGGGCGCCTTGTTGGCTATGTTATAGGTTCCGAACTTTTCGAATATCGGGGGCAGAACGTCCTCTATGACGGCGAAAACATCCTCCTGGCCGGCAAAGGACATCTCCATATCGAGCTGATAGAACTCGCCGGGGGAGCGGTCGCCGCGTGCGTCCTCGTCACGGAAGCAGGGCGCTATCTGGAAATAGCGGTCAAAGCCTGAGGT
>ERZ1673738.792-NODE-792-length-52785-cov-22.852551_pt1 | contig 52785 bp, 54 predicted proteins | sample MGYA00580198_ERZ1673738 | MGnify/ENA primary metagenome ERZ1673738 (study PRJEB41218, sample SAMN15661784) | gut metagenome | host: Homo sapiens | place: Canada: London | collected 2015-08-20/2019-03-30 | study: EMG produced TPA metagenomics assembly of...
ACGGACACATCCACCAGTTCTGCATCCGCAGCGGCGAGCGGGCCGAGTTCGAGTTCGCCGCCCAGCACACCGAGATGCACAAGTTCGACTTCACCGGCCTTGCCGAGCTGACCGAGCAGCTCTGCGCCACCAAAGAGCCGGTCTACCTCACCATCGACCTCGACTGTCTCGACCCCTCCTGCTTCCCCGGCACCGGCACCCCCGAGGCCGGCGGCGTGAGCTTCCTGCAGCTGCTGGACGCCATCCGCACCGTGGCCAAGGCCAACATCGTAGGCGCGGACCTCAACGAGCTGGCCCCCATGCTGGACATCTCCGGCGTCTCCACGGCCACGGCCTGCAAGGTGCTGCGGGAGCTGCTCATCGCGCTGGACAAGGGCTGGCCCGGCTTCCAGACCTGACGAAGGAATGAATATTTTGACATAAAGGAGAAACCATCATGAGCAAAGTTCTGATCATCGGCTGCGGCGGCGTGGCCTCCGTCGCCATCCACAAATGCTGCCAGGTGCCCGAGGTGTTCACCGACATCTGCATCGCCAGCCGCACCAAGTCCAAGTGCGACAAGCTGGCCGCCGAGCTTGCCCCCAAGACCACGACCCGCATCACCACCGCGCAGGTGGACGCCGACCATGTGGACGAGGTCATCGCCCTCATCAAGAGCTACCAGCCCGACCTCGTGATGAACATCGCCCTGCCCTATCAGGACCTGACCATCATGGACGCCTGCCTCGCCTGCGGCGTCAACTACATGGACACCGCCAACTACGAGCCGGAGAACACCGACGACCCGGCATGGCGCGCCGTCTACGAGAAGCGCTGCAAGGAGGCAGGCTTCTCCGCCTACTTCGACTACAGCTGGCAGTGGGCCTACGCCAAGAAGTTTGAGGAGGCCGGCCTCACCGCCCTGCTGGGCAGCGGCTTCGACCCGGGCGTGACGCAGGCTTACTGCGCCTACGCCAAGAAGCATGAGTTCGACACCATCGACACCATCGACATCCTCGACTGCAACGGCGGCGACCACGGCTATGCCTTCGCCACCAACTTCAACCCCGAGATCAACCTGCGCGAAGTCTCCGCCCCCGGCAGCTACTGGGAGAACGGCCACTGGGTGGAGATCCCGGCCATGAGCATCAAGCGGGAGTACAACTTTGATCAGGTGGGCCAGAAGGATATGTACCTGCTCCACCACGAGGAGATCGAGTCTCTGGCAAAGAACATCCCGGAGGCAAAGCGCATCCGCTTCTTCATGACCTTCGGCCAGAGCTACCTGGATCACATGCGCTGTCTGGAGGATGTGGGCATGCTGTCCACCACCCCGGTCAGCTTCAATGGTCAGGAGATCGTGCCCATCCAGTTCCTGAAAGCGCTCCTGCCGGACCCCGCCAGCCTCGGCCCCCGCACCAAGGGCAAGACCAACATCGGCTGCATCTTCACCGGCAAGAAGGACGGCAAGGAGAAGACCTACTACATCTACAACGTCTGCGACCATCAGGAGTGCTACAAAGAGGTCGGCTCGCAGGCCATCAGCTACACCACCGGCGTGCCCGCCATGTGCGGCGCCCTGATGCTGCTGACCGGCAAGTGGACCACCAAGGGCGTCCACACGGTCGAGGAGTTCGATCCGGACCCCTATCTGGACGCTCTGGACAAGTACGGCCTGCCCCGCTCTGAGAGCCACAGCCCGGCTCTGGTGGACTGATGCGGGTGCTCGATACACGCCCGCCCTTCGCCGGGCTGGCAAACCTTTCCGAAGCGGCCCTCGCTTCCCTGCCCACCCCCTGCTACCTGCTGGACGAGGCCCAGCTGCGCCGCAACGGCGAGATCCTGCTGGGCGTCCAGCAGCGGACGGGCTGCAAGATGCTGCTGGCCCAGAAGGCCTTCTCCAACTTCGACCTCTACCCCCTCCTCGCGCCCTATCTGGCGGGCACGGAGGCCAGCGGCCTCTACGAGAGCCGTCTGGGCAGGGAGGAGCTGCCCCAGAAGGAGAACCACGTCTTCTGCGCCGCCTACCGGGTGGACGAGTTCGCAGAGCTGCTCCACTACGCCGACCACATCGTCTTCAACTCCCCCGCTCAGCTGGCAAAGTTCGGCCCGGCGGCAAAGGCTGCGGGTAAGAGCGTGGGCCTGCGCATCAACCCCGAGTGCTCGACGCAGGAGGGCCACGCCATCTATGACCCCTGCGCCCCGGGCAGCCGCCTCGGCACCACCCGCGCCCAGTGGGATGCCGCGCTGGAAAAGCAGCCGGGCCTCTCTTCCCTGCTGGACGGCCTCCACTTCCACACCCTCTGTGAGCAGGACGCCGACGCGCTGGCCCTGACGCTGGACGCGGTCGAGGCGAAGTTCGGCAGCCTGCTGCCGGGCCTGAAGTGGCTCAACTTCGGCGGCGGACACCACATCACCCGCCCGGGCTATGCCCTTCCGACGCTGGAAGCCTGCATCACCCGGATGCAGGAGAAGTACGGTGTACAGGTCTATCTCGAGCCGGGCGAGGCGTGGGCGCTGAACGCGGGCTATCTCGTCACCACGGTGCTGGACACCCTGCACAACGGCAGCACCAGCCTCGCCATCCTCGATATGTCCGCCGCCTGCCACACCCCGGACGTCATCGAGATGCCCTACCGCCCGCCTCTGCTGGGCGCAGGGGAGCCGGGCGAAAAGAGCGTCACCGTCCGTCTCGGCGGGCCGACCTGCCTCGCAGGCGATGTCGTGGGAGACTACAGCTTCGACGCCCCCCTGACCGAGGGCGACAGGCTCCTTTTCGGCGATATGGCCATCTACACCACCTGCAAGAACAATACCTTCAACGGGATGCCTCTGCCCCCCATCTGGACGCTGACCGAGGACGGCACCTGCCGGGAGCTGGTGCGGTTCGGCTACAACGACTTCAAGATGCGGCTGGGACACCGCGCATAAAACGAAAGCCATCGGCTGTCTGGGCCGATGGCTTTTTTAGTTACTTGAGCTTCTTTTTTGCTTCGTACTCCCGCAGGGCCGTCAGGGCCTCGCCGGACAGGGGGTAGAGGGCCAGCATATTGAAGATGGTCATGAGGCCGATGCCCACATCGCCGAGGTCCCACACCACGGTGTAGGCCTCCATGCCGCCCACCACCAGCATCACCAGCGCCAGCACCTTGTAGGCCGTCTGCCAGAGCCAGCGGTCGCCGAAGAGGTAGGCCACATTGCAGCGGGCGTAGTAGAGGATGCCGAGGAAGGTGGAGAAGCTGAACAGCGCCAGTGTCGCCGCGATGAACACCACGCCGAAGCCGCCCAGATGATACTCCATGGCCGCCTGCAAAAGGTCCATGCCCTGCCGCCCGCCGGTGATACTCTCGGGGGCCAGCAGCATGACAAAGGCCGTGCAGCTGCAGATGACGATGGTGTCGATGAGGACGCCCAGCGCCTGCACGAGGCCCATCTTCACCGGGTCGTCACACTCTGCGGCTGCGGCGGCACAGGGGGCCGAGCCGGAGCCGGCCTCGTTGGAGAAGAGGCCCCGCTTGATGCCGTTCATCACCACTGCACCGAAGCCGCCGCCCACGGCCTGCCGCAGGCCGAAGGCCTCCGAGAAGATGCGGGCAAAAACGCCGGGCAGCTGGGGCAGGTGGGTGAGGATGATCCAGAGGGTCATGACGAAGTAGCAGCCCGCCATGATGGGGACGATGACGTCAAGGCTCCTGACGGTGGCCTCCTTCCGCAGGACGATGACCGCCGCCAGCGCCGTCAGCACCAGCGTCGTCGTCAGGGGCGGGATGGCGAAGGCGTTCTGAAACGCCTCGCTCACCGAGTTACTGACGACCTGACTGATGCCGCACCAGCAGATGAGTCCCGACACCGCGAACAGGCAGGCCGTCACCGAGCGGCGGAGCTTTTTCCCCCGCCTGCGCTCGGCGAGGGTGTGGATGTAGTAGGCCGGGCCGCCCCGCCAGCCGCCGTAGAGGGGGTCGGGCTGCTTATATTTCTGGGCCAGCGCAGACTCCACGAAGGAGGTGGACGCCCCCAGCAGGGCCGTCACCCACATCCAGAACACCGCGCCTGCGCCGCCCACAGACACCGCCGCCACGACGCCCACCAGATTGCCCATGCCCACCCGGGTGGCCGTGGACACCACCAGCGTCTGGAAGGACGAGAGGCCCTTGCCCTTGTCGTTCTTTTCGCAGACCGCCGCCAGCATATCCCGGAACAAACGCACCGGCAGCAGGCGGGTGCGGAGGGTGAAGAACACCCCCGCCGTCAGCAGCAGGATGACCATAAAGGAGAGCGTGAGGGTCACGCTCCCCAGATGCAGGGTGAGCAGGTCGCCCCACAGCAGGCGGTAGACGCCCTCGATGAGTTGAATCAGCACAGCATTTCCTCCCAGTGCTTCCTATTGTGAAATTGTCGCCTCCCTATTATAGTATATTTTGTTCGATTTGTAAATCACTGTCATGAAGTTCAGGAGAAAAAAGCAAGTCACTCTTCCCCGTCCAGAAGCATCTCCCTTTGGGAGCAACGACGACGACCGCCGCCAGCGGCGGAAACAGGGAGGAGTTGTTGGGGCCGCGGCCAGCAGGATGCGAGGCCCGCACCAAGGGCCGAAGCAGACGCTGGGAGCCGCAACCCGGGTTCCTTATAAAATCAAAAAGCTCCCCCTTGCGGAGGAGCTTGGTGTGGAGCTTATTAGGACAGGATCATCCGGTCGTTGGCGAACTCGCCGCCGCTGGCGATCTGGAACTTTGCCAGCAGGTCGGAGACCTGCAGATCCTTCTTCTCGTCGCCCGAGACATCGTAGATGATGTGGCCCTCGTGCATCATGATGAGGCGGTTGCCGTACTTGATGGCATCCTTCATGTTGTGGGTGATCATCATGGTGGTCAGGTGGTTCTCCTCGACGATCTTGGCCGAGAGGGTCAGCACCTTCAGGGCCGTCTTGGGGTCGAGGGCGGCGGTGTGCTCGTCCAGCAGCAGGAGCTTGGGCTTGTTCATCGTCGCCATCAGGAGGGTCAGCGCCTGACGCTGGCCGCCGGACAGCAGGCCCACGCGGGCGGTCAGCCGGTTCTCAAGGCCCAGATCGAGGCTCTTCAGCAGCTCGCGGTACTGCTCCCGCTCGGCCTTGGTGATGCCGATGCGGAGGGTGCGGGGCTTGCCGCGGCGGGCCGCAAGGGCGAGGTTCTCCTCGATCTGCATGGTGGCGGCAGTGCCGGTCATGGGGTCCTGAAAGACGCGGCCGATGTAGGCGGCGCGCTGATGCTCGCTCAGGCGGGTGACGTCCACGCCGTCGATGACGATCTTGCCGCAGTCCACGGGCCAGACACCGGCCACGGCGTTCAGCATGGTGGACTTGCCCGCGCCGTTGCCGCCGATGACGGTGACGAAGTCGCCCTCGTTCAGCTTCAGGTTCAGGCCGTTCAGGGCCGTCTTCTGATTGACCGTGCCCGCATTGAAGGTCTTGGAAACATTCTGGATCTCAAGCATTTTTTGCGCCCTCCTTGTTTGCCTTCTTGGCCGCAGGCTTCGAGAAATACTTGCCCTTCCAGTACGGCACAGCGAGGAAGATGGCCACGACGGATGCGCTCAGGAGCTTCAGCAGGTTTGCGTCGAAGCCGAGGGTCAGCACCAGCTGGATGACGATGTAGTAGATGATGGCGCCCAGCGAGACGGACATCATCTTGAGGGCAAAGTTGTGGAAGATGCGGCCAAACACCGCCTCGCCGATGATGACGGCGGCCAGACCGATGACGATGGCGCCGCGGCCCATGCCGACATCGGCAAAGCCCTGATACTGGCTCAGGAGAGCGCCGGACAGGGCCACCAGCGCATTGGAGACGGCCAGACCCAGCACGATGTTGAAGTTGGTGTTGATGCCCTGTGCACGGGACATGGCGGGGTTGGAGCCGGTGGCGCGGATGGCGCAGCCCAGCTCGGTGCCGAAGAACCAGTACAGCACGCCGATGACCACAGCCGTCACGAGGATGACCATGATGATGGGGTTGTGGAGGGCAAACTCCTTGACCCAGCGCAGGGAGATGAGCAGGCCGTACTTGTCCACGTTGATGGACTGGTTGGCCTTGCCCATGATCTTCAGGTTGATGGAGTAGAGGGCCAGCTGGGTCAGGATGCCGGAAAGGATGGCCGGGATGCCCATGAAGGTGTGGAGCAGGCCGGTGACGAGGCCGGTGGCAAGGCCCGCCAGCACAGCCACGAGGAGCGACACCCAGACGTTCTGCCCCGACAGCAGGCACATGACGCAGACTGCGCCGCCGGTGCCGAAGGAGCCGTCCACGGTCAGGTCGGCCACATCAAGGATGCGGTAGGTGAGGTAAACGCCGATGGCCATGATGCCCCAGATCAGGCCCTGTGCGCACGCACCCGGCAGAGCGCCGGGCAGGTTCGCCAGTCTTGCAAGCAGTTCCAAAATGATTCCTCCTGTAAATTACACTTTTTTTATTTTCCCGCTTGATACGGGAAAGCGGAGAAAGGCGGGAAAATGCCCTTCTCCGCTATATTTTTAATGGTTCAACCTCTCAGCCCTCGATCGCCTCGTATCCCTCGGGGGCGGTCAGGCCCAGATCGTCGCAGACGGCCTTGTTGTACTTCTTGGTCACGTCGGTGTACTCGATGGGCATGGTGGAGATGTCGGCCTCGCCCTTCAGGATCTTGACGGCCATCTCGCCGGTGGTGTAGCCCAGATCGTAGTAGCTGATGGACAGGGTCGCCACGCCGCAGCCGGCGCAGATGCCCTCCTCACCGGCGAAGACGGGCTTCTTGGCGGGGCGGCAGATGCCGTCCACGATGCCGGTGTTGGCGGCGACGGTGTTGTCGGTGGGGACATACAGGGCGTCGTTCTCGTCAGCGGCCTTCTGGCAGACGGAGGACAGGTCGTTGGAGTCGGAGAAGGCGTACTGGGTCGCGGTGACGCCCTTGGCCTCCAGATACTTCTGGACCTCATCCACCTGATACTGGCTGTTGGCCTCTGCGGAGCAGTACAGCAGGCCCACCTTCTTGGCCTCGGGCATCCACTCCACGATCATATCGGCCTGCTGATCCAGCGGGGCGAGGTCGGAGGTGCCGGAGATGTTGCCGCCCACCGTGCCGGAGAAGTCGCTCAGGCCCAGCGCCACGCCATACTCGGTGACGGAGGTGCCCAGCACGGGGATCTCGTTGGTGGCAGACTGTGCCGCCTGCAGGGCGGGGGTGGCGTTTGCCATGATGAGGTCCACGCCTGCGGAGACGAAGCCGTTGGCGATGGTGGCGCAGGTAGCGGAATCACCCTGTGCGTTCTGGAAGTCGAACTTCACGTTGTCGCCGAACTCTGCGGTCAGAGCGTCCTCAAAGCCCTGCGTTGCAGCGTCCAGCGCGGCGTGCTGCACCAGCTGGCAGATGCCGACGGTGTAGCTGTCGCCGGAAGCGGCAGCAGAGCCTGCTGCGGCAGAGCTTGCCACAGAGGAAGCCGCTGCGGAGGAGGCAGAAGAGCCGCCGCAGGCGGTCAGGGCAGCAGCAGCGCCGCAGACAGCGGCGGCAGCCAGAAACGAACGACGAGTGATTTTACGCATAATGATTACTCCCTCATTTTTCGCTCACGCGGCCACAGGATGCCGCGCAAACACGCATTTCAATGTCCAGCAGAGCGATCTCTGCTTTACACTCGTGAAGTATAGCACGATTTCCCTCCGTTGGCAACGCTCTTTCGGCCCTAATTATCGATTAGATTGCATCTATCCATCACTTTTTTCGATAGGTATTTCTTCTCTGCTGATACTCCGTCAGTTTTTGCAGTGCTTCGTCCAGCCAGACGAGGTTTGCTTCCAGCTGCGGCAGGTAGGCCCGCCCGTAGTCGAACCGGAAATAGAGGGCCTGCCAGAGCTTCGCCTGCATCCGGCGGCGCAGCGGCGGCTCGAGGGCAGCGTCCAGCGGCTCCACCACGTCCTCCAGCTCCATGCAGGTCTGCGCCCAGCGGACGTCGGTCTTTTCCCGGGCGGGCACATCGTAGCGGGCCAGATAGTCCTCCACCCGCGCCGCAAAGACCGTTCCCCCGCAGCCGGTGGGCTGCAAAAAGTAGCGCACCTCCCCTTCCCGGCTGATCTCCTGCGCCAGCGGGTAGAGGGCGCAGACCAGCGGCTCGGCGTCGTGGATGGCGCAGTGGTCTTCGGTGAGGAAGGGGCAGTTGTTCCGCTCCTCCTTCACGGGGGCCAGCCGCAGCACCGGCAGATGGCTCACCGGCCCGATGGACGCCCGGCAGAAGGCCCGGGCCACGGTCTGGGGCGGCAGGCGGAGGCGGGCCGCGATGCGCCAGAGGTCGAAGCCCGACAGCACGATGTCCTCCCGTCCCCGGCAGCAGTCGCCGCAGCCTGCGCAGGCGAAGGAAAACGCCTCGTCCCGCCCCAGCAGCGGGGCCGTGCGGGCAAAATCGACCCGACCGCAGAGGTCGAGCTGTGAATCCTTGAGCATATGATCTCTCCTGTATACTGTGGTGAATTATATGGCCAAGTGGCCATTTAATAATATAGATACGTTATATTTCCCCAGTTGGTCAGTTTGGCCAAGTGACATGGATTGGCCAAGTGACCCACTTGGTCAGCTTCGCTCAGTTGGCCACCCTGGCCAAGTGGATATTTCGACATAGCAGCGATGGAAAAGTGTCACTTGGCCAGATAACCCGCGTGGCTCGGGGGTGCGAAAGCCTCTCCCCTTGGGAGAGCCTTATCGCCCTCACTCAAACCTCTTCGCCGGTATCACGATCGCCCCGAACAGCGAGGCGATATACACCACCAGCACCGCGCCCCACACCTGCCAGCCGGTAGCGCGCTCGAGCAGGACAGCCCCCGCCGTGCAGGGCGGCACCAGCACCAGCGACGCCATCGACCAGACCCGGAACGCCCGCAGGATATGCTTCCAGTTGCGGTTGTTGTAGTACACCCCCGGGATGTGGATGTGGAACGCACCCTGTGCAAAGTTGCAGATGCGGTTCTCGTCGTAGTAGCGGGGCAGGGTCTCGGCCATCCAGAACATGGCATATGCCCCGTAGACGACGCCGAAAACCACACCGATGATGAGCAGAGCCAGCGCTCCCTCGATGTCGGCCAGTCCCGCCGCCCAGACGGCCAGCGCTCCGGCGACGCCCAGCACGCAGCAGATGACATACACCGGCAGATACTTCTTCGTCCGCGCCTGACGGCGCTCCGGCGGCTCTGCCGAAAAGGTCAGTGCCTTGCGGATAAGCTCCTCCGTCTCCTCGCGGGTGAAGCGCCGCTCCTCCTCTACTCTGCGGCCCTGCAAAAGCTCGGCTACCGTCGCGTTCAGCTGCTCGGCCAGCGGCACCAGCAGCGAGATGTCGGGTACGCTCTGCCCCCGCTCCCACTTGCTGACGGCCTTGTCGGACACATACAGCGTCGCGGCAAGCTCCTTCTGGGTCATCCCCTTTTCCCTCCGCAGCTGAGCCAGAAAGCGGCCAAATGCGGCTTTGTCCAGTTCGTACATATCTTCTGCCTCCTTGCGGGCGTCTGCCGCCCTTTTCTGGCCTTATTGTACCGGGCCGCATCCTCCCGCGCAACCGACGGGCGGTAGAATCATCGCTCCTCCGTCTCTTTTATAAAGGAAAAACGCCGCACGGTCTCCCGCGCAGCGCTTCGTATCGTATCGCTTCCCGCCGCAGCCGCCCGAAAGGCCGAGCAACTCGGTAAAATAGCCTTTCAGGCCCGGACAGGCGGCCTGCTCGATCAGGCACGCCCGCCGGGACGGCGCGGGAGCGTCTTATATTCAGGCTTCGAAGACCTTCCTGACCGAAGGGCTGGCCTCGATGATGCGGACCAGCAGGACGCCCAGCACGGTGCAGCTGATCAGCTCGCCGATGCCCACGGAGATGCCGTTGGTGATGCAGGCCAGCCAGAGGGGTGCGCTGGAAGCGGGGTCCGGGAACATCACCGCGATCTCGATGCCGATGATGACGGCATTGAAGACCACCGGGGGCAGCGAGGCTGCGACAGCCAGACCCTTGAAGCGGATGTTCCGCAGCTTGTAGGTCACGAGGCAGGCCAGCAGGGTGGCCAGCGTGCCGAAGATGACGTCCACGATGGTGGAGCCGAGCAGGTTTGCGAGGAAGCAGCCCAGCACCACGCCGAAGATATACTCTGCGCCGAACACCGGCAGCAGGCAGAGGGCCTCGGCCACACGCACCTGCACCGCGCCGTAAGAGAACGGCTGCAGCGCCATGCAGAGCACGACGTAGAGGGCTGCGACCATGCCGCAGCGGGCCAGTTTACGGACAGAAAGATTCTGATTCTTCATACTATAACTCCAGCGGTTTGATTTTGACCGCACAGGGACCGCCAGCCCCTGTGGGTTTGGCCCGGCATGGTTCGAGACACGCCGGGGAGCCTAAAATCCTAAGTTGCTCTTTGAGACACCGTGCCCGCAGGCACAACTCAAATAATTATATCATAGTTTGGGCCGGGATGCAACGGCTGCACGAAAAAAGACTGCCGCACAGCAGCAGTCTTCCAGCGTGGCTCAGCCCCGGGGCTTGCCCACATAGACCAGCGCAAGGGTGTCGGGGCCGGTGTTGGCCGAGACGACGCCGCCCAGCTTAAAGGTGGTGAGGGGGGCTTTGCCGAACGCCCTGCGGCAGGCCTTTTCCAGCTCCACGGCCTGCGGGATGGAGGTGTGGCCGATCATATAGTCGAAGTCCTCCACGCCCTCGGTGCGCTTTTTGCACAGGTCGATCATGGCGGGAACGACCTTGTCGTCGCCGCGCACCTTGCCTTCCACCTTGGTCTTGCCGTCGATGAGGGTGATGATGGGGCGGATGCCCATCAGCTCGCCCATGACGGCGGCAGCGGCGGAGATGCGGCCGCTCTTCTTCATCTGCTTGAGGCTGTAGGGTCCGAGGATGACCTCCATCTTGTTCATCTGTGCCTCAAACTCGCCGATGACGTGGCGGAGCTCCGCGCCGTTCTGCAGCTTACGGGCCATCTCGCAGACATACCAGCCGAACACCATCGAGTAGGTGTGGGGGTCCAGCAGGTGGATGTTCAGGTGGTGCTCCGGGCGCTCCTCCCGCAGCATCCCCTGCGCCATGACGGCGTTGTTGTAGGTGGAGGAGCCGGAGCGGTTGATGGGCACATGGATGACGTCGGTATAGCCCTCGTCCACATACTGGCAGTATTTCTCACAGAACTGGATGGGGGTGATGGCAGCCGTGGAGGGGATGCCCTTAGCAGCCCGCATCTTGTCGTAGAACTCCTCGGGGGTGTATTTCTCGCGCTCCACAATATCCTCGTCGTCCAGCAGGATATGGAAGCCCATGATGTCGATGCCGTATTTTTCGGCCAGCTCCTGCGGGATGTCGCAGGAGGAGTCGGTCAGAATCGCAATTTTGCTCATAGTATCCCTCATTTCCATTCATAATCTCGCAGATGGCCGTGGTCCAGCAGCTCCGGAAAATCCCACTGGCGCAGCACCTCGTACACACCCACAGCGACGCTGTTGGACAGGTTCAGGCTGCGGCAGGTGTCCCGCATGGGCATCCGGATGCAGTGCTCCTGATTGGCTGCCAGCAGCGCTTCCGGCAGCCCGGCGTCCTCCCGGCCAAACACGAGGTAGGCCCCGTCCGGGTAGGCGACGTCGGTGTAGCGCTGGGGCGCTTTGGTCGTAAAGTAGTAGAACGGCCCAGCGTTCCGGGCGAAGAAGTCGTCCAGACCATCATAGTAGCTGATGTCCAGATAGTGCCAGTAGTCCAGCCCGGCGTGCTTGAGCTTCCGGTCATCGATGGCAAAGCCCATCGGCCCCACCAGATGGAGGCGGCAGGCCGTGCAGGCGCAGGTGCGGGCCACGTTGCCGGTGTTCTGCGGGATGCGCGGCTCCACCAGCACGATGTTCAGGGTCGGTTTTTCGCTCATATCCGCCGCCTCACTCTTCCCGCAGCGGGCACAGCCGGGGCAGCAGAGGCTCGAACCAGACGCCGAAGCGGGTGTCCTGGTCATAGGGCGTCTTCTGGATGGCCAGCGCCACAAATTCCGCTGCATTGTCTGCCGCCGCGCTCAGGGCGTTGCCCTGAATGAGCGAGCCGATGAGCACCGCACCGTAGAGGTCGCCCGTGCCGGGGAAATTGCGGGCGATGTGCAGCTTTTTGACCACGAAGCGTTCGCGGCCCGCACCGGCGCAGGCAATGTACTTGTCCAGCTGTAAGCCCGTGACCACCACGTTGGGGGCCAGCGCCGCCGCCAGCTCGTCGGCCAGCGCCTGTGCGCCCGCCTCGTCCAGAGGGTCGGGCAGGGGCTTTTCCAGCAGCAGCCCGGCCTCGGTGGCGTTGGGCAGGATAAGGTCGGCCCGGCGGCAGAGCTGCCGCATCCGGTCGATGAAGGCCGGGGTGACGGTGGTGTAGGCCCTGCCGTTATCCCCCATCACGGGGTCTACCACCTTGTAGGCCGAGGGCCAGAGGTCGAAGGCCTTCTCGGCCAGCGCGGCCTGCGCCTCGCCCCCGAGGTAGCCGGTGTAGATGCAGTCAAAGCTCAGCCCCAGCTCCCGGTAGTGCTCCAGCGCGGCCTCCCCGTAGGCGCAGCCGTCCAGACGAGCCGGAGCGCCAAAGCCGCCGGTGTGGGTGGAGAGCATCACCGTGGGCAGGGCCACCGGCTGGATGCCCATGACGCTGAGCACCGGCAGGATGACCGCCAGACTGCAGCGTCCCACGCCGGAAAGGTCGTGGATACAGAGAACTTTTTTCGGTTCTGTTATCTTCAGCAAAAAAGAAACCTCCTTCGCAGGATATGCCTTTTCCCATAAGCCGGGCCAGCCCACAGCCAGCCCAGTTTATCAGAATATGATACAGTATACCACATTTTCCTGCACAAAAAAAGCGTATAGTGAATCCTTTGGAGGAAATACTAGCCTCACCGCCCAAAATTTCCGATTCGAAAGGAGTTTCTCCCATGAAAAACGAACACACAAGCTCCACCGCCCCGCTCCTGCTCGGCATGGCCGCCGGGGCCGCACTGGGTGCTGCCGGCGTCATGGCCACCAACACCAGCCAGCGCCAGATGCGCCGCACCGCCCGCAAGCTGGCGAAGGGCGCCGAACACGCCGTGAGCCAGCTGGACAAGATGGTGGATGATTTCGTCGAGCGCCGGATGGACGGCTGACCGGGCCGATACAACAGCACCCCGGCTTTCCCTTTTTAAGGGAGGCCGGGGTGCTGCTGTCTGTCGGGGTACAAGGCTTTGCGCCGTACCGCCGATTTTATTTCAGGTATGCTTCCGCACTCTTGCGGATCTCTGCCTCCACCTTCTCGGCGGCTTCCTTATTCTCTGCGCTGACGGAGATATAGGTCTTGAGCTTCGGCTCGGTACCGGAGGGGCGCACCACGATGGAGCAGTTGTCTTCCAGCAGGAACTTGAGCACGTCGGACTTGGGCAGGCCGTCCAGACCCGGCGCGTAGTCCAGCAGCTTGACGACCTTCCTGCCGCCGAACTCCTTGATGCCGCCCCGGAATGCCTGCATGATGTTCTGCATCTTGGCAAAACCGGCACTGCCGTCGAACTCATAGCTGTGCAGGGTGTTCAGACAGTAGCCGTAGGTCTTGTACAGCTCCTCCAGCTTGTCCAGCAGGCTGATGCCCTTGGTGGCATAGTAGCTGAACATCTCGCAGATCATGTACGCACCGTCTACACCGTCCTTGTCGCGGACGTAGGAGCCGGTCAGATAGCCATAGCTCTCCTCAAAGCCGAACACATAGCTGTCGGCCCTGCCCTGCTGTTCCAGCTTGCCGATCTGCTCCCCGATGAACTTGAAGCCGGTCAGCACATTGATGGTGCGCAGGCCGTAATGGGCAGCGATCTGCTCGCCCATGTCCATGGTGACGATGGTCTTGACCATGACCGGGTCGGCGGGCATCTTGCCGTGCTTGATGCGCTGGCTGCAAACGTAGTCCAGCAGCAGCATACCGGTCTGGTTGCCGGTCAGCAGCTCGTACTCCCCTGCCTTGTTCTTGACGGCGATGCCCACACGGTCGCAGTCGGGATCGGTCGCCAGCAGCAGGTCGGCGTTGCATTTCTTGGCATACTCCATGCCCAGTGCCATAGCTTCCTTGATCTCCGGGTTGGGGTACGGGCAGGTCGGGAACTTCCCGTCCGGCTGCTCCTGCTCCTTGACCACCGTGATGTTGGTGTAGCCCATCTCCTTCAGGGTGCGGGTCACAGGCTTCAAGCCGGTGCCGTTCAGCGGGCTGTACACAATAGCCACGTTCTTGTTGACCTCTTCGCCAAACAGAACAGACTGGCTCTTGACCTGCTCCACGAATGCAGTGTAGACCTCGTCCGGGATATACTGGATGCTGCCGTTTGCCACGCCTGCTTCAAAATCGCCGGTCTTGACGTCGGCAAAGATGTCCAGCTTCTCGATCTCAGCCAGAATTTCTGCTGCGGCCTCGGTGGTGATCTGACAGCCGTCCGCGCCGTAGACCTTATAGCCGTTGTATTTGCTGGGGTTGTGGGACGCCGTCACCATGACACCGGCAGAGGTGTGCAGATAGCGGGTCGCAAAAGACACGGTCGGTACCGGCATCAGGACAGGCCAGATGTTGACCTTGACGCCATTGGCAGCAAACACCCCTGCGGCGACTTTTGCAAACACATCGCTCTTGATGCGGCTGTCGTAACCGATGGCCACAGACGGCTCGGCATAGTTCTTCTTCAGATAGTCCGCCAGACCCTGAGAAGCCTTTGCCACGGTATAGACGTTCATCCGGTTGGTGCCTGCGCCGATGACGCCGCGCAGACCGCCCGTGCCAAAGGCGAGGTCACGATAGAATGCGTCCTCGATTTTGGCATCGTCCAGCGTCTTCAGCTCTGCCACTACATCGGCATCGGCGGTGGCATTCGCCAGCCAGCGTTCGTATTCCTTTTTAATATCCATATCGTTTACCCTCTTACATCCAGAAATTGTGCCTGCCCGTGGATGGTCAGCACCTCAGAATCCGCCGGGACAAAGATGCAATCTCCCTTATAGAACGGAAGATTGCCGCCCTCATAGGAGATCGTGCCGCAGCCGTTGACGCAGAGCAGCACCCGAAAGGCGATCTCATCTGCCCGGTAGTGCACCTTCTGCCGCCGCTCGGTGTTGACGATCATCCGGTACACTTCAAAATACTTGCAGCGGGTCAGCAGCTCAGAGGCAATGCCCTGCCGGTATTTCAGCACCCGAAGGGGCTGCTTCGGCTCTGCGCTGCTCTTCAGGTTCGCCACATCCAGCGCCTTGTCGATGTGCAGCTCCCGCTTTTTGCCGTCCTTGCCCACACGGTCATAATCGTACAGGCGGTAGGTCAGGTTGGAGTTTTCCTGAATCTCTGCCACCAATGCACCCGCACCGATGGCATGGACTGTCCCGGCCTGAATAAAGAACAGATCATCCTTGTGGATGGGGACCTTTTGCAGATATTTCATCACCGTGCCGTCTGCGATCGCCCTGCGCATCTCGGCCTTTGTGCAGTTCTGCTTGAGTCCGTAGACCAGCTTCGCATCGCGTCCGGCATCCAGCACATACCACATCTCGGTCTTGCCAAGTTGCCCGTTTTCGTGCTCCTGTGCGTAGGCATCGGTGGGGTGCACCTGCACCGACAGGTCTTTCTTGGCATCGATGAATTTGATGAGGATCGGCATCGTGTTCTCGCCCTTGTGGCGCTCCCCCAGATACTCCGGGTGCGCTCTCAGCACCTCTGCCAGTTCCTGCCCATCAAATGCGCCGCCCACCACATAGCTGGGGCCATCGGGGTGGGTGGAGCACTCCCACGTCTCTGCCAGCGGGGTCAGGTCGATGTTTTTTTCAAATTCATCGTTCAAACGACTGCCGCCCCAGAGATAATCCTTGCCGGACGGTCGGAGCAAAAGAGGCTTATTCTTGTTTTGCATAACTGCCTCCTGCGGTGTCTCAATATTCCAGCTCGAACTTCTGCTTGTCGTGGACGTCGATGGCTTCGCCCAGCTGCACTTCGATGAGCTTCAGCTCGGTCTCGGCAATCACAGTATGGCGGCAGCCTGCGGACATGGTGATGACGTCGCCCGCCTTCACATTCTGCTCCATGCCGTCCACAATGGTCTTGCCCTTGCCTGCGATGACCGTCCACACCTCGTCCCGGTGCTGATGGCTGTGGTAGTTCATCTGATGGCCTGCATTCAAAGTCACCTTGATGGTCATCGAAGCCTTGTCGATGTCGATGACCTTAAAGCTGCCCCACGATTTTTCAGCAAACATGACCCGGTGGTCGAGCGTGTTGACGTAGGGCTTGATGTAGCTGGACTGCTCCTTATCCGAGACCAGAATGCCTTCCGGGCTGGCAGAGACCACCACATCCTTCAGGCCCATGCAGAGGATGGGCACATCCAGCTCATTGACCACATGGACATTCTCGCACTGCTCATTAAACAGCGCCTCACCCACCGCGTGGCTGTCCATCGCCTCGGTCAGGGTGTTCCAAGTGCCAAGGTCCTTCCAAGTGCCTGCGAAGCGCATGACCTCGATCTCCGGTTCGTGCTCCACCACGGCATAGTCGAAGCTGATCTTGTTCAGGGTGTCGTATTTATTGAACAGGTCCTCATAGTCCACGAAATCGATCAGCTCATGGGCGCGGTTCAGCACATAGCCCAGCTTGAAGGCGAACACGCCGCCGTTCCAGAGCGCACCCTTTGCAATGTAGTCCTTTGCCACTTCCTGCGTCGGCTTTTCCTTGAACATGGACACCTTGCTGACCTGCTCTTTGCCGATGGGGATGATGTAGCCGTATTTCTCGCTGGGGTAGGTCGGTTCAATGCCCATCAGGACCAGATTTGCACTGCTGACAGCAGCACGGTCGCCCAGTGCTTTCAGGGCCTCAAAGTAGTCGTTCTCCACATAGGGGTCTACCGGGCAGACCACCACGGATTCTTCCTCGCCGACGCCCTGCACGTCCTTCAGGTAGGCTGCTGCCAGAGCGATAGCCGGGAAGGTATCCCGGCGGCAAGGCTCCACGCTGATGCCCACTTCCTCGCCCAGCTGATTATGGATGGCCGAGACCTGAGACTTGGAGGTCGCAATGGTGACCGTTGCATCCGTATCGACCGCCTTGATCTGACGGTAGACGCGCTGTACCATGGATTCCAGTTCGCCGTCTTCCCGATGGAAGATCTTGATGAACTGCTTGGAACGAATATCATTGGAAAGCGGCCACAGACGCTGGCCGGAGCCGCCGGACAGTAACACCAGATTCATATTTTTCTCCTGTCATCTAGCAAAAAAGGCCGTGGCCCTGCACGGACACACGACCTTTTCAAATCGTTTATTTTAGCGCTCTGCACGCATCGGGTTGTTCAGGAAGTCCTCGTAGGACAGGCGCAGGCCGTCTTCCAGCTCGGTCTTGTAGGTCCAGCCCAAATTGGTGGCCTTGGACACATCCAGCAGCTTGCGGGGAGTGCCGTTGGGCTTGGTGGTGTCCCACTTGATCTCGCCAGTATAGCCCACGACCTTGGCGACCAGCTCGGTCAGCTCCTTGATGGTCAGCTCTTTGCCGGTACCGGCGTTGACGGTCTCGTTGCCGGAGTAGTTGTTCATCAGGAAGACGCACAGGTTTGCCAGATCGTCCACGTACAGGAACTCACGCAGCGGAGAGCCATCGCCCCAGCAGGTAACACTGGGCAGATTCTGCTCCTTGGCCTCATGGAAGCGGCGGATCAGCGCCGGGACCACATGGCTGTGGGTGGGGTGGTAGTTGTCGTTGGGGCCATAGAGGTTGGTGGGCATGACGCTGATGTAGTCAGTGCCGTACTGACGGTTCAGGAACTCGCAGTACTTCAGACCGGAGATCTTCGCCAGCGCATAGGCCTCGTTGGTCTTTTCCAGCTCGCTGGTCAGCAGGCAGTTTTCCTTCATGGGCTGCGGTGCCATGCGGGGGTAGATGCAGGAGGAGCCGAGGAATTCCAGCTTCTTGCAGCCGTTCTTCCAAGCCGAGTGGATGGCGTTCATCTCCAGCGTCATGTTGTCATACATGAAATCAGCCAGTGCTTCCTGATTGGCCACGATGCCGCCGACCTTGGCAGCAGCAAGGAACACATACTCCGGCTTCTCCTGTGCGAAGAACTCTTCCACAGCATCCTGACGGGTCAGGTCCAGTTCCTTGTGGGTGCGGGTGATGATATTGGTATAGCCCTGACGCTGCAACTCACGAACGATTGCAGAGCCCACCATGCCGCGATGACCTGCGACATAAATCTTAGCATTCTTTTCCATCATAACAGAATTGCCTTCTTTCCAAATTACAGAACTGCCTTGAGTGCCTTTTCGCGCTTTGCACGCTCACGGTCGTGCTTGGCCATGATCTCCACCAGCTGCTCGTAAGTAGTGGACTGCGGATTCCAGCCCAGAACGGTCTTAGCCTTGGTGGGGTCGCCCCACAGGTTGTCCACATCGGTGGGGCGGAACCACTGAGGATTCACGCAGACCAGCATCTTGCCGGTAGCTGCATCATAGCCCTTCTCATCGATGCCGGTGCCTTCCCAGCGGATGGTGATGCCATTGGCGGCGAAGGCCTTCTCGGTGAAGTCGCGGACGGTGTGCTGTACGCCGGTAGCAATGACGAAGTCGTCCGGTTTCTCCTGCTGCATGATCAGCCACATGCACTCAACATAATCCTTAGCGTAGCCCCAGTCGCGCAGGGAGTCCATGTTGCCCAGTTCCAGATGATCCTGCAGACCCTCGGCGATACGACCGGCTGCCAGCGTGATCTTACGGGTGACGAAGTTCTCGCCACGGCGCTCAGACTCATGGTTGAACAGGATGCCGTTGACAGCGAACATCCCGTAAGCATCGCGGTACTCCTTGACCATCCAGAAGCCGTACTGCTTGGCCACAGCATACGGAGAGTAGGGGTGGAACGGAGTGGTCTCGCGCTGAGGAACTTCCTCAACCTTGCCGTACAGCTCGGAGGTAGAAGCCTGATACACCTTGCAGGTCTTGGTCAGGCCGCAGACCCGGACAGCCTCCAGCACACGCAGAACGCCCAGTGCGTCCACATCGCCGGAGTACTCGGGGGCGTCGAAGGAGACCTGAACGTGGCTCTGTGCAGCCAGATTGTAGATCTCATCGGGCTTGATCTCGCCCACCAGACGGATCAGACCGGAGGAATCGGATAGGTCGCCGTCGTGCAGGGTGATCGCGTTCTTCTCGATCAGGTGGTCGATACGAGCGGTGTTGGAGATGGAAGCACGGCGGACAATGCCGTGGACCTCGTAGCCCTTCTCCAGCAGAAACTCTGCCAGATAGGAACCGTCCTGACCGGTGATGCCAGTAATCAGTGCTTTTTTCATGTGTTTTATTCCTCTCTAAGAAACGATTTATCTTTTGACGTATTGAGTATATTTTATCGTACAATTATATTTTATGGATTTTGGCAGCTTACCTAAAGTGCTAAAGCAGTGTTCTATTAGCACAATATTGGTTTTTGTTGGTCAGCTGGTCGGATCGCTTCTTGGCTCGTCCTGTTTCACTGGCACCTCGATCAGACCAAACCTATAGAACATCCCATAAATATAGGCCACGCCACGGATATCTCCCAATGCTTTTGGCCGTTCTACCAGCGGCTTTCCTTCCGTCTTTTCAAAAGCAAGCAGTACCGAACTCCACGTCAGGCTCTTACTGCTTTCTCGACGATCGATCCACAGTTCCTTGGTCAGTTCCCCATTCCGCCCGGTCTTAATCTTATAGGAAAACGGCAATCCAAATATCGTCTTGAACCGGTATCCTTGAAAAGCAACGATACACTTCCAGAGATGCTGTTCATCATGACTGCTCTGCAACACTTCAACTGCTTTCTTCCTCTGCCGCATCCTTCCCAACTGAGATTCACATCCTCAGTTACGGCACATATTACCGCACACTTCTGTACATAGCAACCTATTTTTTGCGGTTTATCGGACATCCCATCTTCTCCTTTACCTCATCCGGCACGTCGATCAGCCCGAACCGATAGAACATCCCGTAGATGTAGGTCATGCCTCGAATATCGCCCAGTGCTTTCGGTCGATCTACCACTTCTCCTTTAATATTCTTCAGTGCCAGCAACACCGAGCTCCACGCCAGACTTTTGCTGTTTTCCCGGCGGTCGATCCAGAGTTCCTTTGTGTATTGCCCGTTTCTGCCTTTTTTAATTTCGTAAGAAAATGGTAAGCCAGTGTAAGTTTTGAATTTCACACCAGCATAAGCCAAAACTGCTCCCCAGAAGTTTTCTTCTGTCGGATCAGCTCTCCACCGCTTCATTGCTCTGTATCTCCTCTGCCGTTCTGCTCCAACACTGATTTTCTCTTTGGATGCAGTACTCGGAAAGTACACGCCTTTTTTATAAGGCAGGTATGAGGTGACGGAGGCTTTGGAGAGTTGAAGATTATTGGCGGTTGAGCGGATTGCATCTTTATAACTCTGTGCTTCTCGGTATTCTTCAAATGTATCCTGTACCTTCTCTGCCACTTCTGATTCATACACACTTGCTGTGATAAGCAGCTTTCTTACTTTAATAGGATTTAGAACTAGAGCATCGGCGATGGATTGGAGGGAGCAATCCTCCTCATAAAGCGCCACAGCAGCATCCATCTGCTCTTTCAGATTCTTCCCAGCATCGAACTGCGTCTTCGACTTCTTCCGGCCACCACCGGGCTTTCTGGCTTTATATGCTCTTTTCTCTCCCATAGTTCACATTGTCTCTCCATCCCTTACTCATGTAACTCCAGCGGCAGTCCGTCCGGGTCATGGAAGAAAGTCATCTTCTTTCCGGTGTAATCATCCACACGGATCGGCTCACATTCAATTCCGACTGTTGCCAGGTCTTTCACCGTCTGCTCCACGCTCTCCACACAAAATGCAAGGTGACGCAGACCGCAGGCCTCTGGGCGATTCACACGCTTCGGAGGATTTTCCTCAGCGAAAATCTCAAGTTCCGTAAGTTCATTGACACGAAGATCCAGCTTCCAATCCTTGCGCTCCGGGCGATAATTTTCTCGGACAACAGAGAATCCCAGCTTGTTCACATAGAAATCCTTTGCGGCTTCGTAGTCAGATACGATAATTGCGATGTGGTGTATTTTAGATAAGTTCATTTTGTGTCACGCTCCATTTCTTTTAATTCCGTTATAAACTATATACTGATTTCAAAAATATACCGTGTGAACTTCTGGAGTTCAGTTTGTCCACACGGCACCTATATTACTTCAACTTTTCAAGGATCTCGTCAGCACTCATGCCGCCGGCCAGCAGTTTCTTAACCACAGCCTCGGCTTCCGACTTTTTTGCTTCTTCCGCTGCTTTCTGCTCGGCTTTTGCTTTCTTTGCTTCGAGTTTGGCGATTTCCTTTTCGACCTGCTTAATCTCCGCTCTCTGCGGCTTCAGCGATTCACGCATAGACTTGATGTTCGTCTTTAATTCCTCAATCTGAGCAACGGTCTTGGCTACACCCTCTTCTAAGAGAGCTTTGTCCTTCTGCAGCTTTACAATCTGGACATCGAAGTCAACTTTTGTGCGGTTTTTGCTTCCTTTGGTTCTGGGCATACAACAATTCTCCGTTCAAAAAGTTATTTTTGATTATTAAATGTACTTGCCACGATTTCCAAATCGCTCATTGTATCTACATCAATTTTTGCTATCAAATTTTTGAATTCATCCTCTAGCCTTAAGCCAAGACTAGCTACTGAAGAATACGGACCGGCTCCTTGTATTTCACGAATCTGACGGTTCTTTAACGTTTCGATATCACTTTCAATTTGTCCTATCTCCAGTGCATAGCGTTCTGATATTTTCATAGCAAACTCCTTCCTTGTTCAAAATATCTGTTGCCTTATTGCTAGCCACTCCAATGGCCTTCTATAGTTTTGTTAAACCACTATTATACACCCTTGACAATAGAGAATGGAAATTTCTCCGCATTCCTGTCTTTCTCCGAGATAACGTACTCCCCCTCTGGCCAGCTCTCGCTTTCCCATATAAAATCAGAATCATACCGCACAGCCTTGGCAGCTTCATCGCAGAAATCATTATCTACACACCACTGCATCAAGGTATCATCTTCCAATGTCAAGTATCCATGCGCAAAACCTCGTGGTATATACATCTGCTTCCGGTTTTCAAACGACAACACCGCACTGTATGCGTGACCGAAGGTTTCTCCCGGTCGGAGGTCAACTGCTACATTGAAAATCGAACCGTGCAGACAAGATACCAGCTTGGCCTGTGCGTGTTCACCTTCCTGGTAATGCAGACCTCGCAGCGTGAACTTCTTCCTGCTGTATCCCTGGTTGATCTGGACTACATGGAAGTTGACCTTGCTATCTACAAGCACAGAAAGCCAGCCCCGGAAATCCTCAAACTGCTGTGTTTCAATTATTACTGGCTTTACCATTGCTTTCTGTACTCCCTTGGACTAATGCCTTCTACTTTTCGGAACATCCGGCTGAAGTAGTTTGCATCCGCCATTCCTACTGCCGCACCGATTTCATCCACAGTCACGTCCGTAAATCGAAGCAGTTGCTTCGCTCTCGTGATTCTTTTCGAGATTAGATAGTTGTTGACTGTCGTTCCGTAAATCTCTTTGAAGATTTTGGACAAGTAGAACTTATTGATAAAGAAGTGTTCAGACAGATCATCCAGTGCAATTTTCTCCGTATAATGCTCGTCCAGATACTCCTTCACGGCTGCCAGTTCCAGCCGTTTCCGGCTCACCATCACACTCTCCGGGTGCCATGACTGTTCCATCAAGAGAGTCAATAGACTTCCCAGCTTCTCATTGATCCGCATATCCCGGATATAATCGGATGAGGAAGCAAGGTCGTAAAGATCTGTCAGAAGCATAGTGAATGTTTTTATATCCGCCAGGTGGAACACAGGTCGACCGCCTCGCTCTTTGTACTTCTCATACACAGCCGGAAGAGACGGTGCATAGAAGTGACACCACTGAAGCGACCAAAGATTATCGAATGTAGAATGGCTGTACGCTTTCCGACAGTCGATGAACACACAGTCTCCCTGATGTAACTTGAACTCTTCCCCCTCATACCTCAGCTCTCCTTCCCCAGACAGAACAATAAAGCAAAGGAACGACACCAGATTCGATCTCTTGGATACATGTGGGTGAACAGCCTGCAAAGAGCCAACCTCCTGCAGATGGAGCAAGGATGTTCTTGCAAAGGTTGATGGGGTGTAAATGATTCGGGAGGAGCTTACGGAAGAAGATTGTGGATTGAATAGTTCTTGGTCCATGTGTACTTTATCCCTCTTTCTCCGAATCCTTACTTTACTTTCCGTCTCCTATATCCCACCGGCGGCACTGCGTCTTTTGGAATGTGCCACGGTGAACCTTTTCGGTCTTGATTGCAATCCGGAATTTTCCCCTCACGGCACCACTTTGATACCGTGGCCGGAGTAACGCCAAATTTCTCTGCAAATTCTCTGGTTCCGATTGCTTCACTCATATGTGTTCCTCTTATTTATCTGAATCATCATCTTTATTTCCGTTTTGACTGAAATTCATAAAGGTAAGCTCCTGCATACCGCTTTCGCTTAAATAAGTCAAATCATTCGTGTCTGCATTACTCGACTGAGACATCATATATATCCACCAATCACCAATAACATTAGATAGTGGATTAAGCCAAATTGTTCTATTTAATAATGTTCGAAATAGAATCATCATGGTATATAGACAAAAAACATTTACGAAATAATCTTGATAATATGTACTCAGACCACCACATTTTTATGGCTACATTAAATCCTGAATTCATACTTTTACTAGTACTAGTACCATTAGCAGCCATATAAAAATACATAGAGAAAACGAAAGAATTACCGAAAGCCAAAATGATTGATACATTGCTGTTAATACATTATTTAATATCACCGATATAATGTTCTTCATAACCAATAAATTGTATTATTTTAAAAAATCAATTATCGCAACAGAATTTTTTCAAAAATACAGTCACATCCGAGAATAGGGACGCATTTTCTATTAACCACGACTCCTCTTTATCCCACCATTTTATAGCTTCCAGTTTTTCTATTTCCTCACTGGAAAATCTAAATTTAATAATTTTAGCAGGCACACCTCCTACCACTGCATACGGTGGAACATCCTTTGTAACAACCGCCCCGGCAGCTACGATAGCACCATCATGAATTGTTACCCCAGGCAAAATTTTAACATCAGAGGCAATCCACACATCATTTCTAATGTCCACCATATATTTTTTTTCAACATTAACATACCTTAATTCTTCAAACAGATTCTCTTTTGAGTAAGTAAAACCCGTATGAGGTACGTTTGAATAAAAGCAAGGATGCGTAGACACTATCTTCGAAGTTGGATGGTTTCCTCCACTGATTATTTTACATCTTGGTCCAATTGAACAATACTTTCCTATTGAAACATTATTCAATGTTCCACCAGAATTTACATAACTCCCAAAACCCATAAAAACATTATTGAGTCTTACATCACTACAAATCCAATTTCTTCCCTCAAAAATCACATTTTTTCCTAACCTTGCGCCAATTGAAATATGCGAAGATGGATAACTATTAGTTATTCTGGCTATAAATGATCTTAATCGTTCTTTAAATTCCTGAATCATGTTTGCTCCTCTATTTTTCTAATAAACTGCGCTGGATTCCCTGCCCAAATCTCGTTATCAGGTACAGATTTTGTAACAACAGATCCCGCACCTATTACAGAGTGCTTTCCGATAGTAACACCTTTTAATACAATTGCACATGCTCCAATAAAAGCTCCTTCTTTTATTTTTATTGGTGCGTGCTTTACCCCCGGATCTGGTGATTTAAGGCGTTTAATATATTCCAAACTATGAAAATCAGTATCCCATATTTTTACGCCCGAGCCAATAAATACATTATCTTCGATTTCAATATTATCCCATGAAACGATATTCACATGACTCATACCAACGCCGTTTCCAATTTTAATTCTGCCTTCTTTTGCAATGTTAAGATGCGAATGATTGACACCCGACGTAGGATTAATTGATTGATCTGAAAAAACTCTGCAGTTATCGCCGAAAGATATTCTGCCTCGCACACCATGAACATAAATCTTTCCGATGACAACAAAATTTTTACCATATTGAACCTTTTTTCTTTTGAGATTAATGTAGTTTATTAATTTTGAATAAATTATCATATTCTATACTACGCCCCCGTATTTTAAATTCTTTCTACTATTTCTGAGCACAAGTACATCCATATTTTCATATTTCTCATTACATCACCTGTAAACATTCCATTTTCTCTGCTAACATAAAGAGAAATAATATCCAAAATATAAGATAATAAAGCAACATACGGATCAGAAAACATATCTTTCAAAGGGGTAGTCAAGATCTGCTGACTAAAAGCTTGCAGTATCTCATCTCCGTTTAAATTTTTCTCAAAAATTGCAGTTTGCATGAAATAGTGCATGGCATCTAAATACTTTGGATATGTATATTGAGCATATTCAAAATCAAAGACAAATAATATATCATTCTCATAAAACATATTCCAAGGAGTAAAATCTCGATGGCATACAGAATAATTACGAACATTTGCATAGTAATTAAGGATTTTGTAAATTCCCGATTTAACGCATTCAACATTAAATCCATTTCTTTCTAATACAGATAAATTTTCCTGCAACCCTATGAGTGATCTAAAAAAGTCTGTATTCTCAAACATACAGTCTACAACCGTTTTTTCATTCAATTGCTGTAAAAATGCCCATTCGGCTTCACCAAACATATGCTTTGTTACACTGTTCAATGTTTTGATAGTTGTTTGAGAAAAAGCAAATCTACCATCGCCTAGGCCTGCGCACGACAAGCAAGTCGGTATGTTTTTTACTTTAGACCGATTTAAATATTCGAGCATGTTATTCTCATGGCAGAAAATGTCATATATTTTCTTACTATCAGTAATCTTACAGTATCCGACAATTTCATTTTTTCTACTGATTTGAATAGTTATTTTTTGATGAACACTTGGGGTCCCCATAAAAATAGCATATCTTTGATCTTCACTATTACCAAATACAGAAGTTAAATGCTTTTCTAATACCGGATCTAAGGAATACGGAATCTTTTCTATTCCAATTTTTTTATAAAAAGGATAAATTATGCTACCCAGCTTATTAAAGGCAGGAAGATATTTTTTCAAAACTATACCTTTGATAGCCGAAGGTTGGTATAAACACATAGCTGTTTTAAGATCATTTTCCGGAAGAATCCATACCTTTCCATCTGAATTTGCTATCTTCAGATACATATCCATTTTTATCCTCCTTTTATCTATATATTAATTTGTTTGTATTTGCGTATGCAAATATTTTTCTAACCAAATCGATTGGCTTACACAATATGGTAGTAATGCGAGACAATGTGCAATAACAATAACTGCATAATTATCAACATAATTTGTAAAAACAGTACTTAAAATAAACAATAGCACAATACCGATAGTCATGTATTTCAATTGTTTTTTTACTTGGTTCAATCCATTACAGATAGCAGCATTCATACTTGACCAAACCATAAACAATTGTTCGAGTGCAAAGCAAATCATTATACCAAAACTCACAGTAAAACTCTTTGACCCAAGCCAAATATCAAAGAACCACTGCATCAACGGTAGCATAAACAACTGGGCAATTACAAATATAACCGCAACAGCCTGTAAAACACGTAGCGTATTTTTTATCCACTGATAATTCTTCTCCGCCATTGCTTTGGTAACTGCTGACCAAATCGGTATAGTAACTAAAGCATAAAAGGTATTTACCATCGTGAAAACCTTAAAATAGACATTATACTCTACTACAAATGAAGGCCCACAAAGTTTTGTAATTAACAATGTGCTACTATTGTTTAAAAGCATTGCTTCTAATTGAATAAAAAGAAACAACCCACCCAATTTCAATGTGTCCACTGCGCAATCAATCTTAAAGAATCGGACACTAGGTCTAGCATACTTCATTTTACCCGAAAATAGTTTTATTGTAGTTATTATTAAAGGAACATTTACTGCAAGTAAATATGCAACTGCCAACCTTATGATATCATTATTTTGTTTAAGGTGATTAGCTACCAACACAAATAGCATAATTGTTGCGTTTGTTATAAATAAAAGGAAATTTGCAACATAAGACTTTTGCAAAGCAAATTCAATTGATGTGACCAACCTCAGTACTAATTGCATTAATATACTGGCGATAACAATGGTAACAGCCGCACAAAGCTCATTTGACGAAATGACAGCTTTACTTAATCCAAAAAAATTATTCCAATCGACATAACGTACACCAACTAGTACAATAATAGCTATAGTTCCTGATACACTAATTAAAAATATGTATGCCGAAGAAATCAACCTACGCACTGCCATTTTATCCTTTCGTAGTGTCATTTCTTCTACTAATCTATTTCTTAACCCATTACCAATCCCCAAATCAAAATTTAGCATCCAGCTTATTACGGATAAAATTGCAAACCAAACACCAAGTATCTCTTGATTTTCAAAATAGTTCATATAAGCAGGAGTAGTAAGTAATCCTACTACTATTCCCCCGCCCTTAATTATAACTGAGTTAAAGATGTTGCGAATTACATTAATTGTATCTTTGTTGGTGTTTTTCAGGAATTGATCTATTTTTCCCATTGGTACTCCCTACATTTTATAATTAAATCTAAAAATTCTCTATGCTACAAATCTGAACAACTCTATTAGTTCAAATCTTAGATCGCTTTACAATCATCAACTATAAATGCCCAAGACGCCATAGCAATCCAAAAAGGCACAAATACTATCGGCTCATTCATAAAGAATAGGATTGTATTAATAAAAAACAATATGGCTAATATAAGTTTTTTATCACACAACTTATAGTAATTACGAAATAAAAAGCTCATGTGGATCAGCGTAAATGGAACTCCCATTTTAAAGAAACTTGCCCCTAAGCCATTGGAATTGGCAAGTACGCCCCAAAAGTTTGCTGTTAGATTCTCTCTATGCCGAGTCCAAATGGATGAAAAGTCTCGAAATAGTCCTGTGCCAAACAATGGATATACGCGCGTTATAGAAGCCGAAATTCTCAAGTCTTCAATTCTAGAGGAAAAAGATCCTTCACCTTGTATTAACTTATATCCAATGATAGAATAATTAACTTCAATTATTACTAACACTATGAGCAAAAAGATTGCAACAACCCTCATGGCAGATTTGTTTTGACTATCTTCATTTATAATTGAAGCAGCAAACAATGTAATAGCCATGCACAATAATCCCATGGAAGATTGCGTGGTTAAAAGGGCAATTGAAAAAATGATAATTTTTCTATTTCGGTGTTCGACATCCTTGATTTGATTGAAAATCAATAGCATAATTGCAAGGTTTAAATATATTTGATATACTCCTGGCTCCCAAAAAATACTGCAATTCCGCGTATACACTGTTTCATTTGCAAATCCAAATACATGAAAAAGCGTACCCTTAATACTGCCAGAGATTATACTAATTGGTTCAAGCAAACCTGGTGCAATTAATAAAATGCCCATACAAACCAAACTAAGAATAGCTAATGGCTCCAATATCTTAATAAAAATTGAAAGAAAGCCCCTAAGCGAAATATTCGATAGCACTATGGCTGTGCAAATAATTCGTAAAATCATAACTAGTACTTCATTAACTGCAATATCACCACCACCGCCAAATACCGTATTTACAGTCAATACACCGCACCATACTATAATCCAATCAAATGCTTTTTTAGTTAACGCAGGATTTAAAAAGACTATCATAGCTACTGATAATACAAGAAGCCAGATTGTATTTATGATGCCTGCTCCTGATGTAGTCAAAACTGTAAATACTGCAAAAATGTTTAGCATTTGACGATCCAATTTTAAAAAATATGATACCATCAGCTTATCTCCCAATTTTCATCTCAATTTTATCTTCTACGCAGTATTTTTTTGGCGGCAGAAATTGCATACATATTACAAATATTATAGATTGTTTTACAAAAAGCCAGTGATTTAGGGAAGCCATATTTAATTGAAACATTCATACTTTCAAATGCCGTTTTGTAATAACATTTACAGCTTTCACCGCCTACTCTGAAGATAGCAAGCGGTTTATCGACTCTTTGAAATTTTGCTCCGGAAGTATACATTCTTAGCAACAATTCTCGATCCATGCAATAACGTAATAACTCATATACGCCATATTTTTCATAAGCACTCTTACGAATAAATGTCGCAGGATGATACATACATGAAAAACCATGCTTCAAAACTGCAACATTATCATTAGCCTTCGCCAATCTCATATTCTTACCATCTGGATCACATCTATAAATATCGCCATATATGATATCCGTGTCCTTGTGTATTTCTGATGCTATTGTCTTTAACGCCCCATCAGCAAGCATATCATCCGAATTAATAATACCAATTAATTCGCCTGTTGCGTGACTAATACCTTTATTAAACGCATCACTGATTCCATTATCCGGTTCAGATACTATTACAGAAATATACTTTTTATACTGTTCAGCTATCTTTAGGGTTCCATCTTTTGACCCACCATCAATAATAATATATTCTAAATCATCATAGTTTTGTCCTATAACGCTTTTTATTGTATCCTCCAGTGTTTTTTCACTGTTGTATGTAATAGTAATAATCGATATTTTCAATTATTTTTCCTCCAATTGGTCAAAGATTTCCTTAATTGTATCTCCAACGTGAGTCCAATTGAACACTTGCATCATTCTGTCCCTTGCAGCAGTTCCTATTGAGCACCGCAAATCAGAATCTAGTAACAATTTTTCTATTCCCGCTGTAAATTCTGATTTTGTGTTTTCATAATCACTTGGTTCTATTCGAATTGCCGATTCTGTGTCAGTTATTATTCTCATTCCAGTCCAGTTCAAACAGACCACAGGCAAGCCAACGGCCATTGCTTCCATAAGAGCCCAAGATCCACCTTCTCTTAAACTGGGGAAAGCATATATGTCTGCATCACATAGTCTCATCAATAATTGTTCTCTGGGAATCTCTGGTATTATCTCTACTATGGTCTCTAACTTGTTATTCTGGATGTACTCAAGTATTCTATGCTTCTCAGGTCCCTTGCCAATAATAGTCATATGAATATTAGAATATTTTGTTGATAATGTATGTACCCCCTCAACTGCCATCATCGTATTTTTGAAGGGAACTAGACGCCCTGTGGTCATTATTTCAATTACATGATTTCTTTGGCAATTTAAGTCTTTGCAATTTGCGAAAACTTCATCGCCCATCGCTGTCTCCAAAATTACTTGACATTTATTTCTGTATTTTTTAGGAATTGCTTCACAGTTATTCTCTGTCCTACATAGGATAAGAGACGACTTTTTACTTGGTATTGCCACTATAGGATTTAGCCAAGATGTGGCAATAAGGCCATAGCGCAGACCCTGAACAATCCTTTGCTTTAGTGGTAAAATCTTTAGCATTTGTTTAGGAACACCATCACCTCCACCAACGGGACCCCAAATAAATGGAGTCCTAAAAAAAGGTAAAAATGTAGGCATCCACACACTGCCAAAGGTTAAATGCATAGTATAATCTGGTTTGAATTGTTTGATTAACTGTGATATTAGCGGAATAATTCCAATCTGCCACATCCAGTAATACAGATAGAGTCCCTTATCCTTTTTCTTTACCTTCATCAACAACTTACAAGTATCATAATAATAGAAATGCAGATTACTGCGGAACTCTTCAGGAAGATTCTGTTCAATTCTCTCCCTATCATTTTCTCTTGCTATAACAAACAACTCATAAAATCTCGCCATCTGAAGAATCCAGTTCCAACCAACACCCGCTTCAGATCCTCTAAATGGCTCGCACCCATAGGCACTCACCAGTATCTTTTTCAAAATCTTTATCCTCTCTTATTCAACTTTTTTGCAAAACGCATCAAGTATAATTTTCTTTGCATCCAGAACCATTTTTTCGGGCGTCTGATTTGCATTTATTTTATAAAAATTGTCGCCCAAATTACTCAGTTTATCAAACTCTTCTAACTGCCTTTGGATTTCATCAAGCGTCAGTTCTTTTTTTCTTGAATATATAACATCGGCTGGTGCATCAAGTACAAAAACAATCCTCGGCTGCTGTACCATTTTTGAAAATGCTGTTCGCATACATCTCGGCAAGTTAATGCGCGAACGTAAAGGGTCAATGATGAAATCATAAATATATCTGTCAAAAATCGTTATCTTATCAAACTGAACATCCTTCCGAATGCAAATTGCGCCTCCAATAAGATAATCCAGCCAATAGTACCCCATTCTTACGAAGGAACTTAAAGGATTCGCTGCTTTATTTCTATGTGGGTTTTCAAAATTTGTATCTTGCTTCATGACTCCAGCTTTTTCACCCACTGCACCCAAATTAGGCAACACTGAAGGTCTAAAATGATACACATGCATTTTTTCAATATCACATACAAAGGTTTCTGCAAGCATTACTGTTAATGCATCAATAAATGTAGTCTTCCCTGTACCATCAGGCGCTTCCAACGCTATCATCTTCCGATACTTCTTGGGACATATTCCAATACGATACACCTTTTCATTCAAGAAGCGCATAACATTAACAACCGTACTAATCGGATGCTTTTTGAATGCAATTTTTTTCGAGGTTCTGGAAATAACCTTCGAATGATCTACTATCCACTCATATTCGTCAGCTTCCACCTTGCTGCATACTTTCTGAGCCAAATCACTTCCTAATACTTCAACAAGTATATCCCTGATTTCATTTTTGCACGACTTGTACCCTGCTGAAATTTTATCTCTATATCTTTGCTTGAGTTCTTTTGCTCCTATTACCTTGTACAAAAGCAACATCGCAATATCATAGGGCTGATTCAGCACACGATATTCTTTATATGCCGCCGTATTACCATACAATTTATCGAATTCAAAAATTTCAAATCCTTTATTAACGTATCCCTCAATTAAGTCGATATGAATTGCAAAGTCACTCGTTGAATTCATTCCAAACCAGCAACGTACACGTTCGTATTTCACTACATAGTAATACTCAACGCCATGGCATCTAAAAGTATTTAAAAGCAACTGTGCCGCACTTTTATATTTACCAGGTTCAATAATCAAATCAATATCCTTTGATTCGTTATACTCAGGAAGTCCTTCGTAATTTCTTAAAATGAAATATCGAATTCCTGTGTCATCCAACGCATGGATATAACTATCAAAAATGGTAGCATGTTGATTGCCCCAATCATATATTGGCTTTTTCACCTTAATCCTCCTGTCTCTCACATATATTATCAAGATAATACTCTGTCGCATTTTCCTTGTTGAAAATCCTTGCTGGGTTGCCCAGACATACACTGTGTGATGGCACATCCATATTTACATAGCTATTGGGAGCTATTAAAACATCATCACCTATAGCAATTTTCCCAACTATCGAAGCATTAGAGCCTATCCAAACTTTATTTCCAATTGTTGGCGAACCTTTTAGTTTTCCCCTTCTTGTAGATCCGATTGTCACGCCATGGAATATTGTAATATTTTCCCCAAGCACAGCTGCTGGGTTAATGCACACCCCACCACGATGAATCAACCTTAACCCTGGACCAATAACGCACTCCGGCGCTATTTCATATCCATATTTTATTGATGCCCTTTTAAGTAAGACTCTCCATATTACTTTTTTAAATTTGTTTCCATATATTGCAGAATGTGCACATCTATAAAGAGCCACATATTTAAACTCAGGATCAAAGAGGATATGTTTTATACTGTTCCCCCCCCCCCCCACTCACTCTGAACAAATCACTTTTTATTGTCTCAATTGTATTCATATCAATCGTCCTTTTCTTACCTTAGTAGATTTCTTATTGCTGCCTCTATTCTTTTAGCCGTTTGATTTCCAAACACCTGTATAATTGCTGCTCGTATTTTCTTCAAAATCGGACGCATCACATTACGCCAAAGTAAATTTGTTCCTCGCTTTTTTTCCCTCTCTGTAAGCCAACTTCCAGAAAATCTATGAATCGTTACAGATCGATCCGTTACCGCAAATGTTCCGTCATCCATCTTTTTAGGGCAAAAAACATCCCTCTCGTAAATATGTATATCCGACAAAATTTGTTCTGAATTTCTCGGTTCAAATTTCTGTTCCATCAACAGTTTCGAAATAATTTGAACATTTGTTGTTGTGTCAATATTTCCATTGTCATCCACAAAATTATGGTTACTGTAATAATTAAGCATCTCTTCAAACAGAGCAGAATGCTTCTCAGCTCCAATAATTCCTGTGCCAATCATTGTTCTATTCTCAAAACCTATAAATGCTTTATCCTCAAGAAATTTATCAAGCGGTTTTAAGACTTCAACATCCGTATCAAAGTAAACTCCACCATAGTTATATAAGGCATACATTCTTACATAATCGCTGACAAACGCGTACTTTCCTTTTTCATACGCCTCTCTCACATAAGGCACACTATTAACATCAAAGTTTTGCTCATTCCAAAACATTATTTTGTAATCAGGCAGGACTTTTTTCCATGAGGCAATACATTTTTGCTCCATCTCTGGTATTTCTTTAGGTCCAAACCAGCAATAGTGTATAATTTTAGGCACACTCATATTATTTTTCCCTCTGTGTTTCTCTAATAATGTCTTTTACTTTCTCAAAATCATGTATTTGTACATTTTCCAAATCCGCCATCATTCTCCTGCAACTTGAACTTCCTGATCCAATCAACCAGTATTTTTTATTTTTCATATACTTCTAAAATTTCCCTCTCATGCGCTAGTTCTGTTTTTATAATTGTTTCCGAGTTCATTATCTTACGGTTGATGCTTCTTAAATCAAGTTTCTTCAGACCAAATTTATCTCCAGAGAGAACCAATTCTGGTGAAATATTACAGACAATATCCTTCGCACCAACACTATCAGTGACCATGACTGGCACCCCGTAGCTCAGCGCCTCTAACACCGTAAATCCGAATGTCTCATACCACTGGCTCGGAGCAATTAACAAATCTGTATTATCGAAAATTTCTTCCAGTTGGCTGTACGGATACCCCTCTTGTTTATGCGTAATGTACTCTCTTTCTACATTTGTATTTGTGTAGATGTGCAATTCAAACTTACCAGGAGTCTCCCTCCAAATATCATCCAGCACTCCAATTAGAAATTGAAAGCCCTTGAAAGGTTTTGCCGGTCCCAAATACGTTATGCGTAAAACATCGTGGTCAAAGTTCTTTCTTTTTCGATGATCCTTTATATCCCTATGTGTAATCGAAATCACTGCACTATTTTTGGGGTGAAAATAACGATTATATATCATTTCCGTTACTGAACTATTGAAATGAATGAAATCTATCATTTTTAACATTGATACGTAATATTCACGCAGTTTTTCATAATTTTGATTTTGTGCCACATTGGTATTTTCTGCACTAGCTGCCGTTTCTGTTTCAGTCTCTTCAAAAAAGTTCTTCCTATGTCGGCTTCGAAGCAGTTTTACTACACGGGTATTTTTCAGTTTTCTATAAACAGGTGACTGTAATACCACAATTTTCTTCAAACTCAAAGCAGATTGATTGCACTTTACGCAATCCATGCAATTATGATCATTGTCGCAGGGCTTTCCATTATGAAATAGCGTTACCTTAGGACAAAGCCCAAAATAGTCGTGTGTTGTAAATACCGTCCTGATTCCCAGTTCGTTCGCTGCATGGATAAATTCTTTATGTAGTCCCATCAATGTGTGGATATGAATAACATCTGGGGAATAATCCTGCAAGAATTTGGAATAAACTGTTTCGTCACCTTTTTTTATGTAGGCGTCAACATCCAAAATTCCCTCATCAAGCGGAACGGGCAATGGATTGATGATTTCAAATGACTCTATTCCATTCCAGTTTCTTCCCTTATGAATTTCAGGCTTCTTTTTTACTATTGTTATTCGACCCGGCCAAAGCAATGCCACTTCATGTCCTTGCTCCGCTTGTGTCAACATCAAATCTATGCAGTACTTCGTCAATCCCCCTGTTCTGTATGGAGGAAATCCCAAAGCATAATGTAATATTTTCATATTTATTTAAACCTATACTGTATTTTTTATATATTTTTCTGTTGCATTTTCTTTCGCCACAATTTTAGCCGGATTACCTAAAACAATACTATGGGACGGGACATCAAAGTTCACATACGCTCCTGGTGCAATTAAGACATCGCTCCCAATCTGAATACGTCCTACTACAATTGCATTTGCTCCTATCCACACTTCATCTGCTATTGTCGGACAACCTTCACGAATGCCTCTCTTTTCTTTTCCAATAGTTACTCCGTTATAAATATTACAATTTTTCCCTATTACAACATCAGGATTTACAACTATGCCATTAAGATGTTCTATCTTAAATCCTGGGCCAATTTTTGTGCTGGCCGGTAAATCAACACCATACTTGATCTGCAATTTACGGTAAATCATCCATAAGAACCCGTAAAGCAATTTGATATTTTTATATTTCTCGCATCGTCTTTTCCACTTTAGCAAGCGATATTGTGGGCAGGTTGTGTACCCCCCCCCCAGCGTTTTTTATCTGCTTCTTGTACTGTCATTTTACAATTTCCTCCGTAAACACGCTTTCGTATTGTTTACAAATCTTATCCCATGTGTACTCTTCAGCCACACGTTTCTTGGCTCTCCGCCCCATCTCTGCAATTTCATCTGCACTCATTTTGTCTGCCTTATCAATCAGTTTCGCAAGGCTGCCCGGCTTGCGACTCCAGTACAAGGCGCAATCTTCTGCGACCTCTTTGTTAAAACCAACATCTACGAGCAAGTTCAAATCTGTACTACCGAGTGCTTCGATCAGCGAAGGATTTGTGCCTCCAACCGTGTGTCCATGGAAATATGCGTAGGCATTCTCTCGAATCTTTTTCAAGAGTTCCTGATCATATACTGTGCCAACAAACTTAATTCGTTTATCGCTCTTGAAGTGGAGTTTTTCTTCCAATTCATTCAGGAACTTATCATTGACATTCGTGATCAGAGCAAAATCTTTTTCACTCTTGCTCTTCATAAACTCCCGAATCATAACTTCAAAAGAGTTTTCTGGCACAAAGCGACCTACAACAAGATAATAGCCCTTTTTTGTCAATCCTTTTTCCTTATACCAGCTCACCAGTTTTTCATCATCGTCAGCCAGCTTACTAAGGGTAAGATCCGCACCGTACGCAATGAAGGTTGTTTTCGGACTACTTCCTTTGATGCCCTTACCGTCATAGCATTCATGGATGTACTTTTCGATATTCACAGAATCACAGATTGCAAGGTCACAATACTTGACCATCATCTGCTCAGAAATCTTCCAATACTTCCGAATTGGTGCAGACCATTTAGCTCGCATCCACTCATGTCCATCTGGATTCAAGAACACAGTACCACCCAGTTTATGGATTTCTCTGTAAAAATGACCAGCAAAAGGCCCAATGCGGCAAGCCATGATGTAAACTATCGGATGAGGGATATGGTTTTTCTTGATATGTTCGCAACAAGCCTTTAGTGCAGCAACATCATAATAAATTGCCTGTGCAGCGCCAATCTGAGGAACATCTATTTTGAAGCAGTGGGCATTGTGAAATTCAAACTCGTGATCATTGATCTTTGTCACGCCCTCAAACTTGCTCTCATCCATGCAACCATCGCCATTGGCTTTGCAGGCAACATGATATTTGATGTTTTCTTTATTCTGGTGATACTCCGTGAGCTTGTAGACAAAGGTCTCATAACCTCCGTAAGCCCCCAATGACTTCGCGCCGACAAGGTATACGTGCTGCACTTCTTTTTTTGAATTCATTCCTCTATTCCATCCTCACATTTTTATCGCTAATATTGCATCTATTCCCTTATGGATAAAAACAAACCTACAGTGGGTCGCACAAAGGCAATCCACCGTAGGCTTGAACTCTCCTTCAATCTTTATTTGTTGCTCCTTTTTGTGGGTCAAGACAGAGCTTCCAAAAGCCTCCTACATATAACCCCCAGGATTTTCCGCTTCTTGCAGTTTTTCAACAAATAAAACATTTGAAGGACAACTCAAGCCGTCAAAACCATTTAGTTATCGTAGGTTTTCTTGGTTGACCCTATTATATCTCTAGCCCCGGTACCGGCAACCGCAATTTTATAGTCCTTTTTCATAATCCTATATCCTCCTGAAATTCATCTTACTTATATGGAAGGCTCATATTGAGCCGATCAATCTATATCAAACAGTGTGTTCATCATCCATGCCAGATGATCTATCGCACTGTAGTTATCATTTTTCTCACAGTGACCGTCCACTTTTCCGACCACCGCTGAATCTTTTATGTAGACCTGTCATGGGCTACTCACTTATTTCGCTTCAACTGAAACTTTATGGTAGACACCTTCATGCCAGCTCACCAACAAAGTGCTGGGTCTTATTGTCATAACCCGTACACCAACTCACTTTGTTAAAACTGTACAAGTTCATATTCCATCTTTGTTGCAACATGAACAATCATCTTCCCCTCACCACCTCTAATTCCCCGGAAAAATGCAGTTATCATGTCCTACTTCTGTCTGCAATAAACTTTTCCAGAAAAATAGATTTTGGGCTTTTCAACACTTTCAACCTCCACCTCTAATTCTTCAGAAAAATGAAGGTATCATGTCCGTCCCTTGCTCTGCTATAAAACAGGCTCGCAGTAGGGGTATTTTGCATGAGTTTTATACGCCACCGTAGACCATCATGCCGCCACTGAAAGTTTGAGGTAGACATTACTCCCCACGTCCCAGCAAACACACCTTAAATGTTTTAAAAATGATCTTCCAATCCACCCAGAAGCTGCGCTCCTTGACATACTTCACGTCCAGATCCATCCACTCCTCAAAGGAGAGGTCATTCCGGTGCGGAGCAATCTGCCAATAGCAGCTCAAGCCGGGGGTCACATATAGGCGCTGCTTTTCGTAGTCGCCGTACTGTTCCACCTCACGGGGCAGCGCCGGGCGGGGGCCAACAATACTCATATCGCCCTTCAGGATGTTCCACAGCTGGGGAAGCTCATCGATGCTGGTCTTGCGGATGAACTTGCCCACGCGGGTAATGCGGGGGTCGTCCTTGATCTTGAACACAGGGCCGTCCATCTCGTTCTGATCCAGCAGGTCGTCCAGTTTTTCCTCTGCGTTGGGGCACATGGAGCGGAACTTATAGAACTTGAAGGGCTTTCCGTTGCGGCCGATGCGCTCCTGACTGAAGACAGGTCCTGCGGACGGGTCATCCACCACAATTGCAATGGCCGTAGCCAGCATGACAGGCGACAGCACCACCAGTGCCAGCGATGACAAGATCACGTCCTGCGTCCGACGTCCGATCCAATAGAGCTGGTGCTCTCTCAGATTTTCCTTTCGGTCAATTTCAGCCGGCTTATTGATTCCAGTTACCTCTACGCTCATTTTTTCTCCTCACTCACACTATGTAATCTCACACACGATTCCAACTGTACGTCCTCTTATCCAGCTTCAACGGCAGAGGCACTTGCAGTCACTTTTTGGCATCGATCCGCAGCGCCCCATACGTCAGGGCACGCAAAACGCCCCTGACGACTGCTTCGCCAAGGGTCATTTTGTTTGCAATTCTTCCATCAAGCACCTTTTCCTCGCACCGTCCCATCCCAGTTAGCGCACCTTTGCCTGTTCTCGGATGATGTCCAAATCGTCGAAACGCCACACCTATCACCCCTTCCGCAATTAAGGGGTATCTCTCATTCGCTCGTGGGAGATACCGTGCGTTCGACATCCTATAGCAATTCAACTTTTTAATGCAACAGCAACAGCGTTGAATTGCATATCGCAAATATGCTGTTTTCATGTTGCACGAATTTCTTGCCTTGCGATAAAACTATTTATAAGTTTATTTTACCATTGTGTTACCTTGTACGCAAGGGGTTTTGACACTATTCTACCCCCCCCCCTAGAAAATTTTGGTCGATATTGTCAATCTTTTTGTGATTTATTGTCCAATTTGCTTCAAAAAACAGCCACAGATTCAATTTTAGTAGAATTAGTAGACGATTAAGCATCCACCGGGGCTTTGCTGACGGAGAAATCCTATCATAATTTTGCTGTTTTGCCAGATGCCGCAAACCCAACAGGCGGCTCCGGTAACCTGCCCGTTGGGTTTGGTCAGAAATAGAATAACATCACCCCGGCTTCTGCCTTTCAAAAAGGGAAACCGGGGTGATGTTATCTACTTTGTGGCAGGTGTCCAGAATGCCGGACCCATCTCATTTACTGTACGCTCAGCAGTTCTTCCACGCTCTTGCGGGCAGGTGCGGCGGGATCCTGTGCAGGATGACCGATGGCAATGAGCGCAGCCACTGTCTGTCCTTCGGGCACGGAGAGCACCTTTGCCACCTTGTCCGGGTCATAGATGCCCATGATGACCGTCCCGAGGCCCAGTGCGTGCGCGGCAAGGCAGAAGGTCTGTGCGGCAATACCGGCGTCAAAGGACTGCCAGTGGCCTTCGAGCGGGCTGGAATAGCTGCCGTCCCGCTCAAAACCAGAGCGTCCCGTCACCATCGTCAGCGCAACCAGTGCGGGGGCATGGGAAAGCGTGTTGGCGTTATAGGTGAAATCCAGCACACAATCGCTGGCGATTTTCTCACGCTTCTGCGCATCTTCCACGAGAATATAGCGGGCGATCTGGGTATTTTTCCAGCTGGGGGCATAAGCGGCAGCGGCCACCACTTCGGCCACCTGCTCCGGGGTCACAGGCTCTTCGGTAAAGCGGCGGACGCTGCGCCGGGTCTTGATGCATTCCAATGCTTCCATAATTGTTTTCTCCTTACGGCAGTTTGTTGGATATAACTGTCTCTCTATTATTACAACTCCGCCCGGCTTTGTCAAGATGCTTTCGAAACGGAGGCCGGGCCGCTCAGAACAGGTCGAGCATACTGTCCAGATAGATGGCTTCCCGGACGTGCAGCTGGTACTCCGGCCTTACCATATAATAGAGCAGAAATTCCAGCACCAAGGCGCTACCGAGGCCCCGTCCCTCGATCTTGAAGTTGGAAAATCCCATCGGAAGGAAGGTCCTCCGGATGTCCTCCACGCCGATGAAACTGGGGTTCTCCATCGCCTTCGAGAAACGGTAGCCCTCCCCCGCGCCCGGGGCAGTGCAGATATGGTCGGGGCAGTCCTCGCCGAGATTTTTGCGGCTGACATTCTCGTAGCAGCGCTTCCGGTCCCGGCATCCGACCCAGCAGCACTCGTTGCAGAGAAACTCCACCTTGTCCTTCTGGGGCTGCGTCAGGCTGTCCAGCTGTTCAAAGGCCTTGTTCAGTCGGAAATCCGGCACCACATAGCGAAATTCCTCCCGGGCCGTCTCGTCCCGGAGCTGTCGGAAATCCGTCAGCACCTTGGTTGTGGAGGAGACGAGGTAAAGCTGCGGGTAGTGCGTCCTCAGGTAGTCCAGCAGCAGCTCCGAATGGAGGATGACGCCATTCTCCACCCCGCCGCTCTGTGCAAAGAGGGCGCAGAGCGCATTGCATTTCCGGTTCGAAAGATGTTCCTCCCGGAGGAGGGAGTTGCTGAAGGTCAGCCGGGCCGAGATGCCATACTCCTGCATCAGTGCAAGGACCTCTCTGGGGTCATTCTCGCCGAAGCCGGTGCGTCCCCCGCCCCAGATGCAGTCGGCCGGTGCTCCGTAAATGGAGCCAATGCTGCACCAGTCATAGAAATATTCCCGATGCCCCCGGTACAGGGGCAGAAACTCCCGGTACAGCTCATAAAACTCAAACAAACCGGGCAGGTGATAATAGGCTTTTTCTTGTTTCATCGCACCCTCTTCTCTCTCGTTCTTTCCTATTGTACCACGTTTCCGCCCCACAAAAAAGCCCCCGGAGAGCTTGTTACAGCTCTCCGGGGGCTTTCTGTGTGCGTTGCGCACACGACCGGCGTTTTACTCGATTGCAATCAAATTCGGGTTCTCAGGCAAAGCCTTCGTCTGCTGAGGAGCAGGCAGCTCGACGTGCAGGACGCCATCCTCGAACTTTGCGTGGATGTCTTCCTTCTTCACATCGCCCACGTAGAAACTGCGTGCGCAGGTGCCGGAGAAGGATTCGCGCCGCAGATAGCGGCCCTTCTTATCCTTTTCATCGTTGCTGTGGCTGCGCACTGCCTGAATGGTCAGGTAGCCGTCGTTCAGTTCCATCTGAACGTCTTCCTTCTTGCAGCCCGGCAGGTCAACAGCCACATCGTAGCCGTTCTCGGTCTGCTTGACATCGGTCTTCATCATGTTTGCACCGCGCTTGCCGAAGGTTTCACGCTCTTCACGGTTCATCGCACGCTCCAGCGCGCCATCGTTCCAGAACGGATCAAAGAGATCATCGAACAGATTCTCATGGAAAACAGCAGGCATAAACATAAATCATTCCTCCAATCCCGGCGTTCGGGTCGGGTAAAAAATCTTTATGTTGTTCATTCGGAAAAGCTTTCCGGGGAGCTGCTCGATCACCTCGCGGCTCTCTCTTTTGCCCTTCCTCCTGAGCACGCCATAGTTATAGCACCATTTATTAGCAGTGTCAAGCATAGAGTGCTAAAATTCACGAAAAGATAATACTTTTATCATCTTTCATGCAATCTTCCTCATTTTTCTTCCCAGATACGTATTTTATTAAAGTATCGCCTCTTGCAGGCCGTTTCCCACAGGGCAGAGCCACATCCAGAACCATCACGCTGAGCGGATACAGCAGCGGCATCAGACAATTTCCGACGTATGCACTTGCCATCTGGACTCCAATGATTGCCTGCGACCGATCCGCCCCAAAGTGGCTCGGCGTTGCATGGATGATGCCGGGATAGATGGGCGCACAGCCAAGGCCGACAGGCAGGGCCATCGCTGCGGGCCGCCACTCCCCTTCCCGGCGTCTTGACAAGCCTGTTCCTTCCCATTACAATACGATAAAAGAGTCCGCAGAGGAGCTTTTGCAATTTGCAGCTACAGGCTCCGGGAAAGGAATGTCGTCATGGAACCAAAAACAAAACAATATCTGCTCGTGACCGTTGTGGGGGTAACGCTTTTTGTCGCACTGCTGCGGCTTTCTGCCGTTCTGGCCTTTGCCGCCGAACTTGTCGATCTGATCCTGCCCATTCTGGCCGGTGGCATTCTGGCGCTTTTTCTCAGCGTGCCTATGGCCGGACTGGAAAAGCGGCTGAGAAGCCTGTTCCGCAGGGCCAAAAAGCAGCCCTCGGGCAGCGCCATCCATCTTCTCAGCTTTTTCATCACCCTGCTCGGCGTTGTTCTTGTGCTGGTGCTGGCGCTCACCCTGCTGATCCCGGAGCTTGTGCAGTCGTTTCACAGCCTCTATCTGCAGATCGAGTCCAATATCCCTCGCTGGACCGCCTATCTCAGCGCACAGGACACCAACATGGACTGGTTGATGCACTGGCTGGAGGGCATCGACTGGGAGCAGCTGCTGCACAGGATCACCAACAGCATCGACACCGTGCTGGTCAATGCGGTCGGGGCAGTATCTGCCACCGTGAACATCGTGGTAACTGCATCTTTTGCCCTGATCATCTCCATCTATATGTCCCTCGGGGCCGAGAGTCTCTGCCACCACGCCCGCACACTGGTATGCGCCTATCTGAAGCCCAGCCACGCCGCCGGGCTGCTGAAATTCTGTCGGCTGTTCCGTCAGTCCTTCGCAAACTTTCTGACGGGACAATGCAGTGAGGCCGTGATCCTCGGTGTCCTCATGACCCTTGCATTTTCGGTTTTCCGGATCCCCTACGGCAGTCTGGTGGGGATGCTCACCGCCATCTGTGCCATCATCCCCTATGTGGGAGCACTGATCTCCTGCGTGGTCAGTGTGTTCCTTGTGCTTCTGGTGGATCCTGTGCTGGCGGTGCGCTGCCTCATCGTCTACCTTGCCGTGCAGTTTATCGAGAACCAGTTCATCTATCCCCGCGTGGTGGGAAAGTCCGTGGGGCTTTCTCCGTTTTACACCCTTGTGGCTGCCATGATCGGCGGAAAGCTTTTTGGCATCATCGGCATCATCTTCTTTATCCCTCTGACTGCGGTGGTCATTGAGCTTGTAAAAGAAGACGCCTTCCGACGCCTGCATACAAAAGAGACCTTGTCCTGACAACAGCGACCCCGGAGAGTGATTCCCACCGCTCTCCGGGGTCGCTGTTTTTTATTCTTTGTTCACTGTGTTGACGTGGCAGAAAAGGCTCCGCAGGGCAATGAGTCCTATTTTCCGGTCAAAAACATCGTCGCCAGAAATTTCCTCTTGACAAAGCGGTGGGGATAGCATATAATGCAATCGTTCTAAATAGAACAATGCATCACGGGAGGTATCTATGAACTTTTGGGATCATCACAAAGCCATTACCTGCTACTATGAGCTGCTGATGTCATCCGTATGTCAGAAATATCAGCTCCGGCAGATGGAGTATGATATCCTGATGTTTTTATACCATAATCCTCAGTACCATACCGCCGCAGATATTGTACGGGTGCGCAATTCCACCAAATCTCATGTCTCCACCTCACTGAAAGTGCTGGAGGAGCGGGGACTGATCGAAAAAAAGGTCGCCGACGGGAACAAAAAGCATATCGATGTCTATCTGTCCGCGTCGGCTCAGCCGATCATCGCCGAAGGGCTTGAGGCCCAGCGGCAGTTTGCCAGAGATATGTTTCAGGGACTCTCAGAGCCTCAGATCGCAGCTTGTAAACAGGCATTCCAGAAGATATGCGACAACGCAGAAGAATGCCTCAAAATAAAAGGAATGACACATCATGAATCATAAAGCCTATCAACCCAAAATGCCCGACCTGATGGAGGCGGTGTTCGATGCCGCCTATCTGATCTTTGATCTCATCGCAGGCATCCTCTTTTTCACGATGGCTCAGGGCCGCAGCCTTTTTATCCTATATGGCGTCCTGACCCTGACCCTCTGCGGCGGTGACGCCTTCCATCTGGTGCCCCGGATCATCCGGGCCGTGCGAGGCAGCAGCGACCGGATCAAAAAGCAGCTCGGCATCGGGCTGCAGGTCTCTTCCATCACCATGACGGTATTCTATATCATCCTGCTGTATGTCTGGAAGGCCACCTTCCCTCAGCTTCAGGCTCCCGTAGCTGTGGAAGTCCTGATCTGGCTGTCTGCCATCCTGCGCATCCTGATCTGCCTGCTTCCCCAGAACAACTGGTGTACCGATGAGGGCAACCCCACCCTGTCCATCCTGCGCAACGCAGTGTTTGCCTTTACCGGCCTCGGCGTCATCATCCTGTACGCCATCTCCGGCAACACTTGCGACTACCATATGACCCGGATGGTGGCAGCCATCCTCATCTCCTTCGGCTGCTACCTGCCTGTGACCCTTTTCAGTAAGACCAAGCCCAAAGTGGGCCTGCTGATGATCCCCAAGACCTGCTCCTATATGTGGATCATCGCCATGGGTCTGCAGCTTCTGTGACTGTGTTACAGAAGAGCCAAATGCAGATCGTTATTATATGATCAGCAAGATCCTCTTTAACTTCAAACGCCATTCAACCGGCAGAATGGAGAAAACACTATTCTAAATGTACTGTATTTCAGACAGCGATCCTTCAGGGTGTAGATCGTAGACTATCCGATAATATTATCATAAAACCTCTGCAGCACCATTGCCAATTCCTCTGGAGACTCTATGTTTGCTTCATGACCTGTTTTCAAAAGCTCATGGAAGTGGGCATCGCTCAAATAACTGGCAAGTTCCTTTGAGGCTTTTTTGTTTGCGTTGTCCTTTTCTCCACAAACGATCAATGCCGGACAGGACACCTTATATAATGAATCCCTGAGATCCAATTCCGCCATCGTGCCGCACAAGCGAATCACGTCTGCTTTTTTGAAGCCAAATTGCTCGAACATTGCATTCGGCATAACGTGAAACAGCAGATTCTGGAACTTCAATAACTTTTCTGGCATTTCATATTGTGCTGCAATTAGCACCAGTGCCTTTACTTTGTCCGGGTGGTCTATCGCATAATTAAGTGCCAGAACCGCACCCAAGGAAAGCCCGCACAAAACGATCTCATTATTTTCCTTGTCGCACCTTCCTGAGAATGCAGCATACAGCTCCCCATAGGTGGCCGCTTTGCCCTCCAGCATCTCTGCCAGACTCAAGCTGACGCTGCTGTCTGAGACCTTCGTTTCTTTTATTACTCGGTTCCAACTGTCTGGTTTTTGTCCTAGCCCATGCAAGTATAAAAACTTCATCTGTTTTCCGCTTTCCTTCACACGTCCTGCTGCATTGTCGATCTCGCTGCTGCAGTCCATCACAAATCAGATGCGCTCTGCCCCGGTCAGCTCGGTCTTGCCCAGCCCTTCGGCAATGCACCGCGCCAGATACCGGCTGTTTCCGGTTCCCGAAAAATAAAGCACCATGGCTGCTCCCTCGTTTTTGTGTGGTTTTTCAGATGCCTGTCTGCCCGGCAAACTGGAATTTATGTCAATGCGAACTCAATCTCATCAAGCTTATTTGTTATTGCGTTCTTTCTCCCTGTCTCCTTAAAGCCTATTCGACGATAGAGTCTCTCAGCATTTATATTATTCTCAAGAATCCACAGCGTAGGGGTATCCGTACATTGGCCTACTGCGTATAGCAATAATTTCGTTCCATAACCCATGTTTTGCATATCTGGAAGAATATAAAGATCCTCTATTAAACCCTTTGTTACAGAAACAACCCCTATTGGTTTTTCTTCTACAAGCATATAGAGCTTTGTTCCGTTGTTCATCTTGTTTCTCAAATACTCCCGTTGCCGATCTGGCGTGTGTGTTTCTATGAAATCAGGAGTACAAAATGCACGATGCGATTCCTTCCAGGATATTGAATGGATGGTTGCGGCTTGAAGAAGATTTGTTTCATTTACAGGTACTATCATACTTATCTCCACAAATTCCGAGTTGTCGGTTTCAGTATACCACACTTTTTCTCGGCGGAACAGATACCGAAAACCAAAAATGCCCCCGGAGGGCTTGTTGCGGCTCTCCGGGGGCATCCTATGTGCGTTGTGCCTTGGCGCACACGACCTCTGAAGCGTCCACTCGGGAGAGCTTTCCGGCTTGTCCCGTTTTGGCACTTTTCAACGGCCCGGTTCCATGTTACAATAAGAAAAAACGAAACCGGGTGATCTTTTGGAATTTTATGGCACCATCGGCCCCGCCTGTGCCCAGCCGGAGACCTTGCAGCGCATGGTGGAAGCTGGCATGACGGGCATCCGCATGAACCTTTCCCACGGGCCCCTTTCGGCCCACAAAGACTGGCTGGATATCATCCACGCCGTGGGCATCCCCCAGCTGCTCATCGACCTGCAGGGGCCGGAGCTGCGCATCGGCACGCTGCCCCAGCCCCTTGTGCTGAAACCAGGCCAGAGCCTCCGGCTGGGGCAAGGAGGTATCCCCTGCCCGGCGGCGCTGGTGCATGCAGCCCGGCCGGGCCAGAACCTCCTGCTGGACGACGGCAGGCTCCTTGTGCAGGTGGCCGAAGCCGATGGCGCTGCCCTGCAGTGTACCGTGGTGCGGGGCGGCACCCTGCAAAGCCGCAAAAGCCTTGCAGCGCCGGGGCTGGAGGTGGCCTCCCCCACATTGACGGAGGCAGACCTGCAAAACCTGCAGCTGGCGGAAGCCTGCGGCGTTACCGGGGTGATGCTGCCCTTCGTGCGGGGTGCCGAGGACATCCGCACCCTGCGCCGGGCGCTGGAACAGGCCGGGGCCGGACAGATCCGCATTTTTGCTAAAATCGAGAACCTTGCGGGGGTGCGGACCCTGCCGGAGTTCCTGCCTCTTGTGGATGAAGTGGTCATTGCCCGCGGGGACCTTGGCAACGCCATGCCCCTGTGGGAGCTGCCCCGGTGCCAGAAACAGCTTTCGGCAGTCTGCCGGTCTGCCGGGGTGCCCTTTATGGTGGTGACCCAGATGCTGGACAGTATGTGCAGCCGGGCGGTACCCACCCGCGCCGAGGTCAGCGACATCTACAACGCTGTGGCAGACGGTGCTTCCAGCGTGATGCTCACCGGAGAGACCGCCGCCGGGCAATACCCGGTGGAAGCCATGGAGTATCTTGTGCGCACTGCCCGCACCGCCTTGGAATAACCAAAACGAACCAAAAAATGGATTGTGCCTCTCACAAAACGCCCAATTATCGCAAGGCAAGAAATTAGTGCAACATGAAAACAGCATATTTGCGATATGCAATTCAACGCTGTTGCTGTTGCATTAAAGAGTTGAATTGCTATATTTCAACAACGCTTCCAGATCTTCTTCCGGCGTTGTAATCGGCGCGATGCCATAGTTTTCCACCAGATAGTTAAGGACGTTCGGTGAAATGAATGTCGGCAGCGTGGGGCCAAGGCGGATATTCTTAATGCCCAGATACAGCAGCGTCAGCAGAATGCACACGGCCTTCTGCTCGTACCAGGAGAGTACCATGGACAGCGGCAGGTCATTCACACCGCAGCCGAAAGCATCCGCAAGGGCAACAGCGATCTGGATGGCGCTGTAAGCATCGTTGCACTGTCCGACATCCATCAGACGGGGCAGACCGTCGATGGTGCCAAGGTCAAGGTCGTTGAAGCGGTATTTGCCGCAGGCAAGGGTCAGCACTACGGTATCGGCAGGCGTCTGCTTTACAAACTCTGTGTAGTAGTTGCGGCCGGGGCGTGCGCCGTCACAGCCGGCAACTAGGAAGAAGTGACGGATCGCGCCGGACTTGACCGCCTCAATGACCTGATCTGCCACGCCAAGCACCGTGCCGCGGGCAAAGCCGGTCATGACCGTGCTGCCGCCGTTGATGCCGGTGAAGAGCTTGTCTTCGGAGTAACCGCCCAGCTCCAAAGCCTTTTCGATGACCGGGGTGAAGTCTTTGTCCTCTCCGATGTGCATCATTTCGGGGTAGGACACCACCGACGTGGTGAACACCCGGTCGGCATAGCTTGCTTTCGGCGGCATCAGACAGTTGGTGGTGAACAGCACCGGCGCGGGAAGCTCCGCAAACTCCTTCTGCTGGTTCTGCCATGCCGTGCCGAAATTGCCCTTGAGATGGGAATACTTTTTCAGTTCAGGATAGCCGTGAGCGGGCAGCATTTCGCCATGGGTATAGATGTTGATGCCTTTGCCCTCAGTCTGCTCCAGCAGCAGCTTCAGGTCGTGGAGGTCATGGCCGGAGACAACAATGAACGGCCCCTTTTCTACAGTCAGCGGAACGGTAACAGGTATGGGCGTTCCGTAGCTTTCGGTGTTGGCCTTATCCAGAAGTGCCATGCACTTGAGGTTTTTCTCGCCAACCTCCATCACAATCGGCAGCAGTTCCTCCATACCCCAGTCCTCGCCAATGGCGAAGAGTGCCTTGGCAAAAAAGCGATTCACCTCGTCATCGGTATACCCCAAGACCATGGCGTGATGCGCATAAGCTGCCATGCCGCGCACGCCAAACAGAACAAGGGATTTCAGGCTTCGGATATCCTCATCGGCGCTCCAGAGCAGGTTCATGTCGTAGTCACTGGTGCGTCCGCAAGGGGCAGCACAGCTCGAGCAGTCGGGTACCAGCTGTGCTTTTTCGGCGTGTACCCGGCCAATCAGCTCCCGAATCGTTTTTTCGTTGAAGTTCACATTGGTGACCGTGGTGAAAAGTCCCTCGATCATCAGACGCCATGCCTCCGGCGTCGCCTGCATCCCGCCGTCCGTGGCTCTGGCCAGCCCAATCAGAGCGCCGGTCAGTTCATCCTGAAGCTGTGCGACATCGGCAGTCTTGCCGCACACCCCCGCTTTTCCGGTACAGCCGGTGCAGGCTGCCGTCTGCTCGCACTGAAAACAAAACATTTTACGTTCCATCTTGAGTTCCTCTCTATTTGCTTAATCCAGAATTTTCCCGTCAATGGAGATGGTGACCACCTGCCACGGAATGAACTTTCCGCTGGTCTGCAGTGCCTTTTTCGCTGCCATCTCCAAGCCGCCGCAGCAGGGCACCTCCATGCGGAGGATGGTCACGCTCTGGATGTCGTTGCTGCGCAGGATCTCGGTGAGCTTTTCGCTGTAATCCACAGCGTCCAGCTTCGGGCAGCCGATGAGGGTCACTTTGCCCCGCATAAACTCCTGATGGAAATTGGCGTAGGCATAGGCCGTGCAGTCCGCTGCGATCAGGAGCTTTGCGCCCTCAAAGTAGGGCGCATGGACGGGTGCCAGCTTGATCTGCACCGGCCAGTTGCGCAGGCGGGAAACCGGCTGCACAGGGGCAGCAGCTGCGCTTTCGGCAGCCTCCGGCTGTTCCAGCATCCGCATCCGGGAGCCGGGGCAGCCACCCTCGTGGAGGTGCTTCATCTTCTCCTGCAGTTCCTTTTTCTTTTTGTTCTCCTGCACCGCCGCCTCATCGTAAGCGGGGGCTTCCCGCTCTTCAAAGGTGATGGCTCCGGTGGGACAGCCCGGCAGGCAATCGCCAAAGCCATCGCAGAAATTCTCCCGCACCAGCTTTGCTTTGCCGTTGATGATGTCGATGGCTCCCTCGTGGCAGGCGGTTGCACAAAGTCCGCAGCCGTTGCATTTTTCTTCGTCAATATGGATGATCTTCCGAATCATATCTATACTCTCCTGTTGTGGGTGTTTTTGCATTTGCAGCCTTATTATAGTATACTAAGGCTATCTTGTCTGTTTGAATTCTAACAAGGAGAGCCTTTATGCAAAAATATTTGCCTGTTCTGCGGAGCTGCCCCTTCTTTACCGGGCTTACCGATGATGAGATTTTGTCCATCCTGCACTGCGTCAGTGCGGCGAAAATCACCCGTCCCCGGGGCTCCTATATCTTCCGTGCCGGAGATTCCACAGAGGTCATGGGGCTCATGCTGTCCGGCTCCACCCTTGTGATCCAGGAGGATCTTTGGGGACACCGCAACATCCTGTCCAAGTGCAACACCGGGGACTTTTTCGGGGAGCCTTACGCCGCCACCCCCGGTGCCATCCTGAACATCAGCGTGGTGGCAGAGGAGGATTGCGAAATTCTGCTGCTGAACGTCAAGCGGCTGCTCACCTCCTGCCCCACCGCCTGCGACCATCACCAAAAGCTCATCCTCAATCTGGTCAGCGTTCTTGCAAACAAAATACTGCTTTTTAACGATAAGATCACCCATGTCAGCAAGCGAACCACCCGGGAAAAGCTGCTGTCCTACCTTTCTGCCGAGTCCATCCGGCAGGCGTCCCTCTCCTTTGACATTCCCTTTGACCGTCAGCAGTTGGCAGATTTTCTCTGCGTGGAGCGTGCCGCCATGTCGGTGGAGCTTTCCAAGCTGCAAAAGGAAGGATTGCTGGTCACCAAACGGAATCATTTTGAGCTGTTGACTCGTTGATCATTCTATACGCCGCCTGCAGGCGGGAAAAATTGTTCCGGGGGAAAATCCCAGTTTGGCAAACTCCGCTGCCGGACACGCCGTAAAGTCATAATAGATGGGCTTGCCGTTTTCGTATGCGCTCCGGGCTGGAACGTCTGACCTAGGACTTTCTCCCCATTTCACTTCTAACACTTCATCGGATAACGAATTATCTCAACAAATCGGATAAGCTGTATTTTCCTCTTAAAACAGTTGCGGGCTGTCCAAAAGCTTTTGCTTCGGACAGCCCGCAGTCTTGATTCTTATGATGCAGGATTCAAGTGAAAGCCTGCAAGTGACTCACTTTTTCTTTACCATGCAACGCTTTTTGAAGAACGAAATGCCGTAACAAAGGATCTGATCGTAGTCATCCTCGTACTCTTTTGCGTACATCCGATCATCAATTTGCTGCAAAGCCGTTTCGCATTCGCTCTCCAGATTTCCCAAGATCTTCGTATATTTTGCTTCAAAAATCGCCACACGAGCGTTGATAGAATCGTAGACGACCACATCACTTCGGCCTTCGCCGTGCTCCTTATTGGAATCCACCATATATCCGGCACCTGTGAAGATGCCCGCAAGGAAAGCGTGGTAGAAGTCCTCCCGATAATCATGGTAGCTGATAGTACGCCGGAGCAGCGCATTCATCTCCTTGGTGATACCCTCACAGTCGCCGTTCCAGACTGCATCAAACAAAGCATTCCGATTCCACTTCTTCGTACTGTCATCAAACCATTTGATGACAGTCGTTTCAAAGATCTCTTTGATCTCTGCATTCGGGATCATCAGCGCAACCATACCATCCGGCAGTTCGCCTTGATAATCCTCTTCACGCGCCTTGGTCAAGTATCCTGTCAGATACAGCGTACTCCAGAGGTTATCTTCCGAGGAGTGCAGATAATCATAGGTCAGGTTTTCATCCACACGCTGAACAATGCAGCCGCCAGCCATCAGCGTTTCCAGTTTTTTTGTGATCGTACTGCCGGCATAGTCAATAAAGGAACGGATGATGGCATTATCACTGGTATTTTTCCAGTAGCTGATAGGCTTTGCTTTCGGATCACGCTGCAGTTCCAGCATATAATTCATTACGTCCCACGGGCAGTAAACATCAAAATCGCCGAAATGATAGCCATCATACCATTTCTTAATGTTTTCGGCCTGCTCTGTCAGGTCAGCATCCTTTAGCAGCTGGTCAACCTCGCTCTGCACAAAACCGAAATACTCACTTAAGCGTGAGTTTGTAATAGTGTCTGACACGAAATTGTTGGTTCCCGTAAAGATGCTCTCTTTCGCAATCTTCAAGCAACCCGTAACAACCGCAAAACGAAGTGCCTGATTGTCTTTCAGTGCCTGCATCAGCCCTTTCATGACATCCAGCATTTCATTATAGTAACCATTGTTGTTCGCTTTTGCTACAGGGACATCATACTCGTCTATAAGAAGAATCACAGGTTTTCCGTAATGTTGCTGCATCATCGTTGTCAAAAGCATAAGGCTGGTCTTAACTTCTTTTTCGGAGCCGTTGCCGTGTGCGAGATGCTCAAATGCTGTTTTTTGAAACTCCGTAACAGTTTCACTATCAAGCAAATAAAGATGCTTATTGTACAAATCTGCTATTACCATTGTGAGCATATCGTATGCCCCAGCAAAATCCAGTCCATCTACCTGCCGGAACGAAACAAAGGCCGTTGGATATTGGTTCATCCACTCATCGCACAATGCTTGGTTTTCTGCGATCTCCAGCCCTTCAAACAGCTTTCTGCTATCCTTGCGGATATTGAAGAAGTTTTCCAGCATACTCATGCCCAACGTTTTACCGAAGCGGCGGGGACGAGTAATCAGCGTCACTTTCGTTCCTGTTCTGCTGAGCAGTTCTCCGATCAGTCCCGATTTATCAATATAGTAATACCCATTCTCACGAATTTCTTCAAAGTCCGAAACTCCAACGGGAACATTCATTTCTTTCATCTCTGCTGCTCCTTTCTCGTAGCCATGCACGGACTTTTCATTATCTCTATGATACCATGAATCCCGTGCTCTTACAAGAAAAACCAGGAATTGCCGTCCTGCTCCAACTGCACGTCTCCATTCAGCAAAGCGGAGAGCGGCTTTTATATCGTTCTCCGCTCTTTGTTCTTATTTTATCTGCGGTGCATCCTTTTGCTGTCGGGTGGATCTCAGATATTCCAGCAGCGTCTGGCTCACCACAGAGCTTTCCGTCTTGGAAAGCGCCAGCCCCACTTCCTGTTCCAGCTCCCGGATAGCATTGGTCAGGCTGGGCTGAGAAATATAG
>ERZ1673738.797-NODE-797-length-52545-cov-8.365784_pt1 | contig 52545 bp, 47 predicted proteins | sample MGYA00580198_ERZ1673738 | MGnify/ENA primary metagenome ERZ1673738 (study PRJEB41218, sample SAMN15661784) | gut metagenome | host: Homo sapiens | place: Canada: London | collected 2015-08-20/2019-03-30 | study: EMG produced TPA metagenomics assembly of...
CACAACCCCACCTGCGGGAAAAATAAAAAAGAAGAGAGGTTTATTCTAATGAAAAAGTTTTTAAGCGTCGCGTTGGCATTCCTCATGCTAGCCGTCATGCTGCCGGTGACGGCGATGGCGGAGGAAGTGAATTATGTCACTTTGGAGCTGACCTACGGCGATAATGTTTCCGCTGAGGCTATCGCCGCCGCAAAAGCTATGTATGAAAATGAGCAATACACTACCTGCAAGGCCGCTAATGAAGCCTACATGGCTTTGTTTGGAGTAACCTGGGAAAACGGTTGTCTCAATGTCACCGATAATAACGCTCCGTTGCACGAATACAGAGGGACTTCCGGTTCTGTGACCGAGGTAAAATATTATATCCACGGTACATTGGCGGGCTTTACCTCTCTCCTGTCCAGTGGTAACCAAATTGACTGCACCATTGGCGGCAACCACCAGATTTTCCGCACCAGTTATAGCATCATTGGCGTGAATAATGCCGATGGCAGCAAAGCCAAGCTGACAGATGGCAATGTGCAGGCATATGTTGCCGGCGGCTATGACAACATGTATACCTCTGATGGCAAGCTGACCATCGATAATATCGAATTTGCGACCACCACCAGCACCACCGTAGGTGCCTCCGCTGCCAACGCCACAGAAGGCAGCACCAAAACTGCCGCCGGCGAAATGGAGATCAAGAACTGCAAGTTCAATGGCCGCCTGTATGTCTATGATAACTTTGAGAATACCGGAATGACCTACAACATCCACGATAATGTGTTTGATGGCACTAATTACTCCGGTGACAGCAATGCCTACCCCATCTTTGCCCAGTGCAAAGGCGGCAACACCTTGAATATTAAGAATAACAATATCAGCGGATACGCCCGTGGCATTAACATTGACCATGCAAATGTTAAAGCAGTTATTGAGGGCAACACTATCTCTGTCACCGACCCCGGCCGTTCCTGCATCCAGCTCAGCAGTCTTACTACCGCCACGATCAAGAACAATACCATGAATCTCACCGGTGGCAACGCCATCACTCTGCATGAGAAGCTGCTGAACTGTGCGAAACCCGAGATCACTGTTTCCGGCAACGCCATCAATGGCACCGGCTACCTCATTTATGATGATGCGACTGCCAACAATAAATCCTTCACCAATGATAACCTGACCCTTACCATCACCCAAGATAACACCGTTGCCAAGACCGTTGACATTACCCAAGGCGTAAAGGGCAGCACAAAATACGGTATGAGCGAAATTGTCAAGACCTCAGTGGAGAATAATGTTGTTCCCGGCGGTTCCACCGGCGGCACCATCGTCATCGTCCCCGACCGCACCGAGGACACCCCCAAGACCGAGCCCGAGAAGAACCCCACCACCGGCGCCAATGATGTCGTCGCCGCGGCCGTGGCCCTCATGGCCGTTTCCGCTCTCGGTGCTGCTGTCCTCACTCGCAAAAAATAACACATTCCCCTCTTTCGGGAGCCCCTTCGGGGGCTCCTTTTTTCTGCCATTTTACTGTAAATAAAAACCAACATTTAGTCAAATCACACCCATATTTTCCCGCATTCGTAAATTTTCCGTGAAAAAAAGTGAATTATTAACCTTTCACCTGCAAAGAAGGGCCGTTTTTGCCGTATTAGTGGAGGGACTTTCGCCCCCGGCCCCTCCGGCATAAAATATCTTACACCCCACGAAAGGAGATCCCCCCATGAAAAAAATCTACCTCTCCCCGGAGCGCCGTCCCGCTCCCCACGGCCCCTACTTCGGCTATCCCACCCTCTTCGAGCACGATGTCACCACCTCCATCGCGCAAAAAGCCGCCGCGGCCCTTACCCGCTGCGGCTTTTCGGTCAAAATGGCCCCGCCCGCGGCCAGCGTGCGTGTCCGTGTGGTGGAAGCCATTTCCTGGCAGGCTGATTACTACCTCCCCATCCACACCAATGCCAGCTCCGCCACCCCCAGGGAGGGCTCCGCCCGCGGCCCGGAGGTTCTGGCCTATGGCCAGCCCGGCGGCATCAGCTGGCGCGCCTGCCAAATGACCTACGAGGAACTCATGGCCATTTACCCGGCGGCTACCACCCGCGGTGTCCGCCAGAATACCACCTTCTACGAGATCAACAGCACCCCCATGCTTTCGGTCTATCCGGAGCTTGCCTTCCATGATAATGGCGCCGATGCCCAGTGGCTGGTGGAAAACCAGGGCGCAATCGCTGAAGCCCTGTGCCGTGGGGTTTGCCGCTGGTTTGGGGTAAATTACACCGTCCCCACCGGGGAGGACTGGCAGCAGCGCTACCTTTCCCTGCGGCAGTCCCTGCAGGCCCTGCTGGAGGAAAACCCTGCACAAATTTAGTGGGAAAATTTGTGCACCTCCCCAAAATTTCTCATTTAGGTTGACATCCCCTGCCCAAAAGTGGTAACCTTACTCTGTTCTCATATCCCCATGGGGATATTTTGTGTTTGCCTTGCAAACACAACCCCGCCCGTGAGAAAAATAAAAAAGAAGAGAGGTCAATACCAAATGAAAAAGCTTTTAAGTGTTGTGCTGGCGCTGCTCATGCTGGCCGTCATGCTGCCGGTGACGGCGATGGCCGCGGAGGTAGAGGTATCTACCTATGAGCAGATGAAAACGGCACTTGCCACTCCCGGCGCTTATGTAAAGCTAACCACAGATATTGATACAACCCAAATAACATTGACAAAAAAGCCTGATGTAGTAGAAGCTGCTGATAATTGCACCATAGATTTGAACGGCTTTACTTTCAAAGCAAATAATATGGCTGTTGTTTTCGAAGGAAATAATCTTACCATCAAAAATGGTAAATTTGATTCCAATGGCGGTAGCTACGCTCTGTTTGTTGGCGATGAGGGTGGCTCCAAAAATGTTGTGGTAGAGGATATCGAAACCAATGGTGGTATTAATATTTATAATGCCAGCGTGACCTTGCGCAATGTAACCTCCGCAGGCACGAATTATTATAGCGTTTGGTGCGATGAAGGATCTTTCGTTACCATTGAAAGCGGCGAGTACAGTTCTAACGGACCTGCTGTTTTGGGTATGGCATTGCTCAAAACTCCTGCGGTCAAAGTGAATCTTACAGTTAATGGTGGAAAGTTTTATGTATCCGAGGAGCAATCTCTTGTTTTGCCCAGCACGGCGCAAGAGGCTCGTGGTACTCCCAGCATCACCGGCGGCACATTCTATGCTACTCCGGAACAAATGGAAAAGATCAAAGAGTATGTTCCCACCAATTCTGAACTGACTCAAACGGGCGATGGCTTTACAGTAGTACCCAAAGCTCCTGCTCAAATCGTCATCGTCCCCGACCGCACCGAGGACACCCCCAAGACCGATGACCAGAAGAACCCCACCACCGGCGCCAATGATGTCGTCGCCGCGGCCGTGGCCCTCATGGCCGTTTCCACCCTCGGCATGGCCGTCCTCTCCCGCAAAAAATAACCCATGACCCACCCCAAAGCCCCCCTCACCGGGGGCTTTTTCTATGCACCCTGCCCATTGTCAAGCCCCAAAAATGGTAGAATTTTCGTGCACTCCTACAAACTTTTGTTCGCGGCTTTACATCCCCCCATTCTTGTGCTACAATGAAACTGGAGAACTTTCGTTCGCATTCCAAACCGGGAGGAAAACAGGATGATTCTGGGAAAATGGGAGCTGCCCCCCTATGCCATGCTGGCCCCTATGGCCGGCGTCTCCGACCGCGCCCTGCGGGAGCTGGCCATGCGCTTTGGGGCCGTGGCCTGCGTGGGCGAGATGGTGAGCTGCAAGGGGCTGGTGCAGGGTAGCCGCAAAAGCGCCGAGCTGATGGAAATAGGCCCGCTGGAAATGCCCTGCGCCATCCAGCTTTTTGGCGATGAACCGGAGCCCATGGCGCGCGCGGCCGAGCTGGCCCAGCAGTATTCCCCCGCCTGGCTGGATATCAACATGGGCTGCCCCGCTCCCAAAATTGCCGGCAACCGCAGCGGCAGCGCCCTGATGCTGGAGCCGGACCGGGCCGAAAGCATTATACGCGCGGTGAAGGAGACCAGCAGCGTCCCGGTCACCGTCAAGTTCCGCAAGGGCTGGGATGACAGCCACATCAACGCAGTGGAATTTGCCCAAATGGCCGAAGCCGCCGGGGCCGATGCCGTGACGGTTCATGGCAGGACCCGGCAGCAGATGTACGCTCCCCCGGTGGATTGGGAGATCATCCGCCAGGTGAAAAACGCGGTTTCCATCCCGGTCATTGGCAACGGCGATGTGGTGAGCCCCGAAACCGCCAAGGCCCTGTACGAAACCACCGGCTGCGATCTCATCATGATCGGCCGGGGCGCCCTGGGGGCCCCGTGGCTGTTCCGGCAGGTGCGGCAGTACCTGCAAACCGGGGCATATGAGCCGACCCCTCCGCTGGAAAAACGCATGGAGCTGATGGTGGAGCAGATGACCCTGGCCGTGCAATACAAGGGCGAGCGGGTGGCCAGCCATGAGGCCCGCAAGCACTGTGGATGGTACATCAGTGGGGTGCGGGGGGCGGCCCAGCTGCGCCGCCGTGCCGGGGAATTACAGACGCTGGACGACATAAAGCGGCTGGCGGAGGATGTGGTGAAGGCCGCCGCAGAATAACAGGAAACGGCATTTTATCTTGATAAGGGGTTTGTGGACGGCGGAAAGGTCGTAGGGGAAAGTGCAGCAAAGAGGGCGGCTTGGTGCCTTTTGAGGTATCGCAAGGGTTGGATTTAGCGGAGCCTAACGGGAGAGCCCGCCCCGCTGAGAGGCATCTTCCTTTCCCACAAACGCAAAACCATCGTTGACGATGTTATTTTTGATTTTCTTTCACTGAATTGTTCTGCGGAGTTTTGACACCGGGGAAATGGCACATGGCATTTGTAATCGCAAAGCCATGGGGGATTCCGTCGAATAGATGTATAATTTGATAATAAAATACAGTTTGTATAAGAAAGGCCGGAGGGGGCTGCGCCCCGATTCCTTGGCCTGGCACAAAGCCTGTGGAGGAGTGGGCGAGCGGCCTTTTGCACGAACTTGGCCCGATGGATGCGGGCTTTGGCAAGAGATGCTGGCCCGCCGAATGGCAGAGGGCGGGAGATCTGTCGAAAAGAGTATAAATTTGATTGAATTATACGGAATGTATTTGGTATAAAGGCGGAGTTTCCGCAAGGGGAGGGGCGGGCCGCAGGCCGCCCCGGCGCAGCCGGGGCCAGCGGGCGGAGCCCGCTGAAACCGTCCCCCGCGGGGGACGGTTTGGCCTGCGGCCCGAATACGCCCCCTGCACAGACCTGCGGAGGAGCTCTGCCGCAATTTTCCGGGGCGTTCATACAAAGTTCATTTGAAATGCGGGCCCAAAGCGGGTACAATGGAGAGAGAAACCAAGGGAGGATGTGCCATGATGAAAAAACTGCTGGCCCTGGCCGCTGCGGCGCTTCTGCTGCTGACTGCCGGCTGTAATAACAACCCGGCCGAACCGGAGCCCAAGCCTGACCCGGAATACCCGGTGACGGTGGGCAATGTGACCCTGACCGAGGCCCCTACGGCTGTGGTATCCCTTTCCCCGGCGACCACCGAAATGGTGTACGACCTGGGCTATGGGGAATTGCTGGTGGGGGTAAGCGAATACTGCACGGCCCCGGCGGCAGCTGTCGCCAAACCCCGGATGGGCAGCGCCTACCAGCCGGAGGTGGAAAAAATAAAAGCCAGCGGAGCCACGCTGGTGCTGTGCACTGTTCAGCCGACCGAAAGTACCCTGACCGAGCTGCAGCAGGCCGGAGCTCAGGTGCTGGTGCTGCCCCGGGCGGACTCGGTGGAGGGAATAAAGCAGAACTACCGGGCACTGGGCAGCCTGCTGGCCGGTAATGTGACCGGCACTGCTGCTGCGGAGACCGTAAGCATGGCGATAGACAGCAAGCTGGCCGAAGCGACCGCCGCCCTTTCCGGGATGGCTGCCGCCCCCGATGCCACCCTGCTCATCTCCTACCCCTACCGCATGGCCACTGGGGATACCCTGGAGGGCCAACTGCTGGCCCAGGTGGGCTTCCACTGCAGCGGGGCGGACTACACCAACTGGCTGTACCCGGAAAGTGAGCTGAGGGCGCTGGAGCCGGATGTGATCTTCTGTGCTGAGGCGGACGAGGTGGAGACGGTGAAGCAGAGCTATGAGTATAAGGTGGTGGCTGCCGTGAAGAATGACAAGGTCATGGCGATTGATTTTACGGCGTTCCAAAACCAGAGCCTGCGGATGTTTGATACCCTGGCGGAGATGGCGAAATTCACCGCGGCGGAGCCTGCGGAGGCATAAGGATAACGGCCGGCATGGGGAACTGTGCCGGCATTTTTAGCGAGGAGAGGAGAATATGGAGATTCAGGAGCTCACAGTGGCGGAAGAAAAGCAAAAGGTGGTACGGCAGATCTTGGAGGGGCTGCCGGAATGGTTTGGCATAGCTGAGGCGCGGGAGGAATATATTGCCCAAAGCGCCGGACAACCTTGTTTTGCCGCGATGGAGCAGGGAAAGCCCATCGGCTTTCTTTGTCTGAAGGAGACCGGGCGTGATACCATGGAACTGGCGGTGATGGGAGTGGACCGAAAGTACCACTGTCGAGGCTGTGGCCGAGCGCTTTTTGCGGCAGCAAAGAAGTATGCGGCCCAAACCGGGTATTCTTTTTTGCAGGTAAAAACAGTGCAGATGGGGCGCTACAAAGAATATGATGACACCAACCGTTTTTACCAGAGTTTGGGGTTCAAGGAGCTGGAAGTATTCCCAAGCCTTTGGGATGAGTGGAACCCATGCCAGATTTACATTATGGCAATTTAGTGAACGCAAAAGAAAATTAGTTGCGGCTAAAAATGATGCTGTGCCACTATATCTTGCAGGGCAGAAAAACAGCACAAAATGAGGCGGGCAAAAAGAAGAATTTTCTGCGGAAAAGTGTGGTCTTGGGATGGAAAAAAAGCACTTGCTTTCGGCACTCTTTACGATAAATATGTGGAGTGAAAAACACCTTCGCTTGACAAGGACACGCACACTTTTGCGTCGGACGCAACCTCCGCTCCTGTCGTGCTGACCCTGCGCTTTGCTTCGGGCAGCCCTCCCCGCTGCGGTGCGTCCTCCTTTCCCTGCAAGGTCTTACGACCTTGCAGGAACCCCAAGCGGAAATCGGCACTGACTGCGTTATCGTCCTTGGCATACGCCAGTATGCCGGCGTCCTCTTCCTTGTCATCATCCGGTTTTCCCCCGCCGAAAAGTCCTACGGAGTTTTTGCGCGGGAGAAATGGCATCCGAGGAAGCGCGGAGCGGCAGGCAGGCTGGCGCCTGTCAACGCGATGCGCAATGTCGGGCGGTATTTATGCCCGCAAAAACTGTATGTGCTCTTGTCAAACAAAGGTAATCACAGAAAAGCATGGCGGAAGCTGCCGAGGTGCCGACTGACAGGAGGCATACAACTATGAAGAAGATCGGATTGTTTGCGGCCGGTGTTCTGTTCGACACCGCCGAGACCCCCGAGAAAGCTGCGGAGACTCCTGCCGAGTGATCGGCGAAGAGCCGCCTGTTTTGGCGGCTCTTCTTTTTCCCTATGGAGGGGAACCGAAAGTATGAAATGTATTATTCGCCATGAGAGCCGCGGGCGGTTGCGGGTGCACCTGTGCTGCGCCCGTATGACGCTGCGGGAGGCGGATCTGCTGGAATACAGCCTGCGCGCGGTAGAGGGTGTGACCGAGGTAAAGGTATACGGCCGGACGCAGGACGCGGTGGTGCTGGTGGGCGTGGATGCCTGCTATGCCGAGATGCTGCCCGGGGATAAGGCAAACTTTATCCGGGAGGAGAAGGTGAAGGGCCATACCGTTATCATGATCGGCGACGGGGTGAACGATTCCCCGGCCCTTTCGGAGGCGGACGCGGCCATTGCCAGGGAGATCGCGGATATCACCATTGGCTCGGAGGATCTCTTTGCGCTGGTGACGCTGCGGCGGCTGAGTGAGACGCTGATGGCGCGGATCCACCAGAACTACCGGACGATCGTTGGCTTTAACCTGATGCTGATCATCCTGGGGGTGGCGGGACTGATCCCGCCGACGACTTCGGCGCTGCTGCACAATGCTTCGACGCTGGGCATCAGCCTGCACAGCATGACGAGTCTGCTGCCGGAGGAAGAAAAGAACAACTGAACAAGGGCAAATAAAAAATCGGGGACGCTGCGGCATCTCCGATTTTTGCATATAGGGCAAGATGTGGTGCGGCCGGAGCCGCGGGACAGGCGCCGCCGCGAAGCGGGGGAGCGTTGTCATTCCACAAAAGGAAAGGGGGATGGCGACGCGATGAGAGCGGAGCGGCGGCGCCGGATGGATCAGAGTGAGGCGATATAGCTGCGCCAGCCGCCGTAGGAGGAGATCTCCTTTTGGCCGCGGACGAGCTCCGGCTCACCGATGACGCCGAGAACGACCTCACCATCAGAGAGGGTGACCTTGCCGACCGAGAGACCTTCGGGCTCCTTCATAAGGACGGAGGCGAGCCGGGCGGCGGGAACCTGCCATACCTCCACGGCGACGCTGACGGCCTGGGGGTCGGCGGGATCCACCCGCAGCATGGCGGGGTTGTTGTCATTGATGCTCCACAGGCGGTAGCAGGGGGCGGTAGCGGCTTCCCGCAGGAAGAAGGCGCCGGCATCGAGGAGGTTTTTTTCCAGCGGGAGCCCCCGCATGAGGGTGCCGTTGACGGCGAGTTTGATGTGATCCATGGTGGTTCTCCTTTGCTTTTTATATTTAGGGGATAGTTCTGACTGGCAGTTAGAGTGTGAGCGTGCTTTACGCGATGAATCCATGGGATTTCCGCTCCCCCAAAGGCAAGCCCCATGCTGCCGAGGATTACGAAATACCGGTCATAGATTTCGCACGGAGTGAGCTTGCGGTTATCGGGGTAATCGGTGGCGAATACCAGCCGGTTGACATCCAGCTGCCTTAGAATATGGTTGGTTTTTTCGATGCCGTATTGGCCGGCCCAATCGGTCAACACAGCGGAGATATTGAAGTACAGGCCGAGACCGATGAGTTCCTCGTATTGGAACCCGCCGGCATGCGCCATGGAAACGCGCAGTGCGGGGTATTTCCGGATAACATTCCTGATGCGTGAGGGGGAACAGACATCATCCGGGAGGTGGGTCCTGGGATAGGAGTGGATCTCCACCGGCACACGGCTTTGATCGGCCCACGCGAAAACACGGTCGTAATAGGCACCGTCCACGGGGTAGCCGGTATTGGTGGGGTGAATTTTTACGCCCAGAAATTCTTTTTGTTCCTGGGCCTTTTCCAGGAGCTCCAAGGTCGTTTCGACCGGGTTGCGGATATCGATATCCGCGAAACAGAAGAGGCAGTTTTCCGCCTGCAGGCACATGGCGAGCAGGTTATTATGGACGGAGCCGGCCTGAAAATCCATGGAGAGCATGTAGGGATCATTGAACGGCATGACGCAGGCGGCTTCGATATGGTACTGATCCATGAGCCGCAGGTAGTCATCCACGCTGCCGTACTCAACGAAGCGGTCGCCGTTTCCCCGGTTGTTTTCGATCACATCGGGAGGGAGCAGGTGGATATGGGCATCTATTTTGGGAATGGATTTCCAATCGATCATGGGAATGCTCCTTGTACTTGTGTAAATGAAGAGCTGAATAAACCGGCCAATAATTGTTTATGGGTGACGGCAGCTTAATCCGCATGGAATGGCGTTTGTGCCACGAAGTCCATGAACTGATCGATGAGGGGACGCTTAGATGGAATGAGGTTGGCGGCAACATGACATTTGGTGGCGGGCTGTTCGAACAGGAGGGGGATTTTTTTGACATTTTGGTTGGCTAGCACGATGTCCTCGGTGAGAAAGGTAACGCCCATGCCCAAATCCAGCATGGTAGTAACGGCAATGGCGGAATTGGTACGAGTGATGGGACCGGGTTTGATGCCGTAATGGGTAAACAGGTGGTTGAGGGTCCGGGCTTGTTCCCAGCTGCCGTTAATATCAACGGGACAGATGAAGCGCATACCATTGAGCTGATCAGGCGTGATGGTATCGTACTGACTGAGAGGGTGACAGAGGCCGACACCGACAATATAGTTAGAGTGCGAGACCAGCACCTGCCGTACAGCGGCCTCATCTTCAATGCGGGTTTGCGCGGTAAAGATGACATCGCAGGTGCGGGAAAGCAGACTGCCGAAGATCTTATCGTAGTGGTATTCCCGCAGAACGATGGAACACTCCGGGTGGAGCCGCATAAAGCGGCTGACATAAAACCTGGCAAAATTCATATCATAGCCGCCAAAGCCGATATCTAGCCGGGTGGAGGAGGAACGGGAGATCTCCCGGCCGGACTGGAGAGAGAAATTATACTGTTCCACGATTTGGGCGGCTTCCTTAAGAAAGTAGGCACCGGCAGGGGTCAGCTCTACATGGTGACGGGTACGATCAAAGAGACGAAATCCCAGTTCATCTTCCATGGCGGCGATGCTGCGGCTCATGGCGGTTTGGGCAATATGGCATTCTTCGGCCGCTTTGGAAAAATTGAGGTGCTTTGCCACGCTGCAGAAGTACTGAAGGCTGTGGATGTTCACAAAAATGACCTCCTGTTTTTGAACAGATTGAAGAAAAGCATGGTGAATATTAACGGATTCTGAGCATTTGGTTAGTTAAAATACGCATTACGGTGGGTGATTTTTTGTTATTATAACATTTTTATACTAACAATACAACAAAGAGTCGTTTCACATCGAGATTCATTTTATGTATAATTACAAACAAGGACAAAAGTCCTCGGAAAAAGAGCAAAAAATGAAATTGATGTAGGAGGTAAACATGAAAAAGGTTTTAGCATTTGTACTTGCCTTGGTTATGGTGCTTTCCATGGCGGCCTGTGGCAACGATGCCAACAAGCAGGGTGACGCTGAGAAAGAGGTAACTAAGATTCGCTTGGCACACGACTATTCCCCCGATACCGCAAACTCCATCGGCATGGAAAACTTCGCAAAGCTGGTGGCGGAGAAGAGCGGTGGTACGATTGAGATTGACATTTACAGCAATGGTGAGCTTTCCGGCCGCAACAGCCAGACCACCTTTAAGCTGCTGCAGTCCGGCGACATTGATATGGCAATCGTTCCCCCTCCCAATACCGATGCTTGGCAGCTGTTCTATCAGCCCTTCTTCTTCCGCGACAGCGACAGCGCCTATGCCGCCTGTCAGGGTGAAGCCGGTCAAATGATGCTGGATAAGCTGCGTGACAGCAACAATGTTGTGGGCCTGGCCTATCTGCCGATTGCAATGAGAGCGTTTACCAACAGTAAGCACCCCATCCAGGCCCCTGCCGATATGGAGGGTCTGAGCTTTCGCGTACTGGATGTTCCCACTTTGGTGACCTGGATGAAGGAATTTAAGGCCTCCGCTGTCCCCATGTCGATGGCCGAACTCTATATGTCCCTGCAGAACGGTACGGTAGACGGCCAGGAGAATCCCTTGGACACCATTAAGAACCAGGCTTTTTATGAGGTGCAGGAGTATCTTTCTATTACCAACCATATCTGGTCCTTCTCGCTGTTTGCGGTCAACGCAGATTTTTGGGATAAGCTGACCACTGAGCAGCAGGATATTCTGAAGGAATGCGCCGTGGAGACTTCCAAAGATATCAAGGAGCTGGCGCCCGAGGTGAATGACGCTGCTTATGATTTCCTGGTGAATGAAAAGGGAATGAAGGTGAACACCCTGACCGATGAGCAGTGGCTGGAATTCCAGAAGGCGGCTAAGCCTGTATGGAAGGCAATGGAGGCCACCATCGGTGCCGATGTGCTGAAGACCTGGATGGACGCTGTGGGAGTAACCTGGGACTGATATCCTGACGAGATAAAACATGAATAACTGAAAGACGGTAACTGCCCGCCGCCCGAAACGGTGTGCGCGGGCAGTTATTCTTATAGACAGCAGAGGTGTTTTTGATGAAAAAAATAATAGATGCCATGGATAAGGGAATAGGGATGCTGGAGAAAATTGTGCTGTTTGGCTCCATCACTGTTATGCTTATCGTTACGGCAATAGAAGTACTGGACGCAAAGGTGCTGCACGCCAACCTGATGTGGACCACTGAGGTGAACCGCATTATGCTGGTGTGGTGCATTCTTTCCGGCGCTTCGGTAGCGGCAGGCACCAGAAGCCACCTGGGGGTGGAGTTCTTGGTGAGAAAGATGCCGAAAAAGATAGCCAAATGGGTTGTGCTGTTTACTGATTTGATCTGCATTTTTGTAAGCGGATATGTGGTGGCCTCCGGCATTACGCTGGTTTCCATGCAAATAAGACTGGGGTCGGTGTATTCCATTACCCGGTGGCCCACTGCCGTGGGTGAGCTGGCTGTGCCGGTTTGCTTTGCCCTGGTGCTGATCCGTATTTTGTTTACAATCTACCATGACTTTACAAAGAAGGATGAAGAGGAGGTTGCTGCGTAATGTTAATCATGCTGTTGGCTTTGTTCCTGGTGACGATGTTCCTGGGAACGCCCATTGCGTTTTCCATGTCCTTTGCGTCCATTGTGACCAACCTGACTCACGGCGCTTCCTCGCTGATGCTGACGGCGCAGCAGTGCTACGATTCCACCAGTAATCTTTCGCTGCTGGCAGTCCCATTCTTTATGCTGGCGGGTAGCATTATGAACATGGGTGGTATTTCACGCCGACTGATCAATTTCTGCCGGCTGTTTGTCGGCCGCATCCGTGGCGGCCTGGCCATTGTGGCTGTGTTGGCCGCCATGATTTTTGCAGCCATTTCCGGCTCCGGCCCTGCTACCGTGGCGGCTTTGGGTGTCTTTATGATTCCTGCTATGGTGAATGACGGCTATGATGTAGGCTTCGCTGGCGCTTTGATGGGCTCTGCGGGCGGCCTAGGTATTATCATTCCGCCCAGTATCCCCATGGTCATTTACGCTACGCTGGCTGGGTGTTCAGTGGGCACCATGTTCTGTGCTGGTATCGTTCCTGGTATCATTTTGGGGCTTGCCATGATGATCTATGCCTATATCATTGCCCGCAGGAACGGCTACAAGCCCGCCCCTGTGGATGCGCCTACCTTTAAGGATAAGGCGAAGGTCTTTGCGGACGGTTTGCCTGCCATTGCCATGCCCGTCATCATTCTGGGTGGTATTTATTCCGGTATTTTTACCCCCACACAGGCTTCCGGCATTGCGGTCATTTACGGTTTGATCCTGGGTGTGCTGGTATATAAAGAAATCAAGTTCAAGGACATTGTAAAAATGTTTATTGAATCCGGTATTACCGCTGCTTCCGCGATGCTGATCGTCTCGCTGGCCGATGGGTTTAACTGGATCATTACCACCAACCGTGTGCCCAAGATGCTGAGCGACTGGTTCCTGGGGATCTTCAGCAGCGCTGCTGGTATTCTGCTCGCACTGATTGTTTTGCTCACCATTATCGGCTGCTTTATGTCCGTCAACGCGGCCATGATCGTACTGACACCAATCCTGGTGCCGGTAATGCGCTCCTTTAATGTAAGTCCCATTACGCTGGGCATCATCATGATTATCTGTGTTTCGCTGGGCATGGTCACCCCGCCCTTCGGCGTCAATCTGTTTGTGGCGGCCGGCATTGCCAAGGTGCCCTTTGACTGTATGACAAAGCACGCATTTATTTTGGTGGGGCTATGCCTGGCAGTGCTGCTGGTGATGGTATTCGTTCCAGGAATTATTACATTCCTGCCTTCGCTGCTGGGAATGTCGCTATAAAGGGGGCAGGCCTATATGGAGCGCACAAGGGAAATGCATATAGCGGAACGGGAACGCCGGATGGCGGTCCTAAACGGGCTGATGGAGGAAAACGACCTAGCTGCGATGGTGTGCCATGGAAACGGCGCGATGGCGTATCAGGCGGATGTGAAATACATGACCGACCTGGCGACCCCCTGCGGGCATATGTTTTCCATGATGGTGCGGGGGGAACAGCCCATTGCCCTGCTGGGGCGTGCCGATGCCGGCTTCCATGCCCGACTGAAGACCTTTCTGGACGCGGACCATGTGGTTATCACACCGGATATGGTGGGCGAAATCTGCCGCAGGATAGAGGCGCTGCCCGGGGAACATCCCCGGGTGGGTGTTCCGTCACTGGGGGAGTATCCCAAGTTCTTTACGGACGCGCTTTACGAAACCGGGGCGGAGATTGTGGACATTACCGAGGCTTTTGTAGTGGCTAAGGCGCCCAAAGCCCCCTATGAATTGCAGCTGATTCAGGAGGCTTCCGACCTGGCGATTGCAGCCTTTGAGGAGGTTGTGAAATATATCCGGCCCGGCGTGACCGAAAAGGAGGTCATTGGCTATGCTGAGGGCTATCTGCGTGCTCACGGTGCCGAGGATCTGCTGATCCTTTCCCGAGGAGAGTACCCCCATGCCTTTATTAACCGTCCAACCTTCCGCTGCATTGAAAAGGACGATCTGTTTGTGTTTTCTGTGGAGATTGCCGGAGTGTACGGCTACTGGACACAGATCATCCGGCCCATCTTCCTTTCCAGAGGGAGCCACCGTGAGGCCTACGAGGTGCTGTGCCAGGTGAAGGAGGCAATCCAGGCCGGTGTGGAGAAATTCCGCCCCGGCAACCTCATCTGCGATGTAGATGAAGCCATCAACAGGGTAGCGCGAAAGTATGAACTTTCCAAGGGCGTATGGGCAGGGCACTCCATGGGAATTGATTTGGGCGATGGGTATAATATTGGAGAATCCAATAAGATGGAGATCGTACCAAATATGATTCTGACCTTCCATCCCAGTTTGCTGAATAAAAACGGAGAGGGAGTGCTGTACGCAGATACTTATGTGTCCACTGAGGGTGGAGCTCGCTGCCTAACTGATAAGTACAGGGAGTCCCCCTATTGGGAGGATCTAAAAGAGTTGGTCAAATAACAAACGAGAGGAAAAACAAATGATTACAGACGCGAAATATGTAGCAGAACGGGATAGACGAGTGGCGCTGCTGGATAAACTGATAGAGGATACTAGGGTGGACGCGCTGGTACTGACATCGACTGCCCAGCAGGCCTACCAGATAGCGACTAAGTATGTTTCAGGCTATCAGTTAACCACTCGCCGTGATTTTGTTTTTATGAAGCCGGGTGAGATGCCTCGGCTGATTATCCCCACTGTAGGACAGCAGTTCCATGCCCGCCGTTTGAGTTGGCTGCCGGATGAGAATATTTACTGCGGCCCAATGGTGGAAACGGTGTGTGGTTGGATCCGCGAGTTGGGGCTGACGAAGCCCCGAGTGGGAATGTACGCGACCGCCGAGCTGCCGGTGCCGATCCAGCAGGCAATATTGGATGCCGGTGCTGAGATTGTGGATATTACCGATGCCTACACCAAGGCTCGTCAGCCGAAATCCGAATTTGAGGTGGAGCTGACGCGAGAAGCCACCCGCATCGCGGTGGAGTCTTTTGAGCATGTGGTGAAGATGATAGAGGTAGGTGCTACTGAACGCCAGATGGTAGGCGCTGGGGAAGGCTACCTGAGGGCACATGGCGCGGAGGATTCTTTGGTGCTGGTGCGCTCTCAACATCCGCATTCTTTTATCTGCCGTCCAACTGACTACCGAATGGAGCGGGATACCGCTACCGTTTATTCGGCGGAGGTTGCAGGGCCCTTTGGCTACTGGACACAGGTGCTGCGGCCGATCTTTTTCAGCAAGGGCTGCCAGCCAGAGGTGCGGCACATTCTGGAAGTAATAAAGGAAGCAGAGGCTGCCGGCGCGGAAGCGATGAAGATAGGCAACACCGTGGCAGATGTAGCCAAGGCCGTGGAAAAGGTAGTGGCCCAAAACGGCTGCAAGACCGGTGTATGGAGCGGTCATGGTATGGGGCATGATTTGGGTGACGGAGTGGACATTGGCAATATGAATGAGATGGAGATCGTCCCCAACATGGTACTGACCCTACACCCCAGCGTCCTTAGCGATAAAGACGGCTTTCTATTTGGAAATACTTGGCTTGCAACTCCGGACGGTGCCGAGCTGCTTTCTCCCCAGTATTACAATACACACGAACTGGAGGAGCTGAAGGAGCTTGTGCACTATAAATAACGGCTGCATTCTGCGGAGGAAATGAATATGGCATGGTGGCTGCAGGGAGACCTGCAGCCCTTTGCGCATTTTAGGAGCGGGATGGGGCGCAGCCCAGCCGCCCGCTGGGCGGCTGGGCTGCGCCCTGTTCTGACCCTTTGCAGGGGCTGGGTTAGGGGCAGGGAACAAAGCGAGGCCAATGAGAAACGGGCGGCTTGTGAAAGGGCCACAAGGCGGTAAAAAGCCGTTGACGAAGGCATTTTGGAGGCTTATAATGAGAATAACAAAATGGGTAAGTAGGAGAAAAAGTGCTTATCCCGGGAAAAAGGAAGGAGTAGCCCCATGAGCAAATTTAACATTATGGAGACCACTGTGGCCAAGGTGCAGGCCGCCTACCTGGACGGAACCCTGACCTGCCGCGAGCTGTGCGAGGATTACATCGCGCGCATCAAGGCGTATGACCACGAGGGCCCGGCCATCAATTCCATCATCTGTGTAAACCCCAAGGCGCTGGAGGAGGCGGATGCCTTTGACGCCTATGTAAAAGAGCACCACGCGCTGTGCGGCCCGCTGCATGGTATCCCTGTGATGCTGAAGGATAACTTTAATACCACCGATATGCCCACCACCGCCGGCAGCATCGCGTTGGAGGGCTGGGTGCCGGATAAGGATGCCTTTGTGACCAAGAAGCTGCGCGAAGCGGGTGCTCTCATTCTGGCCAAGACCAACCTGCATGAGTTCGCCATCTGGGGCGAGACCATCAGCTCGGTGATGGGTCAATCCGTGAACCCCTATGATCCCACCCGTACCCCCGGCGGTTCCTCCGGCGGCACCGGCGCTTCCATCGCCTGCAATATCGGTATCATCGGCCTGGGCACTGATACCATCAATTCCGTCCGTTCCCCCTCTTCCGCCAACAGCCTGGTCGGCATCCGTCCCACCATTGGTCTGGTTTCCCGCGCGGGCATCGTGCCCTATTCCCTGACGCAGGATACCGCCGGCCCCATCTGCCGCACCGTGGAGGACGCCGTCCGCTGCCTGGATGTCATTAAGGGCTATGACCCTGATGATGCCGAGACTGCCTGGAGCGTGGGCCACGAGGAGTGCTACATGGACCACCTGAATGTGGACGGCATGAAGGGCCGCCGCATTGGTGTGCTGGAGAGCCTCTTTGGCAAGGAAGAGATCAATGAATCCACCAACAAGGTAGTGCGCAATGCCCTTAAGGTTTTTGAGGAGAACGGCGCTACCCTGGTGTCTGTGACCGATAACATCGATCAGCCGTGGCTGACCAGCGAGGTTTCGGTCCACCTGGATGACTTCCAGCATGACCTGGACGGGTATCTGGCCACCCTGCCTGAGGATTGGCAGATCCACAGCATGGCGGAGATTCTGGAGAAGGGGCTGTTCCATCCCTTTAGCGAAAGCAATATGCGGGACGCTATGACCCGCGAGGTCGGTTCTCCCCGCTATCTGGAGAAAATGTATAACAAGATCGGTGTGCGCACCCATGTGCTGAAGATCATGGCCGACCTGAACCTGGACGCCATGGTTTATCCCCATCAGCAGCAGCTGGTCTGCAAGATCGGTGCCAACCAACAGCAGCGCAACGGCGTGCTGTGCTCCTCCACCGGTTTCCCCTCCATCGCGGTTCCCGCGGGCTTTGCGCCCGATGAGAACGCGCCCATCGGCGTGCCGGTCGGCATGGAGATCATCGGCCGTCCCTGGAGCGAGGCGAAGCTCATCGAGATCGCTTATGCCTTTGAGCAGCACTCCCACTTCCGCCGCCCGCCCGTATCGGCGCCTGACCTAAACAAGTAAAAGAATACGCCATAAAATGTCCCCCATCGGTGATGAGCCGGTGGGGGATGGTTTTTGCTCTTTATCGGTGGAGGAAAAAAGCCTTCTGTGAGGGCTGGCAGAGAGACGCCCTGGCGATGCTCTTTTCGCCTGTTCGGCGAAAAGAAAGCTTACTAAAGGGGAAACTAAGGGGAAGCCCTCTCTTGCAGGGCTCCCCCTCTTGTGAGAATGACCACACTGGGTCATCCCCACAATTCATCCCCTTTCGGAGCGCCCTCCGGCCTTAAGGGGTTTCGCCCATTGAAATGGGCGACCAAAGACGCTGTCTTTGGAAACTGCAAGCCTTTTGAAAAAGGCTTGACCGAAAACTTTACGAAGCGGCCGCGGCAAAGTACAGCGAGTACCCGCCCAACTGCAGCACCAGCGTTTGCTCGGCGCTGCCATCCTGCCGGGTGGTGACCGATACCGCCGCGGGGCCGGTTTCATCCCCTACGGTGAGGCTGTAAATGGTGGCTTCCACACCGCCGCTATCCTGCCGGGTGTAGCTGCCCTCCCAGCTTTGCGTGCCGGAGGTAAAAGTGAGCTTGCCGTTTTCGGCCCGGCAGGTCAGTTCAAGCACTGCGGCATCGGGGTAGATCTCCTGCATGCTGTTCCCAATGAAAAGGATGCTGCCATCCTGGGTGGACTGCACCGTGACGACCTGCCAATCTTTATCCTCGATGTGGTGGGTGGTGACCTGCTTGCCGCAGGCGGTAAGCAGCAATACGCTGGCAAGAATAATAGCGAAAAATCGTTTCATAGGTTCCTCCTTAGTCTGGGCGGCGGCTCATAATGATGCCCAATATCACCAGGGCGATGCAGCCCAATATGGCGAAGAGCAGGCCCCAGGGAAAGCCGGCCGTGATGAAAATAGCGGTGGGGCCATCCGCGCCGCCGATGATGCCGATGCTGCTATTGGCCGGGAGGCCATACCCCAGCATGAGCAGGGTAAGCACTAGCTGCGGTAGCAGCAACAGCCCGCATATCCCGGCGGCGATGGCGACCCATTTCCAGAAGCGGCGCCGGCGGTGATTCTGCTCCGCCAGCTGGCCGGTGAGGGCGCTCAGCTTATCCGCCAATACCGCTTGCGGTTCCAGCGGGACGGTGCTTTCCGGCTTTGGAGCGCCCAGCAGCTCCTCTACGGAGACCTCCAGGCACTCGGCCAGCCGCACCAGCATATCGGCATCCGGGACCGAGAGCCCCTGCTCCCATTTGCTGACGGTCTGCCGGACTACATGCAGCCGTTCGGCCAGTTCCTGCTGGGAAAGGCCCCGGGCTTTGCGCAGTGCGCGGATATTTTCGCCCAGCATGTTGATCACCTCCCTTGGTGGTATCTACCCGCTATTATGGCACAAAAGGCGGCGGGGAAGCAAGCAATACATTTTAACATGGGGGAGAGTTTGCAAAAGGGGAGGGGCGGCAGCCCCGGCGCGCGCAGCGCGCCGAGCCGGGCGAAGCCCGGCAGCCCCGCAGGGGCGGGCTGCCGCCAAGGCCAGGATTCTGCTGGGAGGGGAGGAGCAGGGGGGGAGAAGGCCCCGCAGGGGCCGCGGCCGCAGGCCGCGGGGACGGGCTGAAAGACCCGTCACGGCGCGGAGCGCCGCCCTGCGGGGCGGCCATTTGCCGGCTGCATAGAGGATGGACCCGGTGCGTATACTAAGGGCAAAGGGGGGCGTGGCAATGAAGCAAAAACCGTGGAAAGCCTACCTGTGGGCGACACTGCCGACCATAGCAGGCGGGGTGCTGGCGGGGATCCTTTCCGGCAGCGGGGGCAACTACGAAAACTATATAAAACCGCCGTTATCACCGCCGGGGTGGCTGTTTCCGGTGGTGTGGGCGGTACTGTATCTGCTGATGGCGATAGGAATGGCGATGGTATGGAACGCCGACCAGGCCCATGCTAAGCCTGCCAGGAATCTCTATATCGTGCAGCTGGTGGTGAATTTGCTGTGGCCGTTTTTCTTCTTCCGGTGGGAGATGTGGGGCTTTGCGGCGATCTGGCTGCTGCTTCTCATTGCACTGGTGATGGTCATGGCTTTGCGGTTTGAGCAGATAAGCCCCAAGGCGGCCTATCTGCAGATTCCTTATCTCATTTGGCTGTGCTTTGCGGCGTATCTTAATATTGCGATATGGCTGCTGAACCGATAACGGGCAAAATGAAAATCCCCCGAAAGGGGGATTTTTGCGCTTTGGATTAGGAAAGCGCAGTGGCAGTATTCTCAGTCAGGCGGAAGCAGAAAATATTATCCCAGTGGCGGCGCAAGGCCACATCGGCGGAAAGAGTGCTACTGTGGAAGCAGATGGACCACTGGGTATTGCTGGTGATATCCTTGGAGTCAGGCTCCTGGGCGACGGCCCGCAGGGCATCCCATACGGTAAGGGGGGAGAGGACATCCTTTTGCTGCGCTAATATTTTCAGTACAGTATCGTAGCGTTCCCGGCCATGGCCGTAGATACCGTTTCGCTGGTTGGGTTTGACCCGATCCGGGTAGAGCGCGTAGAAGTTGGTGGCGGCTGCCGCGGGGGTATCCACCAGGGGGCGGGCGGGATCATCGCAGTCATATTCCACCACACGCCCATCTCCACTGGCATCGGTGATGTAGAAGTGATAATCCCGGCCGCCGGAGGCAAACATATCATACTCCCGCAGCAAGGCTACTGCTTCAGCGGTGGTGGCGGCGTGATCCAGTACCAGACGGATGGCCAAGGTGGGAGTGATGGTGGGTTTACCGGTCTGCTGGTAGGTGGGTTCGCTATCCAAGGTGAGCACAGCAATAGACACCCCCTTTTCATTCATGCCATCCAGACAGATGAACGGCGCGGTGAGGGTAGCCAGGCGGGTTTTCAGGCTTTGCTCCGGGGTGTTGGCCTGGATGTTATCCAAGGCGGCGAAGGCCACTGAGCGGTAGCTATCCTGTGGTGAGCAATAGACCACCATGGCGGAGGTATCGTAGCGAAAATCGTAATTACGGCCCATGCAAGCGGTACCATCCTGCTCCACTACGGCAAAGGCGGTGCAGCCGAAGGAGGGTGCCTGGATAGTGACCGGCAGCAGCGGCAGCGCCTCTTCCAGGATGGCATCCACCATGCTTTGGTCATCGGTGATGCCGCGGGCGAGGAGGTCATTCAGGCTGTAACGGTAGCGGATATCCATGCGGTAGAGGTTATAGCCATCGCTGTAATCAGTGATTTTTTGCAGGGCGGCCATGCTTTGAAAACGGGTAAAATAGATGCCGGTAAAAACGAGGGCGGCCAAAAGCAGCAGCGCGGAGAGGGAGAGCAGAAGCTTTTTCATAGGACACCTCCGTGGTCATTGGTAGTAGATATTTACCGCGCGGCGGACGGCAATAGAACCCGGAGGGGAGAAAAAAACGGCAGGAGGGTGCAGGGGCAAGGCGGCCCGCAGGGCCCCCGGCGAAGCCGGGGTGGGGGCGGCCGCAGGCCGCCCCCAAGGCGATGCGAAGCGTCGCCTGCCCTGCGGGCCGGTACTGGGGCCCTGCACAAGGGTGAGGAGAAGCAGCAAAAAAACAGAAGCTGAGGCAAAGAAAATCCCCTGCCAAAGAGCAGGGGATAGAATTCAGCCATTATTGATTTCCTCAAAGATATTGCCAGAGGAAAATACCACCGTTTCACCGTTGCCTTCATTGGCGGGGAAGTGGTTGCCGATGTAGCATTCTTCCCCATCCGGGGTAATGAAGAACTCCGCTACGGTGGAAAGATAGCGGGACTGGGTATCGTAATCGGTGATGACGCGCTGCCACACACCATAGTAGTATTTCCGGCCCTCCACCGTCACCGGATCATTGAGGGTGAAGGTGTAGTTCTCCATCGGCTCTGCCGCCGCAAAGATATCCTCCATCTTTTTTATGAGGCGGGCACGGCGCTGTTCCTCGGTTTCCTCCGGTTCCGGTTCGGGCTCTGGGGAGAGGGGATCGGAAGCATCCGGGGTTCCAGCCTGGGGCGGATCTCCATGGACGATCTCGCTGATGGGATTGCCGCAGGCGGTGAATACCAGCAGGGTGGCCAGCAAGGCCAAGGTCAAGGCGATCAGTTTCATACGGCTCATACTGATGGAACTCCCTCCGTTAGGCCGCACAGTCGGCGGCGCTTGACGATGAAATAGCAGATGATGTGGGTGAGCGAGGTCAAGATCCAGCTGATGGGGTAGGAGATGTAGAGTATCCGCAGATCGTGGTGAGTGGCGAAAATGGTATAGATCCACACCACACGGAAGCCGCAGGCGCCGATGAGAGTGACGATCATGGGCATGACAGAGCTGCCCATCCCGCGGATGATATCCGCCATAATATCCATAATGGCATCCAGACCGTAGGTGGTACCGACGATCATCATACGGATCATGCCCATGGCAATAACTTCCGAATCCTTATTGTAGAAAGCAAGCAGCGAATTGCCAAAGCCGTAGGCGATAAAGCCGAGAATCTCCGAAAGGAGGATGCCCAGGGCCAAGCACCAAAGGGTGATGCCCCGCAGGCGCTTGTACTGCCCGGCGCCGAGATTCTGGCTGGTGAAGGTAAGGGAAGCCTGCGCCACCGAATTGCAGCTGGTAAAAACGAAGCCTTCGATATTGACGGCGGCGGCATTACCGGCCATGGCGGTGCTGCCGAAGGAATTGATGGAGGACTGGATGAGGACATTGGAGATGGAGAAGATGGCGCCCTGCAGCCCGGCGGGGATGCCGATTTTGAGGATGCGGATGAGTTTATCCCGGTGGATGCGCAGCTCCTTGAGGACGATGTGGTAGCAACCGTCGGTTTTCAGCATGCACCACAGCACCAGCGCGGCGGAGATATACTGCGAAACAACGGTGGCAATGCCGACGCCCGCCACACTGAGATTGAACTGGATGACCAGAAGCAGGTTGAGACCGACATTGACGATGCCGGCGAAGAAAAGGAAAATCAGAGGTCGGCGGGTATCGCCCACGCCGCGCAGTACCGCCGCACCAAAGTTATACAGCATACTGCCTGGCATCCCCAAAAAGTAGATGCGCAGATACAGGATAGCCAGTGGAAGGACATCGTCGGGGGTATCCATCAGCCGCAGGATGGCGGGGGTACACACCACGCCCACTACCATGACAAAGAAACCGCTGATAAGGCCCACCAACATGCAGGTGTGGGTGGCTTCGGAGACATCCTCGTACTGGGCGGCGCCGTAGTGCTGGGCAATGACGGCGCTGCCGCCGATGGAGATACCCATAAACAGGTTGACGATCAGATTGATGATGGAGCCATTGGAGCCGACGGCGGCCAGCGCGTGGCTGCCCACATACCGTCCCACCACGATGATATCGGCGGCATTGAAAAGAAGCTGCAGCATTCCTGTGGCCATTAGCGGCAGGGAAAAAAGCAGGATCTTCTGCGGCAAGCTACCGGTACACATATCTATTTCATACTTATGGCGTGCAGTAGCCAAGGGAAACAACGCTCCTTCTTTGTGCATATTGGGAAAAAGCCTAGTACAGCGCCGCGGGCGCTGCTGGGACATAGAGATTAAGAGGACAGTATAGGTATTATAGCCCTTTTGCGCGCTAATGCAAGATATCCTGCATCAAATCTCCTTATCGCACAAAAAGGCGGCAAAAAGGAGAGAAAAGCACAACAAAACTGCCCATTATCCCAGCAACGGCAGCGCCGCTGCCAGAATTTCGGCGGCCTCCAGCGGACGGCTGCGCAGCAGGGGGCGGCGGGGTTCCTCCGGCAGGGCGGTGGATTCCGCGATGACAGCTTGCAGCTGGGCGGGGGTGTACCAGCGAAAGCGGCCAATGCCAAGCTGTTCGGCCCGGTGCTCCAGCAGGGCCAGCAGCAGGTCATCATAGCCGGCTTCCCGGGGCAGGCGCAGCTCCGCGGCTACGGCCGGCAGAATGTGCTCGAACAGGGCACGGCGAGGGGAGAGCCCCTCCGGCAGGCGCAACGGGATACCGGCGGCCTTTATGGCGTTCTCCGGCAGGGCGGCAAAGGCCGCAAAGCCATCGGCTTTTTCGGAAAAGTAATACAGCTGGCCGGGGAGCTCCCGCATAAACCGCATGGTATCGTAGTAGCCCATCTGAATATTGCGGCGGCTGGTGGCGGGATCGAACCGCATGACAGGGCCCAGCTGCTCACTGGGGAAGATCTGACGGATCTTCTGCTTATCCCGCAGCGGATGGATGATGCCGAAGCCATTGAGCCGGATGGCGATGACCTCATCGCAGCCGTAGTCCAGCAGCTCATTATAGGGGCAGGCATCGTACAGGCCGCCGTCCAGGTACTTCTTATCCCCAATGACGGTGGGCTGGAACCCGGGGAACGAAGCCGAGGCCAGCACATGGTCCAGCACATTTTCGGGGGTCATATCTTTCTTATAGGCGATCAGCGGCTGAAGCTCCGGGAAAGCCACGGCGATCATGCCATAATCAATGGGACTTTCCAGCAGTCGCTGGGGGTCAATGTTCTGCTCCAGGAAGGCACGGATTTTGGAGGTATCGATACCGCCGTTTTCCAGCGCGGCTTTGATATTTTCCTTGAGGGCCGAAAGGGTATTAAGGTTCACCTGCCGGTTGATGATTTCCAAAAAGCCTTTGTCCTCCTCAGAGAACAGATCGTCATTGGCGGTCGTCTCCCAAAATTCCGCGGCCTTTTCACAATCGCCCTGCGCCAGCAGCGCCGCATTGATGGCGCCGATGGAAACACCGCAGATGACATCAAAATGATAACCCAGTTCGGTAAGGGCGCGGTATGCGCCGATCTCATAGGCGCCTTTGGCACCGCCGCCTTCCAGTGCTAAACCCAGCATAGTGATGCTCTCCTTTCATCTATCCACAGCGGATTCTATTCCATGCTCATCATAACCGAAAGGGCGGGGGAAAAGCAATGCTCCCGCCGTCCTTTTTACAAATCGTTCATGCTTTTTCGGCAGGGAAAATGCCGCAGACCGTCAGCACATCACCTGCCACGGTAAAGTGCACCTCCAGCCCGGCAAAGGGAAAGCCGTATACCCGGTCGCTATCCTGCTGATAAGCCGGCCGGGGGTCCTGTGCCAGTACCGCCCGCAGGGAAGCCCGGTGCGCCGCGGGAACCTTTTCTTCCCACTCCGGCGGCAGTATCACCGTGAGGACATGTGCTAGCCCATCGGAGGAATACCCCCCGGTGGCCTCCGGGTGGCAATCGGCATGGGGCAGGTAGGGCTTTACATCATAAATAGGTGTGCCGTCCATCAGGTCAGCCCCGGCTACCCGCAGCACCGTGCCCCATTCTGGATGGTGCACCACCCCCAGCAGCTTGACGCAGGAAAGCCCAATGGCATTGGGGCGGAACGGTGACCGGCTGGCAAATACACCGACCCGGCGGTTGCCGCCCAGCCGGGGCGGACGCACGGTAGGCCGCCAGCCCTCCCGCTTCGTTTCGGAAAATTCCCATAGCAGCCACAGGTGGCTGTAGCCCTCAATCCCCCGCAGCGCCTCCGGTACCCGGTACTCCGGCCGGAACACCACCAGCGCTTCCAGCTCCGGCACCAGCCCGCTCTGCCGCGGGATGCCAAATTTGGTGGGAAAGTCGCTGCGGATCTCCGCGATTACCTTAATAACAGCTGTTTCTTCCATGGCTCCTCCCCATGATTTCTGCAAGCCGCAGGGATGGGGCCCGCAGGGCCGCCCGCCGTAGGCGGGCGTAGGCGGCGCAGCCGCCAAACCCATCCTCCGGATGGGTTGCCCTGCGGGCCCGACCCGGGCCGCGAATTCTGACTCTATTTTACCATGCCATTCCGAAAAAGAAAAGCAGATGGCGTGCGGTTCAGTCCTTATTCTCCTTGGCGCTCCAGTCGGCCACCTCCAGCCGCCACATGGCGGTGCGGGCCATGGTCTGCGGCGGGCAGCCCGGTGCGCCGGGCAGGTACCGGTCGATCAAAAGCCGCATGGCCTGGGGCTTTTCTTCCTCGGTCAGCGGGGTAACAGTCGCCTTGCCCATTACGCAGCCGTACCGTGTGGTAATGCCGTGCCCCGGCAGCTGCACTACCCGGTGGCCACAGTCCATCTGGAAGAAACAAGCCCCGTTTTGCCGCAGCAGCTCCGCCTTGCGGCCTTCTGCTGCCCCGTGCAGGTAGAAATACAGCCGCCCCTCTTTTTCCTCCCAGCCAAAGTTCATCGGCACGATGTAGGGGTAGTCCCCATCGGCCAGTCCCAGCCGCAGCACATCGCACTGACGGATGATCTCCTTGACGACCTCCAGCTCTGTTACTTCCCGGTCTTTCCGGCGCATTTCCTCCATAGTGTTCCCTCCGGCGGTTTTTCTTTCATTATAACAGGTTTGGCTTTACGGCACAAATTCCGCCGTCCCGCCTAAAATCCCGGGATTTTGCTTTCCCTCCGGGGCAGGATATGGTATAATAAAATGTAAATGTATGTTCTCAAATCTCCCCACAAGGAGGCCCATCATGAAAGTCCTTGCCTTTGATGCCAACAGCATCGTCAACCGTGCCTTTTACGGCGTGCGGCTGCTCTCCACCCGGGAGGGCACCTATACCAATGCCGTTTACGGCTTTTTCAATATTGTTTATAAGCTCATCGAGGAACAGAAGCCGGATGCGGTCGCCTTTGCCTTTGATCTGCACGCACCCACCTTCCGGCACAAAATGTACGAACAGTACAAGGGCACCCGCAAGGGGATGCCGGAGGAACTGCGCCAGCAGATGCCGCTGGTGAAGGAAATGCTGCGGCTTTTGGGCTACCCCATCCTGGAGATGGAGGGTTACGAGGCGGATGATATTCTGGGCAGCCTGGCCCGGCAGGGGGAGCAGAACGGCGATACCGTCCTTATCTGCACCGGCGACCGGGACTCCCTCCAGCTCATCACCGATAAGGTCAGCGTCATCCTGGCCAAGACTGCCCCGCAGGGCGCCGTTTATGAGATAATGGACCCCGCCGCCATTCGCGAAAAGTACGGCGTGACGCCCCGGGAAATGATCGAGGTCAAGGCCCTGATGGGCGATCCCTCCGATAACATTCCCGGCGTGCCCGGCATTGGCGAAAAAGGCGCTCTGGCCCTTATCCAAAAGTATCACACCATCGAATATATCTATGCCCATTTGGAGGAGTTGGAGTTGACCCCGGCGCTCCGTAAAAAGCTGGCTGAGGGCCGGGAATCCGCCGCCCTCAGCCGGGAGCTGGGGACCATCTGCTGCGAGGTGCCGGTACCCCAGTGGAGCGAACTGAAGCCCCGGCCCCGGCAGGAGGACGCCCTTTATGCCTTCCTTTCCCGGCTGGAGCTCAACCGTCTTATCACCAGGCTGGGTCTTGCCGCTCCGGAAACGATGCCGGAGGAACCCGCCGCGGAGGAGGCGGCTCCCGCCGTGATCTTTGCCTCCCTCACCGAAGAAACTGACCTTGCCACTTGGGACAAAGAAACTCCGCTCATCCTTTCGGCCCGCTGGGCGGAGGATGGTACGCCTGCCGCCCTCTGCGTCCTTTGCGGGGAGCAGCTATGCGGCTGCGAGGATCCCGCTGCCTCCCTGTGGCAGAAAATTTTCTCTTTGCCCAATCCCAAAATCACCGCCGACGCCAAACCCTATTATAAAGCGGCGCTAAAGGCGAATAATACCTTTGCCGCCCTATGGCTGGATGCCGGTCTGGCCGGGTATCTGCTCAATCCCAATGCCAGTGACTACGCCGTGGAACGCCAGCTGGCCCAGCATGGGCTTTCCCTCCCTGCGGCGGAGGCCCCGCAGAAGCTGCTGCCGCTGGTACGGGAATGCCTGGGCCTTTCGGCGCTTTCTCCCCTGCTGGAGCGGGAGCTGGAAGCGAACGGCCAGCAAAAGCTGCTGCGGGAGGTGGAGCAGCCCCTTTGTGAGGTGCTGGCCTCGATGGAGCTCACCGGCTTTCGCGTCGACCGCGAGGGCCTGCGGGAGTTCGGCATCTACCTGGATGGACTGACCATCCAGCTGGAGCAGGAGATCTATCAGCTGGCCGGCGGCAAATTCAATATCAATTCCCCCAAGCAGCTGGGAGATGTTCTTTTTGGCAAGCTGGAGCTGCCCGCCAAAAAGAAAACCAAGAGCGGCTATTCCACCAATGCCGAGGTGCTGGAGGAGCTGATCCCCTATCACCCCATTATCAGCAAGATACTGGAGTACCGCAAGTACAAAAAGCTCTCCTCCACCTATGTGGAGGGCCTTAAGGACACCATTGGCCCCGATAGCCGCATCCGCTCGGTGTTCCGCCAGACCGATACCCGAACCGGCCGCATCAGCAGTGCGGAGCCCAACATGCAGAATATTCCCATCCGTACCGAACCCGGCAGCCGTATGCGGGATTTCTTCGAAGCGGAGGAGGGCAACCTGCTGGTGGATGCCGACTATTCCCAGATCGAGCTGCGGGTGCTGGCGGCCCTGGCCAATGACAGCGCTATGATCGAAGCCTTTCGGGAGGGCGTGGATATCCACACCCGTACCGCCGCGCAGGTATTCGATCTGCCGGAGGCCTTTGTCACCCCACAGATGCGCTCCCGCGCCAAGGCGGTCAACTTTGGCATCGTCTATGGCATCGGCGCCTTCTCCCTTTCCCGGGATATTGGTGTTTCGATGCAGGAGGCCGATACCTACATTAAGAATTACAAAAAGACCTACAGCGGCATTGCCGCCTACCTGGAGCGTGCCATAGAGGACGCCAAGGAAAAAGGCTATGCCGAAACGCTGTTCGGCCGCCGCCGCCCCCTGCCGGAGCTGAAAGCCTCCAACCGGGTGCAGCGCGCCTTTGGCGAACGGGTGGCGATGAACGCCCCCATCCAGGGCACCGCCGCAGATATTATCAAGATCGCCATGGTGCGGGTGTACCGCCGCCTGAAGGAAGAAGTCCCCGCCGCCCGCCTTATTTTGCAGGTTCACGATGAGCTCATTGTCGAAACACCGCAGGGATCCGCCGAGCAGGTGCGGGAGCTGGTGCGCCAGGAGATGGAATCCGCAGTCTCGCTGTCGGTTCCGCTTTTGGTGGATGCCAAGGTAGGAAAAACCTGGGGCGAAGCCCACTGATCCCTCGCTAATTTCTGCAAGCCGCAGGATCGGGCCGCAGGCCGCCCCCGCTTCGCAGGGGCACGCAGGCACCGCCTGCGTCGGCGGCTGCGCCGCCAGGCCCGCGGCCCGCCCTGCCCCCTGCAGAAACCCACCCCATCCCCGCCGAAAGGAGCCTACCCCATGTCCGTTACCATCCGCCCCGCGGCCGAAAGCGACCTGCCCGCCCTTGCCGCTTTGGAATCAGCCTGCTTTGCCCACCCATGGAGCGAAAAAAGCCTGGCAGAAACGCTCGGCAACGGCCGCTCGCTGTTCCTTTTAGCGGAGCAGGCAGGGGAAGCGCTTGGCTACCTTGGCATGGAATATGTACTGGATGAGGGCGGCATCACTAATGTGGCGGTTTTTCCGGCACATCGCCGCCGGGGCATCGCCGATGCCTTGATAAACGAACTGCTGCACTGTGCGACAGCACTGGGGCTTTCCACCGTGACGCTGGAGGTGCGGGAAACCAATGCCCCTGCCATTGCTCTTTACCAAAAACATGATTTTGTACCGGTGGGCCGCCGCAAAAACTACTATACCTCGCCCACAGAAGATGCTATACTGATGACAGTCACTCTGTAACTGAGTAAAAATAAAAAGGAGTGTATCACTATGAAAAAGAATCCCATCCACTTTTACTGGGGCCGTAAAAACGGCCTGGTCGTCACCCGTGAGGACGCCGAAGGCAACCACCCCGAGGTCATTTTCGTCAGCAATCAGCTCTCGCTGGATAAGCTGAGAAAGACCGGTGTCATCCTCCTGGCCGGACTGTTCCTGTTCTGGCGCATCAGCCGCCTGGTTCACCGCATTGCCCGCCGCCATCATAAAAAAGAGAACTAACCCGGAGCCTGTATGAAAATTCTCAGTATCGAATCCAGCTGCGATGAGACCGCCGCCGCGGTCATTGAGGATGGCCGGAAAATCTGTTCCTCGGTCATCCACACGCAGGTGGAAGAACACAAGCTCTACGGCGGGGTCGTCCCGGAGATCGCCTCCCGCCGCCACATCGAATCCATCTGTGGGGTGACCGCCGAAGCGCTGGAGCAGGCAGGCCTTACCGCCCGCGAAGTGGATGCCGTGGCCGTTACTGCTGCGCCGGGACTTATTGGTGCGGTGTTGGTGGGGGTCAATTTCGCCAAGGGCTTGGCACTTTCGGCGGAAAAGCCCCTCATCCCGGTTCACCATATCCGTGGCCATGTGGCGGCAAATTATTTGGCTCATCCCGAGCTGGAACCGCCTTTTTTGGCGCTCATCGTCAGCGGCGGGCACAGCCATATCGTATTGGTGCGGGATTACTGCGACTACACCATCCTGGGCCGCACTACCGATGACGCCGCGGGCGAAGCCTTCGATAAGGCCGCCCGCTGTGTCGGCCTGCCCTATCCCGGCGGTGTGGCGCTGGATGCCATCTCGCACGAGGGCGATCCCCATGCCTACCAGCTGCCCACCCCTCATGCCGAAGGCGAGTTCAACTTCTCCTTTTCGGGGCTCAAAACAGCGGTCATCAATCTGGCGCACAATGCCGAGCAAAAGGGACAGCCTCTGGTTCCCGCCGATCTTGCCGCCAGCTTTTGCTGCCATGTCAGCGAGATCCTGTGGCAAAAGACCGCCCTGGCCGCCGAGCGCTGCGGCTGCGATAAAATCGTGCTGGCCGGCGGTGTTTCCGCCAATAGCTGGCTGCGGCAGCGTGCCCGGCAGGGCTGTGCCGAAAAAGGCTGGCAGCTTTACATGCCGCCGCTTTCTCTCACCGGGGATAATGCCGCTATGATCGGCGCGCAGGCATACTACGAGTATTTGGCCGACCACACGGCGGATGAATCCCTCAATGGCTTGCCCACCATGGAGATCACCGAACAGTTTGGGGCATAAGGGCTTATTAGCCCGCGCTTTTTCCGTTCGCGGAAACTTAACAAATTTGGTGGTAGCATTTCCCGCGGGGATAGGGTATAATAGATGCGTAAAAACAGGCCGGTTTTCCGGCTTTATCAGAAGGGAGATATAAAAATGGCACTTACTTCCAACAAGTCCGTTCTCAAATGGGTGGACGAGATGGTCGCCCTCACCAAGCCCGATAAGGTCGTCTGGATCGACGGCAGCGAGGAACAGCTGGAGGCGCTGCGCGCCGAGGCCTGCTCCACCGGCGAGATGATCAAGCTGAATGAGGAAAAGCTGCCTGGCTGCTATCTGCACCGCTCCGCGGTCAATGATGTAGCCCGTGTAGAAGGCCGTACCTTCATCTGCACCCGCAAGGAAGAGGACGCTGGTCCTACAAATAACTGGATGGATCCCAAGGAGGCCTACGAAAAGCTGGGCAAGCTCTTTGATGGCGCCATGAAGGGCCGCACCATGTATGTCATCCCCTACTGCATGGCGCATGTCGGCTCCCCCTTTGCCAAGGTGGGCATCGAGCTGACCGATTCCATCTATGTCGTTCTTTCCATGGCCATCATGACCCGCATCGGCCAAAAGGTGCTGGATTTCCTGGGCGACAGCGATGATTTCGTCAAGGGCCTGCATTCCAAAAAGGATCTCTGCGAGGAGGACCGCTACATCGTCCACTTCCCGGAGGATAACACCATCTGGAGCATCAACTCCGGCTACGGCGGCAATGTGCTGCTGGGCAAAAAGTGCTTCGCCCTGCGCATCGCCTCCTTCCAGGCCAAATCCGAGGGCTGGATGGCCGAGCATATGCTCATTCTCGGCATCGAAAATCCCGAGGGCGAGACCAAGTATGTCACCGCCGCTTTCCCCTCCGCCTGCGGCAAGACCAACCTGGCCATGCTCATCCCGCCCAAGAAGTATGCCGATATGGGCTACAAGGCCTGGTGTGTCGGCGATGATATCGCCTGGCTGCGTATCGGCCCCGATGGCCGCCTTTGGGCTGTCAATCCCGAGTATGGCTTCTTTGGCGTAGCACCCGGCACCAATGCCAAGAGCAACCCCAACGCCCTGGCCACCACCCGCAAGAATACCATCTTCACCAATGTGGTGCAGAACCTGGATGATAACACTGTCTGGTGGGAGAAGCTGGATAAGAATCCTCCCAAGCACGCGCTCAATTGGAAGGGCGAGCCCTGGGACGGCAGCGACGGCACCCCCGGCGCCCATCCCAATAGCCGCTTCACCGCGCCCAGCCACAATTGCCCCTGCCTCTCTCCCGAGTATGAGAATCCCAATGGCGTTCCGATCTCCGCCATCATCTTCGGCGGCCGCCGCGCCAAGACCGCTCCGCTGGTCTACCAGTCCCGCGATTGGGCCCACGGCGTCTTTGTAGGCTCTGTTCTGGCCAGCGAGACCACCGCTGCCGCTACCGGTGCTGTCGGTGTAGTCCGCCGTGACCCCATGGCCATGCGTCCCTTCATCGGCTACCATGTCGGCGATTACTTCGGCCACTGGCTGGAGATGGGCGAAAAGCTGGGCGATAAGGCCCCGAAGATCTTCCATGTCAACTGGTTCCGCACCGATGATGAAGGCAACTTCCTGTGGCCCGGCTTCGGTGATAATATGCGTGTTCTGCTGTGGATCCTGGCCCGCTGCGAAGGCAAGGTCAGCGCCCGCGAGACCGAAATCGGCTATCTGCCCTATGTCAAGGATATCGATATCGAGGGTCTGGAAAACGACGGCAAGGAGTTCACCCACATGATGCTGGATGAGCTGCTCAGCGTCGATAAGGCCCTGTGGCGCGAGGATGCTGAGAACATCGAAGGCTTCTATACCTCCATCGGCGAGCGCCTGCCCGCCAAGCTGTGGGAGGAGCTGGAGACTCTCAAGAAGAACCTCGAATAAGTGTAACATTTGGCCGGCTCCCTCATCGGGCGATGGGGGAGCCTTTTCCCACTATTCTTACCCAAAAGACCGGAGGACGCCATGGAAAGCATCTTTGAGAATACCACCACCCTCACCCGACAGAACCTGACCGAAATGGCCCGGGCCACCGTCCCCCGGTGGAGCCTGCTGGTCGGCATCATCCCGGCGGTTTTGGCGGTCGCCGCCGCCATTTGGGATCTTGCCCGGCGGGGCATCAGTCTGTGGGCCGGGCTTCTGCTGCTGGCGGCCTTTGCTTTGGTTATGACCACCTACGGCGCGCCCGCGCGGGTCGCGCTCAAGATCGCCAAGCGCAATTTTAAGAAATACGGCAGTGATGTCACCGCCACCCTCTGCTTCTATGAGGATAAGGTCATTGTCCACAACCATCAGGAAGATTCCGAGGGGGACCTTCGTTACGAGCAGATTTTAGCCGTCCGTCAGAGCCCCCGGCTTTATCTGCTGGAGCTCCCCGGCAAAACCGCCCTGCTGCTGGAGAAGACCGCCTTCACCAAGGGCGCCCTGGAGGAATTCCCCGCCTTTATGCGGCGGAAATGCCCCGGCCGGGTCGCCTTTTAAGGAAAGCCCGCAAAAAAGACTTACATCCTGGAGAAAAGTGTGCTATACTATTTCCCGTAAAAAGTGTGATCTAAAATTCCGCAGCATCTCTTCTAATAGAAATAAGTCCTATGGGCGTAGTCTATTGCAAGTGCAAAAGATTACGCTCTTTATTATTTCTTTTACAGGAGGGCAGTAAAATGCCAAAGACCAAAACACAAAGGATCGTATTCGGGATATTGATGTCATTTTTTATGGCATATGGCATGGAGGTTTACAATATCGCCATCCGCATGGGTTACAATCTGACCGTGGGACAGGGCTTTTCGTCCATCACTTATCCGGTGTTTCTCGAAGCACTGAAGGAAGCAGTGGGGATGAGCGTGATTGTTTTTATCGTCTCCAATTTGGTCGGCAATCGGGCCGGGGCCGCCTTTATGGCAAAATACTGTGCCCCCGACAAGGATAACCCCTATTTCTGCCGCGTTATGCGCCAGGCCGGCACCATATTGGTCATGTGTCCCCTTATGAGCCTTATCGCGTCCATTCTTTTTCAGATCATTCTGGGCGGCCAGCCGCTATTCCGACTGCCGGCCATCTGGATTGGGACGGCCATGAAAAACTTCCCGATGGCCTTCTTCTGGAACATGTTCGTCGCCGCGCCCCTCATCCACTGGATATTTGAAAGATGGAACAGCAGAGCCCATTGAACAGTCCCCGGATAATATCAAAAGAAAGCCCCCGCCGCACGGTGAGGGTCTTTTCTATCGTTATATCACTTTTTTCTTCAGCCACCGGCCGCTCAGGTACCGCGGCAGATAAAAGGCAATACGGATGAGCCAGTCCGCCACAATGGCCACCCACACGCCCATAATGCCCCACCCGAAGGAAACAAACAGGTGGCTGCACAGGATGCGTCCCAGCCACATGCCGGTCATCGCGCCGATCAGGCAGAACCGCACATCGCCCGCCGCCCGCAGGCAGGGGGTAATGGTAAAGGCCAGCGGGTACAGCGTCACCACAATGCAGAAGTAGAACCGCAGCAGCCGCAGCGCCACCGCCGTGGTCTCCGGCGTCAGCTTAAACAGCGAGAGAATGGGATTCGCGAAAAGCAGTGTTCCGCCCGCCGTAATAAAGAGGCAGATATAAGCCAGCCCCACCAGCCACTTGGTGTAGTATTTGGCATCCTCAGCTTTGCCGGCCCCCAGGCATTGCCCCACTATGGGGACTGCCGCCAGGTGAATGGCCGAGGTCGGAATCAAGATGATGCTCTGCAGCGTGTTCATCACTGCGTTGGCGGTAATGGCTGCCGTCACCAGCGTGGAAACCAGGCTTGCCACCAGCAGCTTACCAATGTTAAAGGCCGCGCTCTCCAGCCCGCTGGGGATGCCGATACGCAAGATCCGTCCGAACATCTCCCGCTGGAACCGCAGGTCGCCAAAGGAATGCATCCCCACCCTGCAGTCCGGCCGCAGCAGCTTATAGAGCATAATAACAGCACCCAGAATGCGGGAAGCCAGGGTAGCTAGCCCGGCGCCCAGCACCTCCAGCCCAAAGCCATAGATCAATATGGCGTTGCCGATGAGGTTCAGTGCATTGGCCGCTGTGCTCACCGTCATCGAAAGCTTGGAGTTGCCCACTGCCCTAAATACGCTGGCCCCTACATTATACAGCGCCAAAAAGGGATAGCTTATTATAGAAACGGTAAAGTAGGTACGGGCATAGGCCATCACCTGCGGCTCTATCTGCCCAAACAGCAGCACCAGCAGCTCATCACGGAACAGCATAAACAGCACTGAGATCATCAGCGAAAAGCCCACCAGCAGCAGGGTCAGCTGCCCCACGCTGCGCCGCGCGTTTTCTTCCTCCCCCCGGCCGATGTACTGTGCCAGTACCACACCGCCGCCGGTGGCCAGCGCAGGGAACAGCCACAGGAACACCGCGTTCACCGAATCAATGAGCGATACCCCGGAAACCGCCGCTTCGCTGCAGCTGGCCACCATCACCGTATCCGCCATGCCTATGGTCATGGCCAGCGCCTGCTCTACCATCAGCGGTACCAGCAGCTTCCGCAGGTCCGCCCGGCTAAACATCCTCTCCAACTTACTGTCTCCTTTTCCTCTGCAAAAATCACGAGCCCCTATTGTACCACGCCCACAGCACAATTGCAAATGCAGGTTTCAGCAGGGGGCAGGGTAGGGCCGCAGGCCAAGCCGCCCTCCGGGCGGCTTATGCGGGCAAAGCCCGCATCGGCGGCTCCGCCGCCGGGCCTGCGGCCCCTGCTCCTTCCCAACCCCTTCCCCTTTGCGGAAAAGCCTTCCCCCCCGCACCGCTGCGTCGTACAAGCTCTATTAAAATGTAAAATATACTTGACATTATAATGGAACAGTGCTATGCTGAAAGCAGAAAGCGAGGCGAGGAGCGATGGATGCTTTTCTGCAAAGCCCATGGGCGCCGCTGCTGCTGACAGTAGTCGTTTGGGGTGTAGTACAGCTGATAAAGGCTCTGTTGGATCGCAAATAAGGGGGCGCGGATATGGACTTCGTATTTTTGGGCTTTATGGCGGCGATGGCAGTCGCCGGCTTGGTGGTCGGCAAGCTGGCGGGAAAAAAACTTGGCAAAGCCGAATTTGATGAGCGGCAGCAGCTGGCCCGCGGCAAAGCCTATAAGGCTGGCTTCTATACCTTACTGGTGGGGCTGCTGGCGGTGTACCTCATCCCGATCTTTACCGAGTGGCAGCCAAAGGATACAGCCCTGCTGCCCTTTGCGGTGATCTGCGTGGGGGTGACGGTCTTTGCCTGTGTTGCCGTTGCCAACGACGCCTACCTCGGCATCCGGCAGAACCCGCGTGCCATGCTGCTTGTGATCGGCATCGTGGTGGTGGGGAACCTGACTGCGGGATTTTCCGCTATGGAATCGGTGGGCTTTGCCGATGGCCTGGCGGTGGAGAACAGCATGAATTTCATCATCGCTGCCATGGGCCTCATCATACTGGCGGCATTGGCCATCCGGCTGCGCATGGCTGCCCGGGATGAGGAGTGACGCCATGAAGAACCTGAAGTTAAAAGCGGCCCGGGCGGCGATGGGGCTTTCCCAGCAGGCGCTGGCGGAGCTGTGCGGCGTTTCACGGCAGACCATCGTGGCCATCGAAAAAGGGGATTACAACCCCACCATCAACCTGTGCCGGCAGATCTGCCGGGTGTTGGGCAAAACACTGGATGAGCTGTTCTGGGAGGACGATTAGGGAGAGCCGGAGGACTAAAGCCCCGGCCCGCATGCCTCCATCCTCTCTCCTCAAATTAAAAGCACACCTCTCCCAAAAGGGAAAGGTGTGCTTTGCTTTTTTGTACGGGTTACAGCTCCTCGCGGGCCAGTTCCTTCATGCTGTCCGCCTCGGTGATCTTCCGGATCACCCGGCAGGGGTTGCCCGCCGCCAGGGCCCCGTCGGGGATATCATGGGTCACCACGCTCCCGGCGCCAATGACCACATCGTTGCCAATGGTCACCCCGCCGATGACCGTCACATTGCACCCGATCCACACATTGTTGCCAATGCGGATGGGCTCGGCGTTTTCGGCAATGGTGGGCAGTCCGTCGTCGCCGCACATCAGCCCCAGCCGCTCATGGGCGATCAGCGGGTGAGAGGCCGCCATCAGCGAAACATTGGGCGCGATCATGACATTATCTCCAATGTAAACATCCGCGTCATCCAGCACGCAGAAGTTGTAGTTCGCGAAGAAATCCTCCCCGATGTAGGTGTGGATGCCATAGTTGAACTGCACCGGCGTCTGGAAGTAGAACCGCTCCCCGATGCTCCCCAGAATGGACCGCATCAGCCCCGGAATGCGCTCATCATACTCATCCAGCGTGTTCACCAGGCGGCAGGTCTCGTGCGCCTTGTGCTTGGTGTCCCGCAGCTCCATCGAGTTGGGCCTAAACAGCAGCCCCGCTTTGATTCTCTCGGTTTCTTTCATGTCGTTTCCTCCTTTGTGGCGTATCTCCGGCGATGTAACTGGTTACATTTTGATTATAATATACCATGCCGCTCCCTTACTGTCCAGTGTTTTCTGCCGCTTTCGCAAAAAATCTTGACATCCCGCCCGACAATTTGTACTCTTAGGTCGTATCATTATATGAGTAAAAGGAAGTGAAGCCATGCCGCCCGATTTCAAAGCCTTCTATCTGCGGCACTGCCGGGCTATCTACCGGGTCTGCTTTGCCTTTCTCAAAAATGCCTCCCCTGTGCAAGGGGAGTTGTTAGCCGTAAGGCTGACTGAGGGATTGACGGAACAAACTATGCCCAGCTTCATCTCGCCTATCGGCGTCGCGGAGTCTTTTGCAAAGGCGTAACCTATACGCCTATCCGGCGGGGGCCAGTTTGTAGTCGCCTTCGGCGGCGCAGAGTCACCGGAGAGTGACGGTCTGCACGCCTGCCCGGCGGGGGGTTGCTTTTCTATGAAGAAAAGTAACCAAAAGTCATTTAGGGCTCCGCCCTAAAGACCCGTAACGCGTCGGTACGCCCCGACCGGAAGGTCTGCGACCTCCCGGATCTGGGGCTAGACGACGCTTATAAGGTTGATTTTTAATTCGGCTTCTGCTGGTGCCAAATTAAAATGCGCCGTAGGCACCTTGAGAGCGTATCCAGCCGCAGTTTAGCGGTAAGGGGGTCCTGGGGCACAGCCCCAAGCGTGTTTTGGTATGGGGCCCCCGGCGGGACGCAAGGCCCGCCGGGGAAAGGAGGAGCGGCGGAGCGTTGGAGGGTTACCCCAAGCGTAAGCGGGGTGACCCGACATGGAGCGCAGCCCGCGACGACGCGCACATACAAAAGTAGGGCCCCGGCGGCGAGCCGTACCGGCTTTGCGCCCCGCCGAAGGCGACCACCAATTTGGCTTAAAAACTCTTTTTCCCACTTTTCTTCATAGAAAAGCAAGCCCCGCCGCCAGGCGAATATGATATAAAAAGAGCCGCCCCCATCGGGCGGCTCTTTGCGGTTAAGCAGTCATTATTATAGCCCCAGCCAATCCTCCACCGAGGCCTTGATCTCGCCGTAGGCCTTTTCAGCGGTGGGCCGGTCGGCCGCCCGCAGGGAGTAGTAGAACTTGAGCTTGGGCTCAGTGCCGCTGGGCCGGGCCACCAGGCTGCCCTCTTTCCCCAGCCGGAATTCCATTACATTGGAGGCGGGAAGCCCCGTGGGGGTCTCACCCTCACCGTCCTCATACCGCTTGCCGGCTTCGTAGTCGGTGTGGCCGGTCACAGGCCGGCCGGCTATGGCAATGGGCAGCTCGGTCCGCAGCGTTTCCATCAGCGCGGCCATCTTTGCCATGCCATCGCTGCCGGGGAAGGTATAGCTGTCCACCTTATTAAAGTAGAAACCGTACTGGGCATACAGGTCATCCAGCGCCTCTCCCAGGTTTTTACCCTGCCCCTTGTACCAGGCCGCCATCTCACAGATGAGCATGGAAGCGACCACCGCGTCCTTATCCCGCACATAGCCGCCCGCCAGGTAGCCGTAGCTCTCCTCAAAGCCGAAGATGAACCGCTCCGGATGGCCTTCGGCCTCCAGATGAGCGATCTGCTCACCGATGTACTTAAACCCGGTCAGCACCTGCCGCATCTCCACCCCATAGTGCGCCGCGATGGCGTCGGTCATGGTGGTGGAAACAATGCTGCGGACGGCGACGGGGTTTTTCGGCATTTTGTGCAGCTCCAGCCGGGTCCGGCAGATGTAATCCAGCAGCAGCACGCCCATTTCGTTGCCGGAGATCAGCCGGGGCGTGCCGTTCTGCAGCACGGCGGTGCCCACCCGGTCGCTGTCGGGATCGGTCGCCAGCAGCAGGTCGGCCCCCAGCTTCTCGCACAGGTTCAGCCCCAGCTGCATCGCCTCCAGTATTTCAGGGTTGGGGTAGGGGCAGGTAGGAAAGTCCCCGTTGGGCTGCTCTTGCTCCGGCACCACGGTGATATCGGTGTGGCCCATCCGCTTCAGCACGGTCATCACCGGCACCAGCCCGGAACCGTTAAGCGGAGTATACACCAGTCGCAGACCGGCAGCCTTGCCCAGCTCGGGGCGCAGCGCCTGGGCCATCACCGCGGCATAGTACCGCTCAATAAGGGCATCGCCAATGTATTCAATGCGTCCGTCAGCCAGCGCTTCCTCAAAGTCCACCAGCTTCACATCCCGGAAGATATCCGTCTTTTCGATTTCCTCGGAAACAGCGGCCGCTACATGGCCGGAGATCTGCGCGCCGTCGGCGGCATAGGCCTTGTAGCCGTTGTACCGGGCGGGGTTGTGGCTGGCGGTCACCATCACGCCGCCCGTACAGTGCCGGTCCAGCACCGCGAAGGAAAGCGCCGGGGTGGGCATCAGGTGGGGATACAGATAAACCTTGATGCCGTTGGCGGCCAGTACCCGTGCCGTTTCCCGCGCAAAAACATCACTCTTGTGGCGGCTGTCGTAGGAAATGGCAGCGCTCGGTTTTTCATCCTGCGTCAGCAGGTAGGCGGCAAAGCCCTGTGTGGCCTGCCGCACGGTGTAGATGTTCATACGGTTGGTGCCGGCGCCCAGCTCGCCCCGCAGCCCGCCGGTGCCAAATTCCAACGACCGGTAAAAGCGCTCATGCACCTCTTTCTCCTCGTTGCGGATGGAAAGCAGCTCGGCGGAAAGCTCAGGATCGGTCACTTCCTCCAGCCAGCGGCGCAGCTCGGCCTGTTCTTTACTCATATTTCAGCACTCCTTTCGGGGGATATTTTCCAACTCCATAATAGTCAAAAAGGGCCGGGCTGTCAATCGGGAAAAGCGGCGGGTTCGGCTGCCGCCGGGGCCCCTCCTCGGCCAATCGCAGTCCCTGCCGCCTTGCGGTGCCCGAAAAAATCTTCGCGCTGCTCGCTTGCTCGATTTTTTCGACCGCTGCGGGTGCTCCGCCTCGCTGCATCCGCCACTGGCGGCGCTCGGCTCCGCACCCCCTGCCCCCTTCCCCGCATCGGGGAAGGGGGACTCTATCCGCAGTCACTACATAAAAATGCGCCTGCGGCACCTTATAAGCGTCGTCTAATCCCGCTCCGGGAATGTGCAGCGTTTCCGGGCGGGGCAAATGGGGCCCCCGCAAGGTCGCAAGACCTTGTGGGGAGAGGAGGATGCACCGCAGCGGGGAGTGCTGCCCGAAGCAAAGCGCAGGGTCAGCTCGACTCAAGCGGGGGTTGCGTCCGACGAGCGTACGGGTTTTTAGGGCGGAGCCCTGAATGACTTTTGCCTACTTTTCTTCATAGAAAAGTAGGGCCCCGGCGGCGAGCCGTACGGACCGTCACCCTCCGGTGACTCCGCCCCGCCGCCAGGCGACCACCAATCCGCCCTTAATTCACACAATAAATCCCAGCCTCACCTCCCCAGTAAAATCCATCATTTATGCAAACTCGACCCAACATTTACCCATTTTGTAAATCTTCCGTAAATAAAAGTGAAATATTAACCTTTCAACTGCAAAAAAGGCTCGATTTTGCCGTATTAGTGAAAGGACTTTTTCTCACCGGCAAAAAAATTCTTTCCCTTCTGCATCTCTCACAGAACTAAAACTGAGAGCCTTTTTGCCCCACCGGTCAAACAGGGGCGCCGGCCTAAAATTTATTCAGCAGACCTCATCGGGCAATTTGGGGGTCTGCCCCAGCGGGAACCCGCCTCCCACCAGCACCTTGAAAACTGAATAAGACCCCGCCAAAGGCCCCCGCATAAAAGAGGGCCCGGCCGAATATAGTTCCATTGAAACGATGGGACGGCACCCCCTGCCGCCCAACTGCGGAGAGGAGAATGAAAATGGAGCTTGAACTGCGCCGGCAAACCGTCCCGAGCTTTGAAACCATCCTGGAGGAAACCGTGGAGCAGCCGGTGGAATGTGATGCCCTGCTGCCGGATTACTGCCCCGATATCCGCCGGATCCTCAAGTGCACCCTCACCCCAGTTCCGGTGGGCAAAACCATTACCGCCGGCCGGCTGGAGGTGGAGGGTCTGGCTACCCTCAATATCCTGTACATTTCCGCCGGGGGAGAACCCGCCCGCGGCGAGTACAAGGTCCCCTTCACCCGGATGCTGGAGCTACACGGCGAAGCCGAGGACCCCATCATCACCGTGGGGATGCTGCCGGGACCGGTCAGCTGCCGGGCGGTCAACCAGCGCCGGCTGGAGATCCGCGGCTCAGTGGTCGTTTCGGCTTCGGTCATCAGCTGCTATGGGCAGCAGATCTTGGCCGGCAGCGAGGAAAAAACCATCCAGCTGCGCATGGCCCAGCAAAAGGGCATCCGTCTCAGCGGCGCCTTTGACCGGGAACAGCGCCTGGCCAAAACCACCACGCTGGAGGGCAGCGCCGCCCCCTTGACCAGGGTCCTGCGGTGCGATGCCGCGGTAAGCCGCCGGGAGGAAAAATGGCTGGATGGCCGGCTGCTCATCACCGGGGAGGTGCTGGCCGCCGCCCACTGCGCTGACCAGAACGGCGGCTGGCAGACCGCCGAATGCACCCTCCCCTTTGAACTGACGATCGACTGCCCCGAGGGCGCCGATGCCGAGTTTGATATCCGGTGCAGGGCCCTGGCCCCCACCGCCGAGCCCATGCAGGATGCCGATGGGGAATACCGGGCCCTGGAATGGGGCGTGACCATCAGCGCCGAGGGAAAAATTTACCGCGCGTATGCGCTGGACTGCTGCACCGATGGCTACTCCACCCGGTACCAGTCCGCCTGCAAGGGCAGGACCCTGCAAACGGTGGAGCTGGTGAACCTGTGCCGGGAGAGCGAGACCCGCCGGGAAACGCTGCCCCTGCCGGAAGCCACCGGCGAAGTGGTGGCCCTTTGGGCCAGGGTGGAGGGCTGCACCGCCGCCCCCGAAGGGGACGGCCTGCTGGCGGAGGGCCGCCTGGGCCTGACCCTGCTGACCAAAATGGGGGATGGGGAGTATTACAGCTTTGATAGGACGATGGAGCTGCAGCGGCAGCTCCCCGGCGGTGAGGACTGCCGCTGGGAGGCTGGGCTGGAATGCCGCGGCTGCCGCTGGGAGCAGACCGGGAACGAGCTTTCCCTGACCTGTGAGCTGGTGTGGCAGGGGGCCATCTGCCGCACCCGGCGGCTGGCCGTCCTGGAGGACATTACGGTGGACGAAGCGGCCCCCAAGGAAAACCGGATGCCGAGAGGGCTTTATATCTACATGGCGGAAGAGGGCGAAAGCCTGTGGGAGGTGGCCCGCCTCTACAATACCAGCGAGGCGAGGATCCGGGAGGACAACGGCGAAATGGGCGAATGCTGCCCGGCCGGTCCCCTGCTGATCCCGGTGTAAGCGGGGAGCCCCGGCCGGGCGGCGGCGCCGGGGTGCGGGAGCGCCCCGGGACCGCCGCGCCCCCCAAAAAAAATAAAGGGGGCGCGGTGGCCCGGCCCGCCGGAGGCCGGCCGCGCCGCCGCCCGGCTCCCGGCCCCATGCACCCAACCTAAGATGTAAACGGAGGGAATGAAAATGGCAGCACAAAGCGAGCTGTACCGAGATATAGCAACCAGAACCGGAGGAGATATCTACATTGGGGTGGTGGGGCCGGTGCGCACCGGCAAATCCACCCTCATCAAGCGTTTTATGGAAACGATGGTGCTGCCCCGCATCGAAAGCGAGCCCCGCCGCAGCCGGGCCGCCGATGAGCTGCCGCAATCAGCAGCCGGGCGCACCATTATGACCACCGAGCCGAAATTCATTCCGGAGGAGGCGGTCAGCATCACGCTGGAGGGGAACATCAGCCTGCGGGTGCGGATGATCGACTGCGTGGGGTATATTGTGCCCAGTGCGCTGGGCTACATTGAAAACCAGCAGCCCCGCATGGTGATGACCCCCTGGTACGATAAGGAGGTCCCCTTCAACATGGCGGCGGAGGTGGGTACCCGCAAGGTCATCAATGAGCATTCCACCATAGGGCTGGTGGTCACCACCGACGGCAGCATTTCGGAGATCCCCCGGACGGAGTACGAGGAAGCCGAGGCCCGGGTGGTGCGGGAATTGCAGGCTATCAATAAGCCCTTTGTGGTGGTGCTGAACTGCCAAAGCCCCAAAAGCCCGGCGGCAAAGGCCCTGCGGGCCGAGCTGGAGGAGCGATACGGCGTGCCGGTGGCGGCGGTGAACTGCCTGGAGCTGGATGAGGAGGACATCGCGGCCATCCTGGGGAAGGTGCTGGTGCGCTTCCCGCTGAAGGAGGCGGCGCTGGAGATCCCCGCCTGGGTGATGAACCTGGCGGCCGACCACTGGCTGAAGGAGGCCCTGTACCGGCAGATCCGGCAGGTGGCTGGAGAGCTGGGCGCGGTAGGCAGCGCCGGGGCCACCCTGCAAAAGCTGGAGGACTGCGACTATGTGAAGGAGAGCCGGGTGCTTGCCGCCGACCTAGGCAGCGGCACGGTGCGGTGCCGGGTGGAGCTGGGCGACGGGTTGTTCTACCGGATACTGGGCGAGGCGACCGGCCTGGAGATCGCCGATGAGGAGGGCCTGCTGCCCTGCATGGTGGAGCTGGCCGGCATCAAGAAGAAGTACGAGAAATTTGCCGGGGCGCTGGATGAGGTGGCGGCCACCGGCTACGGTATTGTTATGCCGACGATGGAGGAGCTGCACCTGGAGGAGCCGGAGATTATGAAGCAGGGCGGGCGCTACGGGATCCGGCTGCGGGCCTCCGCTCCCTCAATTCATCTGATGCAGGCGAACATCACCACCGAGGTGGCGCCCATAGTGGGCAGCGAGCGGCAGAGCGAGGAGCTGGTGCACTACCTTTTGCAGGAATTTGAGGAGAACCCGGCGAAGATATGGGAGAGCAATATTTTTGGAAAGTCGCTGCACGAGCTGGTGAACGAGGGCCTGCACAACAAGCTGTACCGCATGCCGGCCGATGCCCGCATGAAGCTGCAGGAGACCATCGAGCGGGTCATCAATGAGGGGTGCTCGGGGCTGATCTGCATTATCCTGTAATATGTACCCGCTGCCGGGGGAGAGCCCACCGGCGCGGCGGCGCCGCCCGGCCCCCATGGGGGCCGGGCGAACTGCCGCTCCCCGCAGGGGAGCGGCAAGGGCCGGCGGCGCAGCCGCCGGCCGCGCCGCCGCGCCGGGTCCCGGGTTTTTTGCAAGGTGGAAAAAGGGGACAAGCCCATTTACACCGGGCCGGGCGGCGGGGGAGGGGTCTGCGGCTCCGGCACGATGGGGGCGGCATCCACCTCCGGGCGGTGCAGCGGGACAGCCTCCGGGGCAGGGGCAGGGATTTTCTTTTTCTCGGCCATCAATTATTCCTCCGCCTCTATCACGCTGACCGGGCAGTTTTCCGCCGAAAGCCGGGCGCCGTCCTTCTCCTCCTCGGAGATGGGGGTCTGCACCACCTCCGCTTTGCCATCCGCCGCCAGGCCGAAAACCGCCGGGCAGGTGGAAACGCACAGCCCGCAGCCGATGCAGCCCTCATGATCCAATGTTACCTTCATCATACTCGCTCCTTTGCGTGGAATTTGGGATGTTAAGATCCAATTTTATTTTGTGGAGAAAGCACAAGGAATATACAATGAGACCCCGCTAAAACCGCCGAATCCGGGCCGCCGTGTAGAAAATGCGCAACCAAAAGGGAATTCGATAAAAAGAATGTTGATTTTTGTCACAGGGCTTGTTACAATATTTTGTGTTACTAAAATAAGGGGGAGTGCGCTTGCAGGAGCTTTCGCTCAACATCCTGGATATCGCCGAAAACTCGGTGAAAGCCGGGGCTTCCCTGATCACGGTGGCGGTGTGCTACCGCCCGGCCGCGGACAGGCTGACGGTGACCATCACCGATGACGGCTGCGGCATGGACGCCGAAACGGTGCGGAAGGTGACCGATCCCTTTTATACCACCCGCACCACCCGCCGGGTGGGCATGGGCCTGCCGCTGTGGAAAATGGCGGCCGAAATGACCGGCGGCGCCATGACGGTGGAGAGCGCGCCGGGGGTGGGCACCACGGTGACGGCGGTCTTTGGACTGAGCCACATAGACCGGCTGCCGCTGGGCGATCTGCCGCAGACCATGGCCACCCTCATCGGGGGCAGCCCGGAAAAGGATTTCCGGCTGGAATTTGACTATGATGGGGCGCGGTTCGCGGCCGATACCCGGGAGTACCGTGCGGTGCTGGGGGAGGAGATCTCCCTGGCGGAGCCGGAGGTGCTGGCGTTTATTACCGGGCAGGTGGCCGAAGGGATCGCCGAGTGCTGCCCCGCCCCGGAGAAGCTGTAAATTCGCGAAAGGCGCCGGCGGCCCCGCAGGGGCTGCGGCACAGCCGCAGAGGCGGGCCGGAGGCCCGACCACATCGGCCGCAGGCCGATGCCCTGCGGGGCCGGACCTGCGCCTTGCAGGGGCCGGCGGGAAGAGTATGGCAGAGACTACGCCACCTTCACCTGACAAGAGCGCATATGTTTTTTGTGGGCGTGAATACCGCTCGACATGGAGCGCAGTCCGCAACGACAGGATGACACAAGTCAGCACAGGTTTTCACCGCCAAGGTGTGTGTCCTTGTCAAATGAAGGTGCTGGTAGTTGACGATATAGAGGAACAATTCCGGAAGGAAATAAGGAGGAACCATTCTCATGGCAAAAAGAAAGACCGTCGTGCCGTTCCACGGGACGGCCGAGCAGGAAAAGGCGCTGCGGGAGCTGATAGCGGCCCACAAGGAGCAGCAGGGCGCGCTGATGCCGGTGCTGCAGGGGGCGCAGGAAATTTACGGCTACCTGCCCATTGAGGTGCAGACCATCATCGCAGAGGAGCTCAATATTCCGCTGGCGGAGGTTTACGGTGTTGTGACCTTCTATGCGCAGTTTACCCTCAATCCCCGCGGGACCTACAACATTGGCGTGTGCATGGGCACGGCCTGCTATGTAAAGGGCGCCGGCGATGTGCTGGAGCGTATCCAGAAGCGGCTGGGCATAGAGCCCGGCGGCACCACCCCGGACGGCCGCTTCTCGCTGGAGGCGACCCGCTGCATCGGCGCGTGCGGCCTGGCCCCGGTCATGACCATCAATGAGGATGTGTACGGCCGCCTGACCCCCGATGAGGTGGACAAGATCCTGGATAAATACCTGTGAGTGAGAGGGAGGAATAAGCGATGAAATCTTTGGAAGAGCTGGCCGCCCTGCGGGAGCGGATGAAAAATAATGTAGCCATGCGGCAGGATAACAGCACCGCCACCCGTGTAGTGGTAGGCATGGCTACCTGCGGCATCGCCGCCGGGGCCCGCCCGGTGCTGACTGCCTTTGTGGAGGAAGTGAACCGCCGCGGACTGAAGGATGTGGTAGTGACCCAGGCCGGATGCATCGGCATGTGCAAGCTGGAGCCCATTGTGGAGGTGTTCCAGCCCGGCAAGGAAAAGGTGACCTATGTGAAGATGACCCCCGAGAAGGTCTCCCGCATTGTGACCGAACATCTGGTAAACGGCAGCCCGGTGACCGAGTACACCGTGGGCGCCTACATGGAATAAGGAGGACAAAAACCAATGGCGATAGCAAGAACACACATCCTGGTGTGCGGCGGTACCGGCTGCAGCTCCTCCCATTCCCAGGCACTCATTGATGAGCTGAACCGGGAGCTGGAGGAAAAGGGCCTGTTGGGCGAGGTGCAGGTCATTAAGACCGGCTGCTTTGGCCTGTGCGCCCTGGGCCCCGTGGTGGTAGTGTACCCCGAGGGCTGCTTTTACAGCCATGTGACCGAGGCGGATATCCCCGAGATCGTGGAGGAGCATATCCTCAAGGGCCGCATCGTCACCCGCCTGCTGTACCAGGAGACTGTGGTGGATGATAAGACTATCAAGAACCTAAACCACACCAAATTCTACGAAAAGCAGCACCGCGTGGCCCTGCGCAACTGCGGTGTCATTAACCCCGAAAATATCGACGAGTACATTGCCATGGACGGCTACGAGGCACTGGGCCGTGTGCTGACGGGGATGACCCCCGATGAGGTCATCCAGACCATCAAGGACAGCGGCCTGCGCGGGCGCGGCGGCGGCGGCTTCCCCACCGGGCAGAAGTGGTTCTTTGCCCGGCAGAGCAAGGGCGATGTGAAGTATGTCTGCTGCAACGCCGATGAGGGCGACCCCGGCGCGTTCATGGACCGCTCCGTGCTGGAGGGCGACCCCCATGTGGTGCTGGAGGCCATGACCATTGCCGGCTACGCCATCGGCGCGCACCAGGGCTATATCTATGTCCGTGCCGAGTACCCCATTGCCATCCACCGTTTGCAGATCGCCATTAAGCAGGCCCGTGAATACGGCTTTTTGGGTGACGATATCTTCGGCACCGGCTTTGCCTTTGATATTGAGCTGCGCCTGGGCTCCGGCGCCTTCGTCTGCGGCGAGGAGACTGCGCTGATGACCTCCATCGAAGGCCACCGCGGCGAGCCCCGTCCCCGTCCGCCGTTCCCGGCGGTCAAGGGCCTCTTTGGCGTGCCCACCATCCTGAATAATGTGGAGACCTGGGCCAATATTCCCCGCATTATCCTGAACGGCGCCGACTGGTTTGCCAGCATGGGCACCGAGCGCAGCAAGGGCACCAAGGTTTTCTGCTTGGTGGGTAAGATCAACAACACCGGCCTGGTGGAGATCCCCATGGGCACCACCCTGCGGGAGATCGTCGAGGATATCGGCGGCGGCATCCCCAACGGCAAGAAGTTTAAGGCGGCGCAGACCGGCGGCCCCTCCGGCGGCTGTATTCCCGCTTCCCTTATTGATACCCCCATCGACTATGATAACCTCATCGCCATCGGCTCCATGATGGGCTCCGGCGGTCTGATAGTGATGGATGAGGACACCTGCATGGTGGATATCGCGAAGTTCTTCCTGGAATTTACCGTGGACGAGAGCTGCGGCAAGTGCACGCCCTGCCGTGTGGGCACCCGGCGCCTGCTGGAGATGCTGGAGCAGATCACGGCCGGCAACGGCACCGTGGAGCTACTGCGCGAGATGGAGGAGCTGTGCTACTACATCAAGGCCAACAGCCTGTGCGCGCTGGGACAGTCTGCCCCCAACCCCGTGCTTTCCACCCTGCATTATTTCCGTGACGAGTACGAGGCACACTGCATCGAAAAACGCTGCCCCGCCGGCGTTTGCAAGCGGCTGGTGCGGTTCGTCATCGAGGAGGACAAGTGCAAGGGCTGCACCGCCTGCGCCCGTGCCTGCCCCGTCAATGCGATCTCCGGCGAGGTAAGAAAGCCTCACCAGATTGATACCCGTAAGTGCATCAAGTGCGGCGCCTGCATGGAGACCTGCCGCTTTAACGCCATTGTAAAACGATAAGAAAGGAGTGACCGACAATGAATACCGTAAATCTCAAGATCAATAACATTCCCGTGGTCGCTCCCGAGGGCGCCACCATACTGGAGGCCGCGCATCTGGCCGGCATCCGCATCCCCACTTTGTGCTATCTCAAGGAGATCAACGCCATCGGCGCCTGCCGCATCTGCGTATGCGAGGTAAAGGGTGCCCGCGGCCTGGCCGCCGCCTGCGTGATGCCGGTGGGCGAGGGCATGGAGGTTTTTACTAACACCCCCGCCCTGCAAAGGTACCGCCGCACCACGCTGGAGCTGATCCTTTCCACCCACCGCACCGACTGCCTTTCCTGCACCCGCAGCACCGACTGCGAGCTGCAGCAGCTGTGCCGGGAATACGGCGTGGATATGAACCGCTTTACCAAGAAGGACCAGGGCTACCACACCGACGCCTCCATGCCCCACCTGGTACGGGATAACAGCAAGTGTATCCTGTGCCGCCGCTGTGTGGCCGTGTGCCAAAAGAACCAGTATGCGGGTGTGATAGAGACCTGCGAGCGCGGCTATGACACCCACATCGCCTGCGCCTTTGATATGCCCCTTTCCGAGACGGCCTGTGTGGCCTGCGGCCAGTGCACCGCCGTGTGCCCCACCGCTGCCCTGCGGGAGCGGGACGACACCGACAAGGTGTGGGCTGCGCTGAACGACCCGACCAAGACGGTCATCGTGGGACCGGCGCCCAGCGTGCGCGCCCAGCTGGGCGAGTGCTTCGGGATGCCGATAGGCACCAATGTGGAGGGCAAGCTGGTGGCCGCCCTGCGCCGGTTGGGCTTCGACCAGGTATTTGATGTGGATACCGCCGCCGATGTGACCATCATGGAGGAGGGCACCGAGCTGCTGCACCGACTGAAGGAAGGAGGCCCCCTGCCGCTCATCACCAGCTGCTCTCCCGGCTGGATCAAGTTCTGCGAGCACTATTACCCCGAATTTGTGGATAACCTTTCCTCCTGCAAGAGCCCGCAGCAGATGTTCGGCGCGCTGATCAAGACCTATTACGCCCAGAAGGCGGGGCTGGACCCCAAGAATATCGTGGTGGTGAGCGTGATGCCCTGCACCGCCAAGAAGTTTGAGATCGGCCGCGAGGGCCAGAGCGCCGTGGGCCTGCCCGATGTGGATATTTCCATCACCACCCGGGAGCTGGCGGATATGATCCGCCGGGCGGGTATAATGTTCAATGAGCTGCCCGATGAGGAGTTTGACCCCATCTTCGGCATTGCCTCCGGTGCGGGACACATCTTCGGCGCCACCGGCGGCGTAATGGAGGCCGCCCTTCGTACCGTTTCCGAGCTCGTGACCGGCAAGGAGCTGGCACGGCCCGAATTCCAGGAGGTCCGCGGCATTGCGGGCATCAAGGAGGCGGAGTACGACCTGGCCGGCACCAAGGTAAGGGTTGCCGTGACCAGCGGACTTGCCAACGCGGCGAAGCTCTTAGACCGCATCAAGAGCGGCGAGGCGGAGTATCACTTTGTGGAAGTGATGGCCTGCCCCGGCGGGTGCGTCAACGGCGGCGGCCAGCCCCATCAGAGCGGCGATGTGCGCAATTTCACCGATCTGCGTTCCTTGCGCGCGGCGGCCCTGTATAGCGAAGATGAGGCTATGACCCTGCGCAAGAGCCACGAGAACCCCGTGGTGAAGGAGCTGTACGCGGAGTATTTGGGCGAGCCGGGCAGCCACCTGGCGCACCATATCCTGCACACCACCTATGTAAAGCGCGGGCTGTATAAATAAGCGATAGAAAAGGGCTCCCCCGACCGAGAGGTTGGGGGAGCCTTTGGTGTGGCATAAACGGTATGCCGGACCGGTGGGGCGGATTTGTAGTCGCCTGGCGGCGTCGCATAGTTTTATAAAAGGTTTTAATCTGCACGCCTGCCCGGCGGGGGCCTACTTTTGTTCGTGCAAAAGTAGGCAAAACACGGTCAAGGGGGACGGATTCCCCCTTGACGAACTCCTTTCAGTCGCTTGCAGTGCTGGATACGAACGATGCTTTGGCATCGTCCGTACTGCGCACAGATACGCTCTCAAGGTGCCTGCGGCGCATTTTAATTTGGATTCAGCAGAAACCAAATTAAAAATCAACCTTTGTAAAGGGGGCTCCGCGACGCCGACAGGCGACTACAGACTGGACCCCCGTCTGGCAGGCAATGTAAAATTACGGATTCAGGGGTGGGGCTTCCTCCACGGGTGCGATGGGCGGCTGGGCGGCGAGGGCCAGACCGAGGACGAGAATGCCGAGGTTATCGGCGTAGATCCCATCAAACTGGGAGAGGGGCAGGGGGCTGGTGCCCTGTCCCACCTCGATGGTATAGCCGGGGCGATCGTAGGTCTGGATGAACCAATCCTTGTAGCCCGCGTAGCCGCTGAGGGAGGGAGTTTCCTCCACCGAGTAGCCGCTGGCTTCCCCCATGGCCTGGGCAATTTCCTCGCTGCGAGGCGGGAGGTAATCGAGGTAGCGCCAGTAGATGAGCTTGCCCTGCGCGTGGTAGGAAAGGGTAAGGCGGAAGTCATTGCGGAGGGTGTGGCGGTAGACCGCCAGCGCTTCCGGCTGGGTGAGTGGGGCAGTGCCAACATAATCCCGCGGGGCGGGGGAGGTGAAGCCCATGCTTTCCTTGATACGCTTTGCTTCCTCCCAGCCGGCGGGGTATTGCAGGTTGAGATCGACGCCATTGAGGTTGGCTTTCCAGCCCTCCGGGAAGGGAATGGAGGGGTAATTTTCCGCCCACTGCTTTGCGCACTCGTACCAGGGACCGCTGCTTAAGTAGCCGGTGACGAGATCGACGCCATCGGGATCCACCATGGGGACAATGGAGAGGGTGGTGCGGCGGAACAGCTCGGCGGCATCGTAGCCGTAGAGGGTATCGCCATCCAGCAGGGCCAGGCAGTATTCCTCCAGGAAGGCCAGCAGCACCGGGGTGGTGATCCATTCATTGGCGTGGTGGGCGGCATTGTAAAAGACCTGGGTTTCGCCCTCCCCAATGGAAACCGACCAGATGGGCAGTCCCCGCGCGCTGCTGCCGATGGCCCCGGAGCCGAGGTAGGGGTAGCGCAGCAGCAGGCCGGTGAGGGTGAGCTCCAGCACCTGCGAGGTGAAGGCGATGCCGGTGGGGACCACGGGGAAGTCCAGCGGAATGGCGACGGTCTGCCCGGGGCGGAGATTGCGGGGGTCCAGTTCGGGGTTGGCGGCAGAAATGGCGGCGACGCTGGTATCATACTGCTGGGAAAGCCGCCAGAAGGTATCCCCCTGCCGGAGCTGCACAAACCGGGTGCCGATGAGCCAGGGCATCATGGCCTGCCAGGTGGCGGCATCGCTGCGGCCGGTGGCGGGCAGGCCCTGTGCCTGCTGGAACTGCCGCAGGGCGTTTTCAGTCCCCCTGCCAAAGCTGCCATCGATGCGGCCGGGCTGATAGCCCGCGCGGGATAAGCCAAGCTGTAACAGCTGCACGCCGGGGCCCCGGCTGCCGAATCCGTATTCATCCATGATAAAAACCTCCTATTTGTGGATGGTTCATTGTATGATGGAGGGAGGTGAGGAAGACACCGGCAACGGAGTTTTTTACGGGAGGGGGGCTGTGATAAAAATGAAACGCAAAAAACCTATTGCAAAATGGCAAGAAGGTGTTGACAAGCGAGGGGGATTTGTGTATAATCTTGTTTGTTGGCACTGAATGGATACGCCTTCAAAGCGTGATATAGGGGTATAGCTCAGCTGGTAGAGCAGTGGTCTCCAAAACCACGTGCCGAGGGTTCGAATCCTTCTGCCCCTGCCAATTCGCTGATGTAGCTCAGTAGGTAGAGCGCGTCCTTGGTAAGGACGAGGTAGTCAGTTCGAATCTGATCATCAGCTCCATAAAGAATTACCGGTATAGATGCGTCTGGCGCAAAGCCAGGCGCATCAACCG
>ERZ1673738.802-NODE-802-length-52464-cov-6.282223_pt1 | contig 52464 bp, 44 predicted proteins | sample MGYA00580198_ERZ1673738 | MGnify/ENA primary metagenome ERZ1673738 (study PRJEB41218, sample SAMN15661784) | gut metagenome | host: Homo sapiens | place: Canada: London | collected 2015-08-20/2019-03-30 | study: EMG produced TPA metagenomics assembly of...
ATGTAGTTTTTGTATTTGTTCGGGATATAGATTTTTGTTGGGATAAAAACTTTTTATTACGTATTCTAACGGACTATTTTCTGCACTTGCAAACACTGCAGCGGACACTTCTGCCGTAAAAGGCGTAATTATTTTTTTGTATGGACGAATATATTGGTATTCAGCCTCATTGATTGTTTCGTTTCGAGTAACCCTTGTTCCAAAAAGTCGAGAAATGGATTCAACTTTCTCTACAATATATTCATTGAACTCTCTTTGCGTACTCATTAGTGTTTCGCAGGTTTCTATATTCTCGCTGTTTTGTGCTACAACCGCTACCTAAGAAAGGCAACAAAATACGAGGAGTCAAATGAAAAGAAAAAAGGTTAAGCGGTAAAATCGCCTAACCTTAAAGTCATTGTAATAGCCCACAAAAAGGCAAAAAGATAAACCCAGTCAAATCTTATGGGTTCAACTGGGTCCAACTTGCGTGTGTACGACAAAATCTCGTTTTTCGGGCGATTTTTGGAACTGTTATACGGAACTTCTGCAAATTCAGTATTTTTTTACTTTGATACATCAAAAATTGCTCCGCTGTTGTTCTTACAATATTCTCTGATCAATTTAGTATAGTTCAAATCTCCACCTCCTTAAATAAGCCAAAACTTCTCTCATATTTACATTATAACACATTTTTGGACGACAAAAAAAGCCGACACTCGCTATTTCTGCAAAAATGTCGACTTTTTATCTTGGTCTGAGTGACAGGACTTGAACCTGCGACACCTAGACCCCCAGTCTAGTGCGCTACCAAACTGCGCTACACCCAGATGCTTGATTATTATACAACAAGCATTGTAAAAATGCAACTGCTTTACGCCAAAAATTTACAAATTGTTTTTGTACGCATGTCGGGCAACGCACATTGCGGCTGTGTTTACATTTCCACGAAACTACACAAATAATTTTACAACTTACACGTTCACGTCACAACCGTTACTACACATGCAACAACGACATCTTTCCGTTGACGTTTGTCAACGCGCGCAGTCCGCATATTTTCGAAAAACGTCAATCCTTAACTTCGAAAAAGAAAAAAAATAAAACAACCATTTAATTGTTTTATCGCAAAAAAAAAAAAACGACAGCCGCAACGCGCTTACGGCTGTCATTATATTCAAATTTTTCGTAATCAGTCTTCCGTCACGGGCTTTCCGTGTTTTTTGATGTAGCGTTCGGTGCCCTCGACGTCCATCACTTTGCTGAAATACGGACGGTTTGTTGCCTCGAAGTACTCGCACATGTCGATGTTTTTAAGCACGAAAAACAGCACAAAGCCGGGCAACACGCCCAAAAAACTCAGCCCGTAAGCGTCGGGAATAAATACTATGCTGCATGTAAGGAACGCAAGCATTACCACCACTACAAGCAACGTTTTGACGTACACCTGACCGAAACGACGGAACACCGTCGACAGCCCTGTTTTGAATGCTTCACGCACGGATACACCCTCGGTAACTACCGCGGGCAGACAAAAGGCAAACAGCGTAAGACGCGCGGTGTACAGCAACACGCCGACAATTGCAATCGGGATAATCGTCCACCAGCGGAACGTGACAAGAAACAGCAGATAAAAGCCCAGACATCCGAACACAATAGTCATGTCAAGCGGCAACGTAAACACCATTTGCAATGCGCAAAATTCCCACGTCTGCCGTTGTTTTTTGAAAAAGAACCATGAAAACGGCCGCGTGGCATTGCTGGTCATAAATTCTTCAAGCTGAAACCCCGTCGTAACGTCCGTGACGGCAATAAGCATGCGATAAGCAAGCACAACAAGAAACAACACTGCGTATGTTGCTTCCATACTGCCGAACAGCCCCTTGATGTCGCCGATAGCCGACTGCAACGACGACACAATGTCCTTCACGCCGTCGCTGAACGTATTCGGGTCAAACGTGCCGTCCGCTATGTGCGCAATCGTTTGCTTTACAAAATCCACAATACCGCTCTTTTCGATAGCTTTGGTAACCTCGGCGATAATGCCGCCAAAAGCCGTCGCGCACAATGCCGCAACCAAAGCGTATATCAGCACCTGACATATTACAGACTTGACAAGCGCCTTCCAGTTGCATGCCGACAATCGTAACGATTTACCAAGCGTCATAATTTCCTCCAAAAATATCGGTCATAGTCATGCACGCAGTTTGCCGCAGAAAAACAAACAAGTTCCGAGGCGGCTTGCCTCAGCCGAACATAACCTGTCCGATGTCACGACGTTCACGTCCGACGTAGTCGCAGTACTTGACGAAGGCCACGCAGGGAACGTAAACGGTAAAAAACAAGATAAACAGCGTTTGCAGCAAGATTGACAGCACGGGGTTGTCGATAAATCCGCATACTGCAGCGACAATCATACGCAGCACGGGATACAGAAACATGAATCCCAATACAAACTTAGTATCCTTGTTGACGTAGCGAGCCGAGCAGGACAAAGCCACATTGAACGGATTGTTGTCGCAGTACTTGAATGGGAACGCGCATATAAGCGCGGTAAACACATAGGAAACGACAACCGACAACACAAACGTAACCACAAGCGACAGTACGCCTGCCGCAACGATATTGTTGACCGAACGCAGCAACAGCACCACGCCCACGGGTACGAAACTGAGCAGTTGCGCACAGAGATATGTCACCGCCACATACATCAGCATTGTGGGAAACAAACCGAACACCTGCGCAGGGGAAGCTACGCAAAGTTCACCCACGCGCATATGACGTGAAATCTTGACAACGTACACGCTTTCGGTAATGGCAAGCACGACAAGCATTATTATCGGAAGAAACCAGTTTTTGCCGAAACGCCCTACCGTAAACGCACCGACAAACGTGCCGACGAAATCGCTCATGGCAAGTTTGCCTTTGATTAAATCGGCAATAAATTTACCTTCGGCGGAGAAGTTGCAGAAAACTCCGACCAATACCGAAAAAGGCAACGCAATAAACACAAGTTGCCAGAAATTACGAAACATATAGGCAATGGCGGACTTCTTCTGGTACCTCATAATCCTCCGCTCCCGACGCGCCGCCTCTGCCGCTATGCAACAGTACATGCCTGCGCGCATTAAGAATATAGTTTATTATACACTAATCGGAAGTTTTTTTCAAGTATTTGAGATAAATATCGTTTTTGCGGCAAACGGACAGAACACAACAAATAGGACAAAATACAACCAAAAGGACTGCCGCACATTTTGGCAGCAGTCCCCGTTTGTAATTTTACGGCAGATATTCGGTCGCACCACGGCTTAAGCAGCGAAAGAAAACCGTACGCAAGGCAGCAATGCGGGTTACCGTTACGACAAATTGTCGTTTATCCACTGCAACAACGTCTGGTAGTGCGTGCCGAGCGCATTGGAATAGAAACTGCTGCCCTGTGCGATGGCAAGTGCTTCTTCCTTTGTAAGGCCGTTCAAATAAAAGCGGCAGCACGCCAACTTTTCTGCCTTCATCTGGTTGTTGAAGCCCGTTTCGCCCAGTTCGGAATACAGTTTGCTTGCTTCGAGGGCGCGGTCATATTCCGCTTCGCGTGCGTATTCCCTTGCACGGGCGCAACTTGCCTGGTACTTGACTTCGCGCTCTTCCAGGGCAGCGTTGTACTTAGTTACGGCAAGACGTTCGTTTTCCTGCTTCTGACGAATTTCCGTAGCAAGTTCCGCTTCACGCGCAGCAAGTTGGTTGTCAAGATAAGTAATCCGTTCGGTGTGCCTTGCGTCGAGGTTTTGCTTTGCGGTGGCAAGGACGGCGCACTTGTGTGCGTAGTCGGCGTTTTCCTTGTCGACGTTGTTGTTGTACTCGGCAAGCAAACGCTTTTCGGCGGCATAAATAATGCTGCTGAATTGCAGTCCGTTGTCGGCAAGACGACGATGAGCAGTTGCCACGTCACTGTTGTAGGCGGCAAGCAGTTTTGCAAGGTTTGACTTGTTTGCGTATGTTGCTTCCGTTACGCTTGCGGTGTTGGCGTCGAGCGCCTTACTGTAAGACAGATTTTCGGCATCCTTTTTGACAAGGTAACTTGGCAGTGCCTGTTCGTGGGCAAGGGCGGCAATCTGTACGTCGCTTTTGGGCGTAAAAGTAAGCGGCACGAGATTAAGACTGTCGGGCAAATCCAATTCAGGCTCGACAAAGGATGTGCTGTATTTCGTGTCGATTGCCGTAATCTTTTTGCGTATGGTCTGGTCGAGTTCGGCAAGTTGCCGGGCGCGTTCGTCGGTAATACTCATAGGCATTCCTCCCGATGTTTGCATGCAGCAAAAAATTGCCGATTTGTAACGAAATTGTTCATACGTTCACCTCTTTTTGATACGAAACGCCGACAAGTTTTATCTTGTCCACGCGCGAATCGTCGCCGAATTTGGCATACACGACAAAACTGTTGCCGTCAATGTAGCAAGGCGCGTCCACCGTCGTGCCGTCGGCATCGTCCAGTTGCAAAGTAAATTCTCTGCCACCGCCGTAAACGATCACGGAAATGCTGCCAACGCCCTTTACCGACAGTTTACGCAGATGCTTTCTGCCTGCAATGCCGAAGTCAACAGCCTTACTTTGCCAGTCAGGCGCAAGGGCTGTATTATCGCGTTTGAACACGTGTGTGCCGTCGCAGGCGTACAGATTTTTTCCGTCGGTGGCAAGGGTTGTGAATGACATCGACGACACTTCTTCCGCACCGCTTTCCGGGTCGTAGGCATAAGTTCCGTCACAGTCGCAAAAGTACAGTTTACCGTCAAACGCACACGGTCGGCATGTCGTTTCGGCAGGATTACCAAGCGTCGGTTTCAATTTTACCGACGGTTTGTCCAGCGCATACAACCCGCCCGAGGTAAAGCAATAAATTTTGTTGTTAAGCGTAGCGGCGTAACTGACTTTGCGGAACGCCGCCGCAACGCGTTTTACGGTAAAGTACTCGTGGTCGAAGGACGTTTCGACGACGTACACATCGCCCGCAAACACGTACAGTTTGTCGCCGCACGCGCAAAGTGCCTGAATGTCGGAGGAAAAGTTTATCTTGCCGCCGTCACCGTTTTCCGCATAGCCGAAGCAACGCGACCCGACGTCGGCGTAAAACAAACTTCGTCCGATTGCACAAAACAGTCGTCCGCCGCACACCGCCGCGTCGGTAATTACTCTGCCCGCAAGGTCGGCAAGCATGTCGCCGCTACCGCTTACATACAGTTTTTCGTCGGCAAACAGATACGCAGTCGCATTTTCGCCGCATGCGACAAAAATGTAAGGCTTGTCCGCGAAGTCGGCAGCAAACAACTTGTCGTGCGACGCATCGTTTACAACAAATATTCCGCCGTCCGCGGCATAGGCAATTTTGTTGCCGAATCCGTACACGCCGTAGATGGCGGAAACTTCGGACAAACACTCGCCGTAATTCGCGCCGACGGAAAGACTTCCGCGTTCAAGCGTTACGCAGTCGACTTTACCCGAAAGAATTTTACCCGCGCCGTCAGTTGCCGTAAAGTCCGTTTCGGCGGTCAGTTTTTTTACAGCGCAGGTAGGGGCGATTTTTGTCACAGCCACCTCCTTTGCGGAAGATTACGCGCAAATTTTTTGTCGCCGTCTATTGTTGCCGCGTCGACAAATCTCGTGCGCCACACAGCCGACTGATTGACGTCGCCGCGCATAAGAAAGTACTCGGCAAGCATGCCGTAAATCACTACTCTGTCGCTTGCTATCCCCGTCGGTACGGGCACTTCGTCCTGCCAACCAGGGTGCGTCGGGCGTTTTGCGTAGATGACAGCCGCTTTGTCGCAGTCCGTCGTCAACAGTCCGCCGTCGGTGTAGCGAAAGGTAACGGCATTGCCACTTTCGTCGGTGACGGAAATCGCCTTAATCATGTCGTCCAGCGCAATAAAACCGTTTTTTGCTTCGGCTTCCGTGCGGCACAGCATGTAGCCCGACGTAGCAAACAACTCGTCCACCACAAAACCTGCCGCCGTCACGAAAAGTTGCACGTCCTTGTCAGGCGGTGTCTTTTCCGCGGAAAAATAGGTTTCACTCAGGTCCAGCGCGGCAATTTCGCCGCACAGCTTTACAGCCTGAAAAAGTTTCATAGTTTACTCCTCGACAGCACAATCGAGCCTTCCCATGCAGTTGTCTGCTTCCGCTTTAAGTGCGGCTTTTTCCGCTTCGGCGTTGTGCCTTTCGATGTCGGCAACAATACGTTCGGCGTTTTCCGCACGGGTGTACAGGGCGTAATCCACGGTACGGCAGTCCAGTTCGTCAAATGGCACCACGAACGCAAGCGATTGCTTACTAAGCGACTTATTGTGCACTTCAAAACGCTTTTTTGTCACGTTGTACACCACAAAGTAGTCACTATTTACCGATTTAAGCCTGCTGCATATGTCAAACAGATCGTCTGTCAGTTCAATTAAATTGTCCATTTTTCAAAAAGGGCGACGGCGAAAAATGTCGCCGCCGCCGATAAATTACGCTTCGGTAATGTTGGTAACGGAGCCTTGAGCGTTGGGGCGTTCGCACAAAATGTCTGCGTACTTGACAAGCGTTGCGTTGTACACGGGCTTACCGCCGATTTGCTTAAGCACCTTGCCGTCGTCGCCTTCCAGCCAACGCCAGTCGCACAGTTGGTAAATGCGGAAAGAGGGCGTGTGCAAAGCGTACATTGTCTTGGACGGGCAGAAACGGTCGCTTACCATCGGGATACCTTGGTAGGAAATTGCCTGCGTGCCGTCATCGAGTTGCATGTACTCCACATTGGTGCGGTTGGTGACAAGGTAGTCGATGTAAGCGCGCTTGACCCCTGCCGAGCACACCAGCATGTCGGCATAGTAGCCGCTGTTTTCCTCTACGGTGTCTATGACGCCCTGAATTACCGCGTCGGTGATGGTAGTCGAAGTCTTTGTGTAAGGTTTCAGCCATTTGTGAGTGTCGCGATCGATTCCGTACAGAGTGCTGTCACTGCCGAAAATCGCGCCGAGACCGGTAAGTTCGTTTTCGTAACTGCCCTGCACCGTGACGTAGTTGCCTTCTGCAATCGTGTTAGTGGCAATCACCGCGCCTTCAAGTACGATTTTCTTGTTGGTACGGTCAACGCTGCCTACGCGACGACCGCCCACCACTACGGAATCGCTGTCGTCGGAAACTACGTCAACGATCATGCCTTCGAAGATACCCTTTACGCTGTCAAGGGTAAGCACGTTACCGGACACTGCCGACACGTTTCCGAGGATACCCTTACCGTCGCCGAAAAGCATACGACCGAAGTTGAGTTTTGCCGAGCGGATAAGGTTTTCCATTTCGTTTTCCAGAAGGCTGAGAAATGCGCCGCTGTTGCCCGCTGCCGCACGTACCGCCTTGTCCGTCACTTCGATTGTGCCGTACAGGTTTTTGAGGGTAAGCACCATTTGCTGGTAATTGTGTTTGCTTGCCGCAGGCAGATCACCCGTTTCGGTACCGGCACCGAAGCCGCCGTTGATACCGTTGCTGACAACCTTGCGGACTTCCTTGCCCCACACGTCGGCGGAAGTCTGTTCAAATTTGGCAAGCAAAGGGTTGATTTTTGTGTTGAGTGAATTGGACACAACGTCAAGGTAGTAAGATTTCAACGCTTTGTCCGCACTGTCGATAGTAATCATTGTGTTGTTCTCCTTGTAATTTTTTGTGTTCGGGCAGACGCATGCGCCGTTGCGACTTTGTTTCGCCAACACGGCGTTTGTCGCAGATTTTTGCAGATTTTGTCGTAAATTTTACGATACGTATGCAAAAATGACCGACCGATTTTTACGCAACGAGACAGACGGAATTTACTTCCTTGCGCTACTCAAACAGTTTTTGTGCCATCTCGGATGCTTCCTTCAGCGTCTTTGGCCGAGAAGGCAAAGCCATAGACACGTTGCCTCCTCCGCTTATCACGGAGGGTGGCGCAATCGACTGCTTCGGGGCAAGTCCCGCCAGCAACTCGGGGTTGTCGATGAGAATTTGCCTTAGTTGCGACAACAATTCCGTCGATTTGTCCTGCGTGCGATTGTCGACTTCGGGCGCGTTTGCACCTTTGTCGGGGACCGTGTCAATCGTCGCGCTTTGTGCGCCGTATGCCGTCGGTGACGTATCCGCGTTTGTACCGTCGCAAACATTTTCTGCTGCCGTCGCAGCGTAATTCTGCCCGTTCGGTGACGCGTTTCCGTTTGTACCGCCGTTGTTCGGCGCGGCTTCGTTTGTACCCGTTTCGGGTGACGTTGCCGCGCTGTTGTTGTTGATATTGTTTTGAAGTTCCTTCATTTGCTGACACTTTTGCGTAAATGCCTGTTCAAGGGCGTTGTAGCCTTTCACAAGATCTTCCAGCGAGTTGAATTTGCCGAATTCCATAGTTTAATCCACCTTGTTGTCACTTTGTGCAGCCTTAAGTGCTGCTTTGTGCGCACGGATATGTGCAAGCACCTTTTCACGATACGCCTCGTCGAAGTTTTCTGTCGTGTTGGCAATCACGAAACGAGTGTGCTGTTCGATGTGTATTTCGTGGTCGTCCACTTCCAGTATTTCGGCGTGGTCGATGTCCACGTTTTCCTTGTCGGCACGCGCCATGTGCAGTTGCGCGATGTCCTGCGCGTTTTCCCAGTTGCCGAAGCCCATCAGCGACAGCACCTTGGCTTTGCTTGCCACGCTCAGTTTGCCGTCGGCGTCGCTAAGTATGCCTGCGTTAAGCAAATCGAACAACATAGTGCGGCGCGTCGCAGGTGTGTCGGTAAGTTCGTTTTCCGTTTCAAACACCACGTCGTCGCTGCCGATGTCGCACCCCGAAAAGTAAAACACTTCGGCGTTGTTTTGTCCGTCGGTGTAACGGGTCAATCGTGCGTAGGACACAAACTGTTTGTACAGCCGCAGGATAAACTTCGCCACCGTCTTTATGCTTGTCTTTACGCTGTCGATGCTGCTTGCCAGGCGTATGTCGTCCTGCTCGGCAATAAGTTGCAACGCCACGCCGCTTGTAGTGTTGGCAGGCGTCGTGCCGGTGCGCGCAAATTCTGACACACCCGACACCGTGGCAAATTCGTCAAGCAACCTGTCCTCTTCGTCGCCGAAGTCGCTCGGCACACTGCCGCTTTCCATAAGTTGCGGCTTTACCGAGCCCTGACGATACACAAGTATTTTCCCGGGCGACAATCCTTCTTCCTCCAGGTTGTCGGTGTCCACGCTGCCGTCCTCTACCATAAGCACTCCCATCGCAAGGCGATTCAGAAATTCGTGTTTTCGGTTTTTGACGGCGTTGTAGGCGCGTTGAACGGGTATCAGTCTGTCCACGATACTCGCGCCCCAGAAGCATCCCACCTGCTCGGCGGAAATCTGTCGCACAAACGGGAAACCGCGCTTGCCGCCGTCGCCGGTCACATAGGGCAACGCTCCGTCGTACACCAGTTTGTCACCGACGACAATCTGCAGTTTGCCTTCGGGGTTGTCCTTGCCCGCGCGCGTGTAACGCTCGATTACAAGGGCTTGTCCCTGCTTTGTTTCCTGCGTAACGCTGGGCACGGTAGAGTTGTACCCAAGGCCTCCGATTGCCGACGTGCTGTCGATGTTGAACACCTTAAAGGTTTCGCCCTTTACGTCAACGCCCCAACGCTTGGCAATTTCGCTTGTCGGGTACACCTTGGCGTGAATAAGCGACGTGCAATCCTCCACGCTTTGTGCAACGTTGCTGTCGGGGTAAATTTCAAAGGGGCTGCACGCCGACACCACCACGTCGCCGCCCTCCGACGCGTCCCAAGACACCTTGTAAAACGCCGTGCCGCACACTTCGCTCCATGCGGTCACGCGGCTGACGACCTTCTCAAATCCGGTCTTTTGCCTTGCGCTGTCCAGTATTTTGGTTGCCATTTTCGCACTGTTTACGTCGCAGTCGCTGCTACTGAACGGGCGCGCAATGGGACGCGGACGAACACGGCTCAGACGGCAAAGTCTTGTTTCCACAATGGGCGCAATGTGGTTGAACACCTGCTTTTCCTGCCAGAAGAAGTACTTGTCTTCCTGTTCGATACTACCTCGCGGTCCCACCTGACAATACTGGTTGCCCATTACGAAATTCATGTTCAGTTGCCACCCCAGTTCGTACGGGCGGCGCATACGTTGCCGCGCCAGGAAGTCGGCTTTTATTTCTTTCACGACATCCTCGGCGTAGCGTTCCGTCGATTGTTTACTGCTCATTTTTCCTCCTTTTTGTCGTTAACGTCTGTCAATTCTTTTTGCTGTCAAGCATCTTTTTGATTTGGTTTTTCGGACTTTTGGGCACGCGCACACTGTTGAGAGTGTTGCACAGCGCGTCCACGCATTCCGCGCAAAGGTACAACGCCGCGCCCCTGCCTTTAAGCGGCACGGCATACGTTGCCTTGTTTCGGCAATCGGGCATGTCGCAACTTACCTTGGTGTTGATTTGAGATATCATGTTTCCTCCTTTCCGGCAACCGCCGTAATTTTGTTTTCCGTTCCGTCCGTTTTTTCGCCGTGTTCGCTGTTTTTCGCGGTGTCGCACTCGTCCTCGCACTGTTTCAAAAGCGCGATAAGCCGCAATTTTTCGCTTTGCAATTCCTCGTCGGTCATCTGCGTGATGTCCGTCGCGCCGTCAAGGTCAATCAGCATTTTCAGCGCGTCGGCATCCGGTTGCACTCGCTTGGTGACAACCTTGCGTCTGGTCAGCGTAACTTCGCCGTCCACCACGGCGTACTCGTCGGTCTTTTCCGTGTAGGGGTAACCTTGCGCACGTCGAAGAAGCAGCCTCGTCAATTTTTGTTTGTAGTCAATCGGTTTGTTCATTGTCAACAATTCCTTATGTCGTCGCGTATCGGCAGACGGCGTTTCAGTTTCCGCGCAAGACGTTCCTTGTCGCGTTGCACCGCCGTTTGTTCCGCTTTGCGAGGCTCGTCCACGACAGAACAGACGTAGTACCGCAGTTCGTCCATGGCGTGGTCATCCTTTTTAATCGGGCTGTCGTTTTCGCCCCAGAAATACCCCTTTATTTCCCGAATCATGTTTACGCAACTGCTGAAAATGTGCAGCTTCGGTTTTCCGCGAAGCGGCTTCAACATGGCTTTTACTTTGTTGATGCCGGTGTACACGTCCTTGTTTACGCGTGTGTTTACGTCTATGCCTTCCGCGGCAAACAGTTCGGCAACGCTTTTTTGTCCGTTTAGCGTGCGTTGATTTGCCGCCGAGTCCATCAGCGCGGATATTCCGCCGAAGCGACCGCTTTGCCAGTTGAGTCCTTCGGAAATCCGTCGTATCCGTTCGGCGTGGTAGGCAACGTCGCGTTTAGCTTCGTAGTGTTCCGCAACGACGTACACATTGCCGTCAAAGTCGCGGCAGTACCAGTGGCAGGACAGCGGATTGTTAAGTCCCGGGTCGATACTCAACTTGTCCTGCCACTCGACGGGCGGCGTAAAGGGCTCGATTACATGCACCGTCGGATCAAACTCGGGATAGACCAGCCCGCCCGAAGCGACAAACCTGCCGTAGCGACGGTTGTCCAGGCTGTCCGACGACAACGTTTCGCTCATGGTTTCCACCTCGGCAGGCGACAGATACGGATTGTCTGCCCATTCCATAAACTCGCACCACACCTCGTCGCTGCCGTGCGAGTTGAGATAGATTTCGTCGTACACCCACGTAAGCCCCTTAAGCGGCGTCATCGTGCCGAACACGTGTCCACATTTGTCCATCACGCGCATGCGGCACTCTTCGTAAATGTCTCGCGGCGGTTCTTCGTCAAACCACACGAAGTCGAGGCTTGCGCCCTGAAATTTTTCCCGTCCTGCCTCACAACTTTTGAAGCCGATTGTACTTGTGCCGCCAAACACGTTTTTAAGCACTATGTAATCGATCACGCCGTACTCGGGGCTTTGGCGGCTGCCGCTGACCATAACCACTTTGTCAATCCAACTCTTGTCGATGTAGCCCAGCACCTTTTTCTGCGCAACTTCCCGTTGTACCTCGCGCGAAACCGACACAACCCAGCAATCGACATTCGGCTTGTTTTGACGGAACGGGTGTATTCCGCGCGCCAGCCACACCGTTTCCACCGCGCCGCATTCCGTCTTGCCGCTGCGATTGCTGCCGAACACCCACCTGTTGCGTTTCATGCACCTGTGAAAAGCCATCTGTTTTTCGTGTACTTTGTCACGGTTGTAACGCGAAAGCTTACTGTCCGCGCGGCGTTTTTGTTCGGCTTCGATTTTTTTGATTCTGTCCAGCAAAACCTGCATAAAATTTTCCTTTTGTCCGCCTTCTTTGTGCCTTACCCCAAAATTTTTCACAAAAAGACACAACACGCCAAAATACGTGCGCAAATATGAGGTAGTATTTATCCGATACGGGCATAGTCCCACTATGCACAAGGAGGTTGCGGTATGCGCAAAGCGGCGCTGATTTTAATATGTATGCTCGCCTTGGCGTATTGCCTGCTTCCGCCGGCAGCGACGCTTACGGCAAACGCCGACGAAGTGTATGAGTGGGTTCGCGTCACGGAAGAAGGCGTATTTCTGTACGCCAACAACTACTCGTCCAAGGTGCTGTGCATTCTGCAAAAAAGTTACTACCTGCGCGTGGTGTCGAGGGAATCGGAAATGCTGCTTGTAAGCATTATGGGCGACAACGCCTACTTTCCCGCAATCGTCGGTTACGTGTGGGCAAGCCAGGTCAAAAACGTCAAATCGGCACCGCTTACGCCATATTACCCTACGGAAACGCTTACCGTCTGTGCCGACAGCGCGGCAATAATGATGTCACCCGTACCGTCATCCGACACACTTCTTGTCGCGCCGAACACGCAACGACTTTCCTTTTACGGCGAGATAATTTCCTACGGCGAAACCTGGTACTACGTCTACTGTGGCGGCAAGTTCGGCTACGTGCGCACAAGTCAGGTCACGTCGCCTAACATCGTACCGCATCCGACGCCGCTCGAAGACGCCAAGCCCGTGGTCAATCCCGACCCGAGCGAGCCTGCCGACCGTGAGCCGACGGTAACGCCTGCGACATCCGGCGCGGAAATAATTCTCATCGTATTCGTGGTTCTGTTTGCGCTTGGTCTTGCGCTTGCCGTGATATTGCCGGGCAACGTCAGACATAAGGGAGCAAACGACGTTTTCGACAAAAATATTTAGTGTAAATTCCGCCGCTTTTTTCGCAAAATTTACAATACGTAACGCAAATTTCGTGACAACGACGACAAAACCGACGGCACTTCGACAAACGCAATATGTACATCGGACAAACGTCCGCGCGAAAGGACGAAAAAACACATTTTCAATATTATCGGTGCAGGCAGAATAAGCCTCGACTACTTTTTAAGCGCACTTTTCAGCCCGAGCAGTGACAAATCGGGCAGGAACGTAACGGTCTTTACACCGTTTACTTCCTTGACCTTTGTCACAAGCGGTATCTCGCCGAAGTTGTCCACCAACCACTGTTTCGTAACACCGTTTGCCGTAAGCGCGTTTACGAAATTTTTACGTGCGACGCGCAGTTTGCGGTAAACTGTTGACGTCGATACGCCGTACTTTTCGGCAATTGCCGACGGGCTGGCCCGTCTGACGTAAACGCTTTTGATAAGTGCGGCATGCTTCACGGGCAAGACGTTTATCGCCGCCGCCACACGGGAAATAAACTGTCCGCACAAATCGCTTTTGCACAGGTATTCGCCGATCTGCTCGAACTGCACCGCAGTTTCACCATGACCGTCCCCTGCCAGAAACGCCGTCAGCGCAAGTCTTTTTGCAACATTGAGATAAGCCTTTCTGCACATGCCGATTGCCTCCGGCAGGCGCAATACAAACAAGTCGAAATCGATAGTGTTTTTCATAATCTTCCTTTTTGTTTTCCGTTCGTGGTAGTCCCTGCACAAATAGTCCGCACCTACAACGGAAACATTGCTTTTTTTGTTTTCGTTGCCGCTCCGCGCAATCCGCGCCTCCGACATCGAGCCGTTCAACAATGCGTACATTCTACCAATCCAACGCTGACAGCAGTTTGTCAGCGTTTTTTGCATATACCTGCGATTATTGACTTGTTTGCACCGATTTTGTCGAAAACCTTGTCGAGATGACGAAATATAACGTATAATTAAATTGTCGGGTGTTTGCAAACAAGCCGCAATTCCCGTCAAAAGTGCCGCAAAAACAGTTGCAACGACACTTTACGTCTTTTATTTTCCTTCCGATTGAACAACACGCAAAAGCAAAAACAAAAATCTTCGGCAAAAGCCACAAATGTAGGTTATTTTGTTGAAAAATAAAAGATTATTTGATATAATATACAAACAGAGTAATGCCCCTTGTACTTCAGAAGGGCAATCTAAAACAAAAATCACCTTTTTGCAGGCGACAAACAAACGTTTGCCGACCAAAATATCGGGCTTGCGATACCTGCCGCAAAATCATGCGCGTTGCAAGAATAAACGCATACATACCTGGCCCGCCACACAAGGAAAGATACACCCGAGATGAAAACAATCAGAAACAAACTTTATATATGTGCCGTGCTGGTAGCGGTTGTATGCCTGTGCCTGTCCTTTGCGACGGTTACGGCAGGATCTGCAACGGTTGCCAACGCCGAAACGACGGAGAGCCACGACATATATCTAATTGACCCGACGGCTGTTGCCACCGTCGGCAATTACCTGTACATTGCTGACAACGTTGACGGCAGTCAGGGCGTAGTAATGCGCTTTGAAATTGCCGCAAACGGTCAACCGACCAAAGACACCACGGTGTTGACAACAGGCAAACGCATCGTAGGTTTGTCAGGCAGCGACATCAGAATTACCGAAGCCGACGGCATAATCGGCACGCTGTACGTGATCTATGCCGACGAAGCCGTGTTGTACGACGTTTCCTCCGACGGAACGCTTACGCAAAACGCCAACACCTACACGCACATCACCGACGCCACCATCGGCAGCGATACACTTGTGGATGTTGCCGTGGGTATGCAAGATACAGTAGCCACCGTGTACGTTTTATACAACAACCGTGTTGAATTCTACTACCAAGGTTCTTCCAACTACTGGCAAAAAACCGGCGATACTATTACAAATGCACAATCGCTATTTTACTGCGACAGCTCTATGTACTATGTGTTTGGGACAAATGCCGATGTATCATGCAAACGCTTAAACAAAATAGGTTTCCCAGACGGCAACTACACCGCACCCACAAGCATCGCTCCCACGGGAGGATTTTCCTTCAAGGCGGAAGAGGGCGGCACGGCAATACCCGCGCTGTACAACAAGACGGACATCGAGTTTCTGCAAGGCGTTGGCAGCGACAAGGCAAACTTTGCCGCACTGAACGGCAACGACGACCTGACCGTGCTTGACATTGCCGCAGTTACGTCCACCGTTTTTGTACTGGACAGCAACAAGCAGGTACGCGTGTACGTTAAGACCACTACGGAAAACTTCAAACGCACCGACATACACGTGGGCAGCGACACCGTTTCGCAAAGTTTCCCGACAGACCAGACCAAGTTTACGGCATACACCCTTGCACGCAGCAAAGGATACCCGACAAACATCGTCTACCGCACCACCGACACCGCGACAAGCATTGCCAAAGTTGAGGACAAATTCGACGGCACGTTCATTGTGCTGGACTACGACGGAAGTACAAGTTGCCCCTACTACTACGTGCTTATCGGCAACAAGTTCGGCTGGGTAAAGAAGTCATCAGCCGAAGCAACGCCGGGCACCGACGAAAAAATCGCGGTAATAAGCAGCAAAGTAAACGACACCGTAAGCCTTAAGGCAAAACTCAGCACGCTAAGCAACGTGTACGTGTACGCACTTCCCTTCGGCGAAGCGGATAACTTCACCTACACGCAATCGGCAAATGACATGACGGAAGTAGATTTGTTGCAGACCTTCAAGCAAACCACCGACGAAGGCGTTGTAACCTGGTACTACATTTCCTTTAACGACGAAGGAACCACGCGCAAGGGCTTTGTCAAGCAGGACGACCTCGGACACTTCAGCGTAGACCCGAAAAGCACGATAGGGCTGGAAGTAGAAAAGGCCAACCTCAAGATAAACGCGACGTTGTTTGAAGCCGTTACGGTGTACGCGACAGCCGACATGACACAAGGCGCAGAGTTGTACAACGCAAACGGAATTGTGAAATTGTACAGCGGCGACAGAGTATTTTTGGTGGAAAAATCCGAAGACGGCAGAGCGGCAATGATTTGCATTCTGCACAATGACAACGCCGTGGATTACGGCTGGATCGACGCAAACAGACTGATTAACATAAACAGCATTACAGCCAACACCATTGCCGGTTTAAGTTTCCTCGGCGGCGCGATTATCCTGGGCATATTGCTGCTTGTCGTGTTCAAAATCAAAAAGAAAAAGTCGGCGTAAGCGTAATCGACATGAAACATAATTACCGTAAGCACAATAATCGGTGATATCTAATTAAAATCATACGTTAAAAAAACAAAATAAAATCAAAACTTTTCAAAGACTGCCCCGCCATCGGGGCAGTCTTTCTTGTTAAAATATAATAAAAAAATCAATACGTATTATAAAATTTAAATTCCGGCGTGCAATTCGCCGACTTCGGTTACACCGTCGGCAACGTCGCTTTCGCTTGTTTCCGTTTCCGCTACGGCGCTGTCGTCTGCAAGGGAAATTTTGCCGACAGACACTTCGTAGGCTGTACGCGTAACCACGGTATCGTCGTCAAGACGTTTCTGGTAGTTTCGCGATTGCACGCGCCCGACAATGTCTATGTGTTGCCCGACGGCAAGTTTCTCGGCAAAGCGCGCGTTACGTCCCCACACAATGCAAGGGATGTAGTCGCTTTTGTTGTACTGTCTGTTTACGGCGACAAGCAAGTCGCAGATTTCACGATTGAACGGCGTTGTTCGATATACGGGCGGCTTGCAGATAAAACCGCTCAGTTGCATTGTATTGGGGTTCACTGTAGGGTCAAACGGCTCGACATCGCGCACGAAAACGGTAAGCATAAGTTTGCTGCGTTCGCCGACGATTTTGTTGTAACTGCGGAATTGTCCTTTTACCGTCACTTCGCAACCGTCGCGAAAACCGTCGCCAAGAAGATGTTCCGACACGGACACGGGCAACACGTCGTCCATACCGGACAAACGTTTGACGGCAAGCATAACTTCGTAAAACTTTTCCCCGAACACCTCATGCGAGTAGACAGGCTCGCCTTTTACCGTTCCGCAAAGAATCACGCTGTTGTTTGTTTGATTTGTTGTCATTGCAGTACTCCTTTTTTGTTGTCAAATTGTATTTTTGTTGATTTTTCGCACTTGATTGTTGCATTGTTTAAGTTTCATTTGTCGGTAAATTTTTATTACGTAACTAATTTGTTATCCTTTATCGTTTGTTGATGCATTGGGAATTTGCTTGCCTGCGGCGTTTATCGTGTAGTTGTCATAGTACACCAACTCGCCTACGGGCACCACCGACAGACCTTTAAGTGCAAGTGCCTCAAACACAAGCGGCAACGCTTCTACAATGTGATCGCTGTTGTTGTGACACAGTATAATGTCGCCGCTTTGCGCCTTTTGCACGCGCGTGGCGATTTCCTTTGCCGACAGCCCCTTCCAGTCAAGGCTGTCCACGCTCCACTGAATGGTCAGCAAGCCTTGTTCGGCAGCAGTGGAAACAAGAGTGTTGTTGTAGTCGCCGAACGGCGGACGAAACAGTTTTACTTCGGTGCCTGTAATGTCGTAAATTTTTTTGCTGCTTACAGACAGTTGCGCAGCAACGTCGCTTTGTGACAACTTGCTCATTTGCGGATGAGTGTTGCTGTGCGTGCCGATTTCAAAGCCGCGCTCGTGTATTTCTCGCACCATTTCGGGATATTTGTCCACCCAGAATCCGACAAGGAAAAAGGTTGCTTTGACGTTGTAGCGGTCACACACGTCCATTATTTGCCGCGTTTTGTCCGCGCCCCACGCCGCATCGAAACTTATCGCGCACTTGTTGTCGGTACGTTCCACATTGTACACGGGGAGCAGTCGATTTTTCGCAGCGGTCTGCGCGTAAGCACCCGCGCCGAACAACATCGCGCTTGCCAGCACCACCGCCGCCAATGCGACAACCAGTTTTTTCACAATTTTCTCCTTAGGGTTAATTTAGTCATCACTAATAATTTTTGGCACCCGAGCGTGCACGATTAGAGTTACAGCCATAAACTATTTGTGGCTGTAAATAAATAGTGGTCAAGCCTCGGCTTGTGTCGGCGGCCAATTATGCGTTAAACGACGCTCACTGTATTGAGGAAATTATCTCATAAACAACCGAATTTTTGTCAAGCGTAACAGTGTTTTGCTACTATGGTCAGTGTCCTTCAATTTGTTTTGTCATCATATGCAAACAAGATTAGCGACCGTAATGGTTGCAAGTCATTTCTTCGCGCACATCAAAACCGTACGTCCACACACTGCACAAGCAGTTGCGATCATTTACAAAAATATTGTAGCACACAATTTAGTGCAGATTTTTTGTACTTTTGTCCGAAAAGTACAAGTTTTGTACATTTTATTTACTTTTTGTCGAAAGTATGTATTATGTTATAACAAAAAAAACACATAATGTTTGACAAAAAAAACAGAAATAACGCCGAAGTGCGAGGCTTTGTGTAAGGGGCTCTGGCGATGTATCAAGTCGCTGCGAGCGCGTGCTCGCTCGCTTCACTTCGGGCATTGAGGTTTAATGGTAGGCAGCCTACCCGGCCGCACCCTCGTTCAGATGTCGCTGCGACTTAACACGCCACCCCTAATAATGTTTGCTAATGGATTGCAACCGATTCGCGCACTTCAAGTATGATAACTTCGGCGATAAAAAAATGTCACTACAAATGTGTGTTTTTATAACACCGTCAGAAATCCCCCACAGCACCGCTACCCCGGCCGCCACCCCTCATGGTCAAGGCGGTTGCATTGACAATTCGGAACCCTTACGGGGGATTGGCACCCGAGCGTGCACGATTAGATAAACAACCTCTTTTACTTGATTGTTTTTCAATCGGCTTCTCGCAATGACATACTAAGAAACAACAATAAGGTGTTTACTACTGACCCCTCATCCGTCACTTCGTGCCACCTTCTCCCCGAGGGCGAAGTCTTTTGATGGCTGTGCTGTTATTTATACAAAGGGCGTTTATATGGTAGCTTTCCGGGGGATGCTTCGACTTCGCAACGAACAACACGTTGCTTCACTCAACATACTTGCTTACACTTCTTGTTTTCCCAAAGACAGGAAAAGGCATAGATGCGAGGACGTTCGTCTCAAAAATTGCGGCTCGGCTGAGGAGATTAGTTAGATATGTCTATAAAAAACCGTTGCAAAAAATCTTGCAAGCAATTTTATATTGATATTAGAATTACGTCCGCCGAAGTTAGTACACTTGAAGTACACAAGTCTATTACAAACTGTTAACTTGCTTCATTCAGGGGTGGCGAGGTGTTACCCTACAGCGACATCTGAACGAGGGCGCGGCTGGGTAGGCTGCCTACCATGGGCTATAATGCCCGAAGTGAAGCGAGCGAGCACGCGTTCGCACGTAGGGCAATTCCTCGGCAGGACCCCTTACACTCGCTAACGCACTTCGGCACCCACGCCCATTTGATAAAATTTCACGACAAAAACTTTATTTACAGCCATAAGCAAAACTTTTCGGGGATGGGAGCACGAGGGAAGGGGTACTTTTCATGAAAAGTACCCCTTCCCTCGTAAAGAAAAAGAGCACCGAAAAAAAATCGATGCTCTCAAAATACAATATTGATTTTTCAATACAACATGTTTTTCATTGCCGTCACTAATATTTTTTGGCACCCGAGCGTGCCCAATCAGAGTTACAGCCATAAACTATTTGTGGCTGTAACTAAATGGTGGTCAAGCCTCGGCTTGTGACGGCGGCTGATTATGAATTAAACTAAACAACACTTTCTGTACGTACGGTACTTTTTACAAAAATGTGCCTCGGGTGGCAATCACGCACCCGTATTACAGCCTTTTTCCGCAGTTTTTGCAAAATGCACTGTCACCGTCTACAGTTTGACCGCAATGCGGGCATGTCACGGCAATAGGGTTGCCACAACTTTTGCAAAATTTGCTGTTTGCGTCGTTTGCAGCGTGACAATACGGGCATTCCGTCTTGCCGTCACCGCGTACAGCCGAAGCGATATCTTCGATTGTCGGAGTCAACTCTTCTGCCGCTTCACGCACAACGGGCATGCTTTCGTTTTTGACAAAGCGTCCCATTTCGCGGTGAAAGCCGAATACAAGCATAATCGTGCCGATTGCAATCAGCGGCAAACCGATAAAGAAAAGGAAAAATAATTTTGGCATGCCGGCATCGGGGTTTCCGAATACAGTAAAGAAATTCACAAATGCCACGATAGTGCACACAAGCCCGGCTGCAAGCACCGCAGTGCCGCCGATTTTCAGTTTCTTTTTCAAACTTTCGTGCCGAGCCTTTTCTTCGGCAATTTGTTCCGGCGTGCGTTTTTCGTCATATCCTTTTGTCATTTTTCACGACCTCCTTGTCACAAAATTTTGTATACGTCTGTTATTTTTGGTATCAAAAACATAAATTCGGGCACTGTAACGACAAACACGAAACATCTCTTTCAAACAAATTATCGCTTTTGCCCCGCTGCACAAATTGTCGTCTGCCGCCTATCAACGCGCACTGCCGTTTTTACTGTGCCTGCGCTTGCTTGGTGTCATCTTTTACCGAAGCTGTCACGGGTTCGCCGTGAACATACTTGATACAATGACGAGGGCAACCTTCAAGGCACTTGCCGCAAGAGGTGCACTTGGAGTAATCGATTACAGGCACGTTGTTGACAAGTTTGATTGCGCCGGTCGGGCAACCGCGTTCGCACTTACCACAGGAAATACATCCTGCCCGGCAGGCGTTCATTACATCCTTGCCGCGGCACTGACTGCTGCACGCAACATACACCTTTGCCGAAACAGGCACACGCCTGATAAGTTTCTTGGGACAAGTGTTGATACACAAACCGCAACTCTGACACAAATCGGGGTCAACATGCGCGTAGCCGTCGTAGCACTCGATTGCAAGATAGGGGCACACGTCAACGCAACTTCCGCTGCCCATGCAGCCCGTGTCGCAAACCTTTCTTCCGCCTGCAAGCATTGCCTGGTTTACGCAGTTGCCGTAGCCCTGGTAGGTGTACTTGTCCTTGCACTGATTGCCGCCGCAGCAGCCCACTACCGCGATTGTAGGTTCGGCGTTACCGTCGGTTGCAATGCCGAGGATATTGCCGATTTGCACCTTGTGAGCAGGGGTTGTCTGTCCGCATGAATCAAGTGTAGCGGTGCCTTCGACAAGTGCCTTTGCATAGCCGCTGCAACCTGCATAGCCGCATGCGCCGCAGTTTGCGCCTGCAAGAAGTTCCGTAACTTCACCGATACGAGGGTCTTCCTTGACGGTGCAAACTCTGCTGATAAGCAGTATGCACACGCCCAGTACCAACGCCACGCCGACCATAATGCCGACGGCGATTGCCATACCGACCCAGTTTATTGTTGCAAATAAAAGTAAATTAGTCATAGTTTTTGTAATCCTTTTGAAGGAATTTGATTCAAATAAGCGTTGATTCCGTAGTCGTTTCGCAGTATTGCAACCGAAGTTATATTGTTTGTGTAAGGGTTCCTGTCGAGGAATTGTCCAATGAAAACTCGCCCTGATGGCTCAGCATTCCGTCGGAGCAACATTGTCTATGGTAGGTAGCCTACCCAGCCGCGCCCTCGGAATGATGGTTTTCATTGGGCAACACCTCGCCACCCCTGACAAAACTTGCAGACAGTTTGAAACTTACTTGTCAACTTCAGATTTTCGTCTTCGGTTGCCGGGCATTTCCTTTTCGGCGCGGCAGTACAAAAACCACGTAGGCTGCGCCGCAATTTTTTGTCGGTTGTGCGGTCAAAGACCGTTTTTGCACAGTGTCACGTTGCGAAACTACTGCAAATAATACTTTAATTCTCGAATTAAAGTTATTGTCTGCGACGGCACAGATTTGTGCAGATGGCGACAACAGGCGATTGAGTGCGACAGGAACGTACTGGGCGTACGTGACTTAGCACGATTGAGCACGTAGCCGCCAGATGTGCGAATATGCGCCGTCGCTTCTAAATCAAGGTAAACACATAGAACGCCATCGCCATAAAGCACGCCGTAATCATTGTGATAGGGAAACCTTTCATGCACTTTGGCAGGTTGAGTTTGTCAACCTTTTGTCTGAGTCCCGCAAGCAGTACAATTGCAAGCGTAAATCCAAGTCCGTAAAACAAGCCCGACAACACCGCGCCGCCAAGATTGAGGCTCATTGCAACGCCGTCGGCAGTTGCTGTAAACCCGATTACGCTTTCGGCAATACCCAGTATCGCGCAGTTGGTGGTTACAAGGGGCAGGTAAATACCCAATGCCGAGTACAGTCCCGGGCTGAACTTCTTCAGAATCATTTCCAGCATTTGCACCAGTGCGGCAATTACAAGGATAAACAGAATGATTTCGAGATATTCCAGTCCCAGCGGCACCAGTACAAAGGCGTACAACGGATAGGTAGTAACCGTCGTCAACACCATTACCGCCGTTACGGCAAGTCCCATACCAAGTGCCGAGTCAATTTTTTTGGATACGCCGAGGAACGGACAGATACCCAAAAACTGTACCAGAATAAAGTTGTTGGCAAACAGACCCGCAACAATGATTGCCATCACGTCTACACCCGAAGGGAAAGTAACGTTGATTGCGTTGAGTAAACTTAGCATGTTGCTCCCTCCTTGGCTGTGCTTTGTTGCGCTTCGGCAGCTGCGGCTTCAACCGCCTGCGCGTGTTTGTGCTTAAGTTTGCGGTCAACGGCGTTGCTGATTGCCGTAAACACCGCGATAAACAGACCGAACGTCAGGAATGCGCCTGCCGACGAGCCGAAGAAAGCAATGCCGAACTTGTCGCCGTACACCACTTGTCCCGTCAGTGCGTCTTTTACCACGTTGCCCGCTTCGTCGAGAAGGGGTTGAGCCTTCCACACGTCTGCACCGAACACGCTGCCGAAGGCAAGCAGTTCGCGGAAACAGCCCATCAGAGTAAGTGCCAATGTAAAGCCGATACCCATAAACAGTCCGTCGAAAGCGGAATCGAGCACGGGGTTGTGACTTGCAAAACTTTCGGCGCGACCGAGAATAATGCAGTTTACGACGATAAGCGGCAGATACACGCCCAGGCTGTCGTACAAATCCGGCATGTACGCTTCCATAAACATACGCACCACGGTAACGAAGGTAGCAATGATTACGATGAAGCAGGGGATACGCACCTTGTCGGGGATTACGTTGCGCAACGCCGAAATAATGATGTTGCTGCAGATAAGTACAAATGTTACTGCCAGTCCCATACCCATACAACTTGCGGCTGCCGTCGTAAGCGCAAGGGTCGGACATGTACCAAGCACCAGTTTGAATGTGGGATTTTGTCTGACTACGCCGTCAAGAGCCAAATCTTTGATTTTATTTTTCATCGTTTTGCCTCCTCAATCCGCAAACAAGTGATGCTTTGCGTAGTAAACGGCGGTGTTGACTGCGTTGTTTATTGCCGTACTTGTGTAGGTTGCGCCCGTGGCTTTGTTTGTGCCCAGCGGGTAACTGTCCGGCAAGGTGTAACTGTCGTCAACGGGAATGTACCACGTTTGTTGGTGGCGGTCGGTAATTTTGGAAGCGAACGACTGGTTGACCGTTTCTTTTATCGACCAACCTTTGATAAGTTTGTTGCTTCCGAATGCGACATACAGCGTAACGGTACCGTTTTTGTAGCCGCCTGTACCCAGTACTTCCACCACGTAACCGCCGTCTTTTGCGGCAACCACGCTTTTTACTTCGCCGAACGAAGGCAAATCGGGATCTGCCACCACTTCGACGTCGGCTTTCTTTTCAAAGCCGGGATAAATCTTGCTCATACTGCGATCGAACTTGACCTGATCGCTTACGGCAAACAAGTCCTTTGCAAAGGCGAGCAGCAATGTGCACACAAGGCAGATTACCACAAGCACCAGTACCACGTACACCGACTTGCTTGTAAATTTTTGTTTGTCAGCCATATTACGCCTTCACCTCCTTGACGGGTTTGTGAAATCCGAACGGACGACGAACGCAGAAGTTGTCGATGAGGGGAACAACGAAGTTCATAAGAAGTATCGCAAAGGACACCGCTTCACCCTTGACTGCCTGACGAAGTACTGCCGTCAGCACGCCGAGCGCGACAAAGTAAATGTAGTTACCCGTCTTGGTTGCAGGGGTCGTAACGTAGTCGGTAGCCATGAAGATTGCGCCGAGCATAAGTCCGCCGGACAGCAGCGAGTTTAACGCGTTTGTCATGTTGAAACCGTTAATAAGGAATGTAGCAACGCCCGTTACCGCAAGGTACACAAGCGGCCAACGGAAGTTGAGTACGCCGACGGCAATCAGATAAATACCGCCGACAATCAGCGCGAGTTTGCACACTTCTCCGATGCTGCCGTATACGCCGTTGCCAAGGAACAAATCCAATGTTGTCAGTTTGCAGGTTACGGCTTCGCTGTACAATGCCTGCATGGGCGTCGCGCCGATAATCTGCGACGTACCCGAAACGGCCGTGTAACACTTGTTCACAAAGTTGGGGTCGGTGCTGGCGATACTTCCGCCAAATGCCGCGCCGAAACTGATAAAGGCAAATATACGACCTACGATTGCAGGGTTGACTACGTTTTTGCCCGTGCCGCCGAATATCATTTTTGCAACGACAACGGCAAACACGCTTGCCAACGCAACCGCGTACCATTTGCTGTCCGCGTAGGCGTTCATGCCTACCAAAAGACCCGTAACAACCGAAGTAAAATCAAATTCCGCAAATATCTTTTTGAACGGTACTCTGCAGCACAGTCTGTACACAACTTCCGAAGCGACGGCGGCAAACACGGCAATTGCCAACGTAAGCAACGCACCCCACCCGAAGAAAACACAACCGGCAATACAGGAAGGCAACAGCGCGATACACACGTGCATCATGATTTTGCGCGTGGTAACGCCCGACCTTATTTGCGGCGAACCGGAATAAACATATTGCATAGGTTTACCTCTTTGCTTTCATTTTTGTAAGTCGCACGCTTTGCACCAGCGGACGTTTTGCCGGGCACACGTATGCGCAACTACCGCATTCGAAACAGTTGAGCGCGCCGTACTTGACGGCATTGTCGAAATCGCCTGTTGTAGCGTAGAAGTCGATAAACAACGGCGACAACTTCATCGGGCATGCGTTTACGCAACGTCCGCAACGAATGCATGGCGTGGGCAATTGCGTTGCCGCACTCTTGTCGGTAAGTGCAAGGAAACCGCCGTCCGTCTTGGTTGTGGGAATGTCGGTGTCCACAAGACTGCGCCCCATCATGGGTCCGCCGAAGATAATCTTGGCGGTGTTTTCCGTCAATCCGTCGCAAAACTCCAGTATGTCTTTAAGCAGCGTACCGATACGCACTTCGACGTTTTTGGGATTGCGAACGCCGTCACCGCTCAACGTCATTACGCGCTTGTACAGCGGACGGCCGTTGACAACCGCGTCGTACACGGCGTAGCAGGTAGCCACATTTACTACGGCACAACCGACGCTGCTCGGAAGCGCACCCGTAGGTACTTTGCGCTTGGTCGTTGCGTAAATCAACATTTTTTCCGCACCCTGCGGATACTTAGGCTTGAGCAGACACACAACGATGTCGTTGGGATTTTTCGGTTGATCCTCGGCGACAACACCGTCAACGCTCATCAGCGCGGCATAGGCTTCGGGCTTGTTTGCTTCCAGTCCGATAAACACCTGCTGCACGCCGCAAGCCTCGGCAACAAGGCGCACGCCGTAGACAAACTTTTCGGCACGCTCTATCATGGTGCGGTTGTCGCAGTTGAGATACGGCTCGCACTCGGCGGCGTTTACCACAAGCACGTCAAGCGGCTCCTTGGGGCTCAGTTTGACGGACGTAGGGAAACCTGCGCCGCCCATGCCGACAATACCCGCTTCGGCAATACGAACAATAATTTCCTCTTTGGTAGGCGCGTCGAGCGGCGGCATCAGACAAACATCGATGCGACCGTCGGCATGAATGTGCACGTAGTCGCACAGCGCGCCGACGGCGTTTTTGCGCTTGACAACTTCCTTGACTTCGCCGCAGATTGGCGAGTGAATGTTTGCCGACACGAATGACGAAGCCTTGGCAATCAGTTGACCTTCGGTGACAGTGTCGCCGACGGACACTACCAATTCCGCGGGTTTACCGATGTGTTGCGACAAACACACGTAGTAGTCGGACATGGCAGGCATAACCTCGATAGCTTTGCCGGAGCAAAGATCTTTGTGGTCGGGTATATGCTTGCCTCCGCTAAATGTTTTCATAAAAGGCAAAACCTCCCTTAACGGATACTTGCCGCACGGACGGATCAGAACAGTGCCGCGCCGCACGGAATATTAAGCATTGCATGCCGAGAGCACGCCAATGACTTAACTGAGTAAATATTTTATCATATATTAAATTAAAAGTAAATCCTTAGTTGAAAAACTACGCGAAAATAATAATACAAAAGTTTTACGCAACCACGACTAACCTAAATTTGTTTTATGGGTTTACGTTCGTTTTTCTGTCTGCGCGACACATTGAAAAGTGTAAATTGTTTTAAGAATTTTGAAAAAAGAACGCCGAGATTTATTGAAAGAGTGTCGAAGTGAAGGAATTTATGTAAGGGGTCCTGTCGAGGAATTGCCACGAGAGGCGACCGAGCGACGGAAAAAGTAAGCATTTGCGCGTGTGAGCAATCTCGCGTAAGCGCCCTATTAACGTTACAACCAACAACGTGCCTTTGACAATGAGGGGTGGGTGGTCGGGGTAGCGGCGCTGTGGGGGCACTATTAAAGTGCTGACGTTGAGAGCGGCTATATATCAGCAATCTGTAATTCAGACGTCGCAACAAATAATTACAGATGAGCGGAACCCTTTCGGGGGATTGCCACGTCGCTACGCTTCCTCGCAATGACAAATTTTGATAAAGGCTTTATGTAGTCTATTCGAAATTTCGTACCGCAGAAGTTAACCTACATGAAGTATGCAAGCCGATTGCAAACGGTTAGCAAGCGATATCGGGGGTGGCGAGGTGTTTCCACACAGCGACATCGTAGCGACGGCGCGGCTGGGAAGGCTGCCTACCACAAGTAATATTGCTCGTCGCGAGCCGAGCATCAAGCGCTCGCGGTGTGGAAATTCCTCGACAGGACCCCTTACACAATCCCCGTACTTCGGCGCCCTTTTATCAGTGGGTGCACGCCCGTGCCTTCGGCGCCCATTTCAATGAACTTCAATGATTTTTTTACTCGTCCAAGCACTGCTCAACCGATTTTTGTATCTATTAGCAAATAAACTTGTTTTCAGTGCGTATATTCTTGTATTAACCCATCTGATTTTTCAAACGCACCAAACTCAACCACGAAAGAAAACACGGCGCAAAATGAGCCGTGTTCAATCGGAAACGTTTTTACCGACGCACACTAAAACAAAAATGTCGGCAAAAAACATATACGTATTCAATTTTCGGCAACATTGTCACGTACAAAGCACGCCGAACAATTGCTTTTCAACACCTGCGCGAAGTCTGTAGGACTGTCATCGACGGCGCACGCCACCACGTTTATGCCTGCGGCGCGACCCTTTTGCGAAATACGGACAAGCGGATACATTGCCGCACCCAGTCCCTCGGCGTAACTGTCCAGCGCGTCCAGAATGACAAAAATCAACTGCATTTTGATGTAGTTGCGATTGTTGTAATCCTCGGCATGCACACAGTCCGCATTGAGCAAATCTATGTAACGTTCTTCCATTTCGGTGGACAGTTGCGAGATCTTGTCGGCGCACGACCTGACGTCCAATATTTGTTCCGCAGGAAGCAGATCCGCGTACTTCTGCATGTTGTCAGTCACGACGTAGACCTTTGTCAGACCTTTGTTTAAGACTTTGACAAACGACATCGCCGCGTCATCGCGCTGTACGGCGTTTGCGGCAGACAAATAAAGCGAGCCGACCCTGCCGTGCGCAAGCGGATAGCGGCGATCCGATTCGCCTGCCGCCTCATACAATCCGTCATTGGTCAGTTCTACTCGTCCGTACATTGTGTCGTAGGTCATGTTGCGTCCTCCGCATGGGTGTTTGTGGCAGACGTTAGGGCAATGCGACGATTTTACACGACACACAAAGCGACCGACGCACGTAATCCGTAACATCATGCCGACAACCATTATACAGCATTTAATTGCCGATTTCAAGACCCAATTTCAACAAAAATGAAACTTTTTGCGTTAAGAAAAGCCGTTTTCGGCAAATAACGAAAAGCATCCCGTACAAGTGCCATTCGTCCGGATATATCACTGCAAGGCGCATTCCCACACCCACCATTTGACACAAAACCAATTATTTTACAGTGCGGTAATTTTCAGTGCGGTAATTTTCTTGCGCCCCAACATTTGACACAGAACCAAAAAAAACGGCGCAAAAAGTTGCGCCGTTAATGGTATTTCGGTTAATTTTTCTGTACGTACTCAATAAACTGCTCAAGAGTAATATCGCCCTTGTCCAGTTCAAGAAACTTGAGGTTGAAACGGTCCGCCATGTAACAGGCAAGAAGAATCATGTACTTGCATGTGGCTTCGCTTATCAGACTTTCCATAAAGGGTAATGTTGACTTGAATACAATGCGGTTGTTGCGCGTGTCAAGGTCAAACGATCCGATAAGCATGCTGAAGTTGGCTTCGCACACGGCACGGGCAATTTTGTCCACGTTGTCCGCACTCACCTTGTAAGGCATTGGCGAATGAACGTAGATTGCCGGCTTGTCGGCATCGATGCCGATAAACAAAGGTATTGCCATATTGTCGCCATTGGCACTTGTGGCAATCAAAAAATCCTCTTTAACATCGTAATTCCATTTCATGCCGTCAAGCGTCGATTTGATTGTTTCAAAACAAACTTTTGCTTCGTTTTTTTCGTCCATAATATCACCTACTTTTTTAGATTGAGTTGAGGAAACACCACTGTCAACATCATTTTGAAGTTATCCTCGCCGTACACCGCATGCGGGTGGTTGGCAGGCATTACAATGGCTTCTCCTTCTTTGAGAATGTAACTTACGCCGTCGATTTCCACACGTCCGACGCCGTCAAGACACACGACAAACGCGTCGCCGTTGCTCTCGTGCGTGCTGATAAATTCGCCCTTCCAGAAACTGAACAACGTAATGCCCACGCTCATGCTTTGCACCAGTGTTTTGCTTACGATTTGTCCTTCCTGATAGGCAACCTGATCTTTAAGCGACATTACCGTCGCGTGATTGATATTTTTGAGTATCATTTTTACCTCTCGGCACAATAGATTTACACTTGTTTTACGTCATTAGTCACGAAAAAAACACATACGTATACGTTTTTTAATGACCATTCAACTAAGAATACAACCGCCGACACAATTGCTTCCACCCACGCTGCCGATTATCGTGGAAGCGCGTACAGCAAAGAATAATTGGTTTCTACCCCCTCATCCGTCGGCATTTGCCGCCACCTTCTCCCCGAGGGCGAAGGCTTTGAGGCGGAAAAATACGCTCTATACTTTTGAAAAATACCGTTTAGCCACTGTACGCAAACCTTGCCGAAGAAATCTTACAACTTTTGTCCAAGCAAAATTTTAGCCAGAAGTGCACGTCACAATACAACTACTGCGTCCACGTCAGGTGGTGTAACGGCGTAGACGAGTGCGAAGAGTGGCAACAGTTGGCTGAAACGCGAAGGAACGTACTAAGGCGTACGTGACCGAGCGGGGCAGGCAAGCGTAGCCGCTATGCGTGCCCGTATACGCCGTTACATCGCGTCGGGGCTTTCAATCCCCAATAATGCTAACCCTTTCTTCAGGACAGTGCCAACCGCCCTGACCACCATAAGCCTTGCCGCTTGCTCACCCAAGTCGTCGCAAAGCACACGGTGCTCGATGTAGAAACGGTTGAAACTCTGCGCCACGTCGATAAGGTAGCCGGACAAAATGCTCGGCTCGTACTTAAACGCCGCGTCCTTTACCACACTCGGGAACATCGCCAGCAGTTTGCACAGACGAAGCGTTTCCACGTTGTCAAGCGCGTTGAAGTCAGGCATAATCTTTGCGTCTGCTCCGTTGCCTGCCTTTTCCACAATGCTGTTGCAACGCGCACGAGTGTACTGCAAGTAAGGTGCGGTTTCGCCGTCGAAGTTAAGCACGCGGTCAAAGGTGAAGGTTATGTCCTTGATTTTGCTGTTTTCAAGCGCGCTGAACAGCACCGCGCCGATACCGACCTGTTCCGCAACCTTTGCCTTGTCGGGCAGATTGGGATTTTTTGCAGTGATAATTTCGTCCGCCTTACTTACCGCCTTGTTGATTACGTCGCGAAGCAACACCACGTTGCCCTTGCGCGTGCTCATTGCGCCGTCCTCAAGGCTTACCATGCCATACGCCACATGCACAAGGTCCTTCGCCCAAGGCAACCCGGCAAGTTCAAGCACCTTAAAGAATTGCTTGAAGTGCAGGTTTTGCTGGTACGCAACGACATACAGACACTTGTCAAAGTCGTATTCCTTTTTGCGCCAGATTGCCGCAGCGATGTCGCGGGTTGCGTACAGGCTGCTGCCGTCGGACTTGACAAGCAGGCAAGGCGGCATGTTATAGTCGGACAAATCCACTACTTTTGCGCCCTGGCTTTCCTTGATAAGTCCCTTTTCTTCCAGCATTTTCAGTGGTTCCGACATCTTGTCATTGAAGAAACTTTCGCCGTTCCAACTGTCGAATTTCACGTTGAGGCGGTCGTAAATTTCCTTTACGTCGTCAAGCGTGATTTTCTTGAAAAACTCAAACAGCTCGTTGGCTTCTTTATCGCCTTTTTCGATACGCGAAAACCACTCGCGCGCTTCTTCCGTCAACTCCGGGTGGGTTTCCTCTTCCTGATGGAACTTGACATACACACGTTGCAGTTCGCCGATGCCGCCCTTTTCCACCGCTTCCTTGCTGCTCCAACGCTTGAACGCGACAATCATTTTGCCGAATTGAGTGCCGTAGTCGCCAAGGTGGTTAATGCCTATCACGCGGTAACCGAGAGCCGTGTACAACTTGTACAGACTGCTGCCGATTGCCGTCGTGGACAGGTGACCGATGTGGAACGACTTGCAGATGTTTACCGAGCTGTAGTCGATGCATATTGTCTTGCCGTTGCCGATTGTGTCGTTGCCGTAGTTTTCGCCTGCGGCAAGTACGTCGCCAAGCGCGTTTTTCACCAACGTGCGGTGATTGACAAAAAAGTTGAGATAGCCGTTTACGGCTTCAACTTTGGTGATTACTTCGTCGGGCGTAATTTCGGCAGCCAACTTCTGTGCGATGGCAACGGGCGACATGCGCATTGTCTTTGCCAGCCTGAAGCAAGGAAAGGCGTAATCGCCCAACTTGTCGTCGGCAATTTCCGTCACTGCCTGTGCCAGTTCCGCCTTGTCCATGTCCACGTTGATTTTACTTGCAATGTATTGTTTGTAGTCTAACATAAATTCCTTAATAGTTTGCTTTTCAAGTTTTTTGGCAGCAACAAAATCGTTACTGCCAAAAAAGTCTGTTATTCTTCCGCAGGTGCTTCGCCGCCGTCAGCCGCAACATCCGCTGCGCCCTCGTCGCCATCGATGTCTTCTGCCGCAGGCGATTCCGACACGCACACCACCTTGGCGTCGCCCTTAAACTTCATTATGCGCACGCCCATTGTGTCACGCCCGATTTTGCTTATTTCCTTGGCGCGGACGCGGATTACGATACCGTTGTCGGCAATAAGCATAATGTCGTTGTCGGGGTTGATAAGTTTGAGGTTGACAAGTTTGCCCGTCTTTTCGTTGAACGTGCCGGCCTTGATACCCTTTCCGGCACGCGATTGCAGACGGTAGTCCACAAGGTCGCTGCGCTTGCCGAAGCCGTTTTCCGATACGGTAAGTACTTCCACTCCGTTACGCGCGATTGCCATGTCTACAACGTAGTCGCCTTCGTCCAGTTTGATACTGCGCACGCCCATGGTGTCGCGTCCCATCTGACGTACTTCCTCTTCGGCAAAACGAATGCACTTGCCTTCGTGGCTTGCCATCAGGATTTCGTCGTAGCCTGTGGTCATATCCACGCCGATAAGTTCGTCGTCCTCCGTCAGCGAGATTGCAATTTTGCCCGTCTTGCGGATTGATTCAAACTCGGCAAGGTCAGTCTTTTTGATAAGTCCGTTGCGCGTTGCCATGATAAGGTTGCCCTGACTGTCCTCCTTGCGGGGGATTACAGCCGTCACCTTTTCGCCGTTTTCCAGTTGCAGAATATTGACGATTGCTCTGCCACGCGCGGTGCGTTCCGCCTCGGGGATTTCGTATCCCTTGATGCAGTACACCTTGCCACGATTGGTGAAGAACAACAAATCGTCGTGGGTGTTGGTGACAAACATATTTTCCACGAAGTCCTCTTCGCGAGGTTTGTGCGCCGTTACGCCCTTGCCGCCGCGACGTTGAGTGTGGTACTCAGCAACGGGCAGACGCTTGACATATCCGAGGTGGGTCATGCTGACAACGACGTCTTCCTTTTCGATAAGGTCGCCGATGTCTATTTCACTGTAGTCCGTGCATATTTCCGTTTTTCTGGGCTCGCCGTATTTGTCGCGGATTTCGCCCATTTCCGTCTTGACGATGTCGATGACGCGTTGGGGTTTAGCCAGAATATCTTTGAAGTCGTTGATTTGTCTTTCCAGTTCGGCGAGTTCGTTTTTGAGCGACTCCACTTCGAGATGGGTAAGACGGGACAACTTCATTTCCAGAATGGCATTGGTTTGTTTGTCCGACAGCCCGAATTCCGCCATCAAAGCAGCCGCTGCGGCTTGTTTGTCCTCGCTTTGCTTGATTATCTGAATTACTCTGTCAATGTTGTCCAGAGCGATTACAAGCCCTTCGATGATGTGGTAGCGGTCTTCCGCCTTTTCCAGGTCGTACTTGGTACGACGCACGATAACTTCCTTCTGGAAGTCGATGTAGTAACTGAGGATTTCCTTCAGCGACAGGATTTTCGGTTCGCCGTCGGCAAGCGCAAGCAAAATAATACCGTCGGACACCTGCATCTGCGTGTGTTTGAACAGCATGTTGAGCACCACTTGCGCATTGGCGTCGCGCTTCAGGTCGAACACGATACGCATACCGTGACGGTCGGATTCCTCGCGGATGTCGGCAATGCCTTCGATACGTTTGTCCTTGACAAGCCCGGCAACCGTTTCAACCAACTTCGCCTTGTTTACCTGGTAGGGAAGTTCGGTGACGATAATGCGCTGACGTCCGTTGTGTTCCTCTATTTCCGTTTTGGCGCGAAGCAGAATGTTGCCCTTGCCTGTTTTGTAAGCGTTGCGGATACCGACGCGCCCCATCATTATACCGCCCGTCGGGAAGTCGGGCGCAGGAATGATCTTCATCAGTTCCTCTACGGTGATGTCGGGGTTGTCCATTACGGCAATCGCGCCGTTGATTACTTCGCCGAGGTTGTGCGGGGGAATGTTTGTCGCCATACCCACGGCAATACCGTCCGCGCCGTTTACAAGCAGGTTGGGGAAACGGCTGGGCAACACTACAGGTTGCATAAGAGTATTGTCGAAGTTAGGGTAGAAGTCGACAGTGTTTTTGTCGATTTCGCGCAACATTTCGGCAGCAATTTTGCTGAGGCGCGCTTCGGTGTAACGCTGTGCAGCCGGTGGGTCGCCGTCCACGCTGCCGAAGTTGCCCTGGCCGTCTACAAGCGGACAACGAATGGAGAAGTCCTGCGCAAGGCGCACCAAGGCTTCGTATACGGCACTGTCGCCGTGGGGGTGGTACTTACCAAGTACGTCACCGACGATACGGGCGCACTTACGGTAGGGCTTGTCGTTGAACAGGTTCAGTTCGCCCATCGAGTACAGAATACGTCTGTGCACGGGTTTAAGTCCGTCGCGGACGTCGGGGATGGCACGGGAAACGTTGACCGCCATTGCGTAGGCAATGAAGGACTTTTTCATTTCCTCTTCCATCTTGACAACGTGGACGTTGGTTTTGGTCAACGCCTCTACGTAGTCGATATGATGACTTTCCTGATTTTTGTTAGCCATAGTTTTTTCCTCTCACTAAATGTCCAGATCTTCCACCAGTTTGGCGTTTTCAACGATAAACTCACGTCTGAGTTCGGGTTGGTCACCCATCAGCAACGAAACGATCTCGTCTGCGGCGTAGGCGTCCTCCATGGTGACTTGCAACATTGTACGGGATTCGGGGTTCATTGTGGTCGTCCACAACTGTTCGGCGTTCATTTCGCCAAGACCTTTGTAACGGGAAACTTCCGTGCCTTTGCTGCCGATGTCGGCAATTACCCGGTCGCGTTCTTCGTCGTTAAACGCGTAGTATTCCTGTTTGTTTTTGGTAATTTTGTACAGGGGCGGCTGCGCGATGTACACGTGGCCGTGTTCGATAAGCGGGCGCATAAAGCGGAAGAAGAAGGTTATCAGCAGTATACGAATGTGGCTGCCGTCCACGTCGGCATCGGTCATGCAGATGATGCGGTCGTAGCGCAGTTTGCTTTCGTCGAAGTCATCGCTGATGCCGCAACCGAATGCGGTAATCATAGACTTGATTTCTTCGTTTTCAAGGGCGCGTGCAAGGCGAGCCTTTTCCACGTTGAGGATTTTGCCGCGAAGAGGCAGTATTGCCTGGAAACGTCTGTCGCGACCTTGTTTTGCCGTGCCGCCTGCGCTGTCGCCCTCTACGATGTAGATTTCGCAGTGCGACGGGTCTTTGTCCGAGCAGTCGGCAAGTTTGCCCGGAAGCGACGCGCTTTCAAGTACGCCCTTACGGGTAAGTTCACGCGCACGTCTTGCCGCCTCACGGGCACGTTGCGCCGTAACGGACTTAAGCACCAGTTCCTTGGCTTCCTTGGGGTTTTCTTCAAGGAATGTGGACAGTTCTTCGGTAACAACACGGTTGACTGCTGTACGCATTTCGCTGTTGCCCAGTTTTGTCTTGGTCTGACCCTCGAATTGAGGATTTTCCAATTTAACCGATATAATTGCAACCAGCCCTTCGCGGACGTCGTCGCCGGACAGTTTTTCCGCTTCTTTCAGCAGGTTTGCCTTGTGACCGTAGTCGTTTATTACCTTGGTAAGTGCGGCTTTGAAGCCGTCCAGATGTGCGCCGCCTTCCTCGGTGTTGATGTTGTTGGCGTAGGCGTGCACCACCTCGACGTAACTGTCGTTAAACTGCATGGCAATCTCGATTTCCCCTTCCGGTACCGACTTGTCGATGTACAGCGGCTGAGGGAAAATTGTCACGCGGTTGCGGTTGAAGTTGTCTACAAACTCCGCAAGACCGCCTTCGTAACAAAACGTTTCGTTGCGCTGACGACTGTCGCGGTCGTCCTTCAGGTGAATGGTAATGCCCTTATTAAGGTACGCCACTTCGCGCAGACGATTTCTGAGACGTTCGTAGTCCCACTCGGTGGTTTCAAAGATTTCGCTGTCGGGCATAAAGGTGATTTTCGTGCCCGTGCGGTCCGTGTCGCCCGTCACGGCAAGTCTGCCGTCGGGTTTGCCGCGGTGATACTTCTGGTAATGGTGCTTGCCGTCCTGATCCACTTCGACAATCAGCCACTCGGAAAGAGCGTTTACGCAACTCATACCAACGCCGTGCAAACCGCCGCTTATCTTGTAACCGCCACCGCCGAATTTGCCGCCTGCATGCAGTTTGGTCAAGCACAGTTCCACTGCGGAAATACCTTCTTTTTTGTGAATACCGCAAGGGATACCGCGACCGTCGTCCTCTACCGTCAACGAGCCGTCGGCGTTTACGGTAACCCAGACTGTTGTACAGTAACCCGCCAACGCTTCGTCAATGGAGTTGTCTACGATTTCCACGGCAAGATGGTGAAGTCCCTTAACGTCCGTACTGCCGATGTACATACCGGGTCTTTTACGGACGGGGTCCAGACCTTCGAGGACCTGTATTTGCTCCTCGGAATAACCGACGTTTTTGTCCGCCATATATTTATTCTCCTTTCAAAAATTTGCTTTTTTGTTTTCCGTTCGCCCGGGCAATGTCAGCAAAACTTAGGGCGAATATTATATATAGATATATAACTATATAAAGTATACCATAATAAATTGTGTTTGTACACGGTTTTGACAAAACTTTTTGCAAAATGAACTTCAGAAACGCCGTCAGAAGCCCTGCAAATGCCCTCTGCGACAAAAAGCAACATTTTACAAGCACCGCCGTCAGCGCGTCATCACCCCGTATACGCCGTTTTGCGCCCGAATTGTAATTTTGGCAAATGACAAAAAAAACGCATAATGTCGCAATTATCGAAGTACACCGACGAATACAAACGCAACAGACTACAAGTCGGCATTTCCCTAGGGTTAATTTAGCCATCACTAACAACCTTGGTAATGTCCTTTCTCATTCTTTCGGGTGGACGTTCGCTCAGTGTACATCCAGTTGTCAATATCTGTTAAATTAACACTATGGCAAATAAACGTTGTATTTTTTTTCAAATTGTGCTACAATCGAAAGGATGAAAGTAACCGAACTGCAAGTTTCAGATTACCGCAATTTGAGCGGACAAAAATTAACGCTGGACAAAGGGTTGAACGTGTTTGTGGGCGACAATGCCCAAGGCAAAACCAACCTTGTAGAAAGCGTTTATTTGTGCTGCATAGGAAAAAGTCCGCGAGCCGACCGCGACAAGGATCTCGTTTGCTGGGGTAAGGAAAGCGCGTACGTACACCTCAGATACAACAGCCGATTCGGCGACGGCGAAATTGCAATAAAACTCAACTCAAAAGGCAAAAAGCAGATAGTCGTCGGAGGCGCGCCGATAACCAAGGTTGCAGACCTTCTGGGCAACCTCAATTGCGTGTACTTTTCGCCAAACGAAATCCGCATAATCAGCAGTTCCCCCGCCGAGCGCAGGCGTTTCATGGACATCGACCTGTGCCAGACGGACAAAAATTACTTTTACAGTCTGTCCAGACTCAACAAAGCGTTACTGCAACGCAACAACCTGTTAAAAGCCGCCGCGACCCTTGACGAAGCGCGCGAGATGCTGTTTGTGTGGGACAAACAAATTGCCGAGGAGGGCGCGCAGGTAATAGTCAAACGTCGCCGTTTTTGCGAAAAATTGAAAGACTACGCACGCCGTTGCCACGAAAAATTGACCGACGACAAGGAAACGTTGCGCCTCGAGTACACTACGCCGATCGAAGGCGAAACGACGAAAGAAATAGCACAGAATTACTTCGACAAGTTGCAGGCTTGCGCCGAACGTGACTTCGCCGCACGTCACACCACGACGGGTTGCCAGCGCGACGACGTAGTACTGAAAGTAAACGACATCGACGTGCGCAATTTCGGCAGTCAGGGACAGCAACGCACTACCGCCCTTGCGCTTAAACTGGGCGAGCTTATGATATTCAAGGACATAATAGGCGAGTACCCCGTGTTGCTGCTTGACGACGTGTTGAGCGAACTTGACGTAGACCGCCAACGCCGTCTGCTGACGTTTGACAGCCGCCTGCAAATACTGCTTACAACAGCCACCGAGTTGCCGCCGGAAATTGTCGGCATTCCTTACGTAAAATACCGCATCGCCAACGGCGTTGTAATGAAATAATTTTTTTTGTATATGAGAAATAAATGTGGGGAAAAACCTTTTCTACGAAAAGTGTTTTTCCCCACACCCCTTTTCCAAAAGTGTTGAGTACAGGGGGGGGGAGAATAGAGAAAATACGCTGATTTTGTCGGCAAATTTTGTATACGTATTAAAAATTTCAATACACAAAATTACAATTTGAAGTTTGTTTTGCTGCGTCGGATTACGGTCCGATGTTTGTTTCCGTTGTACGAAGTTACACTTTTACGATTATCTCTACAACAACAAATTGCACATTTATGGCTGTTTCTGCCCATTATCCGTCGCTTTGCGCCACCTTCTCCCCGAGGACGAAGACTTTTTATAGTTATTTTCACACACCACTACCCCCTTCCCCAAGTTTTTGAGGGGATAGGGGCATGGGGAAAGGGGGACTTTTTTACAAAAAGTCCCCCGTTCCCCATATTTTACCCAATAAACTAAAACTAAAACTAAAAACTTACTCACCGGCTACTATGTTTTTCAAGATAAATTCGTTGCCGCGTACAAGGTAGGTATGTTCGCTGCCGCAATAGGGGCAGACTTTGCCGTACTTGACGGTGGAATAAATTTGTTTGCAATCCTCGCAAAAGGTTTCTGCAGGGATACGTTCGACAATAAGTTCCGCGTCTTTCATAACCGTTTCCTTGCCGACAGCCCACTTCCAGCAGTCCTGCAGATATTCGGGGATTACCGTGGACACTTCGCCCAGTTCGATAGTAACGGCGGTCACCTTTGCCACATTGTTTTCGGCGGCAATTTTGTTTACGCTTTTAATTACGTGGAACACCACGCCCAGTTCGTGCATAACTTTTCCTTTAACAAAGCGGCTTGTTTTGCAAGCCGCCTCGTTTTATCAGGGTTAATTTCGTCATCGCTAATAATTTTTGCGAGTGTGACGACGGCTAATTATGCGTTAAACGGCACTCACTGTACGTCCATATTGCAAGGGTGCATATCGGCGCATTGTGCAAATATACAACCCCACAACCTTGCCTTTTCCGTCGCTCGGTCGCCTGTGACTTAATTCCTTGACGGGACCCGTCGTTACAAACTTTCATACTTCGGCGCCGACTAAAAGAAATGCCACTTCGACGTTTTCTTGTCAGGCACGCCACTCTTCGACGCGCTGTTCAATCCATGCCGCAACCTTGTCGATGCCGTCGCCCGTTCTGGCGCAAACAGGTACCACCGTCGCATCGGGGTTGCGCATTGTGATGTACTCGCGACACTTTGCCTCGTCGAAGTCGAAGTACGGTGCAACGTCTATCTTGTTGATAAGCACCAGGTCGCACACGCTGAAAATCAGCGGATACTTCAGCGGCTTGTCGTGTCCCTCGGGCACGGACAGTATCATCATGTTGTTGACCGCACCCGTGTCGAATTCTGCCGGGCACACCAGGTTTCCGACGTTTTCCAACACCACTATGTCAAGGTCGTCCACGCCCAGTTCGCGCAGCCCCTGTCTTGTCATGTCGGCGTCGAGGTGGCACATGCCGCCTGTGTGCAACTGAATGGATTTGATACCCATGTCGGCAATTGTCTTTGCGTCAACGTCGCCGTCGATGTCCGCTTCCATTACACCTACGCGGTATTTTTTGGCAAGCAGCGGCAACAATTTTGTCAATGTCGTCGTTTTGCCGCTTCCGGGGCTGCTCATAAGGTTGATGAGATACACGCCCTTCTTTTTCAACTCGTCGCGAAGCAATGCCGCGTCTTTGTCATTGTCCTCAAATACGCTCTGTTTTATTTCGATTACTCTTACGTTGTCCATTGTTCACCTCTATGTTACTTTGACATTGTGCGGCAACATCCGTGCCGTGTCTGAGCCTGCAATTCAGTTAGCGGCAACTATCATTCAGAACATTGATTTTAAGCATTCGCCTTACACGAAAAACCCTGCACTTCTGCCAAAGATTTGTCATCGCCGACAAAAAAACTCTTCGTCGGACGGCTTATTAAAATAAGAAAAAATATATAAAAATAATTTAACATATTGCCATTTCAATGTCAATACCCAACTTTTTAATTTCGCCTGTTATTTTGCGCGAAACCGACGGTAAATGTAAACAAAATGCGCCGATTTGTTTATTTTTGCCGGATTTGGGAAACCTTCTACAATACACGCAAAATATTTCGCCTTTTGTTCATTTTCCCTTGACAATAGTCGGCTTTTAATCTAAAATGAAACCGTCGTTATATAACACCCTGCCCACAATCTGCAAAATTCTATTTCGCATTTAGCGAGCGAGTGCTTGATAAATATTTACCAAGGAGTGCATTATTATGCCGCCAAGAGCAAAATTTACCAAAGAACACATCGCAAAAGTAGCGTTTGACCTCGTCCGTGCCGACGGAATGGAAGCGCTTACCGCTCGCAACCTGGGCAAACATCTGGGTTCGTCTTACTGTCCCATTTTCACGCTGTTTTCCAACATGGAAGAAGTTCAGAGTGCGGTAATGAAACAAGCCAACGACCTTTACGACAAATACATCAACGAAGGGCTTAATCAGGAAATTGCATTTATCGGCACCGGCACGCAATTTGTCAAATTTGCAAAGGACGAGCCGAAACTGTTCAAAATCATGTTCCTGCAAGGCAACGCCCCCGTTGAACCCGAAAACTACCTGCCCGACACACGCACCACCTATCCCAAGGTACTGGCTTCACTGACAGGGCCGTACAATCTTTCCGAAGAAGCGGCAAAGCATATCTACCTGCACCTTGCAGTGTACACCGTAGGTATCGGCACACTGTGCGCGGGCGACGTTTGCGCGTTTACCGACGAACAGGTAAAAGATATGTTTACCGAAGTTTTCCACAGCCTTCTTACCGAAATAAAGTAAGCGATTTTTGCATACGTTGTGATTTTTTGACTACATTTTTGCGGCGGACTGTGGCAAACTTACACCGCTTTCCGCAGGCAAAAAGGAGGGCGCATTGCCTACTACAAGACTAAAAACGGTTTGGGGCGAACAACTCGACGATAAGCCGTTGCAGGAATACCCCCGACCGCAATTTGTACGTAACAGCTACATCAATCTCAATGGTTGGTGGGACTACGCCATAACAAAAAACGACACCATGCCCGCCGTATTCGACGGGCGTATTTTGGTGCCTTTTTCACCTGAAAGCATACTGTCGGGCGTAGGACGTCAACTTAAACCGCGCGAAAGATTGTTTTACCACACCGAGTTTACGCTTAGTCGCAGCTTCGTGCGCGATGTGATACTGCTCAATTTCGGAGCGGTGGACTGCATTTGCGACGTGTTTGTCAACGAAATAAAGGTGTGCCACCACGAGGGTGGCTACCTGCCGTTTACCGCAGACATCACTTCGGCGGCAAAGATCGATCAACCTAACAGTCTTGTCGTAAAGGTGATTGACTACACCGACACCCGCTACTACCAGTGCGGCAAACAAAGTACGCACCGCGGCGGTATGTGGTACACCCCTCAAAGCGGAATATGGCAGACGGTATGGCTTGAAAGCGTACCGACCGACTACATAAAGAGCCTGCGCATAACCCCGGTTTACGACGAAGGACGGGTGATTGTTGAAACGGACTGCACCTTTAACGAGCCGGTGACTTTTATTCTGAAAGAGGGCGATGAGGAAATTGCCAAGGTTGACGGCAAAGGCACCGTATCGTTGTCATTCCCCGACGGACGATTTAAGTCATGGACGCCTGAAACGCCGTTTTTGTACGATCTGGTGCTCATTTCGCGCCGCGACAAGGTTACAAGTTACTTTGCAATGCGCAAATTCGGTTGCGAATCGGTCGGCAGACACAAACGCCTGATGCTGAACAACAAGCCCTACTTCCACAACGGACTATTAGACCAGGGCTACTGGAGCGACGGCTTGTACACCGCACCGTCCGACGAAGCCCTTGTTGCAGACATAGCTCTTGCCAAACGCCTCGGCTTCAACATGCTTCGCAAGCACATCAAGGTTGAACCTGCTCGTTGGTACTACCACTGCGACAGACTGGGCATGCTTGTGTGGCAGGATATGCCCAGCGGCGGAACGAAACAAAACCTGATTGTAACGCTTGCGTTGCCGTATAGCGGCAAAAGAAATGTAAAAGACAGCCGCTACGGACTGTTTTCACGCAGACAAAAGATAAGCCGTGACGCCTTTGAAAAGGAATACACGGAAATGATCGGCACTTTGTACAACTGTCCGTGCATTGCTATGTGGGTGCCGTTCAATGAGGGTTGGGGACAGTTTGATGCAAACCGCATTGCCGCACTTACAAAACAAATCGACGGCACACGCACCGTTGACCACGCAAGCGGCTGGCACGACCAGGGCGGCGGCGACATCCACAGCATGCACGTCTATTTCAAAGCGACCAGACTGCACAAGGACAAACACAACCGCGTCACCTGTCTGACGGAATTCGGCGGTTACAGTCTGCCGATATCGGGACATATATTCAACACGGAACGCGAGTACGGTTACAAAAAGTTTGACGACATCGAGCAATACAACATTGCCATTGCCGACTTGTACAAACACGACGTGATAGACCTTGTACCCGAAGGACTGTCGGCAGCGGTGTTTGCGCAACTTTCCGACGTGGAAGACGAGGTAAACGGACTTGTAACGTATGACAGAAAGGTGCTTAAAGTGGACGAAACGCTGATGCAAACGCTGAACGGGCAGATCCGCATTGGCAAAGAATGGATTTGATTTGAGGCGGCGTATATTGGCGCATCTGGCGACTACGCGCTAATCCGACCAAACGCGCGGTGACGGGTGTACGCAGTCAGCGCATAAATACGCTTTTGTGCTAACACCCGAAATCCACACCGCGGTCGGACTTCCAAGGATGCGGCTGCTCGCCGCATCTAACAGACTTTCGCCGGGGTGTCGCATTCCTCGGCATCCCCCGCAAGGGCACTCAGCCCGGTACACGCCCGTGCTTCGTGGCGTAATCAATATACCCAATATACTGTTGCCATTATCTGCACCAATCTACGCCGCCTCAACAGTGAGCGTCGGTTATAATTGCTACAATTTGCAAAAACAAATATAATCACAATACAAAAATATGAACGATAATTACTACATGCGGCTGGCAATGAAGCAAGCCGGGGCGGCGGCGAAAGAAGGCGAAGTTCCCATCGGCGCGGTAATCGTAAAAAACGGCAAAGTGATTGCGCGCGCACACAACAGGCGCAATGCGTCCAAAAACGCCGTCGGACACGCCGAAGTACTTGCCATACAACGCGCCTGCAAAAAAACGGGCGATTGGCGGCTTAGCGGTTGCACACTGTACGTAACGCTTGAGCCGTGCGTAATGTGCCTCGGGGCGTGCTACAACGCACGACTGCCACGCGTCGTGTTCGGCGCGTATGACCTTTCGGGCGAAGGCTGCGTGCAGCTTGCAGAGCAAATCGGAACAACACTCAACCACCATCTCGAACTTTGCGGCGGCGTTGAAGAAGAAGCGTGCAGCGACATGCTGACGGAATTTTTCAAACAAAAACGGCAAAAATGACAACGACGAAGTACACATCCGACAACAATGAGAAAACTTGCAAAATTTGAAAAAGTAACATTCGCTCGGTTTGCGCCCCACGGAAGCGAATCGATTTACAACGACATCAGACTGCCGCGCCGCGCAACCGCCAGAAGTGCCGGCTACGACTTTTTTGCACCGGACGACATCACGCTCGAACCGGGGCAAACCACCACCGTCGCAACCGGAATACGCGCGCTTATGCCCGACGATTGGTGCCTGCTGATTTACCCTCGCAGCGGGCTTGGTTTCAAGTACAAACTTCGGCTTAACAACACTGTCGGGGTAATCGACGCCGACTACGCCGACAGCGACAACGAAGGACACATTTTTGTGCGAATGACCAACGAAAGCGACAAACGACTGGACATTGTCAAAGGCACTGCGTTTGCGCAAGGCATATTTACACTTTACCTGCTGACTGAAGACGACGACGCAAGCGCGATTCGCAACGGCGGACTGGGATCCACCGACGGCAAAAAATAAAACGGAAACAACTTGCGACAGAAATGCAAATATCCGTATTCCGCCGTGCTGTGCGTGTTTCGTCATGCAGACTGTAACTCGGTACGCCTACGACCGCAAAAACAAAAGACACTACAAAGGAGTAAATCGTGTTTACCGTATTTATCAAGTTGTACATAAGCGACAAATGCAACAAGGACTGGCTTACTTCCAATGCGCCGCAACACAGCAAAGCCGTAAAAGAACTTAAACAGTTGGCACAGGAATTTGACCGCAACCTGCACTTTGCCGTCATTCCGTCGTCGACCGTCGAGCGCGGAGAATCCTTTGCCGAAGTTTTGTACGAAGGCGACATGCCCGACGACCTGCAAGTCAACATCGAGTCCACAGCAAGGTTGCTCAGCCAGGACGCCACGCAACAGACGGAGGGTATCCGTTTTGTGCTTAAACTGGTAGACACCAACCTTGACATAATGTATGTGCCGGTCAAGTAATTTTTTATTTTACCTAACGTAAGTTACAGCGGCAAACAGAATACTTGTCACGCAACTCAATACAACACCAAAGAGACGCTTTGCTGTATTTAACTACAGAAAGCGTCTCTTTTAATATTATTAAAAGTGTGATAAAGTTGTACTTAAACAATTGGACAAGTACAAACGCCTAACAGCAAAAGCCACATCTACCGCCAGGCAAAACGTCCACTCGAATGGACGAAAAAGGACAACACGGATATTGTCGATAATGTCAGACGAAAGCTTTTGTGTTTCCCTTTTCCATCACGATTTTTTACCTGACAGCGGTTATGCGTTAAACAAACCCTCGGTGTTTATGCGATATTTCTTACGCTTTTGCCGTCCGCGCCGTAAATGATTGCAGAAGCCCGTTTACCGCGTTGTTTATTTTCCGTTGCTGTTCCACGGTGCGTTTTTCCGACAGCCCCATTGAGCGCAGAATGTCTGCAACTCGCATGAGAGCAGACTCGTCGGGGGATTTTTTCGCAATGCGGTTTATTTCGCGCACGCTTTCGTCAATCGGCGTTTTACGTTCGGGCAGGTCTGCACGTCGGTTGAGTAATGCCACAAATTTGGCAAACAATCTTTTTGCACGTAACGCTTTGGCAATATTGGCATGACGAATTAAAACAAAAGCATGCACCGCTACCGAGACATAAAGCAACGAGACAAGCAGGTAACTTGTACGCAAAGTGTCCGGCACAAAAGCAACGACAAACAAGACAGCACAAAGCGCAGAGCAAACAAAGGGAATAATCGACACAAGTCTGCGTTTAAGCGGTACAAACTCGAATACGTCCGACGGTTTTTCCGCACTGCCGCCAAGAAACGCACGCCACTGCCGACGATATTCTTCGGGCAACTTTTCCGCGCCTGCAAAGGAAGCATTGGGATGTGCCAGCATGTCCGACACCGCAGCGTTAAATCGTCTGTTTTGACGGCGATACCTGTCTGCAATCAGATTGACGACAGCAAACAAAACAAGTAGTACAAACATCCCGATAGCAAAGAAAACATCATACGTATTAAAAAATTCGATACATTTTGCAAAATTCATAACAGCAACTCCGTCATTTTAGTTGCTTTGATTTTCGCCCGTTTTTACTGACGATATACACCGTTTTAATTAAAAAACACAACTCTTTTACCAAACTTTACGCACACGCGGCAAAATACCACGTTTTTAACATTTACATTTCAACAGACGCTTTGAACTGACGTTTTAATACAATGATTTTTACCGCGTTCGATGCAGTTTGATTCCTCACAGGACCTCTTACGTATATTCGAGCGAACTTATTTCCTGCGAAGAATAAAACAAACGAGCGGCAAACGTTGCCAAACTTACAACCAACCGCCACCTCACAGGCAAAAACGGTCGGCAAAAGTGAAACAAACAACCGACTACGCACAAATATTAAAGGACGATTGCAAAATACTGCAACCGTCCTTTTCGTTATAATTATTTTTTACTCGTCAACTTCGGCGAAGCAACTGCCGCCGATGAACTCACGCAGCAGCGAATTGCACGGCACCCATTTGTCGTCCATATCCTTGAAATACTTGAGGAATTTAATCAAGCGATTGGCGGTAATGTAGTACTGACTGTCCGACGGCACTTCGCGCAGGGCAGGCAGGGCGTATTTTTTCAGCACACACAACTCGTAGGTGAGCGCGGAATTGTACACGTAGTTGCAACCTTCCTGGAATGGGTAAATCCACTTGAACTCGCCGCGGCGCACGGAATGCCACATTTCAAGGGTACGTTCCGCACTGGCACCGCGATACTTCTTGTCGCGCACTATACGGCGCAGCAGGCGGATGTCCGTGTAACTGATGGGGTTGTGCATGTCGAGGTTCATTTGGAACTGCGGCGCAATGTAAATTTTGTACTTCTGGTACTTGGGCACAGAGTAACTAAGCGCGTCGTTGAGCGCATGTATCCCCTCTATTATTATGGGCGTTTCGGGCGAAATCTTTGTCGGGATGCCGTGTTCGGCGCGACCGTTGCCGAATTGGTAAACGGGCAATTCCACCTCCTCGCCTGCGATAAGCGCGGTCATTTGCTTGTTGAACAACTCTACGTCAAGGGCGTTGATGTCCTCGAAGTCCTGCACGCCGTGTTCGTCATAGGGGATGTCTTCGCGGTTTTTGTAGTACATGTCCAGCGAGATACGCAGCGGCGTAATTCCACGCGCCATAAGCTCGATACGCAAGCGATTACTGAATGTCGTCTTTCCACTGCTGCTGGGACCTGCAATGCAAATAAGTTTGATGTTTTCGATGTCTGACAAAATCTGACTGCCGAGGTCGTGCAGCATGTCGTTGTGCAGAGTTTCGTTCATGTTGATGAAGTCCACCTCGGTGGCTTCCGTCACGTGTGCGTTTACGCCGGAAATAAGGGCGGCATCGCACAACTTCGCCCACTTGTAGGCACGCTTCTGCACCTTGCTGAACGTCGGTTCGTCCTTGAATTCGGGAATTTCGCCGTTCATTTCGTAACGCGGATACTGGCACACAATGTTGCCGTCGTACACAAACATGCGGAAACGGTTGATGTAGCCCGTACTCGGCACCACGTAGCCGTACATATAGTTGACGTAATCGCCACACTTGTGGAAGTGACAGATTTTTTCGGGGCGGTACTGCAACGTGAGAGCTTTGTCCAGGTCGCCGTTGGCCACAAACATGTCGTAAGCGTCGGTTTTGCTCATTGACATGCGTTCAAACGGGAGGTTGAGTGCGACAAGTCGGCGCATTTCGGCGGTCACCGCTTCAACCATTCTGCCGTCGGGCTTGACGGACGGGGACATAATCGTCACCATAAGCGAACGTGAAACGCCGTAACAAATTTTGATTTTGTAGTCGGGGTACACGTTGTGGAACGCCATTGCAATCATGTAGCGCAGACTGGTTTCGTAAACCTTGACTGCGTCGGCGTCCTTGAGGTCAAGCAACTGCACGTCACAGTCAAAACTGAGTTCGTAACTCAGCTCGCGTAAGCGGTTGTTGACCTTGGCGCAGACGTAACGTTTGTCCGGGTCGTCGACAAGGCTTAGTATCGTCTGTTTGTTGTCAAGCGTAAAATGTTTGTTTCCGATATTTACAGTATACATTACTGCCTCCGTGAATGTTGTTTTTGTAGTCGATTCGGGACATTTCCGATAAGAATTTACCTTTGGTTAATTTAGCCATCTCCAATAATTTTTGGCACCCGAGCGTGCGCGATTAGAATTACAGCCGTAAACTATTTTTAACAATAAACCAATAGTGGTCAAGCCGCGGCTTGTGACGGCGGCTGATTGTGCGTTAAACGCCGCTTACCGAACCCGAAGAAAAGCACGGCGATATGTGCATTACACATTTTGCAAAGCCGTTTTTGCAATTTGCCGCTTCTTTATACGGGTACAACCTTGAGCCGTTGATTGCACATGTATTGCCGTATTTTTGCGGTAGTTTCTATAATATATATAATTAAGTATTAGTATTATACACTAAAAAAATAAAATGTCAATAGTCATTTTAGATTTACGACGGCATTATTTGACACATTTTCAGCGACGTTGAACATGAGCGCAAAAAAATTGCCAATTGTACGAAATTTGTTTCGGTATGGTTAGTTTATTTTTCAAAATTGTTTTGTATTTTTGAAAAGATTCTATAAATGCAATTATAAAATTATGTCATCCTGAGCGCAGTCGAAGGAAATTCCCCCAATGAAATGAGGGAAATGTCGCTGACTTTCAAGCGACAAAAAGGGTGCGTTGCGCGTGTGAGCAACCCCCGGAAAGGGACATTTCGTCTAATGTTGTTTGTTGAAATTATATCCAATTACAGCCCTAAGGTACCCTTCCGGGGGAGCACGGAGCGTGCACCTGCTAAAACGAAGAAAACACCGTTAGTTATTTGGTAGGAAAAGTAAAATGATTTACGCGACAAAGTGAAATTTCGACTACACTTCGTTCCGCTCAACATGACATATTAAAAAAATTACCCCTATATTTTTTTACCACAAAAAAATTTCACACGTTTTGGGGATATTAAAAGTCTGTTCGATAAAGGACAAAAAAGCACAAAAAAAATATTTACAACACCCTCGACACGTCGGTTTCGGCGCAAAAAAAACGAAGCATGTCGTTGTGACATACTTCGTTTATCTGCAATAAAAACTTACTCTGCGTCCGTTGTTGTTTCGGTAGCGGCAGTTGCTTCGGCTTCGGCAGCCGCTTTTGCAGCCTTACGCTTTGCACGGGCTTGTTCCTTCTTGTAGGCCTTTTCGTCCTCGATTGCTTTGACGGCAATTTCCATCGTAGCCTTGGCTGCGGCAAGAGTCGCTTCGTCAAACACCTTCAATGTCGTGGGAGCCTGTTTAAGTTTAAGTTTGTTGTCGCTCATGTAGTTGCGCAAATCGTTGTTGGCAATTACAAATTCGCACACGATTACGCCGCGCTTGATGAGCAGGCGAACGATACGATTTTTGCCGACCTTGTACTCTTCATAGCGGTCGTTTTTGAAGCAACGATTGCCTTCCACTGCAGATGCCGTTGCGACAATCTGACCGTAGTAATCCTTAAGTTCGTCGGAAAGAGCGTCGTACTTCTGCGACAAAGTTTCCTTAGCAGCAGAAAACGTAACCGAGTCGCCGTTAAGTTCCGCTTCCGTTGCTTCGTCTGCTTCGGTTACTTCTTCCGCAGATACTTCTTCGGCGGTTTCGACTGGGGTTGATTCCTCCACTTCTTCGGCAACAACCGCTTCGGTTGCGGCTCCGTCCTCTTCGGCGGCCTCAGTCGTTTCGGCTACTGCCGCGGTTGCCGCTGCCTGCTCCGCAAGAATACGTTCGTCCTCTTTGGTTACGCGGTGAAGGACCGTGATCACGGCAACACCGGCTGCTACTGCTACTGCAAGTAACAAAATCAAAATGACTAATTCCATGTTTCCTCTCCTTGTATTTTACTGTTGCAAAGACAAAATTGTGACTGTTTTGCCGAAAAAAGTAATACGTACAGACTTTTTGTCAACATTGCACATGCCTCTGTTTTGCTTAATTATATACCCTTTTCAAAAATTCGTCAATAGTGATAAAGACAATTTGTTATTTTTTTTCAAAAATTTTCTGTATTTTGTGCCGATTCTACCGTTTTAGCACAAAATATAGGGTACTATTACACGCATAGTACCCTACAAAACAGAAAACGTTATTTTGCCATTTCGGCTGCTGACGTTATTTATCGAAAAAGCCGCACCGTTACTCATTTTTGATTACACAAGGCGGTTTTGCGAATTGCGTCGGACAAAACAAAACGTTGCCGTTACAAGCAAAGAATATCGTCAATAATGCCGTAATCCTTGGCTTGTTGCGCGCTCATCCAGTTGTCGCGTTCGCAGTCGATGTGCACTTCTTCGGGCGTTTTGCCCACGTTTTCGGCAATTATGCGTTCCAATTCGCTGCGGGAAGCGAGGATGTTGTCAGCCATTTTGCGCATTGCCGTTTCCGATTTGTAACTTCCGCTACGCGTGTTGATAAGCGGCTGGTGAATAAGCACTCTGCTGTGCGGCAGCGCGAAACGTCTGCCCGGCTGTCCGCAACTAAGCAGAAACGCGCCCATACTTGCAGCCATACCGAAACACACAGTCGAAACAGGCGCTTCGATATGTCGAATAACGTCATAAATTGCCAGGCCGTAATCGATACTGCCACCCGGCGAGTTGATGTACAGGCTTATTTCGCTTTTGTGGTCCTCGTTGTCGAAACTCATCAGGCGCACTATCACATCCAATGCGCTGCGTTCGTTCACTTCGCCGCTTAAAATGATAATTCTCGGATCGTCCATTTCCCTTTCCTCCGCAGTTTGTCACAAAAAATCAAATACATATGCATTTTTTGCCGACAAGTGTCAGTCGATAATGCTGTCGATAAGTCCGTATTCCAACGCCTGCTCGGCAGTAAGATCAAGCCCTTGCTCGATGTCGTAATGAATGCGGTCGGGTTCCTGTCCCGTGTGCAGCGAAAACAGCTGTTCCATAACTTCGCGTTCCAAACTTACCTCACGCGAGGCAATGGCTATTTCCGTTTGCTGATTTGTGCCTGCATGCAACGTGCCATAAGGCTGCTCGATGTTGAATGTGCAGTGCCTCAGGGCGAAACGCGAACCCTTTTTGCAGCCTGCCAGAAGCAACGCCGCGTAGTTGGAGACCGCGCCCATTCCCACACCCGTAACGGGGTTTGGTATGCTGCAAATGGTGTCGTAAATTGCCAGCATGTCGAGGTAGTTGCCCCCGTAACTGCCGATAAACAACTGAATCGGCTCGGTGTCGCTAAGCGCGCTTAGTTGCAACAACTGAAACACAATGTAACTGGCTGCGTCGGTGTCGATGTAGCCGTTTACAAGTATAATTCTGTTTTCGGTAAGTTTTTTTTCAAGGTCGGTTGCCAAAGTAAGTACCTCCGAGCGCGTTTTCATACGCATGTTGCCACCGCTGACATTCCGTCGAGCCGCACACTTTTATGTCCTTATTGTACCATACAAAATAAACGCCGTCAACAGTCATTTTTGACCATCGACGGCTAAAACGTATAATCATTTTAATTTGTTATGTCTGGTAACAATGCAGTCGATTGCACTACTTGTTACTTTTTACGCGATTGCAATTTACGCACAACATCTGACAGTTTGCAAGTTCCGTTTTTCCGCCCTTGCTCCACGGCGTAATATGGTCGGCATCCATTTCAGACAATTCAAAATGTTTACCGCATTTAGCACAAATCCCGTTTTGCTTTTCGTAGCAAGTTCTCTTTTGCGTTGCAGTGAATTGCCTTATGTTAAGATACTTTTCATTGCCCGTCAACACGTAAGCATATATACCTTTTTTATTTGTAACGTCGTCGTCAGCCATCAATTCGGCGATCTTACTTTCCAACGCGTCGGTATCGTAAAGATTGTTTCCGTACTGGTCGTAAAGAGCACCCCAGTCTATACCTTTCATTTCTTTACGGTACACTGTAAACATTGTTTTAACCCACTCTATCACATTGCGGAAATACGTCCATAGTTCGTTTGCGTTGTAACTATGTTGATTTTTTGCCATGTAGTCTTCAATGTTTCCATTGCTTTTCCATCTGAGGGCTGTTTCAAGAAATTCCTGTCGTAAAGGCTTGCCATTTACATAATCTTTGGCAAGATTGTACGCCGCGCAATTAGTTTTGCTGAAATACTTTTTCGCACTTTCAAGCCACGTACCCGTATATGTTGCGTTGCGTAATTCCTGCTCTGTAAGCGGCTCACCTGCAATGTTGATTATCCTGAACCACGACAACTTTTCCTTGTCATTGCCCTCGCAAACATATACAAGCAGTTTGTAATTCAAAATAGTTTGCTTTTCAGTATCGGTAAGATTGTAAAAATACTTTTCGTTCAGCGAAAAATCGCCGTTTACATACTTACAAAAACTAAGCGTGCGTTGTTGTCCGTCCAACACTTCGTACTCGCCATCGTTGTTTTTTACCCAGTACACTACGTTGAGCGGAAAACCTTTATTTATGGTTTCTATAACGGCATTGCGCTGCTTATCCCCGTAGATAAATTCACGCTGATACTTCGGACGTATGTTCAGCATACCGCCGTACCCTACTACGCCCTCTTCGTTGTTGTCAACGTAGCCTTGACAAACTTCGCCGACAGTAACATCCATTAACTGTATTTTCATTGTTTTCTCCTTATCAAAATGCGTGCGTATTTTGTTTTTCCGCCTACAGAGAGTCTGCCGCCGACAAGCAATTCCGTCGGTACTGTGTAGCGGTCAAGCCCTATTATCTCAAATTGTTCGGGATTGTACCTGTCCAAAAACGTGATAGGCACACCCATTATGCCGTTACACCTTCCGGCGCACGAACAGGCGTTTGTATTTTCGTTCGCCGCCGACAAGCGGTTGGGCAATTCCGCTTTGCTCGTCCCACAGTCCGCAAGAGAAACCTTTTCCTTCACTTTCGGTTGCACCGACGATTTCAAACTGTTCAGGGTTGAATTTGTCGAGGAAGGTGATTGGTACGCCCATGATTCCGTTACACTTTGCGACGGATGACAATTCTGAAGTACGGCGTAATTGTCCTTGTCTGTCTGTCTGTC
>ERZ1673738.807-NODE-807-length-52296-cov-13.418847_pt1 | contig 52296 bp, 48 predicted proteins | sample MGYA00580198_ERZ1673738 | MGnify/ENA primary metagenome ERZ1673738 (study PRJEB41218, sample SAMN15661784) | gut metagenome | host: Homo sapiens | place: Canada: London | collected 2015-08-20/2019-03-30 | study: EMG produced TPA metagenomics assembly of...
CCAGTGGCGGCTTTCCCCGAAACGGAGCTATTCGCCAAAAGCATTCGCCAAATCTTTTTTGCTTGCGCTTGCTGCCGAAAGGTATTGCATATATTTTTCTTTATCGAAGCGCGGAATGCGCTTTCGGTCAAAAAAAAACAAAAATCAACCTCAAAAAGAAAGTATCCCAGGTTCGCCGCAAGGCGGATACGGAGCAAAACAATATGAATATCACAGTAAAAGACCTACTCGACGCGGGCGTGCATTTCGGCCACCAGACCCGCCGCTGGAACCCCAAGTCGAAGCCCTATGTGTACGACCACCGCTCGGGCGTCTCAATAATCGACCTCGAAAAGACCTATGCCCAGCTTGAAAAGGCGGCGGCGTTCATAGAGGAAACGGTCGCGGACAACAAGGACATAATGTTCGTCGGCACCAAGCGCCAGGCGCAGGAAATTCTGCGCGAGGCCGCCGCAATGTGCGGAATGCCGTTTTGCGTAAACCGCTGGCTCGGCGGTACGCTCACGAATTTCGAGACCATTCTCACCAGCCTCAAAAAGTACAGGAAGTTCCTGAATATGGAAACTTCCGGCGAGCTCGACAAGCTCTACGCAAAGGAGGCCGCCGCAATCCGCCGCGAAATGGCGCGCATGGAGCGCAACTTTGAAGGCATAAAGGACATCTCCAAGCTCCCTGGCGCACTGTTTGTCGTAGACATCAAGAACGAGGAAATCGCGGTTTCCGAATGCCGCAAGCTCGGCATACCGGTCGTCGCGATGGTCGACACGAACTCCGACCCGTCGCTCGTGGACTATCCCATTCCCGCCAACGACGACGCCGTAAAGAGCATACGCCTCATCACGGAAATCGTCGTTGAAGCCGTACAGAACGGCCTCAGCCGCAGGACTGTGCAGCCCAAGAACCCGCAGATAATCGGCAAGGCGGAAGTCCGCCCCGAAGCCGAAGCGCAGGTTGAATTCAAACAAATCGACGTCGAAAAAGTCGAAGAACCCAAGGCATAACTTATGGAAATCACCGCTAAAATGGTAAGCGACCTGCGCGCGCGCACGGGTGCGGGAATGATGGAGTGCAAAAAAGCCCTCGTCGAAGCGCAGGGCAACGAGGAAACCGCCATCGAAATCCTCCGCAAGAAGGGCGTCGCAACCGCCGCTAAAAAGGCGGGCCGCACGGCCGAACAGGGCGTCGTCGAAGCCTATATACACTCCAACCACAAGGTCGGTGTGCTGATCGAAGTTGCGTGCGAGTCGGATTTCGTCGCCAAGAACGAGGATTTCCGCGCTTTCGTCCGCGACCTGTGCATGCACATCGCAGCGGCCTCCCCAATCTGTATCAAGCGCGACGAGGTTCCCGCCGAGCTCGTGGAGAAGGAGCGCGAAATTGCAATGGCGCAGATGGCGGAAGACAAAAAGCCCGAGGCCATCAAGCAGAAGATTGTGGACGGGAAAATCGATAAGTTCATCGCGGGCGTCGCCCTGCTTGAACAGCCGTTTGTCAAGGACGACAAGCTCACAATCGAACAGCTGCTCACGCAGAAAATCGCCACTATCGGCGAAAAGATAGAAATCAAGCGCTTCACCCGCTACCAGATTTAAATGCAATCCGGATAAAATCTCCGGATTTCCGCCCGCCCGTTGAAAAACGGACGGGCTTTTTTGTTTCCCCGCCTGCATGCTTTGTACCGGCTCCCGCGCAACCCCGCTCTTCTTGTGAGTTTCAATCCGGTGGAACCGCCGCCCAAAATTTCCGCCGCCAAACACGGGCATTGCACCACTTTCGCGCCCCCCCCCTCCCCTTAACGCCGCGCGCCCCGCGGGCGGCGTAGTGTCTGCAAAATTCTCTTACCGCCCCGTTCCTAAAAAAACGCGCGCATTAGTATTGACAAGTATATACAATATATAAAAATGCCCACCTCATTTTCTAAAAGCCATGAAGTCGGATAGAAAAACGCGCGGTTTCCGCAACGCGCATATGCATGCGCCCGCGCGACTTTTTGCAACGGCCGCCGCCGCGTTGTTCACGGCCTCGTGCGCGGAGCTCGTCGACAACCCGATAACATCCACATACCTGCTTGCTTCAAGCTCGCCGACAGCAAAGGCGATATACATAAAGTCTCTCGAAGCCAAACAAAAATCAATATCCGAAAGGAGAAGAAAAATCGCCGAAGCGAGGGCGAAAATGTACGATTCGCTAAACAACAACGATCTGCGGGAGGAAGCCGTCAAACTCTCTGAAAAAAATCCCCGCGACCTGACGGCCGCAGAAGCGAAGCGGCTCGCTTTCTTGTGTTATACTCTTTTAAGAGACGGAAATCCCGAAGAAGCCAACAATACGGCAATATGCTATTATATACTGGCGGGAGGAAAAGGGGATCCGGAAGGATACTACGCCGCCGCCATAATATTAAAATTTTCCACTGCAAACAAAGACGCCAAATCAATCCACTATAAGCTTCTGATGTACATGGCGGCAAAATACGGCTCCGACAAGGGCAAAGAAGAATGGGAAAAAGTAAAAAAGGAAGATTTGGAAGAAATAAAAAAAAACGATCCGGCTTTCGCGAAATACGACACAAAGACATTAGAGGAGTTTCAAAAGGAAATATTCCAAAGACTGGAAAAAGAAGAATTCAGGGCGGATATAAACAGGGTTCTAAATCTAAGAGACATAATACAAAACGAACTGAAATGACGAGAGCCGTTTTCGCAATGGCAATATGCCTTCTCCTGTCGGGATGCGCGCCGTATAATCAAAGTTATTGGAGCAGATACCCGGAATACGGAGAATGCGACGACTCTTTCTACGCCCGGCTGCGCGAAGAGCTGCTATACAGGCAGCTGTCGGCGCCCAGATATAACAACGGGTTGAAAATGAACGCCTACGGCCCGGGAATACACGCCGACCAATGCGGGAGGGCTGTGAGGGTCGTTCCCGTTCAATAAAAGGGGGAATCTGCCGCCTTCAATTTTAACTGTCAAACACGCAAATTCCCCATTTTTCTTGAACGCCGCCGCGCCGGAATGTAAGGTCTCGCGCATGAAAGGCGCAATGCCCGCATTGATTTTATCCTTCTCCCGCGCAGTCCCCGGGGCGTTCAAAATCCGCGTAGAGCCGTTAGGCGGAGAGAAGCGGCGGAAAGTTGCCGCGGCATTCGGATACCGCATAGCCTTCCCCGCCGGCGCCAAAAATTTCCGCCTTCCGAAAAACAGATTCGCCAAGCGGGTTTCCCCGCTAACGTTATCCTCGGAAGGCGGAAACCTATGGTTGGCAAATCCGTTCTCTTTCAGGGTTGAAAACAGCGCGCCCGCGTTGGAGCCGGAAAAACTCCCGGCGCGCGGAGGCGGCGCGGGAATTCCCCCGAAGCGCGTTTTTAAGCGCGCAAAAAAACCGCTCTCCGCCGAACGGGGAACTTCCGCAGAAAATATTTTTTACCGAACGGCGCGCAATCGCCGGATTAGAACCCGCCCGCAACCGGAATCGGGCGGGCATTCTGAAATGCGCCCGAACCATGCGCGAAAGGAGCCTCCCGCGCGGGCCATTCATTGCAGGCGGCGGATGGGACGGATATTGCGGAATGCCGAAATTCGGGGCGGACAAATTTCCGTATTCCGAGGAAAACGCGCCTGCCTTCCCTTCACAGACATTCCGAAAGACATGCTGAACCCGCGCCGACAGAAAAACTGCCGCATTTAAATTATGAAAAAAACCATATACAGTATCGCCGCGTCGTCCGCCGTTATCATTGCGTGTTATGCGCGCGGGGCGGAGGCCGACATCACCGCAAAAATCGACCCCGGGAAAACCTTCCAGACAATAGACGGATTTGCGGCCTCGGACGCGTGGAGCGGAAACTTCATCGGCAAGTTTTTCGCCGAAGACAAAAAGGAAAAGCTCGCAAAATGGCTGTTTTCCCAAAAATACGGAGAGGACGGAAGCCCCGAGGGAATCGGGCTTAGCACATGGCGGGTAAACCTCGGCGGCGGAACATGGGAACAGGAGGGCGCGGACATAATCCCCCTCCAACGCAGGGCAGAATCGTTCCTGTCAAAGGACGGGAAATCCTACGACTGGTCCAAGGCGGCCGGCCAGCAGTACTTCATGAAAAAGGCAAAAGAGTACGGCTGCGAATCGTTTCTGCTGTTTTCAAACACGCCCCCCGTCCAGATGACGCAAAACGGCAAGGGCTACAAGGACGCCGCCGATTATAAATCCAACCTGCGCGCAGACTGCTATGACGACTTCGCCGAATACCTCGCGGAAGCCGCCGAACACTTCGTCAAGGAAGGTTTCAATATAAAGTATATAAGCCCCATAAACGAACCTTCTTGGAGGTGGTCGACAAACGCCCAGGAGGGGTGCCCCTACACCAATCCGGAAATCAAAAGGCTGGCCGTTGAGCTGGACAAGTCCATTCAAAAGAGAAATCTGCCGACAAAAATGCTCCTGATTGAGGCTACGCCGCTGGTGCGCCTATACGGCTACGAATACCGCGACAAAGCCAACAAAACGCCGGACAGGGATTTGCCCGCAAACCAGATTTACGCGTTTTTCGATCCGGACAGCAAAGATTATATAGGCTATCTCAAAACCCTTCCGAGAATCCTCACGGCGCACGCATACCATACGGACGAAGACAACGAAATGATGGTGGAAAAGCGCAAAAGACTTTCGGAAGAGTTGAAAAAATACGGCGTAAAGTTCCTTGAAAGCGAATGGTGCCTCCTCCCCGGGGTCGTCTGCAAGGACGGAATGCCGCAGAAAAATCCCTCCGATATGGATATTGCGCTTTTAATGGCAAAGCTCATACATTGCGATCTCACAATATCGGAGTCGCTGGGTTGGGGATACTGGAAGGCCTTTGAAATCGACGGCTCGCACGCGCTCACCGGAATTTCGCCGAAAGGCGGGGAAATCACCAAAGGCGGGGAAATCTTTGCCCGCAAAAAGCTATGGGTTTTGGGCAATTACAGCTTTTTCATCCGCCCCGGCTGGAAGCGCATATCATTAGAGGGCGCAAACGACCTCGAAAAGGTTTTCGCCTCCGCATTCGCATCGCCGGACGGAAAGAAAATCGCAATAGTTGCGGGCAACATATCGTATAATATGCAAAATCTGAAAATCGCACTTCCCGAAAATATGGCCTTGAATTTCCGGAAAGCCTCGCTATACCAAACGAGCGAGTCGGCCGCTTTGTCGAATATGTTTTCGCGGGAGTTTTCCGACAATTCCGGATTTGCGCTCGCTCCGCGCTCCGTATCCACAATTCTAATAGAAACAGAATAGCTTATGAAAAAAACAATACCGCACATCGCCCTTGTCGCCGCAGTGCTCGCGCCGCTTCCGGCGGCCGCCGCCATCGGCCAGATAAACGCCTCCGCGAATCTCGATAAGCAATTCCAAACCATCGAAAGCTTCACGGCCTCGGACGCGTGGAGCGGAAACTTCATCGGCAAGTTTTTCGCCGACGACAAGAAGGAAAAGCTCGCCAAGTGGCTATTTTCCCAAAAATACGGGGAGGACGGAAGCCCCGAGGGAATCGGGCTTAGCATGTGGCGCGTCAACATCGGCGGCGGAACATGGGAGCAGGAGGGCGCGGACATAATCCCCCTCCAACGCAGGGCGGAATCGTTCCTGTCAAAGGACGGGAAATCCTACGACTGGTCCAAGGCGGCCGGCCAGCAGTACTTCATGAAAAAGGCAAAAGAGTACGGCTGCGAATCGTTTCTGCTGTTTTCAAACACGCCCCCCGTCCAGATGACGCAAAACGGCAAGGGCTACAAGGACGCCGCCGACTTCAAGTCCAACCTGCGCGCAGACTGCTACGACGACTTCGCCGAATACATGGCGGAAGTCGCCAAACACTTCACGGGCGAGGGATACGCCATAGACTACATCAGCCCCGTGAACGAGCCGGGCTGGAAATGGTCCACCAACGCGCAGGAGGGCACCCCGTGGCTCAATCCGGAAATCAAGAGGCTTGCGGTCGAACTCGACAAATCGCTCAACAAGCGCGGACTGAAAACCAAACAGCTGTTGTGCGAGGCCGAGCGGATAGACTATCTGTACGGAAGCGACGCATACCTCGAAGGCCGCAGGAAGATAAACAAAAACCCCGCCGAAGACATGGCATGCGACCATATCCGCGCGTTCTTCGATCCCGACAGCAAGGAATATATCGGACACCTCAAATCTCTCCCGCGCAAAATCGGCGCGCACGACTACCATACGCACACGTCCAACGAGCAGATCGTCTCCACGCGCAAAAAACTCAAAGAATGCGCCGACAAATACGGCGTGCAATTCATACAGACGGAGTGGTGCCTCCTCCCGGGGGTGGCCTGCAAGGACGGCATGCCGCAAAAAAATCCCTCAGACATGGACATTTCGTTTTTGATGGCGAAGCTCATCCACACCGACCTCGCGCATGTCGACGCCCCGAGCTGGGGCTATTGGAAAGCCTTTGAAATAAACGGCGACCACGCCCTGACGGGCGTCTACCCCAAAGACGGCGACATCTGCCAGGGCGGAAACGTATTCACCCGCAAAAAATTGTGGACGCTCGGCAATTACAGCTTCTTCATCCGCCCGGGGTGGAAGAGGATAGAGCTAACCGGCGCGGACGACCTCGGAGGGGTGTTCGCCTCCGCTTTCGCCTCGCCCGACGGCAGGAAAGTAGCGGTAGTAGCGGCTAACGCTTCCTACGAGCCCGCCGACTTCGACTTCTCGCTCTCCGGCAAGGGGTCGGACGGATTGAAAAAAGTTTCGGCATTCAGGACGAGCGAATCTTCCGACCTCGCCAACCAGCACATCGACCCGAAATTCGACGGCAATCGGAAATTCAGGCTCGCTCCGCGCTCCGTGACCACCCTGCTCTTTGAATAGGAGCGCCTGCCCGCCAAGGCCGCCCCGCTGTTTTCGCGCCGCATTTTGCGCGGAAATTGCGGGGTGGCCTTAATTTTAACTGCCCCGTATTGGGCGAAGAATTCTAAAATAGAAAAGCCTATTCCGCAATCTTTGGAGTTGCCCCGTTTTTCAGCAAATCCATTTGCAAAACAGCATTCGGGAAATCTCGTCCGGCGGGAACGCTATTCATAATTTTTTATCCTGTTTGACGCAATGGCTTTTGATGCAGAACAGCTGCAAAAAAGCCCCAAGGAGCGAAACGCATTTGCATACACGCGCAGCCCTGAGGCCTTTTCTCGGCAAAACTAATTATCCAAGACATTGATACGTCGGGATATCGGAACGCTGCTTACAGCTTTCTCGATTTACTTGACGCAATGATTTTTGATGAAGAACGAGCACAAAAAAAGACCTCAAAGGTGCTAAGCGACCGTACGCGAGCAGTTTTGAGGTCTTTTTTAGCGGAGCTATTCGCAAAATAGCGTTCGTCAAACGTTGACCAGTAGGGACTCGAACCCCAACAAAAGGTGCCAGAAACCTTTGTGCTACCATTACACCACTGGTCAATTTTTAAAGCATTTAAGCATCCGGTTTTTTGGGGAATTGTCAAGCATTTATTTCCGTTTTTAATTTGACCGAAACCGAGATTTGCCCTTTAACTGTTTTTATTTCCGTATGTCCGCAAATTTCGAGAAGGAGCTTCTTTCGGCCGTCAACGCCGTTTTGTCCAATAACGGGCGTACGCCCGTCGATTCCCTCGCCGCCGACTCGGACCTGCGCGCGGAGCTGGGGTTTGACTCGTTTGACCTCGCGGAACTCACCGTACGTTTGCAGGCAAAGTTCGACGTAGACGTATTCGAGGGCGAAAACGCTTATACGCCGGCCAGGATTTTGGAAAAACTCTCCAAATAATATGCCCCTGCGCGACGCATCAGCGCAAACGTCTGCAAAACGGTTTGCGCAATCCGACATTTTCGCGCGCCCGCAAAGCACGCAAGATGCGATAAAAAAATGGAGCTGGTTTCCCCAAGATTCCGGATTTTAGGGATTGCCGCATATGCTGTATTCTGGCATTATGGAAACTTGAAACTGTTTTTTGCGGCTGCGCTGATTTAGCTCAAAAGGTTTGAGGAAGACTTAACAGGATTTAATTGGGCTTAAAAACCTTTAAAAACAGGGAGATTGCGGACGGTTGGAAGTTCTGTGGGGGATTGGTTTGAGGGAAAAAATCCGTTGGGGGCGATAATCCGCCGAAAAATCGAACGTTTGAGAAAAAACGGTTCTTAGCGGACAAATGGGAATCGGTTGCGTTGGGAGTTGGCTTGTCTGTGATCACACTCCGGAATATGCGGGCATATCGAAAAATATTCCGCCCGCGGTGAATCTGAAACCGCTATTCCGCAGTTAAAATTCATTTAGGACTAAAAAAGGGCCTGCAAGCGCATTACAGGATCCCATGAAACAGCCTTAAAAATTCCTGCAAGTATTGGGTGTAAGGAAGCCGCTTTTTATAAGTCCGGCCACCGTGTTTTCGGGGGTGTCCGTTCGGATTATTGAGCCGTCATAGGTCTCGCAACTTGCCGCAAGGACGCGCACAAATGCCCATGTGTCGGCCTCCGGATTAAGAGACAAGGCTTCCGTTGTCGCCCGATATTCTCCCTCCTCCGCGCATTTCGTATTTTGCCATTATTATCCCCTTTCGAACTTTTGTTTACGTTGTTTGTAGAATATCGTGCCGCTGTGCTGGCTAAACTCCACCGTCCCGTGCCTCCAATAAAGTAAACGGAGCAAAAGATTCAGTCACAGGCTTCTATATGGAACTTGGCGCGACGGCCGCGCGCATGGCGACGCATTTGCCTCCGGCCGTCACGGCGACGATACAGACGTTAGGGCAATAGGAAAAGCTTTCGGCGGCGATGCGGACCAACGGCGGAAGGGTGTCGGAGGCGCTGCCGATAATGCGGCAGTTTGCCTCCGACATACAATCTATTATGACCTGCGGCGACGGGCAGGTTCTCCGAATATAGGTATTTCCTCAAACGTTCGGTTTTTCTCCCCAAACCTTGCGATGCGATACAGCGCGCGGGAAATCTGCGGATAACCCGCTTCCGGCATGCAGCCGCCCGTAAAATTTTTCGGAGAAATCCGTCCCAAGATTTGCTTTATTGTGTGCGGCTATTGCCAGTAAAAGGATATAAGGGTTTCCGGCCCAAATCCGAAAAATTCCGCATACGCCGCAATTCCTTACCGTTTTTTCTCCGTTCTTTTTAAAATATCCGGCCTCCGGAATGTTATTCCGTCCTCCCCCAAACCGCGTTAAAAAAAGCGGCGCGCAAAATATTTTTTGCGCGCCGCCAACTACAAACCTTACAAACCGATATTAATTCAAATTAGAAAGCTCCTGTCCGGCGAGAATCGCGAATATTCCGTTTTGTTCGCTGCCGGACAGTTCCTTAAATATGGCCTTCGCCTCGTCGGCCTTGCCGCTCTGCGCTTTCGCGAGGCCGAGCAGGTATCCCGCCTGCGCGGAATATGCGGATTTTGCCGCGCTCTTGAAAATCTTTTCGAGTTCCGCCATGCCGTTTTCGGCGTTGCCGGCGGATATTGCGGATACGGCCGCCCCAATTTCGGCGCGTTGCGCAAGCGGATAACCCCCAAGTCCGCCGGCGGCCTGTGAATAAAGCTTCTCGGCGTCTGAATATTTCCCAGCCTTATACGCGGCGTCGGCATTTTGAAGAAGGGCGACCGCCGCGAGCGTCGTGCCGGAATTGTCGGCTGCGAACTTGGCGAGCTCTTCGGGAGAGGAAGCCGCGCAATATGCGGCTGCGAGGCTTTCCGAGGCGTTCGCCCTGTACATTTTCCAAGCCTGGACGCCGATGACTATCGCGAACGCCGCAGTTATGGTAAAGACTATGAAGTTGCGGTTCCTTTTCCAATAGAGCCACACCCTGTCTTCGAATTCGACCCCGTCAAGGTCTTCGTCGAGGATTACGGTCTTGCGCTCGTCCGCCGCGGGCACGCCGGCAAGTTCCGCTTCGCTCGGCAGGCTCGGCCTGTTTTTGGCGGCGTTGAGCGGGCCTTTCCTGAAAAATTTTTCGTTCATATTGCGCGGTATTCTTAAAGCTTGAAGTAAAGCCCCTTTTTTTGCGTCAATCAAGAATAAAACTCAGGCTTTTTGCTTTTTCACTTGCCGTTCCGAGGGGGCGGCGTATTTTTTACGCCATGAGAAAAACGGCTTTTCTTACGGTTGCCGCAACGTTTGCGTTGCTATCGACACTTGCGGCCAAAACATATTTCAAGGGCGTCTGCGACAAAGACGCGCTTTCATACAAATCGGGAGAGGAAATTGTATTTTCCGTGTCGCTGATAGAGGACGGAAAGCCCAAGGGCGGACAAAAAGTAAAATACGTCCGCAGGGGCGACGACGGGAAAACCGATTCGGGCGAATTCGTTTCCGCCACGGACAAGCCGTTTGTCTACAAAACATCTATCGCCGCCCCCGGGTATGTCCACCTAAGAATGGAGGCTGTCGGGGACGACGGAAAGCCTTTGAAGGACGCCGACAAGTTCGACGGCGGCGCGTGTGCGGATTTCGACAAAATAACGCCCTCCGCGCCGGAACCCAAGGATTTTGACAAATATTGGAAAGCCCGCAAGCGCGCCCTCAAAAAGATTCAGATGAAAGCCGAACTCACTCCCCTGCCCGACAAGTCGAAGGGAGGAATCGACGTGTATGAGATAAAAATCGACTCCGTCGGGGAGCCGGTGCGCGGTTATTTGAGCGTCCCCAAAAACGCGGCGGAGAAGTCGCTACCGGCGCGCGCGGTATTCCAGGGATACGGGGTTTCCGACATGCACTATTGGCCGATGGGCGACTGCATCGCCATATTCGTCTCGCCGCACAGCATGGACATGGGAAAGGACAAGGCGTACTACGACGGATTGAAGAAGGGGAGGCTCGCGGGCTTCGGCTTTGAGAAGGAGCTGCCCTCGCCGAAAGATTCCTATTTCGACGGAATGATTCTGCGCGATTTGCGCGCCCTCGAATACCTGCGCTCGCGTCCCGAGTGGAACGGCAGGGACCTCACGGTCTCGGGCGGAAGCATGGGCGGATTTCAGGCGATAGCAACCGCCGCTCTCGACCCGAAGGTGACGGGGTGCAAGTCGAGCATAACGTGGATGTGCGACCTCGGCGGGAAAGGAGCCGGAAGGCTCGGGGGGTGGCTGCCGGATTACCTGCCGAACCGCGCATACTTCGACAGCGCCAATTTGGGCAGGCGCATAAAGTGCCCGGTCGAAATAGACGCGGGACTCGGAGACTACACATGCCCTCCCTCGGGGGTTACCTCGCTTTACAACAACATTTCGGCGCCAAAAAAAATCGTTTTCACCCAGGGGCGGACGCACGGGTACACGCCTCCCGATTCCCCCGCGAAGTATTCGCGCTCCGAAGGCGCGGAGAAATAGAACTGCGGATTTTACAATGCGAAAGGCGCGGGGCTTCGGAACACCGCGCCTTTTTTTGCAGGATTGCTTCCGGCGGGCGTAAAGCGGATTCCCCTTTAAAGAGAGCGCCCGCCGCGCCATTCCGGAAGCGTAGGGAAATGACGGCGCGAATTGCGCGCGCCAATCCGAATCGGCGGCGGCGCATGTTTGCGCGCTTGCATTTGCCGGAACGCAAAATTTTCCAAACCCTGCGGGCAACGCCACTTCCGCCACCAAAAAAGGCGCGAACCCTTAGGTCCGCGCCGGCTAAAATTCCGCCTATTCGCTCGGGCTATTCTTTCGCCTGCCCGCCGCCGCCAAACACGCGGGCGGTCGCGTTCAGGTAGTCGTAGCCGTAAAAATTGTCGGGTTCGAGGTATTCGCCCTCTGTCCATTCGTTCCATGCATTCACGAATATGAGCTTGGGGTTTCCCGCGGGAATGTTTTTGTCAGCCCACGCTTTGGCCATGCGCAGGGTTTTTTCGTACTCCTTGGGGCATTTTTGTTCGCAGATTTCAGTGAAATCGCTTTGAGGGAAGCGCGGATTGTTGTCCCATCCGGTTGAGACTATCGGGAAGAACACCCCGAAGTCCTTTTTAAATTTGTCCCACAGCGGAATATTTCTGTCCCGCCATGCGGCGTAGCCACCCTTTCGAGAGCCGCCCCAGTTGTATGCGCTCATTGAATCGAAGCCATAGTATTCGGCGATTTCCCCAAGGGACGGATTTTCCCTGCCGGGGACGGGCGTTTTACTCGGAACATTCATCGCCATGAAATGCAGACCGTCAAATCCGGCCTTTTTGCATTCGCTTTCAAGAAATTCAAGCGCCGCCTTCGTCTTTTCCGGACCGCCGACGCCGCGCACGAAATTGCGCATAAGGAAAATCGCAAGCACCGGCTTGTTGGCGATCTTATAGTAGTTGGGCTTCTTAAAGTATTCAATGAAGCGCGGAACCAATACCTTCGTAAATTCGTCGTAGGAAACGTCCGCGCTCCAATTTATCTTCTCTTTTTCCGCCTTGCCTATTTTGTTGTTCCACAGGTTGTCGACGTCGTGGTTGGCCCACATAAGGAAGAATTTCATGCGCTCGTTATTGGGGGCTTTGAGAAAGCCGTCGTTCAGCGCGCCTTCAAGAAACGGCCTGTTCCGGTACCAATACCAGTCGTACATGAACACGTTGACTCCGGCGGCGAGGGCGGCGTCGATTTTACGCGCGACGGCAATCGGGTCGGCCTCGTTTTCATAGCCCCACAACGGGACAATCGGCTGTTTGTGCCCGTCGAATTTCGGCTTTGCCTCGTATACGTTTTGCCATTCCCCCGTGCCGTGCGGGAAAATCCCGAGCTCCTTCCAGCGCGGTTCCGGGTGGTAGGCGGGCCAGACTATCGCCGCCACGTCGTATTCAGATTTGGCGGAGGCCGGAATTGCGGAATTTCCCGCTTGCGGCGGGCACCGGACACCGCAAGATTCGGGAGTTTCCGGCTGCGACGCGCAGGCCGCTGCCAGCGCGCAAACTATCGGAAGAATGCAGTATTTTATCATATTGAAATCTTTGTTTTGTATTGAAAACGTTTTAATCTGCGCCCTCGAAATATTCAATACAAAAATTTTCCTAAATACGTTCCCCGAAAAACGGCATGGAACCCCCCGCAAAAAACGATGAGCAACACCTGCCATGGGAAACCCGCTTTTGTCAGGTTTACAGGAAAGGGGGAAGAGCGCGGTCCATTGCGCGGCAATCGCCGCATCTCCCCCTCCGCTAAAACGGCAATTCCATTCAGCGGCTGCCGCGCTCCGTGCACCCAATGCAACAGCCCCGCGGCAATTCGCGCCTGCCGCCGCAACGCGAATTTTTCCACCGGATAATTTTTAAGGAAGAGCCCGTCGCGCTTTGCGCCGCGCACGCGCGCCATTTTATATCCGCGCCCCTCAAAAGGGGGCTGCGCGGCAATCGAGACATGCGCGTATATTCCGGCGCGGAGGGAACGCCGCCCGGGCTCGCAACGGAATGCCGCGCGCACCCCTCCGGAGCGGAAATCTCCGCGGACGCACAGCCCTTGTCGAGACACCCGTCGGGCGCGATGTCGCCAAATCCAACTAATCCTCCACCCAAACTCGGCGAAGAGCGGCAAAATGCGAAAGCGGCGGCAGGCTCAATTTCTCCCTGTCCTCGTTTCCGCCCGCCCATGCGTCAAACTATTCCGGAAAACAGTCTTTAATGTTAATGAAACGGACGGTGGGGCAAAACAGCCGGAGAAGCCCTCCCCAAGAGCGCATTCCTTACAGAGAAAACTCCGCGAAAATCAAGCGCGTCCCCGCGCCTACGCGCCGCGGGAAAACCCGCAAACGAGGCGGACGGCAGACTCCACGCACTTCTCGCACGGCGTCTTGTGGACCGCCTTTATCTCGCGGCAAAACTGCGACCCGACAGCCTCCGCAAATTTGGCGCGCACATCATTTCCGGAGGAATCCGGACAGAGTTTCAGCGCCGCATGCAGCGATCCGCACACGCCCTCCGGAGCCTTTCCGCCGCCGCACTTGGCAAGCCCGGCAACTCCGTCTGCATCTTCGGGGCGAAACGCCGCGTAAACGGTCTGGGAACAATTATACGGCTTCCTGAACTTTGAAAGCGCGGCTTCTATTTTTTCATTTTCCATGGCAAAAAAACTTTCTATGCGTTGGCGACGGCTTCGTTTTGAAGCTTGCAAATGCGGCTTATTCCAGAGCGCGCGAGCGATACCAGCTCGGCGAACTCCGCGTCTGCGAAAGTCGACTCCTCGCCGCCCGCCTGGATTTCCACAAACCTGCCGGAACCCGTCATCACGATGTTGGCGTCCACGTCGGCGTCTTTGTCCTCCTCATAGGGCAAATCGAGCACCGCCCGCCCGGCGACAATCCCGACGCTCACGGCGGCCACAGAATCCGCAAACGGGTCTTCGGCAATCTCTCCCGCCTCCAAAAGTTTCTTTACAGCGAGCTTCGCCGCGACGTACGCGCCGCTTATAGAGGCTGTCCGCGTTCCCCCGTCGGCCCTTAGCACGTCGCAGTCTATCCATATCGTGATTCCCGGGATTTTCTCGAGATCCGCAACCGCCCTGAGCGAGCGCCCTATGAGACGCTGGATTTCCACCGACCTGCCGTCGGGCTTTCCGGCGGAAACCGCGCGCTGCTTGCGGGTCAGCGTCGAATACGGAAGCATCGAGTACTCCGCGCTGAGCCAGCCCTTCGGCGGGACGATGGAATTCATCCATGCGGGCACCCGTCTCTCGACGGTGGCGGCGCATATCACTTTCGTGTTCCCGAAGGACACGAGCGCGGAACCCGTCGCATTGGGAGCTATGCCGGGCTCGAATTTTATCTCGCGCAATTCGCCCGGCGCCCTGCCGTCGAACCGCAATTTCATTTCGTCGGAATTTTCCATTCGGCGAAAAAGTTTGAACAATCCGCGAATATTCGCCACAAAAAAATTCGCGCAATCGCAGAACGCGCGCGGGCAAACAGTGTCTAATTGAAAAAGGCGAAAAAAACATGCACTCGATACAATACCAAAACGCGGCGTCCCTCGCGTCGGAACGCTCCGAATTTATAAGAAAAGTATACATGAACCTCGCGCTCGGCTTTGCGGGATTTATCGCATTGGAGGCGTTTTTGGTCACGTGGCAACCCGCGGTCGACCTCGCACAGAGAATGGTTTCGGGCAACAACTGGCTGATAGTGCTGCTGGCGTTCATGGGGGTTTCGTGGCTTGCTAATTCGTGGGCCGCAGCGGGGGCGACGCTCGGCAAACAGTACGCCGGCTTCGCCCTCTACATAATAGCGGAAGCCATAATATTCCTGCCGTTGATAATTTTTGCGAACTCTTTTGCGCCCGACACGATTCCGCAGGCGGGAATAATAACGGCTGCCTTCACCGCGGGAATCAGCGCGTACGCGTTCTTTTCCAAGAAAGACTTTTCCTTCATGGGGTCGTTTCTGACCATTGCGTCGTTCGTGGCGCTCGGCATAATCGTCTGCGCGGTGCTATTCGGAATCCAGCTCGGTCTGTGGTTTTCAGCGGCGATGATAGTTTTCGCGGGGCTCGTCATACTCTACCAGACGAGCGTCATGATAAGGCGCTACCGCAACGACCAGTACGTCGCCGCCGCCCTCGGGCTGTTCGCCGCAATAGCCCTGATGTTCTGGTATATCCTCCAATTCCTGATATCCTCCCGCCGCTGATTTTCCACCTCCGCGCGCAAGGCAACAATAAAAGGCGGACTTTCTTCCGAAAGTTCGCCTTTTTGCCGAAAGCGCGGGAGATGCCGCGCATTGCCCCCGCCAAACAACGGGAATATCCCCTGCCAAAGAGCCGCCCGATTCAGCTGCCGGCGCATTCCGCGCCCGCGCTTTTCAGAAAATTGGAGTAGAGGCGCAATCCCCTGCTTTGGCTCTTTTCCGGATGGAACTGGCACGCGGCGAGGCTGCCAGCGGACACGGCACTGACAAACTTTTGCCCGCCGTATTCGGTGGTTCCCCAAACGATGTCCGCGCGGGGAGTTTCTACGTAATAGCTGTGGACAAAATAGAACTGGTCGGCGTCGGAGATTCCGTCCAAAAGCTTTTCACGGCGGCCGTCGCGCCGGAAGTCGACATTGTCCCAGCCCATGTGCGGCACTTTAAAGCCCCGCGGGAGGTTAAGCTTTTTGACAGATCCCTCGAAAACCCCAAGGCACTCTGTTCCCCCGCCCTCTTCGGAAAATTGGAAGAGCGCCTGCAAGCCCAGGCATATCCCGAAAAACGGCTTGCCGGCGGCGATCCAGTCGCGTATGGCGGAGTCGAATCCGGTCGATTTGAGGAGCTTCATGGCGTCGGCAATTGCCCCCTGCCCCGGGAAAACGAGCAGGTCGCCGGAGTCGATTTCGAGCGGCGAGCGGATCAGGCGCGCGCGCGCGCCCACCGCCTCCCACGCGCGCAACACGCTGCGCAGGTTGCCCATGCCGTAGTCTATTATCGCGGTGTTTCTGCCTTCGGACATGTCAGATTGAACCCTTTGTCGTTGGCAGCGCGCCGCCGAGCCGCGGGTCGATTTCCGTCGCCATGCGCAGGGCTTTCGCAAAGCCCTTGAACGCGGCTTCGGCCACGTGGTGCGGCTCGCCTCCGGAGAGCAGGCAAATGTGCAGGTTGGCGCCGGCCTCGTTTGCAAACGCCTGGAAGAATTCGCGGCATAGCGATACGTTGAAATCGCGCACGCGGGCGTCCCTGTCGCCGAGATCGTACACGAGGACGGGACGGTTCGAGAGGTCGATTGCCACGCGCACGAGCGTCTCGTCCATCGGGAGCAGGAAGAACCCGTACCTGCGGATTCCCGCCTTGTCGCCGAGCGCCTCGCGGAAGGCGCGCCCCAGCACTATGCCGACGTCCTCGACCGTGTGGTGGTAGTCTATGTCGATGTCGCCGGAAGCCGCGATTTTCAGGTCAAAGAGCCCGTGGCGCGAAAAGAGCTCCAACATGTGGTTGAAGAACGGTATGGAGGTCTCGATTTCGTAGGCGCCGGAGCCGTCCAGATTCAGCTCGACCGCCACGTCGGTTTCCTTCGTCTTGCGGGATATTTTCGATGCGCGCATCATTTGCCTTTCTTCCATGCGAGAGCCGCCGCTCGGAACGCCTTCATCTGTTCGGGCGTCCCCACGGTCAGGCGGATTGACTTGTTTACGCTCCTATCTTTCGGGAAATACCGCAAGAGTATTTTTTTGGAGCGCAGAAATTCGAAGAGCGAGGCGGCCGTTTCGGGCGACGGGGGCATGGAGTCGCGGCGCGGCTCGAAGAGTATGAAATTGCTGGAACTCTCGACGTAATTCCAGCCGATGGAGCCGAAAAACTTTTCGGTTTCGGCGCGCTCGGCCACGACCTTGCCGACGCATTCGAGGTGGTATGCGGCGTCTTTGAGGGCGGCGGCGCCCGCGGCCTGCGCGAGCCTGTCGAGGTTGTAGCTGTCGCGAACCCTGTCGAGAACCTCTATTACGGACGGGCGCGCGAAAGCCCAGCCGACGCGCATTCCCGCGAGCCCCCAGCCCTTGGACGACGTGCCCGCGACTATCAGATTTTCGTACTTTTTGACGAGCGGAACGGCGGTCTCGCGCGCGAACGGCGCGTAGGCCTCGTCCACGAGCACCATTCCGGGGAAGCTCTCGCATATTTCGGCAACGGCGTCGAGACCGAACCCCTTGCCCGTCGGGGCGTTCGGATTGGTGAAGAAAAATATGTTCGCCCCGCAGGAAAATATTTTTTCGAACGGGATTTTCAGACCCTCGTCAAACGGGATTTGCAGAATCTCCGAACCCTGCATTTTCGCGAGGACGGGATAGAGGGAATAGCTCGGGTCGATGGTCGCGATTTTCAGGCGCGAGTCCGAAAACGCGCGCACGGCGAGGTTGAGGACATCGTCGGAGCCGTTTGCGGCGAAAGCGTACTCCGCGCCGAGCCCGTAGTAGTCGGCAACGGCGCGCCTAAGTCCGGCGGACGACGGGTCGGGATACAGGCGCAGCCGCTCGCCGCCCTCGCCCATCGCCTCAATCACCGCCTCGCGGACGCGCGGGGACGGCGGGTACGGAAGCTCGTTGGTGTTGAGCTTCACCCAGCCGGAATCGGAAGGCTGCTCGCCCGGGGTATACGGGGCAAGCTTTTTCACGGCGGCGGAAATTTTGTCGCCGAGACAGAATTTACTTTTCATTTTCCATCATCCTTGCTTTGAGCGCGTACTGCGCTGGATTTTCAACGGGGTCGGCGCGCATTCCGCCGGGCAGCCGAGCGAGATACGGATCCGGCTTGCGCTCGAGGCTGAACGGCTCGTCCGGCAGGTTCTCCGCGTCGAGTTCGAGCTCGTCGACGGGGTCGAATTCGTCGAAGAACATGGAAATCCTGCGCGCCTCGTCTATGAGGAGCTCTATCGGATTTTTCGTCCTGAAATTTTTGTCGACATATTCCACGACATGCGGGCGGCGCATTTTTTCCCATTGCGCCCTCAGCTCTTCGACGCTCCTGCCGGAGGCGCCGGAGCGCCGCGAGAGCAGAACGCAGTCGGCGAAATGCGAGAGCATGTCAACATACTTGGCGGTCTGCTTCGGGAATTTTTCCGCCATTGAGCAGTCCACGACCGACCAGATGCGCGCCAGCCTTATCTTCCCGCCGCACGCCAGCCCCTTGAAGCTCTCGATTTCGTCGGCGAGGCTTTTTGAGGAATCGGCGAGGTAGAACACGCGCGAAATCTTCCGCGGGTCGAGCGCGCCGAGCTTTTCGGCTGCGTCCGCGGCGTCGGAATATTTTATTATTCCGGCATTGTCGGCTCCGGCTATGGCGGCGTCGAAATCGGACGGCGTTTCGCCCGACGACACGAAGACGGCGGAAAATTCGCCCTCCATTGAGCCGCGCTCAACGGCGTCCCATACGACGCCCCTGCGCCCCGAGGTCGGGGTTCCTATCACGAGATATGCGGGAATCTGCACGCGATGCCTCCTTTCAGAATTTCAAATGCGCGCCGAGCGGTTCAGAAGAAGCGCGTCCGCCGCGACCAAGGCCGCCATCGCCTCCACTATCGGAACGGCGCGCGGGAGAACGCACGGGTCGTGGCGGCCGCGGCCGACTACCTTCGCGGGCTTCAAATCCCGCGAGACGGTGTCCTGCTCTTTGGCTATCGTAGCGGTGGGTTTGAACGCCACCCTGAAATCGACGGGACGCCCCGACGTCATTCCGCCGAGCACGCCGCCCGCGCGGTTTGTCAGCGTCGTCACCGCGCCGTCGCCGCCGAGCGCAAACGGGTCGTTGTGCTGCGAACCGAACATGCGCGTTGCGGCGAACCCCGCGCCAATCTCAAATCCCTTCGTGGCCGGCAGGGAAAGCATCGCCTTGGCGAGATCCGCCTCAAACCTGTCGAATACGGGGTCTCCCAACCCCGCGGGCAATCCCTCTATCCGGCAGCGGACGACGCCCCCGACGCTGTCGCCCTCCGCGCGCGCCTTCTTTATGAACTCCGCCATTTTCGCGGCGGTCTGTGGGTGCGGGCACCTGACGGGGGAAGCCTCTATCTCCTCACGCGACGGGGTTTCGGAAACGGCGGGCATGGAAATCACGTGGACGCTCTCGACCCACGCGCGCACCGAAACGCCGGAGCCGAGAATTTTGCGCGCGACCGCCCCCGCCGCGACCCTGGCTATGGTTTCGCGCGCGGAGCTCCTGCCGCCCCCGCGCGGGTCGCGGAAGCCGTATTTTACATCGTACGTGTAGTCGGCGTGGGAGGGGCGCCAGACTTTGGCGATTTCGGAATAGTCGCCGGAGCGCTGGTCGAGGTTTTCCACAACTATGCAAATAGGCGTTCCGAGAGTTTTGCCCTCGTATACGCCGGACAGGATTTTGCATTCGTCGGGCTCCTTGCGGAGCGTGGATATCGAGCTCTGCCCGGGGCGGCGGCGGTCGAGCTCCGCCTGAATATCGGGCTCGGAAAGCGCAATCCCCGCCGGGCAGCCGTCGATGACGCAACCTATCGCCGGCCCGTGGCTCTCGCCGAACGTGGCGATCCTGAAAATTTTACCGAATATGTTTCCCATTATGCGGACGAAGTTAAACTAAGTTCGCGCGCATTTCAACCAATCTCTTTCGGAACACGCGTATAGAAAAGAAGAGCCGCGCGGAAAAAAATTCCAATCCGCGCAAGGCAAATCAAAATCAGCGCGTGCCCCTGAAAATTTGCGCCGGCGCAAAAAAAGCGCGGGAGCATGGACAATCGCAATCTCCCGCGCGAAAAAAACTCCCGAACAAACTCCGCCCCGCAACAAGCGGGACGGCGTCCGCGGCGCGCCCTACTTTCTGCGCCGGGCGGCGGCAAAGAGCGCGAGCAACCCCAGAACCGCCGCGGCTTCCGCCGGCTCCGGAACGGTCGAGAACTGCACGGCAAGCGCATTGTCCCTCAGCAGAAGCGTTGCGAACACGCCCTCGCCAAGGTTCGCGGCGGCGGTAAAGTCGGAATCCGACATGTCGGTGGAACCGAACGTAATGAGCTCATACTCTATGGTGTCGCTTCCGCTCGCCAATATCCATTCGTAAATGTCGTAAGGGTCGGCGTCGAACTCTATCGTTATCTTTCCGTCGCCTGACTTGGAGAGCGCGCCGCTTATCTCGATTTTGTCCGCGGCGACCTCCTCTATCGTAAACTCTATAGAGCCGCTTTCAAACACGGCGTTTTCAAAAGCTACCGTTCCGGCGCCGGCGCCGCCGGCTGCGGATATTTCCAGCCTGCCGTTCTCTCCCGCCATGTTGAGTGTGCCGTTCACCAAACCGCTGTACGTTCCGAAATTGAAAGTGCCGTTGCGCACCGTGACCGACTCGAGCCTCGACGGATCCAGGGCCGCGTCACCCGTCACCGCCCCGCCCTCTTGTATGATAAGGGTCTGTTTGCCGCTCTGGGCGGCGGCGTCCATTTCCACATTCAGCTTGTTGGAACTTGCCGCGCGTGAAGCGAAAGTCCCGGAATACGAATATTCGGAGGAATTAGTGAAAGTCAAATTGACCGTCGCGTTGTGCGCGTTCGTTATCTGCAATGCGCCACCGCCCTCCAAGCCGCCCACGAATATGTCGGACGTGCGGGAATCCCACGCGGTGGCGTCGAACAAATCCCATGTGCGCGTGCCCGCTCGGGTTTGCGTCATATCGACATATCCGCCGACAGTAATGGAAGCCGCGCTCGTCGAAAACAATATACAGTCGCTATTGAAATACTGCATTCGGGTATCGGCGCTCACAAATACGAGATTGCCCTTGACGGCGAAAGACGCATTCCAATCTGAACCTGAGGTCACCAGACAGAAGTCAATTCCGCTCTGTCCGAAAGAACCCGCCTCGGCTGCGGCTGCGGTCATGGAGTTTTCAACCCTCATGTCTCCCTCTACCGTAATGGACGTCCCGCTGTCGAGCTTCACCCTGTGCCCCGGCGCCCACCATTTCGCCTGGTTGTTTATGGTGATGTCAAAATTCCCGCCTATGGTAAGATGCTGGCTCGGCACGAGTTCCACCATATCATAATGCGTCTGCATTTCCATGTTTATAGTCAGGTCATGGATATTCCAGTTGGAATACTTGTACCCGAAAAGCGTCTGCTTGTCCGAAGTCGTCGGAGAGGACGTTATTATAAAAAGGTTGTTTGAAGCGGAATTAACGTCGCCTTCAAAAACGGAACCGTCGGGAGAGCCGACATTCCACGCGGCGGCATTCTGCATGTATCTGGCCGAGGTCCAACCGTCCTCGCTAAGATTCATGTTATAATACAGGTCGGTATATCCGGTTTCCTGCGCGGACAGGGAGGAAACGCACAAAGATGCGGCAAAAACAATACCCGGAATAATCGCGTTGCGAATTCTGATTCTCATAATATTGGCATAAAAAATATCTCACAAAAATGTCAAATTTATTTTTCATTATATTACACAACAACTTGCCCGCACACATATTCATTATTTCCCATAAACCCCCTTCCTTTTCCGAGCCGACGGAAGGAAAATTTCCCTTGTAAACACAGCCGTTCCAAAAGGCAAAAAACGCCCCATGCCTAAAAACAGCCCGCATTTCTCCTCAAAAAGGAGGAACAACGCACCCGGCCGTCCGAAAAAAAACGAGCGGAAGTACCGCTCCCGCCCGATAACAAAAATTCCTCCGCAAACGCCCGCCGCCGGAGAATGCGGCAAAATTTCTCAGCCCTATTTGAAATTCCCTCTTCTCCCGCGCCATGCGGCGGCGGACAGCGCGAACAATCCTAACGCGGCGGCAAACGCGGCGGGCTCCGGCACCACGGCGAGCGTGAGGGTCTGGCCGTCCCAGCCGATTCCGTACTCAATGCCGTATGCGTCTAATATATCCGTACGCAAATCGAAATCCGAAAGCCCGCTTTCCGCAAACCCCTCCGACCATTCGTCAACGGAAACTATTTTGTATTCCCCCGCAGAAAGGTTTTCGGGATCCAACATTCCGAAATCCACCGTTATTGCGTCGTCGGCATTTTTATACGCCGTTCCCAACGAATATACCGCTTCCGAGGAGGACGGGTCGAGCCTGCCTACATTCAGGATAAGCCGCGTGTTTCCCTCGCCCTTTTCCGCATTGTTATATGTGTTTCTAATGTCCGTAGAGGCGAAATCCACACGGTAAGCGTAAAAGGTGATCGTCAAATCCAGAGCGTTCGGCAGCTTGAAATTGTTGGCCCTTACGCTGTCGATAAAGCCGTCGTAGGCGCCGATATCCAAATTGCACCCATCCTGACCGGTAGGCGCGCCGAAAGAAAAATCCCCGTCAACATTTATATTTACCTCGCCGGCCGCCGTCTTTTTTATGTACGCGTGGGCCACCTGATAGATGGACAGCCCCGACAAATTCAAATTTATAGCCTCCGACGAGGGGGCAAAATTCATGTCAACTCGGTTGTTTATCCTTATTTGCATGTTCCGCGCCGTAAAACTGTCTGTAAATACGACGGATTTTGTATCGCCGAGTATCACGCTCCCAAAAGCCACGGAGCCGTCGGATTGGAGTTCCCCGAGACAATATCTGTTTATGATTACGTCGGAATCGGCAGTGACGGTTTTGGACTGGTCGGAACTTATAGCGCCCGCCGCCACTTGCCGCCGTCAGGAACGTCTCCCGGGATTTTGTCGTCTGTGCCTTCGGGGAAAATGTAAAAATTGAAAGTATCGCCGCCCTTGTATGTGGAAAGCTGTTTCCAGAGACTCATATCGTTTACGTTCGAACCGCTTGAAGGCGCCAGAAAGAAAAAGGTGTCCGCCGCATAAGTGGAAAGCGCCGATAAGACAGATACGGAAGATAAAAACAAGAATTTCGCTTTCATAATAATTGGAAAGTATGAAACTTCCTTAAAAATGTTAAGAATTAAAAAAGTTAACACCATATTCCCGAAAATACAGAAGTCCGCCCCGCATACGCCCGCCCCGCTTTTCCGGACAAGATTTCGGAATTTTCCCAAAACATTCGCCCGAAAAACGCCATTTCAGCGGGAACGATATGCGTTAATTCGCAAAAAGCTGCGTCCCCCGACTTGCATTTTCCAATTCCGCGAATATTGAGCCTGCTGATAAATTTGAAAATTTTGCGCCCCGAACCATCGCGGGCTCCATGAACAAAACGCAAAAAAAACGGAGGCCTTACGCCTCCGCGCGATTGAAAAATTTTCCGCCAGAACTATCTTCTCTTGCGCCGGAGAGCGGCAAAAAGCGCGAGCAGTCCCAGAACCGCCGCAATTTCCGCCGGTTCCGGAACCGCGACGTTCAATATGAGATTCTGTCCGTCCCATTCAAAACTGTGCTCTATCCCCATAGCGTTGAGAATGTCGTCGTTGATGTTGAAGTCGGAGAGCGAACCGCTTTCCGCAAACCCCTCCGACCACGAGTCAACCGACAAAATCCTGTACTCTCCCGCCCCTATGCCGTCCGCGTCCGCAAGATAGGAGAAATCTATGTTCATCACGCTGTCATCAAGCTTGACGGCCGTGCCGAAGTTGAAGAGGACATCCGTTGCGCTCAGCTTGTTCACATACAGGTTTACCGTAGCGCAATTACTCTTGTTATTTGTTAGAAAATCGGAAGTTGCGGCGTCGATTTTATTGACGTAAAAATTAAATGTCAAAGAGCTCGGATTGCCGACAACGTCAATGGCGTCCGCGTAAAAGGTGTCGATAAAGCCGGAAGAAGCCCCGATGTACAGGTTGTTTCCGCCCGTCCAAGCGAAACGCCCATCGACGCGTATGTTAACCTCGCGCGCGGTGGTCTTCGTAAAATGGGCGGTCGATATGTAATTCAAGTTCATTTCCGAAACCCTGAGCGTAATGCTGTCGGCGTCCGCAAACTGGAAATCGACATAACTGTTGATTCTCGCAAACATGCTGGCGGCGGTAAAATCGCCGTTGAAAATTATGGGAGAGGGATTCTTTACGTTTGCGTCGTTGAAAGCGACGGAGCCGTCGGGTTGGAGTTCGCCCAGACAATAGCGGTTGAAAATCACGTTGGTCTCGGAAGTTATCGCCCCCGTCTGGTCGGAGCTTATGGCGCCTGCGCGGTAATTGCCCTTGTCTATATTCACCCTGTCGTCCGTCCCTTCGGGGAAGAGCTGAAACAGGAAGGTGTCGCCGGAAGAATTGTAAGTTGAGAGATTAACCCACTGGCTCCGGTCGTTCGCCAAATTCGCGGCGCCGCCGGAACCGGCGATAAAAAAGAAAGTATCGGCCGCAAAAGAAGAAGACGCCGCAAAAAAGCAAAAAGAAAATAAAGAAAGAATTTTTGTTTTCATACTAAATTTCAAATTATTTTAATTCAAATACAAGTCAAGCAATAATCAATTCTTTACCCCCCCTCACAATCAAACGCAAAGTGCGGGCATGAGACATGCCAGCCAGGCACGGGGCGTGCCAGCCATTGAAGGGGACGGCAGTGCCGCTTCCATTGAAGGGCTGCGCCCTTACGAAGATTGGCTTTGCCAATACTTCTATCCCCTCCCCGTTCCCGCAATAAACGAACCTCCCATGAAAGGTTCGTACACGCTTCCGGAGTTCGTTAAAAAAACCAAGGCTACCCGATTTGGCGCAATGATTTTGGATGCGGGGCGAGTATAAGAAAGCCTTTAAGGGCGCGTGGCGTATTTGACATACGCGAGCGGTCTTAAAGGCTTTCTTAACGGAGCCCCGCGCCAAAAGCATTCGCCAAATCAAGGGCTTCATTGGCCCTTCCTTTATTTTCGTAATACTTGTAGAATTTCATTTCGGATTCGCTCCACGCGTTGTCCTCGTAATAGTCTCCCGCGTAGGGGACGTACAGGTCTATCCATGCGGCAAATTTGTCTATTTCCTCGCGCGAGAGCTTCGCCTTGCCGTGTCCGGTTCTCAGCATGTCCATAATGCCGCTTTTGGCGGAGCCGCGGAAGTAGGGCGGAAGAAGCGTCGGAACCGACTGCGCCCCGGGCCAGTTGAGAAGCGGGTTCTTGAAGTCGGCGTACGACGGCCCTCCCCAGCTCATCCGCGGCTGCAACAGATTGTAGTACGCGTCGTTGAAGAACCGCTTCGCCTGCGGATTTTTTACGGGATAGTCGAGCAGGCTGAAAGCGCGGACGGCGTTTTGCGCGTTTTTCCTCTCGAGTTCCTTCCACCTCTCGCCATCTGTTGGGGCGAGGTCTGCGACGCTTATTTTTTTGGAACCGTCGGCGGAGATTATGCGCGCCTTGGAGCGGTCGTTGTGGCACGACACGCAGTGCCTGTCGAGAATCGGCTGTATGTGCTTGCGGAAGGAAAATCCCCCCTTCACGTCGTAGAACGGGCGGAGCTTTTCGGGCTTTCTGTCCTTTGCGATGTTGAGCGGCACGGGGTTCGGCGTGTCGCGGTCTCCGTGGCAGCCGAGGCACGAATAAAACTCGTTCGGCTGCATGGCCGTCCATGAGCGCATGGTGGTGACGGCGCAGCCGTTTTCGTCTATCGGCTGGAAGTAGACGGGAGTCCGCGCGGGAATCTCAAAGTAGACGCTGCCGTCGGGCGCCACGTCGACTTCACCGAGAATTTCCTTTGTATCCCACGCACCTCCGCCGAGAGCGATCGGCGTGCAGTTCATGGCGCCGACTTTCACGCCGCCCTCGTCGTTTTCGCTCTCCATTCTGCCGACGGGGGCGCGGCGGTAGCCGATTTTCACGACCCGCACCTTTTTTATAGACCCCTTTTTAACGCCGGCCACCCCGTCGCCGAAGTAGATGTTGCGGATAAACAGGGTTCCCGTATTTTTGGAATAGTCGAGGCGCGATTTTTCGAGCTTCGGAACCGCGCGCGGCGCGAGCGCGACAGCCTGCTTGCAGTCGAGGTACGGGTGGGAGACGAGCAGTTCCCGCCGCCCGTCAGGCGACATGAGGTAAAGGCCGTAGGGCGACGGATAGGAGCGGTTTGAAGACGGGGCGGGCTCGAACGTCACGAGGAACAAGTCCTCGGAGAGCGGGAACGGGTACTGGAACTGCCCGCCATGCTGCCCGTAGCAGTCAATCCGCACCGCCTTTTCCTTTCTGCGCGGCGCGAGCAGCTCGACGCCGGAGTTTTCCTGCCTGCCCTTCGAGGGGTCGATTTCCGCAAGCTTGCCGCGCTGGGCGGTGTGGTGCCCGTGGAGAACCGCGATGAATTTGCCCGTGCCCGGGATCTGCCGCGCGTGGCCGATTACCGTAGGGTACCACGACTTGTTGCCGTAAAGCTCCGTCTGGAACGAACCGTCGGGCTTCATCGAAAACAGCCCCTGGGGGAAAGTCTGCCCCCTGTCGTTGTAGTCCCAGCGGGTATATACCACATTCCCGTCCTCCGTGACGGTCGGATACGTGGTGCACACCTGGTCGAACCCGACCCTGCGCATAAAGGAGCCGTCGGAACGCATGATGTAGAGGTTGCTGACTTCCGTCACCCAGCAGTCGGTCGCCTGCTCGCAGCGCGTGGAGTTGAACACGATTTCGCCCGTTGGCAGATATTTGGGCTCGATGTCGGCGCACTTGCCGGAAGTAATCTGCCGGATTTCCCGCGAGGCGAAATCCATCTCGTAAATATGGTAGTCGTCGGCGGCGTCCTTTTTCCACGAGAACAGGATTTTCTTTCCGTCGTAGGACACGTCGGGGTCGCGTATCGTGCCGTCGGGGTCGGACAGCAGAACTTCGCGCGAGATATCGCCGCCCTCCGAAACCGATAGGAGGCACAGCGCGGAGTCGGGGGCGAAAATGCACTCTCCGCGCGCGTCCGAAAGCCCTTCCGTATACCCGTAGAACGACGGGGCGATTGGGTATCTCTCTACATAGACGAACCTGCCGCCGCCCATTCGGGATATGAACTCCGAGCGCGCGGCGGAGCATATTTCGACATAGAGTTTAGCCGCCTCCGCCGCGGACGGATTCGCCGCAAGGCGGGATTCCGCGGACTTCGCCAAACCGCCGCCGGCGTATTTCAACGCCTTGCGGCAAAGCCGCGCAAAAAACTCCGCCCTCCCCTCCGCGCCTTCGGGAAACTCCGACAGGTCGAAGCCCGCGTCGCGCATGAGCCAGTCGCTCTCAACGGGGTAGATTTCCTCCAACATGCGCCAAGTCCAGCGGTTGAGGGTCTTATTCCGCGGGCGGCGCAGCGCGGCGGCCGCCCTTTCAAACGGCAGTTTCCGTCCGCCCTCCCCGAACGCCTCAAACGGGAGAACGTCCCTGCCCCACACCTCCATTCCGCGGGCGGCGCTCCGGTTGGCCGGCGAATCCGCAAACGATATTTTTACGACCGAAACCCTCCGCTTCGGGAAATCGAAAACCCGCGCGCCGGCCTCCTCCTTAAAGGATACGGGCATCGGCTCCGCGCCGGAGAACTCGAGTTTGAAGGAAGTCAAAATTTCTCCGCCGGCGGAACCTTCCGCGCCGCGGACGGCGAGCCTGCCTATTTCGACCTCCCGCCCGAAATCTATTTTCAGAGATTTTTCCCCGCCGCTTCCGTTCGACATTTCCGCGCGGGGATAGACGCCCGCCTTCACCCGAAAACCGCGGGAGACGGGCGCAAGATTGCGGTACTGCGCGAGCTCGGAATAAGCCGGAACCTCGGCGAAAAATTCGGCTGTTTCAGACGGCGGCTCTCCGCCCGCGCCGCGAACCGGCTGCGGCGCGGAAATCGAAATGCCGAATTTTCCGTCCGGCGAATGGAATATCCCCCAGTCCGGAGAATCCGAACATCTGAACCTCAAATACGGCTGGGAGTCGTCCGCGCCCGAAACGAGAATTTCCGCCCCGCCTCGCGCAGGAATCAGCCAAAGCCCCGCCCCGAACGGGGGAAGCGCCCGCACACCGCCGTTGCCGCCCGCTATTCCGACGGATATGTTTTTGTAATATTTTTCCGAAAAAGTCCGCGCTCCCGAAACCTGCACGAGAAACGCGCAGACGACAGCCGCGGCGCGTAAAAATCTCCCCCATTTAACCATAAGCGTGCTGCAACAAACTCGGAACGAAGTTTCAAAAACAACAAAAATGTTGTCAAGTCTTATAAATTCCGCAATGCTCGCCGCCAAAAACACCCATGGCAAAGCGCGAAGAAACAAAAACGTACAGAATACCGAACCTCGAAAAGGCGTTCGCCGTCCTCGAAGCCTTGGCCGCCGCGCGCGCGGGTCTCGCATTTCCGCAACTGCTCGAAAAAGTCGCGTGCAACAAAACCTCCCTTTTCAGAATAGTGCTCACCCTCGAAAAAATCGGCTACATAAGAAAGAACAGGGAGACCGGGACATACTCGATAACGAAAAAAATCCTGCCACTGGCGTATTCGAGCCTCTGCGACGCCAACCTCGTCGAGGAAAGCCTGCCCGTAATGCGCAGAATCCGCGACACTACGGGGGAAACCGTGATGCTCGGCGCATATCTAAACGGCGAATGCGTGATGATAAGCCAGGAGAGCGGAGAACACCCGTTCAACTTCATGGGCAAACTCGGCATGACCTCCCCGCTCCACGCCTCCGCCCCGGGCAAGGCGATTCTCGCCGCAATGTCCGAAGGAGAAAGGCTGAAAACCGTAGCGAAACTGAAGCTCGAAAAACTTGCGAAAAACACGATTACCGACTCCGCCGAGCTCCTGCGCGCGCTCGGCGAATGCGAAAAAAACGGGTATTCCACAGACGAGTCGGAGGCCGTGGACGGCGTAAATTGCGTGTCCGCCGCAATATTCGACCGGCACGGCTTTCCGGCCGCCGCCCTGTGGATAACCGCCCCCGCAGGGAGAATCGACCCGAAAGACTTCCCCGGGCTCGGAGGGATTGTGAAAGCGTCCGCGGCGGAAATTTCGGAAAATCTCGGATACGGCGCGGAATAGCCGGCAAATACGCGGTTTTGCGCATGCGCCCTTCCGGCGAATTGCCTTGACTGCCTGCGAACGCGCGATACTTTTATGGATAATAGACTTTTTTCCGCATGAAAATCGATAACCTCAAAATATTTACCGGCAGAGCCCATCCCGCCCTCGCGCAGTCCATCTGCAAAGAACTGTCGATGCCAATAGGCAACGCCGTCGTGGAATCCTTTCCCGACAGCGAAACCTTCGTGAAAATAATCGACCACATCCGCGGCGACGACGTATTCATCATACAACCCACGAGCAAGCCCTCCAACGAGAGCGTAATGGAGCTGCTCATAATGATAGACGCCGCCCGCCGCGCCTCCGCAAAGCGCATCACGGCCGTGCTCCCGTTCTTCGGGTACGCCCGCCAGGACAGGAAGGACCAGCCGCGCGTGCCGATCACCGCAAAGCTCATCGCAAACCTGCTCGTGGCGGCGGGAGCCAACAGGGTGCTCACCCTTGACCTGCACGCCACACAGATCCAGGGCTTTTTCGACATTCCCTGCGACCACCTCTACGCCTCCCCCGTCATATACGACTATTTGGAGGGACAGTCCTACGTCGGCAACCTCACCGTTTTCTCGCCGGACGTCGGCGGGCTCAAACGCGCGCAGAGCTACGCGACGCTTTTCGACTGCCCGCTTGGATTCATCGCCAAGCGCAGAATCAGCGCGGAAGTCGTGGAGGCCACGAGCCTCGTCGGCGAAGTTGAGGGCCGCGACATACTCATAGTAGACGACATGACCGAGACCGCAGGTACCCTCACCGCCGCCGCCAAGATACTCAAATCCAAGGGGGCGAAAACCGTGAGGGCCGCCGTCACGCACGCGATTCTGACCGAAACCGCCTACGACAGGCTCTCGGAACACTGGCTCGACGAGCTCATCATAACCGACTCCACCCCTCCGGACGAGCGCTACAAGGAATATCCTATCACGGTTCTGCCCGTAGGGCACCTGCTCACGGAAGCCATACTGCGCATACACAACAATATGTCTGTGACTTCGCTCTTCAAGGTCAAGGGCTTCTGAACGCGCCCCTGACAATCCGGAAAACCCCGCCCAAACGCGGGGTTTTTTTGCGCCCATAACCCCCCTTTATGCTTGAAAAAAATCGCGGAGATAAAAAAATAAACTTCGCTTTTCAAATGGACGAATTTTACTCGGACAACTTTTTTGACGGCAACGCGCCCATCGGCTGGTCGGAGCGCGACTGGTTCGACTATCTGAAAAAGTCGGAGAGGGAAATATCCAAATTCGCGTCCGTTTACTCCGTAAACAGGCTGCGCGGCAAGAATCTCGACGAAATCGCGACAATCGCCGGCTGGCCGATTCCGAAGGCCGGCGACGAATATTTCGAGGAATCCGACGCCGAGTTCTCCGACGAGCCGTGGACGCTCCTCAACCACCCCGTCTACATAATAACCCGCGGGCTTATGCGCTGCCTGCAAGAACATCTCGGCCGCGTCATCGCCGAAACGCAAATCTCGCCGGCCCTCGTCTGGGACATCTCAAAGACCATAGGGGAAACGTCGTTTTTCATGGCGCTCGGCGCAAATTCCACCGATTTGAGCGAAGACCTGCTCGCGCGGTGCAACTACAAAATGGCGGCCGTAAAACTCAACGAGATAATGGCAAAACTCTCGGAAATCGAGACTCCCGCCTCGGCACAGGGGGCGGAGCGCATGAGGCGCATAAACGCCATAGTATTCGACCTGCGCCAACTCTGCCTGAATCTCGCCGAAGAGTCCGCCGCCAAACCCAACAATTTATGACGACCGCAAAGATTGCCCCGCTTATCCCCGCACTTCTCTTATCCGCCGCGAGCCTCGCCGCCCCCTCAATGGTTGGCGACGTCGGGACCCGCGAAGCCCGCGTGTGGGTCAACGCCGGCCCCGCAAAAGAAATAACCGCGGCATGCTCCGACGGAGAAAAGGCCGACAATCCTCCCGCCATCGTTCAAAATCCCCAAAACGGCGGGATTTCCACAATAATATTTTCGGACTTGAAGCCCGACGCCAAATACGAATATTTCGTAAAATCCGCCGACGGCGCGGAGATCGCAAAGGGTTCTTTCAAGACCAAACCGGACTACAAAGACCGCACTCCGCCGCCCGACTTCTCCTTTGCAGTGTTCGGCGAAAACTACCTAAACGACAAGCGGTTCGACCCTCCCTATAAGACGCCCGGCGGCGAATACGAAATCTACGTGGCGGCCGACGCAAAAAACCCCGCATTCTCCATATGGGCGGACGGCATGAACACCCTCCGCAACGCCGACGAAGATTCACTCTCCGCGAAGTTTTTGAGGGGGGCAGCGGCGAGGGAAATCCCCGAAATTTCCGCATTGCTCTCCAAGCGCGCAAACTACGGCGTGGCGGCGCGCGGCTCCTACTACGGGAAGTCCGGCGACTCCAACTCCGCGGGCGCCGCCGATGCCTCCGCCGCGTTCGACATGCTTTGGGCAAACCCCGCAAGCGGCGCGGGCGGCGCAAAATCCTACTCTTTCCAGTACGCCGACGCGGAATTTTTCGTGCTCGACGACTGCTCCAACCGCTCATACCTCGACTACCGCAACTCCCGTCCGGCATACCTCGGCGGCAGACAGCTCGAATGGCTGATGGGCGCGCTGCAAAACTCAAAGGCAAACTTCAAATTCGTGGTGATGAACTCTCCGTTCGCGAACCCCGCAAATTCGCGCGACAACTTCGCATTCTCCGCCGACGAGCGCAAAAGGCTTTCCGAATTTCTCGTGTTCTCGAAAATCTCCGGCATAGTGTTTTTGTCGGCAAACAAGCCGTTCGGTGAGCTCACCCGCCTCGTGCGCGCGGGAGGATACCCGATATACGACCTCACCGCCGGCCCGCTCACCGGCCGCCCGATAGAAGAAGTTGCGGAAATGAACTATTTCCGCGTGCCAAGCAGCACTATCACAAAGCGGTCGTTTGCGATAGTAAAAATCGACGGTCCGGAAAACGACCGCGCGGCAACATTCTCCTTCTTCGATTCCAAAGGCGCCCAGCTCTTCTCGACAACCGTAAAGCTCTCCGAACTGAAAAAATTCGACTAACGCCAATGCCAGTGTCAGCCAGGCGCAAGGCGCGCCGACCAGTCACGGGGCGCGCCGGCCATTGAAGGGGGCGGCAGTGCCGCTTCCATTGAAGGGGCTGATGCCCCTTACGAAGATTGGCTACGCCAATGCTTCTATCCCCTCCCCAATCCCCCAACAAAAAACGAACCTCCCACAAAAGAGGTTCGTACACACTTCCGGAGTTCATTCCGAAAAACCCCAGTTCCCCTATTTGGCGCAATGAAAACGAAAGTTTATTTTATCCGAAGCGTAGCGAGGCTATAAAACAAGGCTTTCGGGAAGGATAAAATGCGGCAGCATTTTACCCCGTAGGGAATCAAACTTGCTATCGGAAGTTTTGGGGGTAGGCGCATTGGCTTTGCCAATCGCCGCAGGGGGACGGCAGTGCCGCTTCCATTGAAGGGGCGAATGCCCCTTACGAAGATTGGCTTTGCCAATACTTCTATCCCCCTTTCCATTCCAGACAAAAAACGAACCTTCCATGAAAGATTCGTACACGCTTCCGGAGTTCGTTCAAAAAAACCAAGGGTTCCAGATTTGGCGTAATGCTTTTGGAGATAAAAACGGGGCGCAAGCGAAACAAAGGGTCGAAGCGTATTAAACATACGCGAGAGTCTTTGTTATCGCGCAGCAACTCGTTTTTAGCCCAAAAGCATTCGCCAAATCAGGGGATGATTTTGTTCAGGGGGTATTCTACTATTCCCTCGGCGCCGTTGTCTTTCAGAGTGGGGACGATTTCGCGCACGACCTTTTCGTCGACGATGGTTTCGACGGCTACCCAAGCGGGGTCGGAGAGCTGGGAGACGGTGGGCTTGCGGAGCGCGGGGAGAGAGGAAATGACTTTGGAAAGGTTGCCCTTGGGAAGGTTCATTTTGAGCCCCACCTTGCTGTTGGCTTCGAGCGCGGCGCGCAGGAGCATGGCGATGGACTCTATCTTCCTGCGCTTTTCGGGATTTTCCCACGCGGCCTTGTTGGCGATGAACTTGGTGTTCGTATAGAGCATGGTCTCGATTATGCGCAGGTTGTTTGCGCGCAGCGAGGAACCGGTCTCGGTGATGTCGGCGATGGCATCGACGAGATCCGGCACCTTGACTTCGGTGGCGCCCCACGAAAATTCCACTTCGGCGTCAACCCCGTTGTCGGCGAGGAATTTCTTGGTGACGTTCATCAGCTCGGTGGCGACGCGCTTGCCCTGGAGATCCTTGACGGTCTTGATGTCGGAGTCCTCCTTTACGCAGAGAACCCAGCGCGATTTCAGGGAAGTCGCCTTGCTGTATACGAGGTCGCAGACTTCGACGACATCGCTGGAATTTTCGAGAATCCAGTCGTAGCCGGTGAGTCCGCAATCAAAGAAGCCCTGTTCGACGTACCTGCTTATCTCCTGGGCGCGGACGAAACGGCCGTCGAGTTCGGGGTCGTCGATAGAGGGCTTGTAGGAACGGGAACTTTTGGAGATTCGCCAGCCCGCCTTGGCAAAAAGCGCTATCGTTGATTCTTCGAGGCTGCCCTTGGGAAGGCCTATCATTATAAGTGGAGTGCTCACGGTATTTTATATGTTTTTGGATTTCGGCGCGCCGTTTTCCGCAAAAAAAACGCATTTTCGCGAATCCGCGCATTTCCGCGCAGCCGCGAAAACGCCGTTCGGACTGCCGCCCGCGCGCCGCGCGCGTCGGCCGGATTGGTGCGGGCAGACGGAATCGAACCGACATCACCAGTTTGGAAGACTGGGGTTTTACCACTAAACTATGCCCGCGATAAATTAAAGTCGTAATATAAATACCAGCCGCAAACGGGCGTCAAGAATATTTTTAAAACAGGCCGAAAACTCCCGCTGAAAACGCGAAAGCCATGTAGACTACGATCAAAAATTTCAGCATTGAAGCGGCGAGCGAGCCCGCGAACGCCCCCAACCCCGCCCTGCCCGAAACGCGCAAACCCGATCCCCCGAGCCATTCGCCGAGGAACGCCCCGACCAATGGCGCGATAAAAATCCACAGCACCGGCGGCGGCAGGAAGATTCCGACAAAAACCCCGACAAACGCGCCGAGCCCCCCGCGCCAAGTTGCACCGAACTTCTTGGCGCCAATCCACGACATGAATATGTCCGCGGCCTGCGCGAAAGCCGCGAGCGCCCCGCATATGCCTACGTTCCACCACCCGAGCTGCGAATCCGGAAGAGCGAGCTTGAATGCCAATATCGCCGCGAACGAGAGCAGCGGCCCGGGCAGAACGGGCAAAAACGCCCCGACCGCCGCGGCCGCGCACGCGGCGTAGACGAGGGCCGCCCCGATAGCGATGTAAGCCGTCTCCATTTATTTCTTGAAATATGGGCCGAACTCTGGTTTTATCAAGAAAAGTTTATAAATTCCAACACGCGCCATTCATGGAAAATCCCGACCAAAAATTATTGGAAATATTACGCAACGAAAAGTTCATCGCGTTTTTCGACCTCGGACTCGTCGGAGAAAACGGCGTTCCGGAAATCGGCGGGCTCTGCAAGGTGGCGATGCCCCGCCAAGTCAGGGACATCGACTACATTTCGCTGACTTTCATATTCGACACCCCGAGCGAGGGGACGTTCGCGCTCGCAAAGCGCATAATGTCGAGGCTGACCGCCGAAGCCTTCAAAAAGGCCATTCCCTCGGTAAACGCGATAACGAGTGTCCCCGCGACGTTGAGGTCCGGCGACAATTACGTACACCAGATAGACGTGATTTTTTCGTCGCACGTCCCGGACGCCAAGGACGCCGTAAGCAAAGTCGTCTACGCTGTCCGTTCGTTCGGCGGGCTCAATACCGAGCCGCCGCAATGGTGGGAAGAAAATTCGTCGCCGACCCCAACTGAGGCGGAAAAGGCCAACTGGACCGCGCGCATAAAGGCTCTTCTGGGAATATCGAAGTAGGCGCGGCAGATCGCGGCATGCCGTTTCAATACATTGAAGCGGCTGTTTTTTTTCAGGAAAATTCAGGACAATGGAAATTTGGTTCCACCCCGCAAAGGCGCTCGCCGCCCTAACTAAAAAAGCCGCCGAAACCGCCGGATTCGGCTCCGGTTTCGACCCGATGATACGCCCCGCCGACCCGAAATTCGGCGACTTCCAGGCCAACGGCGCCCTGCAATACGCCAAGGCGCACAGGGAAAACCCGAGGGCCGCGGGCGAAAAACTGCTCGCGGCGATAAAGGCGTCCCCCGATTTCGACGAATCGCTCGTCGAAACCTCCGTAGCAGGCCCGGGGTTCGTAAACTTCGCGCTCACGAAAAAATTTCTCGGGGGGTGGCTCGCAAAATACAGCGGGGAAAAAGAGCTGCGCGCCGCCGCCCGCGGATTTTATGGCGGCAGAAAGACGGTGGTCGACTATCCGTCGCCGAACACCGCAAAGCAGATGCACGTCGGTCACCTCCGCCCGATGGTAATCGGGGAAGCGGTAAAGCGGCTGCTCGCATTCTGCGGCGCGGACGTAATCGCCGACAACCACATAGGCGACTGGGGCACGAATTTCGGCATACTCATATACGGAATCAAAACCTCCGGCTACAAGCTCGACCCGGAGAACGAGAACTCTCTCGAAGAGCTCGAACAGATGTACAAGCGCGGCAGCGCGCTGGCGAAGGAATCCCCCGAAGCCGCCGAAGCCGCGCGCGCGGAGCTCGTGAAGCTCCAAAACGGCGATCCCGAAAACACGGAGCTGTGGAACAAAATCAACGAGACCAGCTCCGCGGCGTTTGAAAAAATGTACAGGCGCATGGGGCTTACGATAGACGTGTCGCTCGGGGAATCTTTTTACCGCGACAAGGTGGGCAGAATATACGCCGAACTCTCGGAATGCGGAATCGCCGAGGAAAACCAGGGGGCGCTCGTGGTGTTTTTGCGCGAGCACGACAGATTCAAGACGCAGCCTTTCATAATAAGAAAGAGCGACGGGGCGTCCAACTACGCCTCGACAGACCTCGCCACCCTCCTCTACCGCGTCGAACATTTCGGGGCGGAGGAAGTCGTGTACGTCACCGACGGCAGGCAGCAGGACCACTTCCAGCAGCTCTTCATGACGGCGGGAAAGTGGTTTGACTGCAAGGGATACAGGCTGCCGAAGCTCCGCCACGTGTGGTTCGGCACGATACTTGGAGAGGACGGCAAGGCTATTAAAACCAAGAGCGGCGAGCCCGTGCGCCTCAAAGCCCTGCTCGACGAAGCCGTCGCCCGCGCCCGCAAAATAGTGCTCGAAAAGAATCCGGACACCCCGCCGGAGGAGGCGGACAAAATCGCCGAAACCGTCGGGGTCGCCGCGCTCCGCTACGCCGACCTGTCGCAAAACCGCACGAACGACTACCTGTTTTCGTGGGACAAGCTGCTGGCTTTCGACGGCAACACCGCCCCCTACCTGCTCTACGCCGTAGCGCGGATGCACTCCATTTTCCGCAAGCTCGGCATATCGCCCGACGCCGATTTCTCCGCCGCCGGCGAAATGGAAACGGAGCAGGAGATTGCGCTCGCGCGCAAGCTCGTGGCGCTGCCCGCCGTGTTTGAGCTCACCCTCGCCGAGCTGCGCCCGCACTACCTTTGCACATATCTCTACGAGCTCGCGGGGACGTTTTCGACTTTCTACAACGCAAACAAGGTAATGGTGGACGACGAATCCGTGCGGGCGCGCCGCCTGATGCTGTGCTCGCGCGCGCTGCGCGTGCTGGAAACGGGGCTGCGCGTGCTCGGAATCGAGCCGCTCGAAAAGATGTAGCATGAAAATATCGACGAAAACCGGCGACGCCGGCCGCACAAAGCTCATGTTCGGCAGGGATGTCTCGAAGGCCTCGCAAAGGGTGAGAGCCTACGGGGCGCTCGACGATTTCTCCGCAACCCTCGGGCTCGCGCGGTCGTTCGCGGGCGGGGAGCTCGCGGCGTTTGTCCTCGAATTGCAGGAGTCGCTCGTATTTCTCATGACCGAGCTCGCCACGGACAAGGCGGATTTCCCGAAGCTCGCCGAAAAAAACATACGCACTCTCGGCGGCGCCGATTTGGAAGTTTTGGAGAAAAAAATCGAGGCCTCCGAAGCCGCGGGCGACGTTTTCTCGGGCTGGGCGCACTCCGGCGAAACGCATTTGCAGGCCGCCCTCGACATGGCGCGCGCCCGCTGCCGCGCCGCCGAGCGCGAAATCGCCGCCCTCGCCGAGAGCGGGGAGCTCGCCCGACCCTTTCCGCTCGCCTACATAAACCGACTATCCGACCTACTCTGGATCCTCGCGCAACAGTCGCTCAAAGTCGGGCGGGAAGACTGATTTCAACGATAATATGCATATGAAAAAAATATTCTTTGCGGCGATACTCTCCGCATTCTCCTGCGCGGCGGCGCTCGCCGCCGGCGACTGGGCCAACTTCGGCAGATACGCCGAGGCGAACAAAGCCGTCTCCAAGCCGCCCCTTGCGGTGCTGATGGGCGACTCCATAACCGACGCCTGGCCGAAGAAAACGCCGGACGGCTTCTTCGCGAAAAACAATATCGTCGGCCGCGGAATAAGCGGGCAGGTGACTTCGCAGATGCTCGCGAGGTTCCGCCGCGACGTTCTGGACCTGAAACCCAAATACGTGGCGATTCTGGCGGGAACCAACGACATCGCGCAGAACCAGGGCTACATCGCCGTGGAAAACATCTTCGGCAACATAGTATCGATGGTCGAGATCGCCAAGGCAAACGGGGTCATTCCGGTAGTGTGCTCGGTGCTTCCCGCCAACAAATACCCGTGGAGGCAGGAAATAAAGCCCGCTCCGCTCGTGAAGAAGCTCAACGAAATGCTGAAAGCCTACTGCGGCAAAAACTCGGTAAAATATGTCGACTACTATACTCCGATGGCGGACGACAAGGACGGCCTCCCGAAAAAATACGCCAACGACGGAATCCACCCGACGCCCGAAGGATACGCAGTGATGGAGAAAATCCTCCTGCCCGAGCTGAAATAAACCGCAAAACGCAATTTTCAGATTTTCCCAAAAGCCGCCGAAACAGGCGGCTTTTTTTGCGTATAAAAAACAACGACGTACAAGCAGTGATGTTTGAAAGACGAGTTTGGGGACGGGAAATAGCGGGAATTACGGAAAAATAAAGGGTTGGGGCGGATTTTGTTTTCGGATTTGAGTTTGGAAACTTTTTGCGCCGAATCCCTAAAATGAAATAAAAATTGGAACGGTTTTTGCCTCGTAGAGCCGTCGCCGAAAATATCCTGAACCGGCAAAAGCCCCTGCAAAATACTTGCAAGGGCTTTCAAATGGAGTTGCAGGTTCATTTTTTTTCGCGCGGTATGGGTGCCGTCGGAAGCGCGGAAAGGGTACTCCGGATAGGTGGCAAAGTCTATCATGGCAAGGTTGGCAATATCTGGATAAAACCGGATAAAGATTTCTTCCCCAATAATTCGGCAACTTAGCAAAATACCAATCCGCAAAAAAATCCGGAAAAATTCAGCTTGCGCCTTGCGTATATATTTGTATATACGCAAATACAATGATTCATATAATTTCATTTTTGCCGGCGTACCGGCATAGAAAAGCCAACCCATATAATCCATTCCCGAGCCTCTGCTAACCCGCCTAAAAGAGGACATCTAATAATTTTATGTACAATCACTTCGAGACATTAAAGTAAAGAATGTTTAAAATGAAAAAAGGAGAAATTATCATAATAGATAATTTTCCGCGCCTGATAACGGCAAAACTGGCAGCAGACCTGATAGGGAAACCGTTCAAGTTCGAAAGCATCTCCGATGATGGCAAACCGTATTGGATAATTTCCGCTGGCGAAGAAAGCGAATATAAGGAATCGGGGAAGAAAGAATGCGAATAACAATCGAATTCAAATCCCGAAACGGAAGACAGAATATTCAGGTGTAAAACGCAATACGGACATGTATTGGTAAAGAATTGCCCGTCCAATCTTGCCGCTTTCAAACGATTCGGATGGCATGAGAAGGATGTCGTCGAAGAAGCGGCAGACAATATAGTTTACAGAAAAATATTAAATAAAATCAGGGCAAATCCGGTCAAAGAAACGGAATTTTTCGCCCCCGAATCGCGCAAGAAAAAAGAACGCGATATGTTATTGGCAAATATCCTAAATAAGATAAATAAATTGCCGCAATCGGAGCGGGACGCATATATTTCCATGTTAGAATCCGACTCTTCTCCCCAAAAATAAATAAAGGCATTTGCGGATTAAATTTAAACCGGCATTTTTTGGACTGCGCGCGGCAAACGTAAAATCTAATAACGGAATTTCGGAGTATTCCATACGCAGGCATAAAATTATCTGCAAACTTGTTACGGGGCGGAAACAAAAAAACCGGAACGGGAAACCGTTCCGGTTTTGAAAAATAGAGAGCAACGCTACTTGGCGAGCTTTATCTCGTCCCAGATTTTTATGTATTTGGCGTTATCCGCGCCGAGGTCCTGGATGATTTCGCCCTTCTTGTACATTTCGTCGGCGATGAACATTCCCGGGTGGTTCCTGTTTTCCTCGGAAACGAACTCCTTCGCGCCGTCGACCGGGCATGAGAAGCAGGTGAACTCGATATTGCGCGCGGCATTCTGGGGGGCCATGACGAAGTCGATAAACTTGTACGCAAGCTCCTTGTTGCGCGCGGTGACGGGAATCGCCCAGTCGTCGCAGCACATGGTAAACCCTTCCTTCGGGCACATCCACGCAAGCTCCGGGGCTTCCGCAAAGACCTGGAAGAGGTCGCCGCTGTACCCCTGCACTATCTGGAATTCTCCGGAGCGTATGCCTACCTTGTAGACTTCGTTGTCGAATTTCGCGAGATTGCGCTTCCACTCTATGATCTGCTTCTTCGCCTCTTCGAGTTGCTTTTCGTCGGTGGTGTTGATGGAGTGCCCCTTGAAGAGCAGCGCGGCGCCGATGGTCTCGCGCATGTCGTTGAGCATTGTCATGCGGCCTTTGAGCTTGGAATCGCCGAAAACCGCCCATGTGTCGGGAATTTTTCCGAGCTTGTCCTTGTTGTAGGCGATGCACGTAAATCCAATCATGTAGGGGACGCTGTACTCCATCTTCTTGTCGATGGCCAGATTGTCAAGATACGCCCTGTTGATTTTCGCGAGGCTCGGAAGCTTGGAATGGTCGAGCTTCTCTATCATCTTCTGCTCGTACATGATTTTCGCCATGTAGCTGGAAGGCTGGATGAGGTCGTAGCCGGCGCCGCCCGCTTTGAGCTTGGAGTACATGAACTCGTTCGAGTCGAATATGTCGATTACGACCTTGCAGTCGTACTTTTGCTCAAACTCCTTTACGAGGTCGAGGTCTATGTAGTCGGACCACATATAGACATTGAGCACGGGCTTCGACGGCCCGCAGCCACACATTGCAATCGCCGCGCAGAGGGCGACAGCCGATGCGACATATTTGAGTATTTTCTTCATTTCCTTTTATTTTAGCCTTTTTTTAGGGTTAAAACTTTTTGCGCGTCAAAAACTGCCCCGCTATCGCCACGGTAAACGTCAGCGCCATAAACACGACGCTCAGGGCGTTTATTATCGCCGGCGGCCCGTGCTTCATCATGCTGTAAACCTTCACGGGCAAAGTCGTGCTCCCCGGGCCGCCCACAAAGAACGTCACGACGAAGTCGTCCATCGAGAGAGTAAACGCCATCATCGCCCCCGCCGCTATTCCAGGCCCCAAAAGCGGCAGGACGATTTTCACGAATATCCTGAAATTGCCCGCGCCCAAATCCTGCGCTGCCTGGATTATGTTGAAGTCGAAGTCTTGAAGGCGCGCGAGCACCGTGAAGGTGACAAAGCTCAGGCAGAAAGTCGCGTGCGCGAGAATCACCGTCGTGAGCCCCAGATCCACGCGCATGCTCACGAACATCAGGAGCAGGCTGATTCCCATCAGGACGTCCGGCACGCACATCGGGGCGTACACGAGCACATAGTGCGCCGATTGGAGCCTGGAAAGCCTGTACTTGTTCAAAGTCCACGCCGCGCAGGTCCCGACCGCCGTTGATATGACGGTCGCCGCGAACGCCACAATCAGGGTGTTGAGGGTGGCGTTTATGACTGCGGAGTCCCTGAAAAGCGCCTCGTACCATTTCAGCGAAAACCCCATCCACTTCCCGCCGTAGCGCGACTCGTTAAACGACTGGCTGACGAGCATCACAATCGGCAGGTACATGAAAACCATCACGAATATCGTGACGAAAAGCGACGTGTAGCGCGATTTCATTTTGTGGAGTCCCCCGACGACCTGCGTATGTTGATGACGTTTTTCAGAACCCCCTTCTGTTTGAGGAAAACCAGAAGCACCGGAACGGATATTATTACCGAGAGCAGCGCCGCAAGCGCCGCGGCCTCGGGCAGGTTCCTGTTGGCGGACGCGCGGACCGCAATTTTGTTGCCGAGCATTTCGCCGTCAACGCCGCCGACGAGGTCCGGAATTGCGTACGAGCCCATCGCGGGAATGAACACCACCATTATCGCCGTGTATATCCCGCGCTTTATCCCGGGAATGAATATGGAAACAAACGCCTTGAAGCGCGACGCTCCCAAATCGCGCGCGGCCTCTATCAGGGAGAAATTGAACTTTTCCGCCGCGGCGTAAATAGGGAGAATCGCGAACGGCAGGCAGGTGTAGACCGACACCGTTATGACCGCCCCGAGATTGTTAAGCAAAAACACGTCGTCGGAAATTATCCCGAGTTTTAACAGCGCCGCCCGAAGGAATCCGTCGGGGTGCAGCAGAACCCTCCACGCGAAAATGCGTATCAGGAAGTTCGTCCAGAGCGGTATTATTATGACAAGCAGCAGCCAGTAGCGGTATTTCTCGCGCTGCTGGGCTATCCAGTACCCGACGGGAATCCCAAGCAAAAGGCATATCGCCGTTATCGCGCACGAAACCCACACCGTGCGCCATAAAACCGAAACGTAGTCGCTGCGCAGGACGTTGGCGAAAGTTTCAAGCGTCCACTCGGAACCTATCCCCCCCGCGGGATCGGCCGTCTTGAAGGCGATGGCAAATACCAGCAGGGACGGTATTACGAAAAATACGGCCAACCACAAAAGCGACGGAGCGGTAAACAACCACTCGGTGAACCTCTTTGCGCCTGCGCGCGCCGAAAAATTCGATTTACAGTCGGCCATGGTTCAAGAACCCTAATGCGGGGCCTCCTCGGGGAGCGTCGTGACGTCGTCGGGGTGCCATGCAACCCATACTTTGTCGTCCCAAGTGGGCTGTTTGTAGTCGAGATAGCAGCGGTTGTGCTGGGTGACGATATTTATGCGGCGCCCGTCGGCGGATTTCACCCAATAGCGGGTTTGCGCGCCCTGGTAAACGATGTCGATTACCTGCGCCTCGAACATGTTGAGGTTTTCGTTCTCGGGCTTTTTGTCGAAAATCCTGAACTTTTCCGGCCTGATGCTGACCGTCACCTTGTCGCCAACCGACAGGCTGTGCTCGTTGTACGACGGGAATTCGCCGAGCCCGAAGAAATCTATGCGGCAGTACTCGCGGTTGGTGACGGACGCGACGGAACCCTCGAAGAAATTGGTGTCGCCTATAAAAGACGCCACGAATTTGGTGCGGGGGTTTTCGTAGATTTCGGCGGGCGTCCCTATCTGCTCTATGACGCCGCTGTTCATGACGGCGATTCTGTCCGAAAGGCTCATCGCCTCGCCCTGGTCGTGCGTGACGTATATGAAAGTCGTCCCTACCTCGTCGTGGATTCTGTCGAGTTCGAGCAGCATGTACTGGCGCAGTTTGAGGTCGAGGGCGGCGAGCGGCTCGTCGAGCAGAAGGAGCTTTGGCTTGTTTATGAGCGCGCGCGCTATCGCTATGCGCTGTTTCTGCCCGCCGCTTATGGTGTCGGTCTTGCGGGAGGCGAGCCCTTCGAGGCGGATGATTGAAAGCATTTCGTCCACCATTTCCCCGACGCGCTTTTCGTCCACTCCCGCCGTGCGGGGGCCGAACGCGATGTTGTCGAAGACGGTCATGTGCGGGAAGAGGGCGTAGTTTTGGAACACCGTGTTTATTTTGCGCTTGTTGGGCGCGGTGTCGGTGATGTCCTTTCCGTCGAGAAAAATCTTTCCGGAATCGGGCTCCTCAAAGCCGCCGGATATTCTCAAAATGGTGGTCTTGCCGCAGCCGCTCGGGCCGAGAAGGGAAAATATTTCGCCGCAGCGCACCCCGAAGCTCACGCTTTTTACGACATGGTTGTCTCCGAAGCGCTTGTCTACTTTTTCGAGCTCAAAGAATTCAGGCATTTCCCTTTTTTGAAAAAAATGAAATCAAGTAAAAAATATATATGGCGCGAAAATGGAAGCTTTTTTTTAAAAAAAACGAATTTCCGACAAAACCCGCAGGCTCCGTTGCTGCACGGCGGCGTGAGAGAAAAAAAGGGGAGCCCGCGGGAACGAGTCCCGAGGCTCCCCGCAAAAGTCGAAATTTAGCCGCTACTTTTTGCAGCCGCACTTTTTCGCGCACGGCTTTTTGGCAACTGATTTCAAAGCGCAGGCTTTCTTGGCGCAGGCCTTTTTCGCCGGAGCTTTCTTGGCCGCAGCCTTCTTGGCGGGGGCCTTCTTGGCGACGGCTTTCTTAGCCGGAGCTTTCTTGACTGCCGCCTTCTTCACGGCCGCTTTTTTCGCCGGAGCCTTTTTAACGGCCGCCTTCTTGGCGGGAGCCTTCTTGGCGGCCGCTTTTTTGGCCGGAGCTTTTTTTGCCACAGTCTTCTTCGGAGCTGCCTTTTTTACCACTTTTTTTGTTGCCATGATTCTATTTCTTTTGGGTTGTTTTCACGTTAACGTTGCGCGCGGATTCAGGGAACTTTGCAGCTCCGATGCGCGTTCAACGAAAATACTCGAGCCCGAATCGGGCGAAAACTCAGCGGATATTGCGCCGCTCAAAAAAAATCCGAATCCGGCGGACGCTTTAAAAGAGAGGGGGGCGGCGCCCGACGGCGTATCTTCAAAAAATACCCCTTCGAAAAACGGTCTGTAAAAAAGCGTCATCTTAAAGTGCCGACGAGCAAATTTATCAATGCGTCTTTTATATAGAATATGATATGCGAATGATGCAATATAAAAATTGCGGTTTTGCGAAAATTTATGGGCGCAAAAGCGGGCGGGCGTCAAAGCTCTTCAAAACCTTTCCGACTTCGATTGAATTGCCCGCAAAAAATTCCGGCGCGGAAAGCATTTTTGAGCACGGCCTCTGTATCGCCCCGAACACGATGTCGCCCGCTCCGCACGCGATTCTGAGCCCGTCGGCGCGCGAGGCCGCGACGACCTCGCCGCATTCCGCGCCGCCCCTCATTCGCGCGGCCGCAAAGGCATTCGAGAGCTTGACCGCCTCCCCGCCGATCTCCGCGACGGCGAACGAAAACGCCCGTGCGCGGTTGGCGATTTCCTCCGCGGGCAGGCGGAAATCCAAAAACAAATCCTCCTTTGCAATCTTGCGAGTGTACGTCGCGCGCGATTCGTCCTGCGGCTCGAATTTCGCCGAGCCGTCCGCCACGGAAGAAATGTTTTCGGCCAGCAGGCGCGCAGCGGCGGCGGCGATTTTCCCGCGCAGGGACGCCGAGCCGTCGGAGGGTTCTATCGCGACCTCCGCCGCCGCGCACACGGGGCCGGAGTCCATGCGCGGCTCTATCGCCATGAGGCTAACGCCAGTGGATTTGAATCCGAGCGCTATCGCGGTCTCCACGGGCGACGCCCCGCGCAGCTGCGGCAACAGCGAGGCGTGGAGGTTCAGGCACGGATATTTGCCGTACTCCAAAACGTTTTTTTTGAGCATCCTCCCGTACGCCATCACGACTATCATCTCGACGCCGAGTTCCCTCATGCGCGCGACGTCGGATTCATCCGGCGACCCCTCGGGGCGCAGGAGCTCCACGCCGTTTTCGAGCGCCCACGCGGAGACGTCGTTTGGCGACAATTTTTTTCCCCTGCCCTTGGGCCTGTCGGGGTTGCTGACCGCGCACGCGAGCTCGAAGCCCGGGCACCCGCCATCAAACAGCGCCCTTATGGAATCGAGGGCGATGGCGTCGGAGGACATAAACGCGACCCTCACCTGCCGTCCTTTCCCGCGCCGGCGTAGCGTTTGGGCTTGCCCACGAGCTCGAGCTTTATCGAAACCCCTCCGAGGCGCAGCTTTTCGCGCAGGCCCTTTATGAGGTAGCGGCGGTACGAATCCACCAGAACGGAGGCGTCGTTGCAGAACATTCTTATCGTGTACGGGCGCGAGGCCGTCTTGACGCAATAATACACTTTAAAGCGCTTGTTCGCCACATACTTTGGCGGGTTCGCCGAGAGCAGCTTTGAGACGCAGGAATTCAGCGCGTTTGTCGAAGGAGCCGAGAGCATTTTTTTGCTCATCGAATACGCGCTTTCGAGCAGGTTTTCTATGCCCGAATTCTCCTTTGCGGAAACGAAGTGCACGGGCGCGTCGGCGATGTCCGGAAGCGCGCGGCGCACGGCAGCCTCGAATCCCTTTTTGAAGGCGGCGAGATTCTCATAGCCGCGCAGCGGGGCGCTTTTGAAAGTCTCCGCGGCGTAGTCCCACTTGTTCACGACTATTATCGCGGCGGCTCCGGCCTCCACGATTTCGCCCGCGAGCCTCTTGTCCAAATCGGCGACGCCCTCCATTGCGTCGAGCACCAGAAACACGACGTCGCTCCCGCCTATCGCCTTGCGCGTGCGCACCGACGACAGGTAGTCGAGCGAAGAGTTCGTCTTGCGGTTGAGCTTCAACCCGGCGGTGTCGAACAGCCTGAACTTCATCTCGACGCCCTTTTTTGAAACCGCGTCGATGTCGAGTTTCACGCTGTCGCGCGTGGTGCCCGCCACCTGGCTTACTATCATGCGCTCCTCGCCAAGCATCCGGTTTGCGATGGAGCTCTTGCCGACGTTCGGCCTGCCCGCGACGGAAATTTTGATTCTTCCCTCCCCGCCGTCCGGCGCCGGCTCGATTTTGCCGAAGCGCGCCTCGAGCATTTCCATGAGCGCCTCCATTCCGTACCCGTGCTCGGCGGAGACTTCCGCCGTATCCGCAAATCCGAGGGAGAAAAACTCGGAGCTCCTCGCCGCGTGCGAGGGGACGTCGACTTTGTTGACGGCGAGAATCACATCCTTGCCCGCGGAGCGCAGGAGGGCGGCGATTTCCTCGTCGAGCGGCGTCAACCCCTCCTGCGAATCCACAACGAACACCACGGTGTCGGCGGTGTCTATCGCGAACTTCGCCTGCAAGTTGGTCGCGCGCGCGATTACCTTTTCGCCGCCGGAGGCGGAGGCGAACATGCCGCCGGTGTCCATCAGCGCCACGCCCTCCGAAAGGGGCTCCGCGACGATGTCGCGCGTGACGCCCGGCCTGTCGTGCACTATCGAAACGCGCCGTCCGAGAATGCGGTTGAAGAGCCGGCTCTTGCCGACGTTCGGACGCCCGACGAGGGCGACGCTCTTTGGTGCGGGCGCGCTCATAAATTTTTCCCTATTTCAGTTTGGCGACGGCCTTCTCCATCCTGTCGGCGGCCTCGACGAGATTTTCATAGCTCGTCGAGAAGCTCGCGCGCAAAAACCCCTCTCCCGACGGCCCGAAAGCCGACCCGGGTACGACCGCAACCCGCGCGGTCTCGAGAATGTATTTGGCGAACTCCATGGAGTCCATTCCGACGTCGGGAACTTTCGGGAAAGCGTAGAAAGTTCCGCGCGGCAGAGTGCACTCCATGCCCATTTCGTTAAACCTGCGAACGATAAAATCCCTGCGCCTGCGGTATTGGTCGCGCATCTTTTCCATCGAAGGCGCGCCGTTTGCGAGCGCCTCCACCGCGGCCTCCTGCGAGACTATCGGCGCGCACATGAGCGCGTACTGGTGGGCTTTCATCATGCCCTCTATGAGCCCGCGCGGAGCGCACGCGTAGCCTATTCTGAACCCCGTCATCGCAAACGCCTTCGAGAATCCGTGCAGGAAAATCGTGCGCTCCTTCATGCCGTCGATTGCGGCGACAGAATGGTGCGCGTCCTCGTATGTGAGCTCGGAATAAATTTCGTCGCTTATTACGAGCATGTCCTTTTCGCGCGCGAATTCCGCAAGCTCCGCGAGCTGCTCCCTGCCGGCGACGCCGCCCGTCGGGTTGGTGGGGAAGTTTATGACTATCGCCTTGCACCCGGGAACCCACGCGCGGCGCACTTCGTCCATGTTGAACGCAAAGCCGTCCTCGGGGCGGGTCTTTACCGGAACCGGTATCCCGTGGCAGAGTTTCACGCTCGGCGAGTACGACACGAAGCACGGCTCGTGGTACATTATTTTGTCGCCCGGGTTTATTATCGCCCTAAGCGCGCAGTCGAGAACCTCCGAAACACCGACACCGACGAGGATTTCGCCCGCGGGGTCGTAGGACGCGCCGTAGTTTTTTTCCACGTATTTGGAAATCTCGTTGCGCAGGCGGCGCAGGCCGAGATTGTCGGTGTAGGAGGTCTTGCCCTTTTCGAGGGCGAATATCGCCGCCTCGCGTATGTGCCACGGGGTGACGAAATCGGGCTCGCCTATGCCCAGCGACACGGCGTCCTTCATGTTCGCTGCTATCGCGAAAAATTCGCGTATGCCCGATTTCGGAAGGGTCGCGACGTGTGAGGCGATAAATTTCGATGGATTGCCGTCTTTCATATTATTGGCCTGAAATGGAAACGAAAAGCTCTGAGGGGAACGCGCCGCCCTACGGGGAATATATGAGCCTGTCGCCGTCCGCGGCCTCGCGGTCTATTATGAACCCCTGCTGCTTGTATGTTTTCAGGAAGAAGTGCGTGGCGGTGGAAGTCACGCCGCCGATTGTGGCGAGCTTTTCGTATACGAAGCTCGCCACCCCGCGCAGGGATTTTGCGCGGACGAAAATCAGAAGGTCGTAGCCGCCGCTCATAAGATAGCAGGAGTCCACCTGGTCGAACCTGCTGACGCGCTGCGCGAGCCTGTCAAAGCCGCCGTCGCGCTCGGGATTTATGCGCAATTCTATCGCCGCGTGCACGACGGACTCGTCCGCGTCCGGATTTATCACCGGACGCCACCCGAGCAGCACGCCGTCCGCCGCGAGCTTCTTCATGCGCTCGTCGAGCTCGTCGCGCGTGAGCCCGAGAATTTTGCCCATCTGCTCGGTGGAGAGCGGCTCTCCGTCGAGCATAAGTTTCAACAGTTTGTCCATAGGCTGAAAAGAATGACCGTTTGCATTTTTTTTTAAACACTTTTTTTCGGCGGCGCGCCGAAAACTGCGCGCGCAAACAAAAAAACCCCGCGGGGCGCCCCTGCGGGGCTCTTTCGCTTGCGCGATTTCCCTGAAAAAACGGGGACTCCGTCAGCGGCGCTTCGCCCTCCGACCGGCAAGCGCGAGCGCGGCCGCCCCGAGAACCGCCGCAAACGCCGCGGGTTCGGGGACGACGCCGAGCCGCAAAACCGTTCCGGAATCGGCAAAAGCCAGAGTATAGCATTCCGGATCGAGGCCTATTATCCCGAAGTCCATGGAAAGATCTTCCGGGGAACCGTTGAGGGAAAATCCGGCGTCGGCCCTTATGAGGTCGTATTCGCCGCCGTCAAGATTGAAATCGGTAAAATCGAAGTTTATAATTCCGCCCTGTGTGGAACAGCCGCCCCGAACGAGAGAAGAGCCCCGTCTTCGGAAATCTCGGCGACCCTGAAATTGAAGACGCCCGCGACCGAAATATTTTTCGATTTTCCGCCGTCGCCGATTTTCTTCACGTATGTGTTTAAGGTCGCCCCTCCCATGAGCCTAATCTCGCCTATGACGGAATCGAGCGCGCCGGTTTCGGAGCTTCCGATAATCACCGTGCCGCTGCGAATATCTATCGGATTGTCCGCATTGACGCTAAAAACTTTTTGCGAGGCCTCCGGAGCGCGGACTATCGCAAGCGACGTGGAATCGTCCTCCATAATTACGCGCAATGCCGCCGTATAATATGTCACGGATTCATCAGTGGAATCCGCCGAACCGAGGGACAATACCGCATTTTTACCCGAACCGTATGCGTAAACTGTTTGGAGCCTCGATCCGCCGTACCATCCCCCCATGTCTATGAGATTGGACGATGACAGCCGCAAATCCGTTGGAGAAGATTCGACCTCCGCTCCGGAATAATCCCCGATTCCCAGCCAGTTGTAGGACGCGGGAAGCGTTTCGGATTTGGTCAAATTGCCGGACGGCAGGACAAATCCCGAATTTCCGTCATGATAGTACGAATTTATAGCCACAAACAACGAACTGCCGTCGGACAACAGATAATTTTCCGGAACGGACAAATCGGATCCCCCGAGAATATACGGAGCGGCAATGCCGGCTGAGGATGCGGCGATAATAGCCGCGAAAGAAAAAACGAATTTCGATTTCATTTTTCCATTCTCCGAAACGAGCCCCAACTAACTATGTCAAGACTTTTCCCACAACACCTAAACCTATACTTGCCCGCGCAAAGCGCCATGAAGCATATCCGCCAACCGCGGAAAACCGCCGGAAGGGCGTCCAAGCCGCACTGCCCCGTAAAAAAAGCGCGGTGAAGAGCGCGCCGTCCTCGGAAAGCCGACAAAAAAAACGCGGGAAACATTCCCCGCGTTCCTACGCGCGCAGAAAGGCGCACAAATTCCGAAAACCGGCGCCGGCGCTATTTTCTGCGGCACAACAAAACCGCCGCCAATGCCAGAACCCCGGCAGAGAATGCCGCAACAGCGGGCTCGGGGACGCTCGAAAGCACGAGGTCATTACCCTTCCACGCCACTTGCCAATAGGTTTCGTCGATTCCCTGAATCTCTATCCCGCCGTCGTCGAAGCCCAGTACTCCGCCCGCCGCGGAAATGAGCACGTATTCGCCGGGGGCGAAATCTTCGTAGTCCCAGTTGAAGTCGAAAACTATTTTTGACAGCATCTGGAAGTTGTCCGCGCGCGACAGCGCGCCGTCGATTTGAATCAGCGGAGAATCTTCCGAAAGGGCGTTTTGCGGGACAAAAACCGTCCACACGTTCGCGGGCGCGGTATCGTTGTACCCGTCGGTACTGGCGTTGAGTTTTACATTTCCCGATATGCGGTAGCTTCTGGCATAAGTGTTGAAATATACGTTCTGGAACGCGAGCCCCAACCCGCCGAGCTCTATCCTGTCGAGCGCGCCCGTCTGGATACTGCCCCAGTTATGGGAGTCCTGCGTCAAGTAAACCTCGCCCGAAACTTTTACCGAAAAACTCTTTTGGGAAGCCGAAGAGTCTATATAAATATTGTTGTTTACCTTCCAGTAGGAACCCGAACCGTAATAGTCCATTGACAGCTCGAAATCTTCGCCGTCGCGCCCCTCCGAGCCGAGCCATATCGTGGAATTTCTCGCCTCGCTGAATAGTATTCTGCCAATGCTCGCGGAACTGCCGACGTACAAATCTACCGGCGCGTTCATCAGATTCTGCGTGTCGCTTCCGTAATAATACCTGCCGATTGAGGAAACGTCGCCTGCGGTCGGGACGGAGGAAGCCTGCGAAAAAGTCCACGTGCCTTCCTTGTTCTGCGGGAAATTCCATATGTCGGGCCTCCCGCTGACTTCGTACCAATTCGCGGCGTCGAGCAGGTCGCCTGATACGTTCCCGTGAAACACGTAATTTGCTGCGGAAGCCGAAACTGCGGCGATCGCGCAAAACGCGCATATAAAAACTTTGGTTTTCATAATTTTTGTATCAAATATGTGCGGAACCCATATGTATGTCAATCAAATTAACCCGTACATCTCATTGTATAACCGCAATATCCCCACTCCCAAAACGCGCGCAGAATAGCGCGGGCGAATCCGCGTCCGCCGCGTCGGAAATTTCGCATACGCCAAAGGGAATCTCCCTTTCAAAAAGTTCCCCCACAGCCTCAAATTCCTCCCGGCCTCCCGGGTGGGCGCGGTATGCCGCCACTCTCAGGAAACCGCGCGACTTATCCATCAGCCCGACTGCGGCGCGAATGGCGGCAACCGTTGTATCGGGCCTTGTCGCTATCGACTTGTCGGAACCGGGCAACCAGCCGAGATTGAAAAAAACGCACCCCACATTTCCGGAGAGAGCGCTCGGAATGAAATCCGCCATGTTCTCATGGCCGGCATTGAAAAATTCGCACCTGTCCGACAATCCGTTTTTTTCAAAGAGCCCGCGGGAGCGGCTGACGGCCTCCGGCTGGATGTCGAAGCCGTAAACCTTCCCACCCTCCGATACGAGCGACGCCAGAAACAAGGCGTCGCGCCCGCCGCCGAGAGTGGCGTCCACCGCGCAGGAAATTTTGCGCGAACCGAAAAATTCCGCAGCCAAACCGTGCGACCTCGCGACGACGGAAAATCTGCCGCAACCCATAGACCCAGGAGACGCCATCTCAAAACCTCTCAAAACAAACACGCACTAAAAGGCAATGATTCCATACGGCGCAGTTTTCAATGGCAACAATAATCTCCGTAAAGATAAAAATCACCTTTCAAAATACAATGCAAGACACGGGGCGGGCACGAGGCATGCCAGCCATTGAAGGGGCATAGCCCCTTACGAAGATTGGCTTCGCCAATGCTTCTATCCCCCTCTCTGTTTCCAACACAAAACGAACCTCCCATAAGAGCTTCGTACACGCTTCCGGAGTTCGTTCAAAAAAACCAAGATTTCCCGATTTGGCACAATGATTTTGGAGCTAAAAACGGGGCGCAAGCGAAACGGCGGGTCGAAGCGTATTTGACATACGCGAGAGTCAACGGTTATCCATTCCCCACAAAAAAACGAACCTCCCATGAGAGGTTCGTTAATACTTCCAGAGTTCGTTCCGAAAAACCCCAGCTTCCCCGATTTGGCGTAATGATTTTGGTGCGGGGCAAGGCGTAAGGAAAAGCCGCGGCCGAAACGTACTTTTAGTACGTGAGGGTGCGGCTTATTCCGAAGCAACGCAGCCCCGCGCC
>ERZ1673738.841-NODE-841-length-51079-cov-13.091369_pt1 | contig 51079 bp, 40 predicted proteins | sample MGYA00580198_ERZ1673738 | MGnify/ENA primary metagenome ERZ1673738 (study PRJEB41218, sample SAMN15661784) | gut metagenome | host: Homo sapiens | place: Canada: London | collected 2015-08-20/2019-03-30 | study: EMG produced TPA metagenomics assembly of...
AACGCTCGCCACCTACGTATTACCGCGGCTGCTGGCACGTAGTTAGCCGTGGCTTTCTCATGGGGTACCGTCATGTGTTCGTCCCCCATAACAGAAGTTTACAATCCGAAGACCTTCTTCCTTCACGCGGCGTCGCTGGGTCAGGCTTTCGCCCATTGCCCAATATTCCCCACTGCTGCCTCCCGTAGGAGTCTGGACCGTATCTCAGTTCCAATGTGGCCGTTCAACCTCTCAGTCCGGCTACCCATCGCTGACTTGGTGGGCCGTTACCTCACCAACTATCTAATGGGACGCGAGCCCATCCTTGCGCAATAAATCTTTGGTACTACGACCATGCGGTCGCCTGTACTTTATGCGGTATTAACATCCGTTTCCAGATGGTATCCCCCACGCAAGGGCAGGTTGCTCACGCGTTACTCACCCGTCCGCCACTAGGCATTGCTGCCCCGTTCGACTTGAATGTGTTATGCACGCCGCCAGCGTTCATCCTGAGCCAGGATCAAACTCTCGAACAAATTGTATATCAACCGTCTCCGGTCAACATCAAGTGTGTCGAGCTTGTGGCTCTTTTTACTTTTTGAGTATGCATCCCGTTTATCGGGATGTGTTTCAAAGAATGACGAGATTTTCGCACTTGCTTCTTTCTTGCTTGTACTTAAATCTCCTGTTGTTCAATTGTCAATGATCAATCGCGGTTTCGACTCGGTTCTTGCGTTTCCGCTACCGGTTTTTGCCGCGGCTCTCTCGTGGACAGCTTATCTATTATACCACGTTCGCATCCACTTGTCAAGAGGTTTTCAAAACTTTTTTCAAAAAAGTTTTGAGCCCGCCGTTCGGGAGGCGTTTGCTCGTTCCCTTCCGCAAGGCTTGCTGATTATATCACATTTCCTGCCGCTTGTCAAGGGGGTGGTGAAGATTTTTTTCGGGGGGTGTAGCGTTATAATATGTACCACCGCCGCTCCTCCCGACGACGCGCCACGTTCTGTCATGTCGGAAACGTTATCTTCCGATATTATATTGAGCAACATTTTTGCAAAAAAAGCAAATGCTGTTGCCCCGAAGCGCCTGTCTTTCCGCTTGACAATCGGCATCGGGTATGGTACAATATACGGCAGAGACAAAGAAAGCGAGGAGATTAACCATGTTCCAGAATCAATCGGTATCCTTTTCTGGCATTCAGCCCAGCGGAAACCTGACGCTCGGCAATTATCTTGGCGCACTGCGGAATTTTTCCGCTTTTTCCGAAAAATACAAGTGCTTTTACTGCGTAGTGGACGAGCACGCCATTACGGTTCGGCAGGTCCCCGCCGAATTGCGCCGCCGCACCTATGAAACGCTGGCACTTTACCTTGCGTGCGGGCTTGACCCCGAACGCAACACACTGTACGTCCAGTCGCACGTGCCGGAGCACGCCGAGCTGGCATGGCTGCTCAACTGCTTCACCATGTTCGGCGAGCTTTCCCGCATGACGCAATTCAAAGACAAGAGCGCAAAGCACGCCGACAACATCAACGCCGGGCTGTTCACCTATCCGGTGCTGATGGCGGCGGATATCCTGCTGTATCAGACCGATGTCGTGCCGGTCGGCATCGACCAGAAGCAGCACGTCGAGATATGCCGCGATATTGCCAACCGCTTCAACCAGATCTATCCCGACACCTTTACCGTTCCGGAACCGATCATCGCCCGGCACGGCATGAAGATCATGTCGCTGGCGGAGCCGACAAAAAAAATGTCCAAGTCGGACGAGAATGAGAACGCCGTCGTGCGTATTCTGGATGACCGCGACACCATCATCCGCAAGTTCCGCCGTGCCGTCACGGATTCGGACGCCGTCGTGCGCTACGCCGAGGGCAAGGACGGCATCAACAACCTGATGACCATCTATGCCGCACTGACCGGAAAAGATATGGCGGAGATCGAACGCGAGTTCGACGGGCGCGGCTACGGTGATTTCAAAACCGCTGTCGGCGAAACCTGCGCCGACGTGCTCGCCCCGGTACAGGAGCGCTTCAAGACCTACATTGCCGACAAGGCAATGCTGGAGGCGCAAATGAAAAAGGGCGCCGCCGAGGCTTCCTACGTCGCCCGCCGCACGTTGTCAAAAGTGCAGAAAAAGCTGGGATTTGTCCAGTTGCACTGAATCAAGCCGAAACAGATGCTCTCAGCCGAGGCACCCTCCTCACGGAGGGTGCCCCGGGCTTTTTTGTCGGCTCTTATCTCTGTTATCTATTTTCCCTTTCCCGTCTTCCCCGCCCGTGTCCGCTGCCTTGCGATGCATCACGCAGGCTTCCGGCGCAGGCTTGCCGCTCCCGCAATCACCCCTCCGCGCGGGTTCCGCCGGACGGCGGCGCTACCGTCCGATCTTCGTCCGTGTGCCGCACGGCGGCTGCCGTATTCGGGCGCGCCGCGCCCGGAATATCCCCGTGCCGCGCGCCGGCATCCCGGCTGCCGGTGTCCCGGCTGCCCTCATGCAGACCGAAGCTGACGGCAATGGCGTTGTTCACCTCCGCCATGACCGTCTCGTCCAAATGCCCCATCTTCTCCCGCAGACGGCGTTTATCCAATGTACGGATCTGTTCCAGCAGGATGACCGAGTCCTTGGCAAGCCCGACACGGTCGGCATAAATATCGATGTGCGTGGGCAGGCGGGTCTTGCCCATCCGGGAGGTAATGGCGGCGGCAATAACCGTCGGGCTGTAACGGTTGCCGACGTCGTTCTGGACGATCAGCACCGGGCGCAGACCTCCCTGCTCGGAACCGATAACCGGGCTGAGATCGGCGTAGAATATATCGCCCCGGCGCACCGGGGGCGTCGGACGGCGGCAGGCGCCGTAATCGGGCGCGCCGTCGTGATGTTCGGAATCGTAGGATGCAGTTGACATGGACATGACGTACTCCTCCATCGTTTTCGCGGGTATGGCGGGCGCTTCCGTAGCTCCCCGCACGCCGGAGCTTCACGGGCACCCCGAAGTCAGATCCGGCACGGACAGCACCGGTTCCGGACACCGATAGTGTACCCGCAAAAGACCGGGGTCTAAACAGCGGAACCGGAAATTATTTTTGTCCGGACGCCTGCCCCGGCAACGTATACAGTTCCGGCGCACACGTCCACAATCAGTATATGCGCCGATGCGGATGGCTGAGCCGCCGGAGTTGCGGTGCGGCTCAGCCGTCCAGCCCGATTAGCACACCAGACCCCCCGATTGCCGGATTTTTTACGCAGCGTCCGCTTGTTCATAAAATGTTAACAATTAAAACGGCTGTTTTTTTGCAAAAGGGCTTGACAAACCGCCCCGAAAGTGGTACAGTATAGGCATCGGTTAGCACTTGAGCGCATCGAGTGCTAAACCCGATACAAGCTACCGCCGACAGGCGGCAGACGAAGCGGAGGTGAGTCGATGTCGGAGGCAGACAGAACGCCCGAAGAGCTGAGCGAACGCAAAAAGCTCATCCTGAAGGCAATCATTGATGCCCACATTGCGGGCGGCGAGCCGGTCGGCTCCAAGTATCTGGTAGAAAGCAAGCAGATTGCCTGCTCCTCTGCTACCATCCGCAACGAGATGGCGGAGTTGGAGGCTATGGGCTACCTGGAACAGCCCCATGCGTCTGCCGGACGCGTGCCCAGCGAACGCGGGTATCGCTTCTATGTGGACTCCCTGATCGAGCATTACGCCATGACGGCACGCGAGATCGGGCAGATCAACCAGTTGCTGCAGTCTAAAATGGCAGAGCTGGATCAGATTCTGCTGACCGCGTCGCGCGTGGCATCCAACCTGACAAATTATACCGGTTTTGCCGTAAAGCCCGGCACCTCATCCGTGAATGTGCGTCGGTTCGACGTAGTGTTCCTGGATGAAAGGACCTTCATTCTCGTGATGGTCGCATCGGGCGGGCAGGTAAAAACGCGCACTCTGCGCACGGACGGCAACCGTCCGCTGTCGCAGGCAGTCACGGATCAGCTTGCGACGGCACTGAACGAGCACCTGCAAGGGCTGACTGCCAGTCAGATCACTTTGCCGGTCATGATGGAGTTGGAGGAAGCCATGGGCAGTTGGGCGGAGCTGGTCTCCCCCGCCGTCAAAGCCATGTACGAGGTCATGGGAGAGATGGACGAAACCCGGTTCCGGGTCAGCGGCGTTGACCGCCTGCTCCAATATCCCGAGTTCAGCAATCCGGATAAGATGAAGGAAGTGCTGGGCGTCATCGAGAAGCCGGAGGAGATCGTCAACATGGTCTCCGACCCACAGGATCGTGGTGTTAACGTGGTCATCGGTTCGGAGAGCACCGTGCGCGTGATGGATAATTCCGCGCTGGTATACATTCCCATCGTCAAGGACGGGAAGAACCTCGGCACGGTTGGTGTGCTGGGTCCCGCGCGGATGGATTACGCCCGCGTGTTGGCAACCCTGCAGGGAATATCGGACAACATATCCAGCCTGCTGGGCGGCGAAAAACAGCTTCCGGGCGCCGCCGGGGATTTGCCGGACGGTAACGAAAAACAGACATAGCAGTGGTGTCGACACAGCAGGTCGGCGCAGGAAATAAGGAGGACTGAGCAGAATGGCAGACGAAATGAATTCTACGTGTACGGACAAGGCGCAGGATCAGACCGAGCAGGCTGTTCCGGACGCCGATACCGCCCGCATGGCGGATACCATGGCGGAAGACGCCACGGCGGAAGGCGCCACCGAGGCAGACACCGCCTGCGATGCGCAGGCAGGCGCAGCTGATGACGCCGATGAAAACGGTAAGCTGCGCGGTTCCGAGCGGCGGCGCCTCAAGCGTGCCGAGGCGGAACTGGCAGAGGCAAACAAGAAACTGGAGCAGGCAAAGCAGGAACTCGCAACCGAGCGGGACAAATACCTGCGGATGCTGGCAGAGTACGACAATTTCCGGCGCCGCACCGCAAAGGAAAAGGAAGGCATTTACACCGACGCCTGCGCGGACGCTGTCCGGGAGTTGTTGCCCATCGTGGACACGCTGGAGCGTGCCGTGGCGGATATACCCCCGGAAAAGCAGGATGACCCGGTCGCCAAGGGCGTCCGGATGACGCTCAAGGCGGCGGCAGATGCCCTGCGCAAGCTGGACGTCACCGAGGTGGAAACCGTGAAATTCGACCCCAATCTCCACAATGCCGTCATGCACGTTGAGGACGACACAAAGGGAGAGGGCGAGATTGTCGATGTGTTCCAGAAGGGCTACCGCAGAGGCGATAAGGTAATCCGTTTCGCCATGGTGCGGGTGGCAAACTGAGCCGCTCGAACCGAAAAAAATCAAATCTTATCACACAAATTATTGATACTTCACATCTGTTGGGAGGATGAATGTTATGGCTAAAATCATTGGTATTGATCTGGGTACTACGAATTCCTGCGTGGCGATTTACGAGGGCTCCGAGCCTGTCGTGATCCCCAATCCCGAAGGCGCACGGACGACTCCGTCCGTGGTGGCTTTCTCCAAGACCGGCGAGCGTATGGTCGGTCAGATCGCAAAGCGGCAGGCGATCACCAACCCTGACCGCACGATCAGCTCCATCAAGCGTAAGATGGGTAGCGACTACAAGGTAACCGTTGACGGCAAGAGCTACACGCCGCAGGAGATTTCCGCTATGATTCTGCAGAAGATGAAGGCGGATGCCGAGGCATATCTCGGTACGCCCGTGACGCAGGCTGTCATCACGGTGCCGGCTTACTTCACCGATGCACAGCGTCAGGCGACCAAGGACGCCGGTAAGATCGCCGGTCTGGAGGTTCTGCGTATCATCAACGAGCCTACCGCCGCCGCACTGGCATACGGTATGGACAAGGAAGAGAATCAGAAGATCATGGTCTTTGACCTCGGCGGCGGTACCTTTGATGTATCGTTGCTCGAGATCTCGGACGGTGTCTTCGAGGTGCTGGCGACCGCCGGTAACAACCATCTGGGCGGCGACGACTTCGACCAGCGCATCATCAACTGGATGGCGGATAAGTTCCAGAAGGAAAACGGCATAGACCTGCGGAACGACAAGATGGTGCTGCAGAGACTGAAGGATGCCGCAGAAAAGGCAAAGATTGAGCTGTCCGGCATGAATCAAACCGACATCAACCTGCCCTTCATCACGGCGACCGCCAACGGCCCGCTGCACTTTGAGGCTACGATGACCCGTGCCGAGTTCGACCGTCTCACGGCTGACCTTGTGGAAGCCACGATGGGCCCGACGCGTCAGGTGCTCAAGGATTCCGGACTCAACGTCAATCAGGTAGACAAGGTTCTGCTGGTCGGCGGCTCCACGCGTATCCCTGCCGTGCAGGAAGCTGTCAAGAAGTTCCTCGGCAAGGAGCCTTTCAAGGGCATCAACCCGGACGAGTGCGTGGCAATCGGTGCTGCCATTCAGGGCGGCGTGCTGGCAGGCGAAGTCAAGGATCTGCTGCTTCTGGACGTTACGCCCCTGTCGCTGGGTATTGAAACCATGGGCGGCGTGTTTACCCGCATCATCGACCGTAACACGACCATCCCGGTCAAGAAGAGCCAGGTGTTCTCCACTGCCGCAGACGGGCAGACCAGCGTGGAAATTCACGTCCTGCAGGGCGAGCGCGAGATGGCGCAGTACAATACGACGCTGGGTCGCTTCAATCTCGACGGTATTATGCCCGCTCCCCGCGGCGTGCCGCAGATTGAGGTCACGTTCGATATTGATGCCAACGGCATTGTCAACGTAACGGCTACCGATAAGGGCACCGGCAAGGAACAGCACATCACCATCACCTCCTCCACCAACATGAGCAAGGAGGATATCGACAAGGCAGTCAAGGACGCCGAGAAGTTCGCCGAGCAGGACAAGAAGGCGAAGGAGGCAGTCGAGACAAAGAACCGCGCCGAATCGCTTATCAATCAGAGCGAGAAGACGCTGAACGACCTGGGCGACAAGCTGACCGAGGACGACAAGAGCGCCGTCAAGACGGCGATTGAGAAGCTGCGCACGACTGTCAACGGCGGCGACACCGACGCCATCAAGGCAGACACCGAGGCGCTTGAGAAGGAGTTCTACAAGCTCTCCGAGAAGGTCTACCAGCAGTCCGCACCGCAGGGCGATGCCCAGAACGGCAACGCCGGCGGCAGCTATGAGGGCGGCGCAAACGGCGAGGGCGGCACCTACTACGATGCCAACTTCGAGGACAACAACAAAGGGAACGCCAACTAAGGGACGCTGAGCAAGAGCGATTCCCGGGCGGCGGCACAGGCAATGTGCCGCCGGACAGGTCAGCGGTTCCTCAGAAATACGTGACCAGCAATTACCCGACGGAGGCTGAAAACGCCCCCGCCGGGATTGCGCGGTATAGGGGCCGCCTGCGGGGCAGGCAGCCCCGTCCCCATTATGGGAACCTTCGGGAATCCTGCGTATTCCCCTTCCCCGCACGGTGAATCTGAACGAGAAAGAGAAAGCCCCGCCGAATGAGTCGCAGAGCCCGCAGGGCGCGGATCGCGGCGCGGAAGCTACGGTATAAATCATATGGCAGAAGACAGAGATTACTATGAAATACTCGGCATAGACCGGAACGCCGATGCGGAGGCGATCAAGAGCGCCTACCGCAAGCTCGCCAAAAAGTATCACCCCGATCTGCACCCCGGCGACACGGATGCCGAGAAGCACTTCAAGGAGGTCAACGAGGCGTACTCCGTGCTGTCCGACCCGGACAAGAAGGCAAAGTACGATCAGTTCGGCAAGGCAGCGTTTGATCCGACGGCGGGCGCCGGCGGCGGATACAGCGGCGGCTTTACCGATTTTGGGGATCTTGGTGATATTTTCGGGAGCATTTTCGGCGGTGCTTTCGGCGGCGGCACTACGTCGCGGCGCACGGGTCCCCAGCGCGGCGAGGATGTGCAGGTGCGTCTGACGTTGAGCTTTGAGGAAGCAGTTGCCGGCTGCAAGAAGGAAGTCAACTACGCGCGCCTGCATAAATGTCCCGCCTGCGGCGGTTCCGGCGCGGAAGCCGGCACTGCCGCCGAAACCTGCCCGGACTGCCACGGATCCGGTCAGCGCGTCGTGGTTCAGCGGATGGGCGGAATGTCCTTCCAGTCCAAGACTACCTGCGAAAAGTGTCGCGGTACCGGTCGGTACATCAAAACGCCCTGCTCCAAGTGTCGGGGCACCGGGCTGGAACGCGAAAACCGCAGTCTGACTGTCACGATTCCTGCCGGCATTGACGACGGGGAGCGCATCGCTCTGCGCGGACAGGGCTGTGAAGGCAAGAACGGCGGTCCCGCGGGCGATCTGGTCATCTTTGTGACCGTGCGCTCGCACAGCATCTTCCGCCGGGACGGCGTGAATCTGTACTGCGATGTCCCGCTGACGATCGCCGAGGCGACACTCGGCGCCGAGATCGACGTCCCGACGCTGGACGGCAGCGAAAAGTACACCATAGGCGAGGGAACGCAGTCCGGCACATCCTTCACCCTGCGGGGCAAGGGGGTTCCGTATGTCAGTAATCCCGGACGGCGCGGCGACCTGACCTTTACGGTCAACGTGGAGGTTCCGCGCGGGCTGAACGAAAAGCAAAAGCAGGCGATGCGCGCCTTTGCCGATGCCTGCGGCGAGAAAAATTACAGCAAGAAGTCCCGCTTCCGCAACTTCTTCAAGAAGTAATCCGCAGATCCGGAGTCAACAGGAAAACGGCAGAGTGCCTGCGTTCCCGCGCCGCCGGGCTTGCACGTGCAGGGGAAAGCCGACCGAGAAAGGAAATATGATGAGCGAACAGAATATGCCGGAGCGCGACCCGGACTACGTATGCGAGGATTACGGCGATGTCAAGGCGTGGACGCAGATCCGCGTCACCGTGCCGCTGGAGCAGTTGGACACGCTGACCGCGCTGATGAGCATGATCAGCAATAACCTGATGATCGAGGACTACTCGGACATTGAAACAAATCTGCGCACCTGCTACGGCGACCTGATTGACGAGAAGATTCTGAACGCCGACCGCACCGTGGCATCCGTTTCGGTGTATGTGCCCTCTGACCGGAGTTACGCGGACGATGTGGCATTCCTGCGCGACCGCATGGCGGCGGACGGGCTGAACGGAAAGCTTGAGCTGGTTGGCGTCAACGAGGAGGACTGGGCGAACAACTGGAAGCAGTACTACAAGCCCCTGAAAATCGGAAACCGCATTGTTATCTGCCCCGCATGGGAGACCTATACACCGACAGGCAACGAGCTGGTCGTCCGGATGGATCCCGGCATGGCATTCGGAACCGGGACGCATGAGACAACCCGTCTGATGATCCGCCTGCTTGAGGACTACACACAGCCCGGGTGTCGGATGCTGGACGTCGGGACGGGCACAGGCATTCTCGCCATCTGCGCATCCAGACTGGGTGCCGGCGTATGCCGTGCCTATGACATCGACCCGACCGCCGTGCGCGTGGCACGGGAAAACATCCGGGAAAGCGGGCTGACCAACATCACCTGCGACCGTTCCGATCTGCTCCGGCAGGTCGATCTGCACGACGGGCGGTACGATCTCATCACTGCCAATATCGTGGCGGATATTCTGATCCGCATGATGCCGGATGTCGGGGCTTACCTCGCACCGGACGGCGTGTTGCTCCTGTCCGGGATCGTGGAGGAGCGCTGTGCCGACGTCATAGCATCCGCCGACGCAAACGGCTACTCCGTCGAGACCTGCCTGCCGGACAACGGCTGGTGCGCGCTTGCGCTCCGGCGGAAACGATAAGGCACCGAAACAGAAAACTCCGGGACTTCCTGAAACAGCCCCGGAGTTTTTTGATTCGCTGCTCCCTGTCCGGGCATGGCACAGCAAGGTCAGCCGGCAACGCAGTGGAAAAAACACCGTTGCCACGGGAATTTTCAATGGCACCCTTGACAAAGTCCGTTAAGCTGTGGTATAATGGCACATATGCCCGTACAGAAAGACGGGGGCACCGCAGATCTCCCGGAAGGGACGCGACGCCGGAGAAAGGATTGTTGAGTTATGAAACACACCGATATCAGGGAAATATTTGCGCACACCGAGGCGTATCTGAACGGAACCGTGACTGTATGCGGTTGGGTACGTACCGCCCGCGACTCCAAAAGCGTTTCTTTTCTGGAGATCAATGACGGAACCTGCTTCCGCAACCTGCAGATCGTGGTGGATAAGACGCGCATCCCGGAGGATATGGTGCGGGACGCCATGGCGGTCGGTGCATCGGTATGTGCCGTCGGACAGCTGGTCGCATCAGAGCGCAACGGGTGCGAGCTGGAGCTGGAAACGCTCACCGTCCTCGGCAAATGCCCTGCGGACTTCCCTCTGCAGAAAAAGCGCCACACGCTGGAGTATCTGCGCACCATCCCGCACCTGCGCGTGCGTACACGCTCTTTTGAGGCAGTGTTCGCCGTGCGCGATCAGCTGGCACAGGCGGTGCATCAATACTTCCACAGCCACGGTTACCGCTACGTTCATGCCCCCATCATTACCGGATCGGACTGCGAGGGGGCGGGCGAGATGTTCCGCGTGACCACACAGCCGTGGACAACCGATGCCAAAACCGAGGAGGAGTACTTCGCCGAGGACTTCTTCGGTCGCAAGGCGGGGCTGACCGTCTCTGCCCAACTGGAGGGTGAGATGGCTGCCATGGGGCTGGGGCGCATCTACACATTCGGTCCCACCTTCCGCGCCGAGCATTCCAACACCACCCGCCATGCCGCAGAATTCTGGCAGATTGAGCCGGAGGTCTGCTTTGCGGATATCAACGACATCATCGGCATTGCGGAGGATTTCATCAAATCCATCATCCGCAGCGTGCTGGAAAACTGCCCCGACGAGATGGCTTTCTTTGACCAGTGGACGGAAAAAGGCATTGTCGGCAAGCTGACGAAGGTCATCAACAGCGACTTCGGGCGTATTGATTACACCGATGCGGTCAAGCTGCTGGAGGAGTCCGGACGCACGTTCAAATACCCCGTCAGCTGGGGTTGTGACCTGCAGACAGAGCATGAGAAATACCTGACCGACGAGGTGTTCGGCAAGCCCCTGTTCGTGGTCAATTATCCCAAAGACATCAAGGCTTTCTATATGAAGCAGAATCCGGACGGCAAAACCGTCGCCGCAACGGATCTGCTGGTGCCCGGCATCGGCGAGATCATCGGTTGCTCGGAGCGCGAGGCGGACTACGACAAGCTCGCCGCCGCCATGACCGCCCGCAATATGCCGCTGGACGCATACCGGCAGTATCTCGACACGCGCCGCTTCGGCACCGTGCCGCACAGCGGCTTCGGACTGGGCTTTGAGCGCATGGTCATGTATGTAACCGGCATGAGCAACATCCGCGACACCGCCCTGTTCCCCAGAACAGTGGGCAGCCTGTGATCCGATTGCCAACAAAACAAATAATAATCCTGATGGGTTACTAAAAACCCAAAAGGGGGTTCCAAAAAGCTCAAAATGAGTTTTTTGGAACCCCTCTTTTTCACATATAACGGTACTTCTTCCGCATTCCGAACAGGAACGATGCGGATATGACAAACGCGCACACCTCCGCAACCGTAACCGCCCACCAGATACCGTCCTGATTCAGGACGAGTGGCAGGAACAGAACAGCCGAGGTCTGGAAAACCAGCGTCCGCAGAAAGGATATGGCGGCAGACACAAGTCCGTTGTTCAGCGCCGTAAAAAAGGAGGACAGGAAAATATCGACACCAGCCAGCAGGAAAGACGCGGCAAACAACCGGAAAGCGTGGCACGTCAGCGTATACAGTCCCGCATCGTAGCCCACGAACAGATGTGCCAGCGGAACAGCCATCACCACAGCGACACCGGTCAGCAGGGCGCCCGCCCCGCCCATGAGAATCATGCTCTTGCGCAGGACATTTTTCATCTCCTCATGATTGGAGGCACCATAACTGAAGGAAACGATGGGCGCACATCCGATGGCATAGCCGATAAAAATCGCCACAAAAATAAACTGCACGTACATCAGCACCCCGTATGCCGCCACGCCGTCGTTTCCGTCGAAATACTTGAGAAGCTGGAAATTATACAGCATACTGACCAGCGAGGAGGAGATGTTGCTCATCAGTTCGGAGGAACCGTTGCCGCACGCCTGCAGGATGGGGCGGAGCTGCAGGCGCGTCCGGGTCAGGCGCAGGCGGCTCCGGTTGGGGAACAGGAAGTACACAAGCGACACACCGCCGCCGATACACTGGCTGATACCCGTAGCAACGGCGGCGCCCGCAACACCCCATCGGAAGACGGCAATGAACAGTGCATCCAGCACCATATTGGTAACCCCTGCCGCCACCGTGATAATCAATCCCAGCTTGGGCTTTTCGGCGGCTATGAGGAAGCTCTGGAACACATTCTGGAGCATGAAGGACACGGTAAAGGCAACAACGATGCGTCCGTAGCAGACACAGTCGTCAAAGGTATCCTCATCGGCGCCCAGAAACCGCGCCATTGGCTCCATAAAAACAAGTCCCAAAGCCGTCAGAACAGCGCCCAGCATGACCGTAACCCATATCATCATGGAGAATGTCCGGTTGGCGCGCTCCCCGTCCCCTTGCCCCATGATCTTGGAAACCAACGCCGTGCCGCCGGTTCCGATCATGAAGCCCATGCCGCCCAGCACCATAATGAAGGGCATGACAAGATTGATTGCAGCGAAGGACTCCTTCCCCGCAAAATTGGACACGAACAGACCGTCCACCACACCGTAGATGGAAGTGAACACCATCATGATGATGGACGGAAGCACGAAGCGCAACAGTTTTCCGTATGTGAAATGATCCGACAGGCGGATCTCCTCTTTCCGACTTTTCTCCATGTGACAATCCTTTTCTCCACCGTGCGGCGGGTGCAAAAAACGGCAAAACACAAAGGGAGTCTTCAAGGAAAACCGAACCGGCGTTTCCGTGAAGTCCCCTGACAAACAAACGCCGGGCAGCCGCCCGGCACAGAGCGTGCGTATTATATCATATTCCCGCAGGAAAAGTCAACAGGAAAGACCCACAAAGAGCCTTCACCCTTCGTGGGTCTTTCCTGTATACTTTGCCACCCGATCCGGCAGTTCCGTCGGGATCCCTTAGTGGCGACGCTTCCGACTCAGGCACGCGGCAGCTGCTGTCATCAGCAGGACAACTCCGCCCCCGACACCTACTGCCGAAGCACATCCGCCGGATTTACCGGCTACGGTGGTCGTCGCGACCGCTCCGGTTCCGGTGACGCTTCCGGCAGAACCGTCGGTCTGCGTCCCCGACGCAGGTGCCGCGGTGGTAGCCCCGGTCTGCTCTGCCGGTTTGGTGGTCGGTTCCTCAGCCGACTCCGCCGGCTTGGTGGTCGGCTCCTCAGCCGACTCCGCCGGCTTGGTGGTCGGTTCCTCGGTCGGTTCTGCCGGCTTAGTAGTCGGTTCCTCGGTCGGTTCTGCCGGCTTGGTGGTCGGCTCCTCGGTCGGCTCCGCAGGCTTGGTGGTCGGTTCCTCGGTCGGTTCTGCCGGCTTGGTGGTCGGTTCCTCTGTATCGGTGCCGTCCACACGTCCCACCATGATACCATCGGAGTTAAAGCGATAGAAGCCCTCCTCAATCAGCCCGTTGGTCTCCGCCTCGCTGACGTAGTACACGCCGCCAAAGAACTGATCGGTTGCGGCACGCTTGGTACCGTAGATATTGGTAAAGAAATAGTAATGCCCTTCCCCATCGGTCGCGATGCCGATCGCCTGCGGGACACTGTTGACGAAATAGTAGGTATAATCACACCAATCGTGCGTGTAGATGCCGTTCTTGATGATCATGCGGTTATCTGCCCCGAACTCGTAGAAGCCCTGCGGCATGATTCCGTTGAGCTTGTCCTCCGGAATCGAAAATATACCGCGCGCGGCGCCATTTTCCGCGCTCCAGATGTAGTACACATCACCCGCATAATCACGAACCAATCCCTTAGCAACCCGCTGTCCGTTCTCATAGTAGCGGATAACGCTATCCAGATCGCGGAACAGGTTCTCTCCGATCTCCTCCCGCTTCGGTTCCACGGGCTTCAGGTCAACATCGGATTTGCCGGTCAGCAACCCATACTGATTGAAATGGTAGGTTCCCTCCGGCATAAGTCCGTTGGTCTTCTCCTCGGGTATGTACCAGTCGCCGTCCGTCGCCGCACGCTTGACACCGTATATGGTAGTGAAATAGTAAATATCCCCGTCCTCGTTTTTGGCAAGTCCGATCGCCTCCGGCACGCTGTTGACGAAGTAATAGGTATGGTCGCACCAGTCATGCGTGTAGATACCGTTCTTGACGATCATGCGGTAATCCGCTCCGAACTCGTAGAAGCCCTGCGGCATGACGCCATTGAGCTTGTCCTCCGGGATTGAGAACATACCGCGCGCGGCACCGTTGACCGCATTCCAAATGTAGTAGACATTTCCCTCGTCGTCCCGGACCAACCCCTTTGCCACCGGGACACCGTTTTCGTAGTAGCGAACCCGTCCGTCTGCATCATGTACCAGTCCGGATACCGCCGCTCCGGCAGTATTTCCAGCCGCGGCTGTCGTCAACGCGCCTGCAACCGAAAGAGCCAACAGACACAGCGCCGCCAACCAAGCCATAACTTTTTTCATATCGTTTCTCCTTTCGCTCCGCACCTGTTTGGTCAGAGGGAATGCTCGGGGGAATCGCCAGACACCGGTTGTGTTCGGGACGGTTCCCTCATAACTTCCGGTCTATTATACCATCCCCGACGCATTCTGTCAAGCCGTTGCCCGGTTTTTGTCCTCTTCCAGTTACTGGGGGCATTCCCCGGAGCAAGTTCCACGGCAGATATTATCTTGGAGATATACCCGGAATACTCCCCGTTTTCTCCATTTTTTCAAAAAACTATTGACAACTCAAAAAAATCGTGGTATAATACAGTCTCGGTACGGTCTGCGATACGCAACCGTCTCCTTACTGCGCGGAAAATCTGAAGCCGCGCGGTCTTTCAGTCCATAGGGAGGTTTAACATGGAGAAGATCAACAAGTATTATGAGTGCCTGTTCGTCGTGGATGTCACAGACGGCGACGAGGCAGTCAAGGCAACAGTCGAAAAGTTCGTCGGCATCATCAACGCCAACGCCGAGACGGTTGTCGAGGTGGCACAGTGGGGCAAGCGCCGTCTGGCATACCCCATCAACGACAAGCCCGAGGGCTACTATGTCGTGGCAACCTTCAAGAGCGCGCCTGAGTTCCCCTGCGAGCTGGAGCGTCTGCTCAACATTGATGAAAGCATTATGCGTCAGGTGACGACCCGTCTGGACTTCACGCCTGTTGCCAAGGCTGTCGCGCCCGCCGAGGAAGTCGCACCTGCAGACGAAGAGTCCGCCCCCGCCGAGAAGGTCGCACCGGAGGCTCCCGCCGCCGAGGTTGCCGCTGAGGCACCGGTCGCCGAGTAACAGCTGTCGTTTCGCCCCGCGCCCGGAATCATCCGGGGGAAGGTCGCCCGCACCCGCCGCGCTGTGGCGGTCACGGGCAGAGGAGTCTCTGCACGTCCCCTGCGCAAACAGCAGAACGTCCGGAGGTCTCCGAACGCTACCCGGCGGCGGTTCACAGGAACCGTCAGCCATCCGGAAAGGAGAAACCGTATGTCTCTTAACCTGAATAAAGTGATTCTCGCCGGTCGTCTTGTGGCAGATCCGGAGCTCAAGCAGACCCAGAGCGGCATTTCGGTGGTTTCGCTCCGTATTGCCGTCAACCGTCGCTATACGTCCCGCAATGACGGGCAGCAGAGTCAGCCCGAAGCGGACTTTTTCAATGTGACCGCATGGCGGACAACCGCTGAATTCATCGCCAAGTTTTTCCGGAAGGGCTCTGCCATCTGCGTGGTAGGCTCGATCCAGAACCGGAACTGGGTGGATCAGCAGGGCGTCAAGCACTACGCTACCGATATCGTTGCGGATGAAGCAAATTTTGTGGAGAACCGCAATGCGTCCGCTGCCCCTGACGCCGGCGGCGACACCTATGCGTCCGCGCCTGCTTTCTCAACCCCCGGTGCCGGCGCCAAGTTCGAGGAACTCAAGACCGACGACGACCTGCCGTTCTGACAGCGGCACAGTCTTACTGCGGCACGGTGCCGCACAAAAAATGAGCCGGGTGTGCCCGGCATGAAGGAGAATAAACATGGATAGAACTGAGAATACCGCACGGCCTGCTCGCCCGTTCAACCGCGGCAAGAGAAGAAAGGTCTGCATTTTCTGCGCAGACAAGGTCGAATACATTGATTACAAGGATACCGCCAAGCTGAAGCACTTCATCAGCGAGCGCGGCAAGATCCTGCCCCGCCGTGTCTCCGGCGCTTGCGCAAAGCACCAGAGAGAGGTCAATACCGCCATCAAGCGCGCCCGTCAGGCAGCGCTCCTGCCCTTCATCACAGACTGACAGGGCGCAAACAGAGAGGGGAGAACCGGATTGTCGGTTCGCCCCTCTCTGTTCGCATCTCTATTCGCAAGCGCCACGGTGTGCCGACCTGCCAAGCTGCATCACCGGGCAAGGAACTTGTGAATTTTCTCTGAATTCCAACCCAACGCCTTGCAATTACGCCGGAAGTATGCTATAATAGGGGCAAGTTAAGCCTCTCTTTCTGCCGTGAAAGCAGGCCATACCAGCCGGGGAGTCAGCGGCGCCCTGTACCTGAAATCCGCTATAGCAGGGGTTGATTCCCCTTCTGAGAATCGATCGTTTCGGAATGAGTTGTTTTTCCTGTGTTGAGGAATGGGTCTTGCGCAATGCGGAGCCGTGAACCATGTCAGGTGAGGAATCAAGCAGCATTAAGCGGTGAACCGTATGTGCCGCGAGGTCGCCTGTTCTGAGCAGGAAATCCAAAGATCGCCGGGGCGTGACATCCGAGGAAGGGGTGTATGGTCTTCTTTCACGGCAGAGCCGGAGAGGCTTTTCCGTATCATTTGCCGTCTGCCGTCCGGCACGCGCGGACGCGCTTTTTGTGCGCAATCAGGGGAGGGAGTCGGTTATGCATCAGGCACTGTACCGGAAGTGGCGCCCCCGCAACTTCGACGAGGTATGCGGGCAGGAGCAGGTCACATCCATTCTCAAATACGAATGTCAGGCGGGGCATTTTTCGCACGCGTACCTGTTCTGCGGCTCGCGCGGAACAGGCAAGACATCCTGCGCCAAGATACTGGCAAAGGCGGTCAACTGCGAGCACCCGACAGCCGCCGGTCCCTGTGGCGAGTGCGCCGCCTGCCGCTCCATAGACAGCGGCGCCGCCACCGACGTACTGGAGATGGACGCCGCCTCCAACAACGGCGTGGATGACATCCGCGATATCCGCGACGAGGTCATTTACACCCCCTCGGAGCTGAAATACCGCGTGTATATCATTGACGAGGTGCATATGCTGTCGGTCAGCGCCTTCAACGCGTTGCTCAAAACGCTGGAAGAACCGCCGGAGCACGTCATATTCATTCTTGCCACCACCGAACTGCAAAAGCTGCCAGCCACCATTGTCTCCCGTTGCCAGCGGTTCGACTTCCGCCGCATCGCCACCGCCGACCTTTCTGCCCATCTGGCAAAGATTGCGGAGAAGGAGGGCTTCACGCTGGAGCCGGAGGCGGCACGCCTCATCGCCCGGCAGGCGCAGGGCGGTATGCGGGACGCGATCAGCCTGCTGGAGCTGTGCGCCGGAGCGCGCCGCCCCATCACGCCGGAGCTTGTCACCGAGACGGTCGGTACAACCGGGCGCGAGGGTGTCGGACGTGTGGTCGCGTCGCTGGTGCGGCGGGACTACGACCGACTGTTCGCCGCCGTGGACGATATGGTGCGTTCCTCCCGCGACCTTGCGGTGTTCTGGCAGGAGCTGATTTCTTACTACCGCGATATGCTGGTTGTCCGGACCGTGCCGGAATCGGATGCCGTGCGCTACCTGGATCTGACCGACAGCGAAACCGCCGCCTTGCGTTCGCTCGCCGCGCAGTTTACCAAAGAGACACTGCTCTGGCACATCAGCCTGCTGGAGGACGCCTTATTCGCTATGCAACGCGCCTTCGCTGTCCGTCGGACGGTCGCGGAGGTCACGCTGGTCCGACTGTGCGACCCGGCGCTGGATACCGCAACGGAAGCCATCCTCTCCCGCCTTTCCCGGGTGGAAGAGCAGTTGGCAGGCGGGGTAATCCCGGTCGCAGCACCTGTTGCCGCGCCCGTTGCGGCACCTGTCGCAGCACCCGACACGCCCCCGCTGTCCGATCAGGCAGCGCCGACAGCACCGAAGGCTCCTCCGACAGTGTCCCCTGCCCCGCCGGCTCCCGCGCAGACGTCGCCAACCCGACAGCCGGAGTCAACGGCTCCCGCCGCAGGTCAGCGAATCCTGCGCCCGCTGCGCAATTTCCGCGAGGTCGCTGACCGCGTGTCCGAGAGTGACCCCATCATCGGCTCCTTCCTGCGCCTGTGCCGTGCATTCCGGACGGACGACGGTAAGGTTATCCTGCGCTTTGAACAGCCGTTCCAATGCAGCATGGCATTGCCGGACAAAAAGCCGCCCGAAGCCCTGCGCCGCGCCCTGTCGGTCTGCTTAGGGCATGCCGTTGCGCCGGAGGATATCATCGGCGAAATAGAGGGGCAGGCAGACCCCGCATCGCCGCTGGACGTGATCATAGAAGCGCTGGAGGACGATGCCGCGTCGGGCGAAGCACCGCCCCGCGAGTCGGAATAAACAAGGCATCCGGAAAAGTACTATCAAACACATCTATATTACTTAATATATTGTCACAGGAGGATTTCATCATGAGAGCAAACATCCCGAAGGGTATGGGGGGCGGTCCCCAGAGTATGCAAGCCATCGCCCGGCAGGCGCAGAAAATGCAGGAGGATATGGCGGAAAAGCAGGCGGAGCTGGACGCCCGCACGTATGAAGTGCAGGCGGGCGGCGGTGCCGTCACCGTGACGATCAACGGCAAGAAGGAAGTCCTGTCCATCGACATCAAGCCGGAGATCGTGGATCCGGAGGATATCGAAACACTGTCCGACATTCTGGTCGCCGGCATCAATGAGGCAATCAAGCGTGTGGAAGACACCAACACCGCCGAAATGGAAAAGATCACCGGCGGTCTGGCAATGCCCGGGCTGTTCTGATCCCGGTCGGATTTTATATGGCAGCCTATATCGAATCACTCCAGAACCTGGCAGACCAATTCATGAAGCTGAACGGCGTCGGGCGGAAATCCTCCCAGCGCATGGCGTTTTCGGTGCTGGATATGTCGGGAGAGGAAGCCGCCGCTTTTGCGCAGGCGATCTTGGACGCCAAAGCCAAGATCCACCTCTGCCCCGTCTGCCAGAATCTGACCGACCGGGAGTTGTGCCCGGTCTGCGCCGACGAAACGCGCGACCGGAGCGTGATCTGCGTAGTTGCAGACTGCCGCACCGTACTCGCCATTGAGAAGGTGCGGGAATACCAGGGAACCTATCACGTTCTGCACGGCGTTCTGTCGCCGCTCAACGGTGTCACGCCGGATATGCTGAAAATTCCGGAGCTTTTGCGCCGGGTTGAGGAAGGCGGCGTGCGGGAAATCATTATCGCCACCAATGCCAACGTGGAGGGCGAGACGACCGCCATGTTCCTCGCACGCCTGCTGAAAAAATATCCGGTCAAGGTCACGCGGCTGGCGTACGGTATTTCGGTCGGAACCGACATCGAGTACGCGGACGAAGTCACTCTGTATCGCGCCCTGCAGGGGCGGCGGGACGTGTAGCAAACGTTTTCACGATCTTACTTTCCTTTTGAAAGGAGCATCATATGAAAACAATCACGATCCATGCCGAGTTGGAGGAGCGCATCCGCCTGAACGCCGCCAGGCTGCAGGAAGCGTACTATCAGTTGCCCGATGTTTTTGCACCCCCGGAGTACCGGTCGTTCGGTGACAAGGAGGGGAGAGCCCTGTGGGCGTTCCTGTGTCACCGCACCTTGACGGGCGAGGAGAATCCTTGCCTCCGTCCGATGCTGGCAGCCCTTCCGGCCCACACCAACGCAGGCGGTTTCTTCGGTCCCATACATACGGGCAGGGACGGCGATGTCATGGTGGATGAGTTCCAGTTCGGCGGCAGCACATGGTACCTGCGCGCCCTTTGCGAAGCGCATCGGCAATTAGGGGACGACTGCATTCCCGGCACTACCCCGTTGGCGCTTGCCAAGCGGGTATTTGAAGGACTGTACCTGCCGGCGCTCGGTCTGTTCGACAGCTACCCGGTCGACCATGAGGAGCTGACGGGCGATATGTTCGGCAACGAGCTGCGGGTCGGAAACTGGATTCTGTGCAGTGACATCGGTGCGGCATTTCTCGGCATCGACGGCGTTGCCGACTACTACATTTCGACAGGCGACGTGCGAGCATATGACCTCGTCCGTGAGATGACGGAATGCTTTACCCGCATAGACAAGCTGAAAATCAAAGCGCAGACACACGCAACGCTCTCTGCCGTGCGCGGATTGTTGCGTATGTACGAGCACACGGGCGATAAGCGCTTCGCCGATGTCGCATCGGACACATGGAATCTGTACATAACGCAGGGCATGACCGCCACCTACGCCAACTTCAACTGGTTCGGGCGCGGTGAGACATGGACGGAACCCTGCGCCGTGGTGGATTCGCTGATCGTTGCCTTGCATATGTATCGCCTGTTCGGCAAGCAGCGGGATCTGACCCTTGCCCGCCGCATATGGCACAACGGAATGTCAAGCGGTCAACGGTCGAACGGCGGCGCCGGCACAGATACCTGCGTGACGCCCCATGTGCCTTTCCTGCACACGGGAAATATTTACGAGGCATATTTCTGCTGTACCATGCGCCTGTCCGAGGGATTCCTGTGGGCAAAGCAAAACGAAGACCTTCTGTCCATCGAAATTCCCGATCTTCCGTTGCGGGACAACGAGGGACGATACATGGCGGGAGACCTGATTTACGGCGAGATTTCCCCTGCGGATGAAGCCGGGAGTGCCGTACAAGTGGACGGACACACACTGTCTCCTCTGCCGAAAGTGTTCCGGCTATCCGAAATCAGGGCAGTCAATACGCAGACGCAGGTAATATTTACGGAGTGAATTGCCGCCGCCGGCGCCGTGCGAAATCCATGACCGTTTTCCGTGCGGTGTGCCGTATCGTTTGTTGTCCCGCATAGTATATCGTATTGAAACTATAATAATGAAAGGAGATACCCCTATGGCTTTCTGTTCATCCTGCGGTCACGAAATAGGCGAGGGTACCGCGTTCTGCCCCGCCTGCGGTGCAAAGGTTTCCGCGCCCGCCACCCCCGTTTTTGACGAGGAAGACATCAAGGAAAACAAACTCATCGCTGTATTCGCCTACCTGAATGTACTGGTACTGGTTCCCATTCTGGCAGGCAGGAAGTCGCCTTTTGCCCGGTATCACGCCAAGCAGGGGCTGGTACTGTTCGTTATCGAGGCGTTCCTGCACTTTGCATACGGCACTCTGAAGTCGGTGCTGTCCCCCTTCGTTGCGCACATCGCCGCAACGAACGGCTACAGCTCGTATAACTGGCTGGGGCTGGTGCTGTCTCTGCTGGGCGTTGTGGCGTTCGCCTACATCGCCTTCGCTGTCATCGGCATCATCCGGGTGCTCCGCGGCGAGGCAAAGCCCCTGCCGCTCATCGGCACTCTGCCGTTCCTCAAGTAAGCGCCCGCTGTCACCGCCGCACGGTACCGTGCGGCGGTTTTTGACGTCTGCCGCGGGAGATTTCCGCTTTCCGGAGGTTCCAGCGAAAAGGGGTTCCCGCATATCCGGCGTGAAACCGTCGCCGAATATGCAGGAACCCCTCGGATTCTTATGCCGTTTCCCGTTTATACCGCGCTTACTCAGCCGGTGTTGCCCGCCAAAGGCTGTGTAGATTGCAGAAGGCGTACACCGCCTCTACCTCGTCCCCCTCACAGAGGGCAAAGCATACCTCCGGCTCGTCGCCGGGGCACAGCTCGCGGCGCTGATTGCCGTACTTTGTCTGAAGCGACACCCACGCAATGTGGTGCTCCGGCGTCATGGGGTGCGCGGCAGACCCGACGCGCACGTGTACGATGCCGTTTTCCACCGTCCAGACCGGGATATGCTTCTCATGGGAAGCATCGGTCGTACCGGGGATGATCTCGGTCATCTTCTGCCCGCAGCACATGACCGGCACGCCGCTGTCATGCACCTTTGCGATGATGTTGCCGCAATGTGCGCAGATGTAGAATTTCTGTTCCATTCTCTTTCTCCTTTTTTGTGAATCGTATTTGTGCCGGGTCACGCAGGACGTGACCCGGTTTTGTCTTTTGACTACACGCCAAGCAGCGTCAGAAGCGCATCCAAAGTACGGCGCCCGAACATGACCTGCCCGTCATCCAAAACCAGACAGGGCACGCTCATGACATTGTACCGTTCCTTTAGTGCCGGGTACAGCCGGATATCGTAGACCTCCGTGCAGACCTGCGGATTGAGCGCCGCAATGTGCTGTGCCGCTGTCACAAGCTCCGGACACATGCTACAGCTCAGGGAAACCAGCACCTGCATCCGTACCGGGCGATTGATCGCCGCAATCCGTGCGCGCAGGCTGTCCTCCAACGGCTGTCCCGGTCCCGCCGCATTGTACAGTCCCAGCACGAACGAGGTAAATTCATGCCCGCCCGGCACGCCGTGGAAGGCAAGTCCGGTGTAGACGCCGTCCCGCAGGATCCGGACGCAGGGCAGATACGCCCCATCGCCCGCCGCCTCGGTCACGGTCAGCTTATCGGTCAGCGACGCCAGTGCGTTGAGGTACGCTCGCAGTTCCGCCGTGACGGCACCGCCGTCCGGGTGCAACTCCAGTGTCAGCGGGGACGCCATCCGCCCGAACACAGTGCGCAACTGCGCCAGCATCTCGGGCGGAAACAGTCCGTCCCCCTGCCCCGCGCCGCCCGACTCCGGAGCGGATTCCGCCTTAACTTCTCCGCCCGCAGGCACAGCCTTCGGCTTGCGTGGATGCAATCCGGTCTTTTCCTGCATGGCGGCGGCGTATTTTTCCAACTCCGTGGCGGCGGTTGCGCCGTCCCCGACTGCCGTGACAACCTGGCGAAGGTTCTTCCGGCAGACATCGCCCGCCGCATAGATCCCCGCACGGCTGGTTCTGCGCGCATCATCCGTCAGGATATAGCCCTGCGGGTCGGTGTCCACCAACTCCCGGACAAGCGCGGTCTCCGGCTCGTACCCGGCAAAGATGAACACGCCGAAGCCTTCCTCCGGGGCAAAAACAGTCTCCTCTCCGGTCTCGGTATTGCGGCAACGCAGGACGCGCGGGAGACTGTCCCCCGTGACCGACACCACCTCGGTGTGCGTCAGCACGGTAATCCCGGGATGCTCGCGGGCAGGTTGTGCGGCAGCCGCCGCGCAGGTGAAGTCCGCGCCCCGGATAAGAACCGTGACGTGGGAGGCATAGCGCGTCAGGAACACGCTCTCCTCCGCCGCCGCAAAGCCGCCGCCGACCACAAAGACCGGCTTGCCGGCAAAGAATTCACCGTCACAGGTCGCGCAGTACGCGACGCCCCGCCCGCGGAAATCGTCCTCGCCGGGAAAACCGATCCGGCGGGGGTGCGCGCCGGTGGCAATCAGAATACCGAAGCAGGTAAAGTCCCCCTTGTCGGTATGCACCGTGCGGATGTCGCCGTCAGCCTCCAGTCCCGTGACCGTTGCCAGGCAGAATTCCGCACCGAAGCCCTCCGCCTGGCGGCGCATGGTATCGGTCAGGGCACGCCCGGTTGTTTGGATGACACCGGGGTAGTTGACGACCTCCTCGGTTATAGTGATCTGCCCGCCGAAGGTCTCCTTTTCCAGCACCAGCACGCGGTAGCGCGCCCGCGCCAGGTAAAGTGCCGCCGTCAGTCCGGCAGGACCGCCGCCGATGACCGCGACGTCATAAAACCGGGCTGCATCCATCAAAGCATCCCCACTAAATCCAGGCTGGGCTTCAGCGTTTCGGCGCCGGGCTGCCACTTGGCGGGACAGACCTCATCCCCGTGGGCAGCGACAAACTGGCTTGCCTGCAGGCGGCGGAACAGCTCGTCCGCATTTCTGCCGATATTGCCCGCGTTGACCTCGTACACCACGATCTTTCCCTCCGGGTTGACAAGGAAGCTGCCACGCTCCGCCATGCCGTCCGCCTCGATCAGAACATCAAAGTCCCGGCACAGGGCATGGGTGGGGTCTGCCAGCATATGGTAGGTCAGCTTGCCGATGCGCTCGGAAGCATCATGCCATGCCTTGTGAACGAAATGGGAATCGGTAGATACGGCGTAGATCTCACAGCCAGCCGCGCAGAAGTCGGCGTACCGGTTCTGCAGATCCTCCAGCTCGGTGGGGCATACAAAGGTGAAATCCGCCGGATAGAAGAAGAACAGGCTCCACTTGCCGAGAACATCGGCTTTTGTCACCTTCTCAAAAGCACCCTTGTGATAGGACATGACGGAAAAATCGCTGATTTCCTTGTTAATGAGAGACATGGTAAAAATCCTCCTTGTTTTGTTTGGAACCTCCGCGCGTTCCGCTCTGTGGGAAGTCGGCAGTTCCTTTTTTGTTTATGGCTTTGGGGAAAGCGGGGAACTCAGGACAGATGCGGCGGGGTGGAGCAGGCGCTCCCGCGCTCCACGGCACGGCAGGCAGGACACAGCCAACGCACGCGCAGATCATAGGACAGGATGCCGCATCCGATCTGCTCTTCGATGGAAGCGGTCAGATCCGACAGAGTCCGATCCGACAGTGCGCCGCACCGGACGCAGATCAGATGATCGTGCCGCGACGTGTTGTCGTAGCGATCCGGACAGCCCGCCTCCGACAGGCGGATCAGCCTGCCCGCCGTGACCAGCGCGTTAAGGTTATTATAGACCGTTGCCTGCGAGATTTTCGGGTTCTTCTGCTTGAGTGCCAAAAATATCTGCTCGGCGGTCGGGTGCGAACGGGTTTCCAAAATGTAGCCGTAAATATCCTCTGCGTATTTTGTCATGCGGTTCCTCTGGAATTAGAACTATTCTAATTACATTTCCGATTATATCAGATTCGGGCAGACTTGTCAAGGGGGAGCGCCGATTTTTTTATGAATATTCCGTTAATTCAAAGCAACTCCTGCCGGAAGGCGGACACCCGCGCATCTTCCCTGCCCCGCAGACGGCACTATGCCCTCCGTTTCACGCAAGGGCATCCAAAAAGAAGCATCCCGGCAGGGGTGCAACACACCTCTGCCGGGATGCTTCTTTAAGGCAATACCGCGCAATACACTGCTAAAGTCTTGTGGCGCATCTGTACCGCCGTCCTTGCGCGGTATCGTCTCGAACCAATCACTCCATTCTGCGCTTTCTGCGCCGCTGCGCGGAACCGCTCACTGCCAGCGCCGCGCCGGCAGACGCCAGCATCACCGGCACAACCGCGCTTACCGCAGAGCGGCAACCCGTCTTCCCTGCTTCCGTCTCGGCACCGGTGGTTTCCGCGGGTGCTTCGGTAGTGGAAGGCTCGGTCGCGGTATCCGTCTCAGCGCCGGTACCGGTTTCGGTGCCGGGCTCCGCCGTGCGTTCATCGGTCAGTCCGGACGCATTGTAGGCAAACGCAAAGCGATCGTTGGGCGCCGTATCGCCCAGCTCCATAAAGCGCATGACATCGCCCCGGATGTCGGCATGGTCTGCCCACTTGAAGGTCAGCGACAGCGCTTTCCCGGACTCGCCTCCAATCAGCGTCTTGCTGACCGCCAGCATCAGTCCGTTCTCGCACAGAGCGTATTCCGCTTCCCCGACCTTCTCAAACTGCCACTTTCCGTCCACGAAGCGCTCGATGGATACGGTCTTGTCGGTACGGGAGCGGTTCAGGATGAAGTCATAGCCTTCCCAACCGGTTTTGCTGTCCCCGTCCGTGTTGAGGTAAAGATTCATCCACGTCTCGTCATCGGCAGTGATCAGGGCATTGGCAGTTGTGACAAAGAAGTACACCTTGTCCGCATCCTGAGACACCTGCGCGCAGGCAATGTCGTTGCGGGCAGATGCGTTGGTATACCGGAACTCGGAAGCCCAGGACAGCTCGGAGCGCAGGTTCGCATCGCCCACCGTATCGGTGAACAGCGGAGTCACATTCTTCCACTGAGCGGCAATATCGGCGGCGTGGATATCCATCGCCCCACCGTTGACGGTCGCGGGCGCGTGGATGCCCTTGAACTTCCGGATATAGGAAACCATCTGATAGTAGTAGTTGTCGCCGAAGCCAACGCCGTCCCGCAGGCGCATCGGTTCCCCGTCACGGCTGTACTCCGGAGACATCTGGTCAACCATGTAGTAACCGGGAGTCAACGTACCACCGCATGTCTGTTCCTGATTGCCGGTCTTCTGCACGCCGGCATACCACTCGTTCCAGCCGGTTATCATAATAACCCGGACATTCTGCTTGAGCGCATACTCAAAGGATTCGGCAAGCTGCAGTCCATACTTCGTGCTTTCCAGACCGAAGCCGAACTGCCCGATCGTATTGTACGAGGTGTCGCCGTTTGTCAGACTGCGTCCGCGGCCGGAATGCGCGTGCGTCCCCAGCAGAACAGCCATCTGCTCAATGTTCCCCTCAAAGTCACGTCCGGGTTTTTGCGGGTAATCCTGAAGCCAGTCCCAGTACCCCAGACCCTTCCGGCGATCCGAATTCTGCCACGCCCAGGACTTGCGGACGGTACAGGTTTTCAAAAACTCCTCCATCTCACCGGATTTGATGGCATTTTTGATCTCCGGATTCTTCTCCACCAGCGCGTTGTACTGCTCCTGTGTCTGCGGCGTCGAATCGGAAACGGTCCAGACACGGTACACGCCGGTACGGTACTGCAGACCGTCGTTATTACCCAGGATCAGCGGCTTGCCCTCCCAACGGAAGAGAAGCTCCTGATAATCCGGGTTCTCCAGGAAGGAGCGCAGTCTGTATACGCCGTCCACGAAGGTGAACGGCATATCGCCGAACATGAAGCAAATCTGCGGCGTGGAGCCTCCCGCACGGCGGATGTCCAGCCATGTGTCAAACAGGATTTTCAGCTGATCCTCATAGAACACGTCATTGGACAGATCAAGGAAAACAAAATCAACGCCTGCGGCATCCAGCATATATGCATGCTTGCGGTAGACCCATGTGTCGTTGCTGGAATAGTATCCGAAGTACGGCTCTGCCCAGTAGGCACCGTCGCGCCCGGCAAAGGAGCTGAGCATTCCGGTGAGGAAATCAAAGCCTTTTTCCAGGTAGGTAGCGGTCACATCGTTGGTATGCCGACCGGAAAAATGCGAGTGGAACATGAAGTAAAACATACCCACGAGGCGATCCTCGCCCTGCCCTGCCTCATCGGTCGGGGTGACACGGCCGAGATCGTCCACCGCAACCCACGTAGAGTAATCCACCGGGAGAGTCGCCTTTGTCTCTGCCGGAACAACATCCACATGGCTGTACGTGACGTTATCCACAAAGCCGCGCGTGGAGTGAAGATTGACGGTGGCATAGCCTGCGCCGGGGGTATGGGGCGCTTTTGCCGTCACGTCACCGCAAGTAAGCGTCTGCGCGTAGGAATCGTATCCGACCGATGCGACAATCTTCCCGTCACACAGCACCTCCAGTGCGGCAACGGCATCCCGGAATACCATCCGGTGTGCGGATCCGTCCGCAAAGACAATGCCGGTATCAATATCCACGGCAAAGCCGTCCCGCTCGCGGACGGTCATATGCCCGTCCGGAGTCAGCGTGAAAACAATGCCGGAATAGGTGGGCGCATCGTTTTCCAGCATCTGCCGCAGGGTGACGGACAGGGAGCCTGCCGTCAGGGAGAGGTCAAAGGCAAGCTCGCCGCCGCGCAGTCCGTAGTTGTCGCCCAGGATGCGCCGGGTGAAGAAGGAGCAGTCACGGAACGCCCGGCAACGGAGTTGCCCGTCCACGACCAGTGCATCAGACAGACCGGTAAATCCAAAGTCCAGACCAATGTGATACTTCTCCGGCGATCCGGTGAAATCCATGGCGTAGTCATACTGACGGTACAGGTAATTGAGTTTTCCGTTCGCGGTCAGTTTCCCGTCCGCAGGCTGTGCAGCCGCATCGGCGCGCTGGTAGGTGCTGTAATCCGGGGTGGGCTCTGTCGGCTTCTCCGGCTCTTCCACCTCATAGTCGGCGAAATTATCCCGGAACGCGGCGGCTGCCTCCTTGGTACGGAACAGAGCCATATACGCAACGTCTGCATAGTGTGTCCCCTTGACCGACGGGAACACATCATACCGGACAGTCTTGAGCAAGCCCTTATAAAGGGAATTGCCGCCGAGATTGATCAGAACATACTGCCAATCGGTGGTACTCTGATAGGTGAAGTGAACGGAAGCCGGCTCCGCGATGGAGGTCTCGTCCGTGATAAAATACAGCTGTCCCTTAAGGGGCGCGTCTGCATCCAGCCGCACCTTGATAAGCAGATACTTGTACTCGTCCGTCTTAACGGTGGAGCTGGGCAGATTAATAAACGCATACGGATCGCCGGCGTCCGTGTCCGGCTTGAACCGGGTGAAGGCGACGCCGTTCTCTTCCATAAACGAAGTGGTCAGCGCATTGCAGCCGCCGATGTTGGCGATCCCCTTGTCTGTGTCAAATCGCAGGGCGGATGCCATATGCGGCGCGTATTCATTGATATCCTCGACTGCGGGGGCGGTAGGCTGTCCGTACAGCCCGGCGGCGGGGGCGGAGGCGTATTCCGCCGTCAGACGAAGTGCGCAGGACTTGTCAAGCCGTCCGTTCCGATACACGAACTGGGATTCGTGCGCACCGGAAGCCGGCAGGGAGAGGTTGCCTGCATCATGGACTGCCAGCACATACTCGCCGGCAGGCAGAGGCTCCTTGTCGGGGAACGAGATCACGACCCACCCCTTTGCCTTCACCGTGACGGAGACTTCGGCAAGCGGCTCCTGCAGCTGCGAAATGTCGGCGTCATCGCGGAAGCGAAACAGGCTGACCGAAACCGTGCCGTTCCCGGACACCTCCAGGGCAAGCGTTCCGGCAGGGGCTGTCGTTACAAACTGCGCGGCAACCGTGTCCTCCGCGCTCAGCTTCACGGATGCCGTTGCGCCCGAACCGGCGAACAGCGAAACGGATGCCTGCGGGGCAACGGCAGAAAAAGCGGCAGTAATGACATCTGCCCCCTTTGCCGGAAAAGCCAGCGGGAACGCCAGCGCGGGGAGAAGGAGGGCGGTTGCGGACAAAATGGAAAGCAACTTTTTCATGATACTACTCCTTTCAAATTATCATGTGGATCGTCAGGCGGTACTCAGCTATCAGCTGTCGGAAAACGTGTGGGAATCAAAGAAACTCTGAATGGCGGATCGGCTCGCCGCGGCGCGCCCCTGAAGCATCTCGGCAGAGCCGCCCCCGCGCGCATTGAGCGTTTCACGAATCGTCCCGGTGAACCGGCGCAGATCCAACGACGGATCGCGCCGCCCGATGACGTAGGCATATCCCGCCTCATCGGATCCGGTGAATACACCGCAGACGCCGCTGCACTTGTGGACGGCACGATTGAGAAGTTGACGCAGACCGTTCACGTCCAATCCCTCCTCAAACAGGCAAAGGTTCCCGTCCGTCTCGGGCAGGGCAGCGGCGCGCAGATCCTGCATCTGCCGGCGCAGGGACGCAAGGCTGTGGCGCAGTTCCTCGTTCTCGGTCTGCACGCGTCGGAACGCACCGACCGCATCCTCCCGGCGGACAGACAGCGCGACCGCAATCTCTGAGATGGCGCCAAACTGCTGCCGGTAATCGCGCAGAGCGCGGCTGCCCGCCAGCATATGCACGCGGATGCCGCCCTTATAGTGGATACAGTCCAGCAGCTTAATCAACCCGATTTCGCCGGTATTGCGCACGTGCGGCGCACAGCAGGCGCATCGGTCGCACAGCAGGTCGCCGTCCCCGATCTCCACGATGCGCACATTCTCGGTCAGCGCGAGCTTGGCGCGGTACTGCAGGGTGGCAAGCTCCTCCGGAGCAGGATAGAATGCCCGCACCGGCAGGCAGGCGCGGATGTAACGGTTTACGGTATCCTCGATCCCGTTCAGCTGTTCCCGCGTCAGGACACCGTCAAAATCCAGCGTCACGTCCTCATCGCCCAGATGAAAGCCCACGTTGTGAAAGCCGTACTGCGCATACACAGCGCCGGACACGAGATGCTCTCCCGAATGGCACTGCATCCGTTCCAGGCGGACAGCCGCGTCCACCTCCCCGCGCACGACTGCGCCGGGGGACAGCGGGGCAGGCAGTGTATGGCAGATAACGCCGTCTGCGCTCACCTGCACATCCCGGACAAGTACCCCGCCCAGCGTGCCGCGGTCGGCATCCTGACCGCCGCCCTCCGGAAAGAAGGCGGTTTTATCCAATATCACGGCGTACTCCCCTCCTGCCAGAGGCTCGCAGGAAAGGACGGTCGCGTCAAATACAAACAAATGGCTGTCTGCGTCAAACAGACGTGCGGTGGCTCGCATAGGTGGCTCCTTTCTTTCAACGCATAACGGGCAGGCAATCCGCACGCCCGTTACACGGATCACCCCGATTGTACCATAAATAAACCGCGCTGTCAATGGGCAAACGGAACTTTTAGGCAGAATTACTATCCGGGGCGGCGCACCCACGCGTTTGATCCGGCAGAATCATCCAACAAACAGGCAGAACGGGCGTGCGCCGTACCGCAGGGGTACAGTGCACGCCCGTTCTTTGGGAACGCTGATTTTAGGGCTGCCGGCGTTCCGGGCGACAGGTCAGGCACGCATCAGCCCTTGCTGTTGGCGATTGCCTGATCGATCAGCTTCTGGAGAGTCTCCGCTTGCTTCTTGCCTGTTATCGCGCCGACGATGGGCTCGCCGACGATATTGCCGTTCTTATCGACCACGTAGGTCGTGGGGAACGAGAACAGACCGGCGGTGAACTTGCCCGCATCGCTTTTGGAATCGAACCAAATGTTCCGGTAGGACACGCCCTTCTTGGAAAGGATATCCTTTGCTTCCGAGATAGCCGTCTTGTCGCCGTCCAGCGTAAAGGAGTTGACTCCGACGACAGCACCGCCCTGCTCGGCAAGTTTCCGGTTCAGAGCCTCCAGGTCGGCAAGCTCGCCCACGCAGGGACTGCAGGTCGTGAACCAGAAGTTCACCACCGTGACGGTGTTGCCGGAAAACAGCTCACTGCTCTTCACGTCGTTGCCGTCCAGATCCTTGCCCTCAAACGCGGGGAACTGCATCAGATCGCCCTTCCCTGCGGGCTTTCCGTTCTCCGCCGGCACGCTCGCCCCGTCGCCGGACGGCTTTTTCCCGCACCCCGGGTACTTCTGCTCCAGGAGCGTCAGCTTGCCCTCAATCTCGCGGATCTGCTGCGCGCCGTCCCGCAGTATCTTCAGCTCGTCCGCCTTGAACTGATCCTTGGCGCCTTCAATGGTGCTGAGCAGGAAGTTTCCGTAGTTGCTGCCATTCTCAATCATGGACGAGCCCTTGTTTGCGGACAGGAAGACCTTCTCCCAAAGCGCGTTGTTATCGGACAGGATCGCCGTTTCCTGCGCCATCAGATCCTGGTGCAGCTTGGTCGCCTCTTCCATGGACTTCGGCTCCATCGCCATCAGTGAGGCGATCTCTTTTTTTCTGTCCCCGTCGTTTGTCTTGTCTTTTCCGGCATCGTTGCAGGCGACAAGACTGCATACCAGCAGGATAAGGGTAAGTACGGTTAAAATCTTGGTTGCTTTCATTGTTATGACCATTCCTTTCTTTCTGTCGCGGAAGTTTGGGGCGGTTCCGGCTTGCCGGAATGGCAGTCACGCCGACTGCCAAGGCACAAAACTTCCTGCCTGAAAATACTGCTTCAGACTTGCTCTTTTTCCGTTTCTGTTTCTGTCGCTGTGGTTTTCTCCCGGTTCGCCGGTTCCTTCTTTTCCGCTTCTCCGGCAGGGCAACCGTCTTCCTTTCCCTTACAGAAGCCGTACCGGAAGCTGACGGCTTTGGTGGGGCAGGCACGGACACACATACCGCAACGGATACATTCGGTGTGGTCGGGCGTTTTCGTTACATCCACATCCATCTTACAGGCTTTTGCGCATTTCCCGCAGGAAACGCATTTGTGCTTGTCCACCTTCATTCCGAGTAGGGACACCTTGTTCAAAAGCGCGTAAAACGCGCCCAGCGGGCACAGCCACTTGCAGAACGGACGGTAAAACAGCACGCTCAGCACGACCACTGCGATCAGTATTCCGAGCTTCCAGGAAAAGAGTGTACCCAAAGCCGCCCGTATCCCGGAATTGACCGTGGCGTGCGGTATCGCGCCTTCCAGAACGCCCTGCGGACACAGATACTTGCAGAAGAACGGATCCCCCATGCCCACATCGTTGGTGATGAGTATCGGAAGCAGAACCACCATGACCAGAAGGACAACGTATTTGATGTAGGTCAGCGGCTTCAGCTTGCTTGTGGAGAGCTTTCTTGTCGGTATCCTGTGGAGCAGCTCCTGAAACCATCCGAAGGGGCACAGGAATCCGCAGACAAAGCGTCCCAGCAGTACGCCAATCAGGATGAGAAATCCGGTGATATAATAGGAAAACCGGAATTTAGACGAGCCCACCACCGCCTGAAACGCTCCGATGGGGCAGGCGCCGGATGCCGCCGGGCAGGAGTAGCAGTTCAGTCCCGGCACACATACGGATTTCCCTTTTCCCTGGTAGATACCACCCTTCAGAAAGTTCGGGAGATGAATGTTGGTAAGCAGTGTCGCGCCCGCCTGGATCCAGCCGCGAAAGCGCGACAGGATGTGCGATATGCCCGCCTTCTTCTTCGGGGCTTTCACTTTTTCTGTCTTCCCCGCTCGTTTCCTATCCAATGCCCACACACTCCAGACATAAACGGATCGCCTTGCTCAGCACGGTGGCGACTTCCCCGCGCCAAGCACCATAGCCCAGCATCGCCGCACCGCAGGCAAGCAGTGTAACCTGAAGCACGGCTTTCTTCGACCGGATCAATTCGATCCCCCCTTTCTCATGCTCCCATTGTAGCACAAACGATATAAAATCTCCGTTAAGAACCGAAACTTAACAGAAATCTTACATCTTTGTGTTATAATAAGGTCGCAGGAACTGCGAAACGCAGGCAAGGAGGGCTTTTCTATGCATATTTTGGTCGTTGAGGATGAGCGTGCGCTCTGCGAGACTATCGTCCGCAGTCTGCGCCGTCTTGCATACAGCGTGGATTATTGCCATGACGGGGAACAGGCGCTCGGTCTGCTCTGCGTGGAGCGGTATGACCTCGTACTGCTTGATCTGAATCTGCCCGGTGCCGACGGCATGACGGTCCTGCGCACGCTCCGCAAGACGGATCGGGACACGCGGGTGCTGATCCTTTCGGCGCGCAGTGAGGTCGCCGACAAAGTGGCGGGGCTGGATGCCGGCGCCAACGATTACCTTTCCAAGCCCTTTCATCTGGCAGAGCTGGAGGCGCGGATACGCAGTCTGACTCTGCGGCAGTTCACGCAAAATGACGTGATCCTGTCCTGCGGGGCACTCTGCTTTGATACCAAGACCCGCACCACTACTGCCGCCGGTCAGGTGCTGACACTCACAAGGAAGGAGACCGGCATACTGGAATACCTGCTCCTGCATCGCGGACGCCCGGTGAGCCAGGAGGAATTGATTGACCATGTGTGGGACAACAGCGTGGACAATTTCAGCAATTCGATCCGGGTACATATTTCCGCGCTGCGGAAGAAGCTGCGTGCCGCTCTCGGCTACGACCCTATCCGCAACCGCATCGGCGAAGGATACGTCATGGAGGAGAAAAGCTGAAAAAACATTTTCAGGGTAGGAAGTTTTGCGCCCTGACAGGCGGCGTGACTGCCATTCCGGATAGCCGGAACCGCCCGAAACTTCCGTGTTAAGTAAGAAAGGAATGGTCAAAGCCATGAAAAAGCTGTCCCTGCAATGGCGCATCACCCTGATGACTGTGCTTCTCATCGGGGCGACCTGCGTCGCCATGAATCTTCTGCTCAGCTATTCCGGCAGGCGCTATATGGACTCCATCGGTTCCTACATGACCAACTACGGGGAAACCGACAAGGGCGAGCCGGATTTTTTCGACCCGGAGCGTGAAAAGCTCGATCAGGAGCTGACCATCGTCATTCACGGAGCGCAGGACTCCTTTGCCACCACCGGCTGGTACATCACGGTGGCAGTGACGGTGCTCAGCGGCGTGCTTGCGTATTTTTTCAGCGGTCATGCCCTTAAGCCCCTGCGTACCTTCGCGTCCCAGGTGGAGCAGGTACAGCCGAACAATCTCCCGGACATGAAAATTACCGAGGATGTCCTGCCGGAATTCCGGCAGTTCAGCAAACCGTTCAACCGGATGCTGGAACGACTTGACGCAGGCTTTACCGCCCAGCGGCAGTTCACCGGAAACGCCGCCCACGAATTGCGCACGCCGCTGGCGCTGATGCAGGCGCAGTTGGATTTATTTTCCGCCGAGCATCCCGACCTTCTTCCGGAAACGGCAGATTTTCTCCGGCTTCTCCGGGAGCAGACCGAGCGGATGACGCAAATGACCAAAACCCTGCTGGAGATGAGCGAGCTTCGCACGGTTCCCTGCACCGACCGCATTGAGATCGCACCGATGATTGAGGAGGTCTTTACCGACCTTGCCCCGCTTGCGGAAAAGAGCGGCATCACGCTGGAAAGCGCCGGGGACGGCGTCATGACCGGCAGCGATACACTGATATACCGTCTGCTTTTCAACCTGACGGAAAACGCCATACGCTATAACCGCCCGAACGGAAAAGTGCGTGTGACGGTATCAACGGAGGCGAATCGACTTGTCATCCGCGTATCCGACACCGGCAGCGGCATACCGGAGCAGTATCGGGACAGCATCTTCCAGCCGTTTTTCCGTGTGGATAAATCCCGCAGCCGGGAGTACGGCGGCGTAGGGCTTGGGCTGTCGCTGGTGTGGGAGATTGCCGCACTGCACGGCGGTGATATACGCGCGGAGCAAAGCTCGGAGGCCGGGACGACCATGACAGCCCGATTCCCGATAGATGAATAAAGTCACCTGCGAAAACCGCAGACCGGCAGTCCTGCATTTGCGGATTGCGTACCTATGCAAGAGCACCGGACACGTCCCTTACGGAAACGTGTCCGGTGCTCTCTCTTGCAGGACTTCAGGCAAGACAGCGAAGCGGTCTGCCTGTTCCCTTATACAATCCCCTGTGCCTCCATGGCATCGGCGACCTTGGCGAAGCCCGCGATATTGGCGCCGGCAACGTAATTGCCAGCCATGCCGTACTTCCGGGCGGCAGCGTCCAGATTGTGGAAGATATTGACCATGATGTTCTTCAGCTTGGCATCCACTTCCTCAAATGTCCACTGCAGGCGTTCGCTGTTCTGACTCATCTCCAGCGCCGAGGTCGCAACGCCACCGGCATTGGATGCCTTGCCGGGGGCAAACAGAACCCCCTTCTCCTGCAGGTAGGCGGTTGCGTCCAGCGTGGTGGGCATATTTGCACCCTCCGCAACGGCTATGACTCCGTTTGCCACCAGCGTCTTTGCGTCCTCCAGTGTCAGCTCATTCTGCGTCGCGCAGGGCAGCGCTACGTCTGCCTTCACACTCCAGACGCCGCGTCCCTCGTGGTAGATCGCGCCGGGTCTTGCTTCTGCGTAGGCGGTCAGACGCGCGCGCCGGACTTCCTTGATCTCCTTGAGCAGTTCCACGTCAATGCCGGCGGAATCATACACCCATCCGGTGGAGTCCGAGCAGGTCACGGGCTTTGCCCCCAGCTGCCATGCCTTTTCAATGGCATAAATCGCCACATTGCCCGCGCCGGACACCGACACAATCTTGCCCGCAATGTCCGTGCCGTTGGCTTTGAGCATCTCCTCCGTGAAGTAGAGCAGGCCGTACCCGGTCGCCTCCCTGCGCGCCAGCGATCCGCCGTAGGACAGTCCTTTTCCGGTCAGCACGCCTTCGTACACGTCGCGGATACGCTTGTACTGCCCGTACATATACCCGATCTCCCGCGCGCCGGTGCCGATGTCACCGGCAGGCACGTCGGTGTCCGCCCCGATATGCCGGAACAGCTCGGTCATAAAGCTCTGGCAGAACGCCATGACTTCACGGTCGGACTTTCCCTTGGGGTCGAAATCGGAGCCTCCCTTACCGCCGCCGATGGGCAGACCGGTCAGCGAGTTCTTGAACACCTGCTCAAAGCCCAGGAACTTGATGATTCCCAGATTGACAGACGGATGCAGGCGAAGACCGCCCTTATAGGGACCGATGGCGCTGTTGAACTGGACACGGAAGCCGTTGTTGACCTGCACCTGCCCCTTGTCGTCCACCCACGGAACGCGGAACAGAATCTGCCGTTCCGGCGTGGTCAGACGCTCCAGCAATGCCTCGCGGCGGAACTTCTCCTCGTTTGCCTCCACAACGGGGCGCAGGGATTCCAGAACCTCCCTGACAGCCTGATGGAATTCGGGCTGAGCCGGATTCTGCGCGACTACGCGCTCAATGACCTCATCTACATACGACATAGGGGAACACTCCTTTGCTTTTTCGTTATCGGATCGTATTATACACCAAATCCGCCCGGAATGCAAGAGGGTTTCCGGAATTTCTGCAAGAAAAATAAAAAATATTTCATTTTGTCGCCGTTTACAGGCTAAATTGTCAAATGTCTCGATCGAAAATGAAGGAACGCAGTGTCAATCCGCCATTTACGGCAGACAATCAGGCTTCGCGCGCTCACCCTTCCCGGATCAGGCTCACGGCGCCGGGGTGACAGTATATGTCAACAACACTGCCACCTGCCGCCTCCTCGCCGTCCAGCGACCAGACAGTCGGCTCCGGGAAGGTGAACCGGGCATGCTTGGCGTGCAGGAAGTCTATCATGGGATTATCCGAGTAGTTGCTGGCAAGCAGAGAACCGATGATGCGGTTCAACTCGCTCGGTGTCCGCGGCTTGCGGATCAGGAACACCTCCAGTTCACCGTCCGTGAGCGAGACGCGGTCGGGCGGGAGCTTGACCATGCCGCCTGCCGAGGTCGTGTTGGACATGGCGCCGAAAACATATTCGCCCTCCAGTCTGGTTCCGTCCGACATCTCCACTATCAGGTGGCAGGGCGCGATGTTGGCAATGTACCGGATGCCGCCCAGCACATACGCCACGTGACCCATGACATTCTTGGCGGTCTGAGAGGTCGCATAGGAAGTCTCGGTGAATGCGCCGAAGGAGGCTATGTAGGAAAAGAAGCGCTGATTCCCGCCGTCCGCCGGGCAGAATTCGCCGATATCCAACGGGAAAGACTCCTTCCCGCCGGCAACGCGCGCGGCGGCGCGCAGGGTTGACGGCAACCCGATGCTGGCGGCAAAATCGTTGGTACTGCCCGCCGGAATGTAGCCGAGCGTCGGGCGGTTTTCGGGCGGTATGTGCATCAGCCCGTTGAGCACCTCGTTCAGCGTCCCGTCCCCGCCGCAGCACAGGACGCGATCATAGCCCTCCGCGGCGGCTGCCGATGCCAGCTCGGTTGCGTGTCCCCGGTACAGTGTCGTACAGACCGTGACCCGGCGGTCGGAGGCAGGCGTGCCGTCCGGGAGATGGTACAGTTCATCCAGAATATCGAACAGTCCGGATCGGGATTTCATCTTCCCGGATACGGGATTCAGAATAAGCAGAATATGTTGTGCTGTCATGCTTCTCCTCCATTCACGGCCGATTCTGCCATGCGTGTTCCTGCCGTCAGTGTCCGCAGAATCTCGCCCGCCATAATCATCCCCATCACGCCGGGCACAAAGGGCAGACTGCCGGGCACGGCGCGCCGGTCGCTCCCCTCCTGCCGGACAGGCAGAGGAACCTCCTCCGAGTAGACCACAGTCTGATGCCGGATTCCCCGCTTCCCAAGCTCCCGCCGCAGGACGCGAGCCAGCGGATCGGTATTGGTTCTGAACAGATCGGCAATGCGGAACTGCTCCGGGTGGCATTTGTTACCCGCGCCCATCGCGCAGATAAGCGGCACCCCGGCTGCCTGACAACGCAGCACCAGCTCGATCTTGGCGGCGACCGTATCCACCGCGTCCGCCACGTAATCGAAAACGGAAAGGTCTATGCTGTCCGCGGTTTCGGGCAGGTAGAACATCTCATGTACCGTGACGCGGCAGGCGGGATTGATATCCAGGATGCGCGCCCGCATGACCTCCACCTTGGGCTGTCCGAGGGTGGAGTGCAGGGCGACAATCTGACGGTTGAGATTGGAGAGCGAGACGGTGTCCCGGTCGATCAGATCAATCTGTCCGACGCCGGCGCGCGCCAGCGCTTCGCACAGGTGCCCGCCCACGCCGCCCACGCCGAATACCGCGACGCGTGCATCGGCAAGATTGGCAACGGCGTCCTCGCCCCAGACGCGCGCCGTGCGGGAAAATGCTTCGGGAATGCGGTCGATGGATTCCATACTGTACAGGTTTCCTCCGAAAGAATCATGTTACTTTGTATTTTACCACAACTGCGTAAAAATTTCAAGATTCTTCTTTACAAAATGCGGCACTTGATTTATAATGTGGGTATAGTTCGGATACAAAACCGCACACCGATACGAAAGGAACGCCCACACATGAAAGAATTGTCTTATTTCCGCGAAACCAGGAAGGACAGCACCCTGCTGTACGACGGGAAGGTTCTGCACGTTTACAAGGATACCATCAACCTGCCGAACGGAAAGACCGGGATGCGCGAATACTGCCGCCACGGCGGTGCCGTCGCGGTCGTACCGCTGACACGCGAGGGCAAGGTGGTCTGCGTCCGGCAGTACCGCTACGCACTGGGACGCGTCACGCTGGAGATTCCCGCCGGAAAGCTGGATCACCCCGGCGAGGATCATACCGAGGCGGCACTGCGTGAGCTGCACGAGGAGACCGGCTACCGCACCCCCGCGCTGACTCCCATCGGGGAGCTGGCAACCTCCCCCGCCATACTGACCGAAATTATCTATATGTACCTTGCCGAGAATCTGGAGCCGGGCGAGACCGATCCGGACGATGATGAATTCCTGGAGCTTGTCGAGATCCCGCTGGAGGAATTGGTCGGGATGATCCTTGCCGGCGAGATACAGGACAGCAAAACGCAGGCTGCCGTTCTGAAGGTGTACCTGATGAAACAGCGTGAGCAGGAGGCAGGCAGATGAATCAGGCAAATCCTGTCCGGACCGATCTTGCGCATCTGCGCACCGAGGCACGCAACCCGCGCACCCTGCACATCGACACCCTGCCTACGCCGGACATGGTGCGGCTGATGTGCGAGGAAAACCGCGTTGTGGAGGATGCCGTCGCGGCGCAGGCAGATGCCATCGCCGCCGCCATTGACATCATTGCCGCCCGGCTGGATGCCGGGGGACACCTGATCTACGTCGGCGCCGGGACATCCGGGCGGCTGGGCGTGGTGGATGCGTCCGAGTGCCCGCCGACCTTCGGTGTGAATGACCGACTCGTCCGGGCTGTCATCGCGGGCGGGCACGAGGCGATGTTCCACGCCATTGAGGGTGCGGAGGACAGCGCCGAGCGCGGCGCCGCCGAGCTGGAAGCCGACGGCGTGGGCGCGGGAGACGTTGTCGTCGGTCTGTCCGCCTCCGGCGGAGCACCGTATGTGCTGGGTGCCCTGCGCCGGGCACGCGAGCTGGGCGCGATACCGATGGGCATCACCTGCAACCCGGAAAGCCGGATGCACCCCCTGTGCGATGTCATCATGGCACCCTACGTCGGACCGGAAGTCATCACCGGCTCCTCGCGTCTCAAGGCAGGGACAGCGCAGAAGCTGATCCTCAATATGCTCTCCACCGGAGCGATGATCCGCACCGGCAAGGTTGTGGGCAATCTGATGATAAACGTCCGCCCCACCAACGTCAAACTGCGTGACCGGTGCATCCGCATCCTCATGGAGCTTGGCGGGTGTGACCGCGATACCGCCGCCGCACTGATCGACGATTGCGGCGATATCCGGACAGCGCTCGGCAGGCTGGGCAAATAAAACGGGGGCGCCCCGGAGGCTCTTCCTCCGGGGCGCTTTGTCTCAGACCGTTTACGGGTTCCCTTGGTTCGGATTGTACGGCACGAGGTCAATGGACAGCAGCCACTCCAGCGTGGGAACCGTCTCCACATTATAGATTGAGACGGTGAAGGCGTCCTTTTCGGTGCTCCAGCGCATGAACACGCTATCCGGCATCGTGTCGGACACGCGCGTCCCGCTCTGTGCCTGGGACTCGTCCACAGAAAGCAGGTAGTGCAGGAAGATTGTAACGGTTCTGTCACCGTCCTGCACCGTCAGGCGGGTCAGGCGGCTTGAAGCTGTCCGGAAGGTAGACGTGACGCTCTCGCACGGGACGCCGTCAAAGGTTCCCTCCGTGCGTTCCCTTGTCGCGTTCTCGTCGGACGTCATCGCCATCATCTCGTCCATATACCGACTGTGCTGACCGAACGGGTTGGCAGTCGGTTCGGGATGGATCACGCGGTATGCCGCAATGTCCGTGCAAGTCAAATCAAGCATCTGCTTGCTCCCCGCCTGGGAGGAGATGTAGTAGCCGTACTCGGAGCCCCGCCAGGACACACGGTACGACTGTGCGACATCGGCAGGCAGAGTAGGACGGTACAGCCGTGCCGTATCCACCGTCAGAATGCCGCTTTCCGTGCGGGAGAAGATGGTCTTTATTGTATTCTCGTGGGAAGAATCCACGCCGCGGGCGGCGTCGTAAAAGGCATCGACCGAGTCAAACAGGATCTCGCCAAGCTGGCTATTCCCTGCGCTCTTGTCGGGCGCGTTGCCGTTGACAAAATTCATGTAGTAAACACCGCCCTTCTCGGTCACAGCGAGGCGGTCTGTTGTAAAGCTGCCGTCCGGCGGCGGCGCGATGGCGGTGTTCGTGCCAGTTCCTGTACCGGCTTCCGTACCGGTGCTTTCGACAACTGTGGCGGTGGGCGCGGAAGATTCGGAGTTGTCGGTGCTTGCTCCGGGAAGTGCGCAGGCAGCCAGGCACATGGCAAGCAGGATAGCGATTGAAAGCAGGGGGATTCGTTTCATGTGGATACCTCCTTCTCACGTTCTTATCACCCGTGGATGCTCACGTGTGGATGCTCACGCATCTGCGCAGGACAATGCAAATCCAGGCACGGCAGACGTGTGCATCTTACAGTTATATTATACCAATATCGGAGCACAAGTCAATACACATTATTAACAAAAGCAAAAAGTGCAAATTAGTCATTGCGCCGAGAGCACCGTTGATTGGACATCAAATGAGATCAACATGGCAAGAAGCCATGGGTATCTCATCACGACAGACGCCGGAGCCCCCATTTTTTGTTTGACATTTCGCGCAAAATGTGATACAATATGAAGAAAGACAGTCGGTAAAACGGCTTTGCCCCTGCAGGGGTGAGCCGCCCGACTGCCCCCCCCGATCAGGGGAACTGTCAAAAGGATACACGATCATGCAATACGTTTTTTCGGATAAGATTGCCAACCTGCGTCCCTCCGCCATCCGTGAGATCCTCAAGGCGCCGTCGGACGCGAACACAATCAGCTTCGCCGCCGGGAATCCGTCCCCGGAGTCCTTCCCTGTCCGCGACCTTGCCCGCCTTGCCGCCGATCTGTTCGCGCAGGAGTCCACCACCGCCCTGCAGTACGGCGTAACCGAGGGCTACGAGCCGCTCCGGCGTGCGGTCGCCGAACGCCAGCGGAAAGTCTTCGGGATCGGCAGATCGGGCACCGCCGGGGACACCTTCCGTGACGAAACTGTCATTGTTTCGGGCGGTCAGCAGGCAATCGAGCTTGCCTGCAAGGTTTTCTGCAACGAAGGCGATACGGTTATCTGCGAGGAGCCTACCTTTGTGGGCGCGCTCAATGCCTTCCGCTCCTGCGGGGCGCGCCCGGTAGGCGTCCCGCTCCGGGATGACGGTCCCGACATAGAGGCACTGGAGCGCCTGCTCCGGTGCGAGCCGCGCGTCCGGCTGATCTACCTTATCCCCACCTTCCAGAACCCGACCGGACTGACCACATCATATGAAAAGCGGGTGAGGATATATGAACTGGCAAAGCAGTACGGCGTCATGATCCTGGAGGATAACCCCTATGGGGAGCTGCGCTTCTCCGGTGGGGATGTTCCCACCATCAAGAGCATGGACACCGAGGGGCTGGTCATTTACACGTCCTCCTTCTCCAAGATACTCTCCGCCGGTATGCGGGTCGGTTTCGTGATCGCGCCGGAGGCAGTGGCATCCAAGATGGTGGTCGCCAAGCAGTCCGAGGACGTACACACTAACCTGTTTTTCCAGATGCTGTGCTACCGCTACATGACCGAATGCGATCTGGATGCGCACATCGCCTCCATCCGCGCCCTGTATCGGCACAAGTGCGGGCTTATGCTGGATGCGCTGGACGCCGCCATGCCCTCCTGCGTCACCTTTACGCGCCCGGCAGGCGGACTGTTTATCTGGGTGACCTTGCCGGAGTATGTGGATATGCCTGCATTCCTGAAGGCGACCGTCGCGGCAGGACTGCGGGTTGTACCCGGTGCCACCTTCGGCTGTGACCCCGATGCACCCTCGCGCTGTTTCCGGCTCAACTACTCTACCCCCTCGGACGGGCAGATCCGGGACGGCATCCGGCGGCTGGGAACAGTCGTCCGTGCCGCCGTCGGGGATGATACGGAAGGAGACAGATCATGACACACTGCTATACGGATTTTCTTCTGCTGTGCGCGCTCGGCACCGCCAGGAAAAACGAGGCACTGGCAGATGCACTGACAAACACGGACGCACTGCTGTGCGGATGCCTGACGGAGGACACTCTGATCCACGGGCTGACCGTCCTGCAAAGCGAGGACTACATTTCCCTGCCCGGCGGCGAAGCGGACGCAGACACGGTCTGCCTGCTGACCGCCAAAGGCAGGCAGGCGATAGCCGTGCCGGTTCTGAGCCGTCTGTTCGGCAGGCGGGATGCCGCTCTTTTCGCGCGGGAAGACGCATTCCTTGCCGCGCCCGCCGGGAACGGCGGAGCTACGGTCGTACTGCGCCCCGGCGCGTTCGACACCGTGCACAGCCGCCTGCTCCGCGCCGCCGGAGCGAACGGGGATTACGACGGTGCGCCATGGATCACGGTCGCCCGCTGTGAGGACGGCATGGCGGTGACGCTCCGGGTTCCGGGCGAGGAGGGACCGGACGAATCGGATGACAGTGCCGCTGACAGCGGCACTGTCAGTAGCAGTGACAGCAACGGTGGCGGATCGTATGACGGCGCAGCCCCGGAGGACGCCCTCGCCATGTCCGATTCCGTCCGGGCGGTTTACCCGGACGGGCTGTCTGCCGGGCGTTTCACGGATCTGCTGCTGGCAGTGCGGGACTTTTTCTGCGGCAAGCCGCAAGTGCGCAAGGCGGCGTTGCCTGCCGGCACCGACCTGTACGCCGTTTCGCTGATCCGCGAGGATGCCGAAGCGGTCAGAGTCTCCGCCGCACCGATACGCTTCAACAAGCAGCGGTTCCGTGGCGGGCGGGACGGAGAACTGGACTACGCCCAGTGCGGCGATGACGTGCTGTACTTTACGGAAGACGGGTATCGGCTCGCCGGGGTGCTCTGCGCGGCATACGCCTCGGTGTGGGAGTTGCTGGAGGACGGGGAGCGCGCGGCGCTGAACGAGCTTCGGCGGCACATTCGGTGACTGTTTGGTCGCCGGGGTGTTCAAAAACTCATTTGGAGTTTTTGAACACCTTTTTTGCAGGCAGACCGCGCCCCGACACCGCCGGAAATCCGGCATGAACCGGACAAGCGCCGCATACAATCGGACAGACCACAGGTCACCCCCGCGCCCCCGCCGGGACAATCCGCCGGCACCCGCGGAGGTTCTCCCCAAGAAAGGACGATACCGTATGCAGACGCTGACCCGCTCCGCCGTTTCGGCGGGTTCTGCACATCCCCATCCCCATCCCCTGACCCCCGCCGAAGTGGAAGCATCCCGCCGCCGGGGCGGAAGTAACCGCCTGACGCAAAAGCCGCGGCGGGGCTTCTGGCGCAGATTCCTCGCCAATCTGGGCGATCCCGTCATCCGCATCCTGCTGTGCGCCCTGGGGCTGAACCTGCTGTTCGCCTTCCGGGGCGCAGACTGGTTCGAGACGGGCGGCATTGCGCTGGCAGTCTTTTTGGCAACGCTGATCTCCACGCTGTCCGAGCACGGCTCCGAAGCGGCGTATGCCCGGCTGTCCGAGGTCTGCGCACGCACTGTCTGCCGTGTCCGGCGAGCGGACGCCGCAGGGCAGGAAAGCGTGCGGGAGATCCCGACGGAGGACGTTGTCTGCGGGGATATCGTCACGCTTGCCCCCGGCGAGCAGATCCCGGCGGACGGGCACCTGCTGACCGGTGAATTGGCGGTGGATCAGTCCGCCATGACAGGCGAGAGCCGGGAGGCACGCAAAAGTCCTGCTCCGTCCGACGCCCCCACACCGGAGCGGCTATCACCCGCCGACTTCTCCTCCCTGCTCCGGGGCTGCACCGTGCTGTCCGGGCAGGGGGAAATGCTGGTCGAGCGGGTCGGCGACCGGACGTTCCTGGGCGAAATATCCGACGAAGTGCAGACCGACACGCGCGAAAGCCCGCTCAAGCTACGGCTGACCCGGCTTGCGGGGCAGATCAGCCGGATGGGCTACCTCGCCGCCGCGCTGGTGGCGCTGATCTTCCTGCTGAACGCCTTTCTGTTCGACACCGGGTTTGACCGGGCAGTCATCCTTGCACGGCTGTCCGACTGGCGCTGGGTCTGGAATACCTGCTTCCATGCCGCCACGCTGGGGCTTACCGTACTGGTCGTGGCTGTGCCGGAAGGACTGCCCATGATGATCGCCGTTGTGCTGTCCTCCAACATCCGCAAAATGGTACGCGACCAGGTACTGGTGCGCAAACCGGTCGGGATCGAGGCGGCAGGAAGCATGAACATCCTGTTCACCGATAAGACCGGGACACTGACCGAGGGGGTGCTGTCGGTCGGCTGTGCCGTGCTGGGCAACGGGCAGGAATTTCCCGACCTTGCGGCTCTGGCTACCGACGCGCCCGGACTGTACGCCTGCATAGCGGATGCCTGCATGACCAATACGCAATCGGTACCCGGTATCCCGGCAGACGGCGTCCCGGGCGGAAGCCGGAAAGTCGCGGAAGCCCCCCGCCTGCGGGCGCTGGGCGGCAACGCCACCGACCGGGCACTGATGGACGGCGTGCTGGCAAATCCGCCGCTCCCGACGCCGCCGACCGGGCGCGTGATTGCCCGCCTGCCCTTCGACAGCACGAACAAGTATGCCGCCGCACTGATCGGGCGGGGCGGCAGTCGGTACCTGTATGTCAAGGGTGCGCCGGAGCGCCTGCTTCCGTGGCTGGATGGTGCACTGGCACCGGACGGAAGCCGGCTGGGGCGGGCGGACGGCTACGATCGCGGCGGATTTGAGCGCCGCATCCGGGCAATGACGCGTGCCGGCGGTCGCGTCCTCCTGCTGGCACAGAAAGAAATTCCAGCTGGGCAGCCTGCCCCGCGCCGGCTGTCCCCGGATGGCGGCGGCTGGGAGGGACTGACGCTGGTCTGCGCACTGCTCCTTGCCGACCGGCTACGCCCGGAGGCACCTGCGGCGGTGGAGAGATTGCGCCGGGCGGGCATCCACGTGGTCATGATGACGGGGGATAACCGCGATACCGCCAGTGCCATCGCGGGTTCCTGCGGCATTCTGGGCGGCGGCACCGATCTTGTGCTGGAGAGTCGGGAGCTTTCCGACATGACCGACAACCGCCTGCGGGAGCTTCTGCCGCGCATCGCCGTCATCGCCCGCGCGCTCCCGACAGACAAATCCCGCCTCGTGCGGCTGGCGCAGGAAGCGGAGCTGGTGGTGGGTATGACCGGGGACGGCATCAATGACGCGCCGGCACTCAAACGGGCAGACATCGGCTTTGCCATGGGCGCCGGGACGCAGGTCGCCAAGGACGCCGGGGACATCATCATTCTGGATAACAATCTGTCCTCCATCGCCCGTGCCGTCCTGTACGGACGCACCATCTTCAAAAGCATCCGGAAATTCATCACGCTCCAGCTTACCATGAATCTGTGCGCCGTCGGCGTATCCATGATCTGTCCCTTCATCGGCATTGACGCGCCTGTCACGGTCGTACAGATGCTCTGGATCAATCTCATCATGGACACGCTGGGCGGTCTTGCCTTCGCAGGCGAGGCTCCGCTGGAATCCTACATGAAGGATCGTCCCAAACGGCGCGACGAGCCGATACTCAACCGATACATGATCCACGAAATCGCGTGGTTGGGGTGCTTCACGATCGGACTTTGCCTGCTGTTTCTTAAGCTGCCCGCCGTAGCGGCTCATTTCCGGACTGCAGAGGACAACATCTACCTCATGACCGCCTTCTTTGCTCTTTTCATCTTCGCTTCGGTTTTCAACTGCTTCAACGCCCGCACCGATCGACTCAACCCGCTGGCAGGGCTGTCCGAAAACCCCGGCTTTACCGGCATCATGACCGCTGTTCTGCTGGTACAGATCCTGTTCGTCTACCTCGGCGGCTCGGTCCTGCGCACCGCCCCGCTGACGCTTCGGGAGCTGAGCTATACTTCCCTGCTGGCGCTGACCGTCTTCCCCGCAGAACTGCTGCGCAAGATCCTGCGCCGGCTCCGCGGCAAAACGGAAGGGTATTGAAGGAAAAAAGTCCATGCAACCAAAAAAGGAACCCCGCGGGGTTCCTTTTTGGCTGGCGTCCGATGCTCAGTCGGGCTTTGTCTCGCTGAGGTAGCGGGTGCCGATATAGCAACGCTTGCCGTTATACTCAATCACAACATAATTGTCGTAGTCCTCCAAAATGACCACACGGTCGCCCTTCTTGAGGTATCCGACGATGTTGCTCGCGGAGCTGAAGTCCGGCGAGGAACGCACATTGAGGGCGGTCGCGGTCACGTACCGGACAACAGTCTGCTGCGGTTCCTGCGCGGTTTCCGTGGCAGTCCCGGTCTCAGTCTCAGCGGGCACATCGACATCAAACAGGTCGCGGAAGGACACAGCCCGACAGGTATCCGCGCCGGTCGGAACGCCGATGGCTTCGGTATCACCGTAGCTGTATGAACAGATGAGCTCCACATCCTGCCGGTAGGTATCGCCTTCGACGGTATATGTCATCGAAACGCGGAAGGAGGAGTCGGCAAGACTGCCGTTCGCATTCAGTGCGGCGGCGCCCGTGACCTCAGTCAGCGTCACATTGTCCGCAGGCGTTTGCAGGGACTCCAACAGCGCATCGCGGTACTGATCCCGGACGCCGGATACCGTGACCGATTTGCCCGATGCGTTCAGCGTCTGAACGGCGACAGGATCAAACGGCAAAAGTCCCGGTGCGATGACGCTCTCATATATCCATGCGACCTGCGGCGCGGTCAGCGCGGGCACCTTCACGCCAGCATCGGTCAGGTAAAACGTGCCGCCCTGCAGCGTATAGCCACCGGTTCCGGACTGCGTGCAGTTCCCGCCTACCCGGCGCCATTCCACGCTGTTTTTGACTTCGGTGGACTGCCCCGCACCATCGGTCAGGCGATTGACGCAAACGACAGTCACATGGGCGCCGTCGGTATTCGCTGTCCGCACGGCGGCGGCGATCAGCATCCTTTGCGGCTCCGTAAGCACATCGACCGGTTCCGTTGCGGTCGCGGTTTCCGCGGAAGTGGGCGGCGCAGTAGCCGGGTCACGCGTGGTCTGCGTGCTGTTCGGTTTATTGGTTGAAGGCGCGGGGGCCTCGGTCACCGAACTCGTTGCGATCGGAATATTGGGCACTTCCGGATGGACGACAGAAGCGGTTTCCCCGTCCCCTTTCGTTTCTCCGCAGGCAATGAGGGACAAGACCAGCGCAAGGGTTGCGATGGCACTCACAAGGGACACAGCAGCTCTGATTTTCACGGGATATTCCTCCTATACGAAAAAATTCAGGAAACACCGAGCCTTCCAGCCGCCCGCACCTTCCCTGCCCCGCGTACGCTGAGACAGTCGGTCGGTGCATGCGCCCAAAGTGAACGGTGCTACTTTCGTACTTCTGCTCAATTTGCTCAATAATTATATCATACCTGCGTACAAAAGTCAAGTGGCATATTCAATTCAAGCAGTTTCATTGACGCAGGGAACCTCTGAATAATCCGCATCTATACTCACGCATAGGCGTCCCCTGCCAAAGCCAAAATTTCCCGAAATATATTGACAAACGAGAGGAAACGTGGTATGATATCAGCGTGGTTACGAAATGCTGTTGCATCGTTGGTCATTTGGTGACGATGGAGCGATTTGATGATTACCGCAAATACTGTGTTTGGAGGTGTTGTTATGCATAATAGAATAGTTTTTTATTTCAGGATACTGTTTATGCAGGCGGCACCTACGTTTGGTGCGGTGTAAAATAGTTGCCGGTGTGATATACCGAGGCAGGCTGAAATGAGAATTATTCATTTTGGTCTGCCTTGTTTTTGTTGACTGAAATGAATAAAGGTCATTTTGCCTTGGCTTATCCATGCAACCTGAAATGGAGTTGATTCATTTCAGGTTTTTGATTTTTAGTAACCACAAGCGTTAATTTACGAATTCAATAATCGAAAGGGTGAGGCTTATGAATCGTCTGAAACACTATCTGTTAAACATGCAAAGCAACACGACCACATACAGAGAAATGTATGACGGGGAATCAATTCTCGTGTTTCCCAATCCCGGTCAGGATCCGGAAGTTCAATATGATCCTGTATATTGGCATGAGGACATATCCTGCGAAATCTCCTATACTCACAAATTGGCATACAGTAAACCGACGCTCACATGGAGCATCCCCGTTGAAAAGCTGGGCTTTGATACGGTTACATCTGCCGCGGCGGATTATTGCCTGCGTGCTTTTGTACCATATATTGACAAGCTCAATGCCGGACTTTATAACCGCTCCCGTCCCGATGACGAAAACGGAAAGTATTATATCCATAAACCGGGAGGAGAGGTGCTTGTACGCAACACGGCGTATTTTGCCATTCGCCCGCAAAAAGATTATATAAACGGAAGCGGAAATACGGTATATTTGCCGGGCGATGACGTTTCCCGTCCTCCGAAAATGTGTCTGTGCATCCGGATACAGGTACAACTGCCCAAAGGAAAACTCAGAAAAGCAATTCAAATGCTTTGCCGTGACCTTCCCGCCGCTGTAGATATGTTTATCGCGCAGTTCGACATCGTAAAGTTCAATCAAACCATCGCACTTTCGACCAAACAAGCGGACATCCGAGCGTGGCTTGAAAAGAGTGACTACTGTGCCTTCATTGCCAATGGCAGTATTCTTCCGCGTGCCAAGGCGACCGATCTGCCTCTTACGGGTGCTATTCCGTTTCGCTCTGCACCGAATGACGAAATTGAAGTTTGCGGTGTGCGGGGCATGGCGTTTCGGCGCGGGGTAACCGTCATCACCGGTGGCGGTTATTCCGGAAAATCCACCCTGCTTGATGCCATATCCGCGGGTATCTATGACCATTGCCTTGGCGATGGCCGCGAGCTGTGCATCACCGATGCTTCAGCCATGACCATTTCGGCGGAGGACGGGAGATCCGTCAAATCGGTCAACATCTCTCCGTTCATCAAGTGGTTGCCGGGCGGAGACACCCGCGATTTTTCCACCGATCACGCCTCCGGCTCGACCTCGCAGGCAGCGAACATTATGGAAGCCGTGGACTGCGGTGCGAAACTCTTACTCATCGACGAGGACCGAAGCGCTACCAATTTCATGATCCGTGATCGGATGATGAAGGAACTGATAAAGCGGGAGCCCATTACCCCGTTTACTGACCGCGTAGGCGAATTGTACGCGTCCTGCGGAGTTTCAACCATATTGGTCATCGGCGGAAGCGGGGAGTATCTGGCTGTGGCTGACCGCATCTACTTGATGGAGGACTACCTCATCCATGATGTGACCGGGCGCTCGCGGGAAATATGCGAGGCATGCGGTGTTTCGCCCGATCTGCCTCCCAAGACCTCGTGGACGCAGGCGCGCACGCTCTATTCAACGAACTTTACTTCCTACCCCAAAGGGAGTGGAAGTGAACGGCTGGAGGTATCCGATATGGGCTTTATCTTCATTGGCGATGAGGAGATTGACATTCGGGGGCTTCATGATATTGTTTCCAAGCGACAGCTGGATGCCCTCGGGTATATGCTTCGCTGGATTGAACTTCGCACCACCGATTGTCGCGTTCAGCTTGATGCCGTTATCGATGCACTCTATGATACGATTGCAGCCGAAGGTCTGGACACGGTGTTCTCGTCTTTCTTTACCACAACAGAACGTTTTCTTGATTTGCCGCGGAAGTATGAACTGAAGTCGGTTATCAATCGTATGCGAGAAATTACCTTTCAGGCAGGTGATGTGCAGTGAAGGATGCCATTGTCAGCACGGAATAGGGAGTGACGGCAACGTCATACTCCTGCAACCGACCAATGAGTTCTCCCGGACTGCGATTTTTGCTTTCACCTTGAGAATTTGCGAAAAAACTTTTCCGAAACCTCTTGACAAACGCCTCTGACCGTGGTATAATGTGCAAGTCGTCACGTGAGGCCCCATAGTCAAGCGGCTAAGACGTCGCCCTCTCACGGCGAAGGCGTGGGTTCGATTCCCGCTGGGGTCACCAAACGAAACAAATCCGAACTATTTCGCAGGTCGAAATTGGTTCGGATTTGTTTTTTTGCTGTCTGCTTGGCAAGGAGCGCACCACGCGGCGCGCTCCTTGCCGTTATGTTCTGCCGTTTTCGCAATAGATGCGGAATATCAGGGCTCCCCTGGATAGCAGGCATACTTTCTCCAAATGGCTTGATTGCTCCTGATGGATGTCGCCATAAGGTCGACGTGGAAAGATAAGCATATAAAACAAAGGCTCCTCACCACTGGAACAAAATCCGGTGATGGGGAGCTTTTTCTTTTATTCTTCATTCGGACTTTGATTAGGGAACTGCTGATTAACTCGCCTCCAAATCTCCCGAACATTCAATCATGCATAAAATGATGAATAAAA